>Ga0157378_10000852_pt1 | contig 28277 bp, 24 predicted proteins | sample M65metaG_FD_115309 | JGI IMG/M metagenome (GOLD analysis project Ga0157378, IMG submission 115309) | Miscanthus rhizosphere microbial communities from Kellogg Biological Station, Michigan, USA - M6-5 metaG | ecosystem: Host-associated > Plants > Roots > Rhizosphere > Soil | place: USA: Michigan... | reverse complement strand
GCGGGAAGGAAGTAGCGTTTCATCAGCTCCTCAGGGAGAGCAGATTCCTTTGCGCAATCAACTGGCGCTTCGGAATGACAATGTTTAAGAGGTCAGTGTAGATCCATACAATCCGTGGCTGGTTCGCTGGAAAAGGCCGCCCCGTCTGTGCGGGACGGCCCCCAGATTGAAGCGTTCTAGAAAGTAATTCTCAGCCGCAGGCGCACTGTCCGGCGGTTGTCAATGCCTTCCTGCGTGAAGGTATTGAGCAGCTTGCCAAAGTCCTCGTTACGAGTGACATCAGCCATTACCGGCTTAAGCGTGGCCGGGTCGACCCCAAGGTTGAAGTTGCCGAGCAGCGCGAAGGTGCCCCCGCCCCCGCCGTTATCAGCGTCAGGCGAGAAAAGAGGATGGTTGAAGACGTTATTGATATCTGCCCCGATCTGCGCCGTCCAACGTTCACCGAAATGAAAGTCCTTGTGAATGCCAAGGTTCACACCCCAGGTTCCGGGTCCTTGCAACACATTTCGCGGCGCTACATTGGGATTGCTGAAGAAGTCTGCGCCAATCGTCGGCAGATCGAAGGCGTTGGGATCAAAAATCTGGTCGCCAACGCGATGATTGGGGTTACCGGTCATGATGGGCCGATAGCTCGGCTCGACGTTGAAGTCGCCAACCGCGTCCGTAGAAGTTACGCCAATATTGCCGGGCGTAATCGGGAAGCAGTCATCGCAAATCCAGAATGGGGTGAAACCACTGCCAGTCTTGGCAAACATGTTGAAACTGGTCTGCCATCCACCGACCACCGCATCCGCCCACTTGGAAAAGGAGCTACCGAATTTTCGCCCGCGGCCCACGGGAAGATCAAATACGCCGTAGGCAACGAAACGATTCTTGGGGACAAACGATTCTTGTCCGTAATCGTGGTTCGGGTCTTGTGCGTTGTAGGCGATACCTCCCAGACTGGAGTTGCCGGTGTCGAGGCCCGTCGAACGCTGGTCAAGGTAGGTATAGGAAATGTTGAACATCAAGCCATGCGTATAGCGGCGCTCGAACTGTGCCTGGAATGCGTTGGAGCGGCCGTGTCCGAAATTGCCGTAGCTCAGCAGGAAGTCGCCAAGATTCGGGAAGGGCAGCCGCGCCTGATCCGCCTCGGAGTAATCGCAGTCGCCTTCTCCGACGGGATCGCAAGGAGTAACGCCGTCCCCGCCAGAAGTGGTGGCGATTGGAGTATCGCTGGGAGCAAGCGCGTTCAAATCCACGCCCGCAACCAGGCCGCTCAAAGCGCTGCCCAGGTACGACAAACGGATCGACGTATCAGGCAGAATCTCGCGCTCATAGGTTGCGTTGTATTGCTGAATGCGCGGCTGCTGCAAGCCCACCGGCACCGCGTTGATGGCCGGCAGACCACGAAGGCCGCGAGCAATCACAGTGCCGCCACTGATCGGGCTAAACCCATGGCTGGTTCCTGGCCATCCCTGAAGCGGCACGCTAGTGGCATCCTTCGACAAGCTCTGATTGAAGGGGTTGGTTGCGATTGGATCGCGAATACCCTGAGCAGCCGAAGTCGGGTAATAAAAGCCGTATCCACCGCGGATCACCGATTTGTCGGTAAGGCGAAAGGCCAAGCCGATGCGGGGCGCGAAGTTATTCTTGTCGGTACGGACTAGGCCGCGGCCGATGTCGAGGCCCGACTGGCTGGCAAGCACCACAGGGCGCGTGGTCGCGATGCGCGTATCCAGGAATGGCGTGGTCTTGTCAGAAGGAATAATGAAGCGGCCCTTCAGACCGGTACCCGAGTCCACAAAGTCCGGATCGAAGTTGACCATCAGGTCGTTGTTATCCACGAAGGGCGTAATCAACTCATAGCGCAAGCCCAGGTTCAGGGTCAGGCGAGTGCTGATTTTCCAATCGTCTTGAACGAAGAAGCCCTGCTCCCAGTTGTAGACGTCCATCGGCGGCCGTGGAGCGTTGATGAATGTCACGGTGGTGGCAGGGTCTCCCAGCAGGAAATTGGCGTACGGCGTGGTGCCATCGCCGGTGTAGGCGATAGAACCGCGCGGGTTGCCGCGATTCACGGCAAAGCCGTCAATTGCGGCGTTGCGCACGAAGTCGGCACCCATTTTGAAGCTGTGCTTACCCACAACCCAGGTCAGGGTGTCGCCAAAAGTGGCGAGATCCTGGTCAAGCGGCCGGTCGGTGTTGCGGCCACCGTTTGCAAAAGAGGCAAATGCACCGGCGAAGCTAATCGCCGGATGTCCAAAGGTATCGAGTTCTGATGCGCCAACCACCGCTCCGTACGCATCGACGTCTGACTGGTCAAAGCCGATGCTGCCGAGGAATCCGCCCAGCGTAGTGTTGCTGTGGCGGCGCAGCTTCTGGTGGTTAAACCCGCCGCGGGCTTCGTTAATGATGGTATTGGTAAACGCCCGAGTGTAGGAAGCAGAGATCGTGTCGTTACGGCGATCGTTTTGTGTCAACCCCAGTCCAATATAAGGACTCTGGACCAACGCGTTGGCCTGGGTCTGAGCGGAGGCATTGTAGACCACGTAGACGTGGTCCTTGTCGCTAAAGTCATGGTCGACCCGCAGGGTACCGAGGTCCTGCGTCGAACCGCCTGAAAGCAACGTCTGGTAGCCGGGCACACGGCCATCGACGTCGATGGGTGCGGAAGTACCAATCTGCGGGAAATATTTGCTTATCAACGTCTGCACCGTGGGGTTGAGCAGACGCGAAGGAATTGTCGAAACGCGGAATGCGCAATCTGTCGGATCGTCCGGATTGCAGACCTGGGTTGCGCCCGCCTGCTCTGCCGGCGTGAACCGGGAGAATTGCTCCGGCGTGAGAAGCGGTTGGTTCTCAGGATCCACGCGCGAGAAATCGCCGGCGGACAGCGAAGGGTGCGGCAGGTTGTTGTTCCGCAGGTTTACCGGCGCGACCACATAATTGCGCTCGTAGGCAGCGTAGAACCAGGTCTTCTTCAGAAGTGGAATTGGTCCACCGATGGCACCGCCGATGTCGTTGTAGTTGAAGTACGGGTTTGGGTATTGGCTCTGGAATGCGGTCGGAGCGAATTCCGCCTTGCCGATCTGGTCCTGCAGCGTCCAGGCGGCCAGGGCAGAGTTCTTGTTGTTGTAGAACATCGAGCCGTGATAGCCCGAGCCCCCGCGCTTGGTGGTAATACGAATGTTGGCGATACCGGCGTATTCCGCGCTGAAGTCGTTCGAAAGAACGTTGATTTCACCGACCGCTTCCAACGAAGGCTGGCTGGCCGTGTGTTCGCCGAAGATTCCGCCGTTGGAGCGCTGCCCATCGAGTGAAAAGTTCGCGCCGTAGCTCTGCGCGCCAAGGAATTTAAAAGCTCCGTCGCTTCCCGCCTGCGTGATATTAGGATTCAGGTAGAGAAAGGTGTAAACGTCGCGGCTGTCGCGGGGAAGATCAATCACCGCCTGGCTGCTGATGTTGTCGCTGATAGTCTGGTCTTCGGTATTGACCAACGGTACTTCGCTGGTGACCTCGACAGCTTCGGTTGTCGATGCCACCTTCAACACTGCATCGGCGGTTACCACGTCGCTGCCGTTCAGGCGAATGCCAGTGAGTACAGCAGTTCCCATGCCCGCAGCTTTGACCGTAACCTTATATCCCCCTGATCTGAGACCGAAAACACGATATTCGCCCTGGGTGTTGCTCTTAGCCGCGCGCGCTGCACCGGTGGCAAGGTCGGTTATGGTGACATCGGCATTCGCCACCACGGCTCCGCTGGAATCGGTTACTGAACCGGCAATTGTGCCAAGATCGGTTCCCTGCGCCAACGCCTGCGGCGCATTTACGAAGAAAACCGACAACAGAACCAGTAGCGAGGTGAAATAGATTGCGCGTTTCATACACACTCCTCTGACAATTCGACTGAACCTGAGCTTTTTATCACAGCGGAAAACAAAAAGTAAACAAAAAACAGCAAATAAAACAGTATGAGAAATAAAAAGAAAGTATTCAAATTCTCATAGCAAGCCGCATAGAGGACAAAGGCATGGCACTCAGGGGGATAACAGGAAGTTCCCAGGTACACAGAAATATCACTTCAGGATTTGGGAGAATGCAGGGTAAAGCTTCGAACCACTCGACTGATAACCCCATCCTCCGAGGGAGAATCGGGGCGCAAACCCTCTTGCCGGCAGCGGAAAAAAGCCAGCAATTGGCCGGCAAGAACATCGATCACCGGGAAATTTTCCTCACCCAGGGCTCGCAATCCGGGACACTCGAGCACCGTATCGCCGTCGCGAGCCAGCTCCTTGGGCACATTTTCGCCAATCAATATCTTGGCTAGGCCGAGCTTTTTTTCGTCCAACTCGCGAATCAGATCCGATTCATAAGCGCGGAGCATGGAATCAGACGATAAGCAACAGACGACAAGCGTCTCGTCGTTAACGTAGGCCATCGGACCATGACGGAAGCTGAGATAGGTTTCGCACATGGTGGTCACGCGTCCGCTGGTCATCTCCAGCATTTTCAGTGAGGCTTCGCGCGTGCCACCGAACCGCGATCCACTGGCCAGGAATACCGCTCTCTGGAAAGGGGCCGTGGCCGCTTTCGCCACTGCGCCGAAATGGTCGTTAAGGAATCTTGACCCTATCTGACTGAGCTGAGTGCAGATGCTCTCATAATGCTCGGGTCGGCCTACCAAGCCTAAAGAGCGCGCAGCCAAGACCAGATTGGTAAAGCTGCTGGTCATCACCAGGCTCCGATCATTAGTCACGTCATCGAGGGTGACAACAGTGACTCTGGGGTCACTGCGGTAGGTCCGCGCCAAGCTTCCATTCTGGTTGCAGGTAAACACCAAATGGCGGATTTCCGGTTCAGTTTCAAGAATGTATGCCAAGGCTCCAACGCTCTCGGGACTGTCGCCGGACCGCGCCAGCGAGACCAGCAGTCCGGGCCGCCCTGGAGGCAACGATCTTCCCCCCTGACTCAGCAAAATCCCCCCACCAATTGCTTGCGCAATAACGCCCAGCTCGGCCTGCAACACCGAGCGAACGCAGTCACCGGCATACTCTGAACTGCCGGAACCAGTGAGGGTGACACTCGAAGTTCCGTGGAGCTTCGATTGCAGCTTGGCGGCCGACGCCAACATGAGGCCGGAAGTCTGCAGCCATGTAGCCGGCTGTTGGCAGATTTCGCGAAGGGTGTGGAAGTAGCCCAGCCGTTGTTGTTCCTCGGGGTTTCGGGAAAGCAGCTCGGCCGCTTTGGGTTGGCGTTTCGACAGGGCGCCTAGCCACTCCGATTCGACTGAGAATACCGTGGACATGAAGCAGGACCGTTTTTCTTTAAAGAAAGAAAATAACAGAAATATATCAAAAGTAAACGAAATATTTCGTCTTCATTTCGTATACTGTGCGGTTCAGAGGTTCGACCATGCGGCGTCGAGATCTTTTAAAAGGAGCGGCCCTGTTTCCGGCCGCGATGGCTGCAAACGCTGATCTTCCAGAGCATCTCTGGCAAGGCTTGGATTTCGGCTCCGGCCCCCCGGTCCGAGAACGGTTAAACCAGAGCCCTTTCGACATCGGCCAAGACCAAGGATGGCAGACCATATTGTTTATCACACCTTCGGAAAAGCCGATACGAAATCCGGGCCTGGGTCTCGTCGGCTACACCTGCGTTGGACGCGGACCATCCCTACGGAGGGGGCATTCGCCAAGCGTCCTTCTCTTGCCGGCAGGTTACAGGGGGGTGCAGCTGTTGGCGCAAATTGAAATCCGTCCGGGAGTGAAAAAACCTATTGCATGGGCGTGTGCAGTCTCGTAACAGCGACGGCAGCATCACCATCGACCTTAAGAGTGAGAACGGTCCGGGCTGGCGCAAGGGCGTCTAGGACGTTAAGGGTGTCCAGCAGAAGAGCGGCATTAGAAATGCCCGGCACAGCAGTACCGGGAAAACCCCCGAGAATGCACCGACTCCCGCGGAGACGGCATGACCGTTCGAACTGATTTTAGGAGACGCCATCTTGAAGAACGCCGTGCTCTTGCTTCTCGTAATCACCTCCGCCCTCGCCGAGACGCTACCGTCCCGGTCCTCCCTCCGGCTGACCCAACTTGTCGATGCCAACATCACCGCGGTCCACGCCTACCAGATGCTTCTTGCGCGAAAACAGCCAAGCATGGACAAAGCCTGCTGGCCTTCAACGCCCCCGGACGTCGATCTGGAATCCCTTGTCGCTCACCAGACCTCTTTGCTGAATTCCCCAGCAGCCGCGCGGGCCTGGGCCTTCGGTTCGCCCTCGAAGTTCGATCCCAACAAAGATCTTCAACCGTTGTTGGCGGCGTCTCTCCCCATGTCCGCAAATCTTCCGGTCAATGTCTTCGCCGCATATTTAGGCAAAAGCGCTCCGCACTACCGAACCGAAGAGATTCGTTCGATCGCCAATCTTTACCAGACGGTGCTCGAAGTCGAACGTGATGGTGACCGATTGCAGGATCTCTACTCTTTTTACATCGCTCTCGGCCTGCCGGTTTACGTTGGGCAACTAGGATTTCCCGGCGCCGACGCAGACTTTCTGACTATCGGACGTTTGTTGGAGGGTAAGTCCTGTGTATCTCCTGTAGGGCAGAGTGCCGCGGAGTGGCAAATCGCCGCCCGTAAAATCTGGAACTGGGGTGAAAAGAATCTTCACATTCGCGATGCCGGAGTCTTGGCCGATGAACTGTTGGCTGAGCCGGACGTTAAGGCGCTGGAGCGCCAAATGAAAGGTCTGCCAGCGCAACGCATTGCCATCATTGGTCACTCCTTCACCATGGATCTGCATTGGGCCTCGCCGTCCGCCTTCGTCCCCATCGTGACCGCGATGTTCGCACGAGAGAACGCTAACGTAGAGTTTCGCCAGTTCCAGGGCGGAGGTTTGACCTCGTCGCGGGCTTTCAAGCATTTCTACCAGGATGCTTTGGCCTGGAAACCAGACACCGTGCTCGTCGTCCTGATCAATCGGACCGAGGAAGATTTTGCCGATCTTCGCGCCATGGGCTTGGGATTCAAAGCGACTGGAACGCGAGTAATTATGTTCGATGATGTGCACGACCCGGACGCACCCGATCCGGCTAAGCATCAGCGCGAAGCCGACCTGGCGCGGGAGGCTGGAATTGAGGTGGTGAAGGTCAGTCCGATTCTGTCGGCGTCTCCCGATCGTGCGCGATTTTCCTGTTTGGATCACATCCACATGACGGAGCCCTATCACCGCCTGATGGCGAAAGAATGGCTCAAAGTAATTCTAGGCCTTCCGCTTTCGGCAAACTGAAGAGCTCCGCCTACGAATTTTTCGCCAGCGTATCCGGACTCAACAAAGCCGCCGAGTTCTTGTCCAGGTAAACGGTAGTATCTCTATGTTCCCGCAAAATTGAGGCGGGAGCCTCCGGCCGAATTGCTCCTTCAAAGCATGCTTTCACCGCGTTCGCCTTCCGCGAATCCGGAACAATGCAAATGATCTTTTTCGCCTTCAGAATTTGGCGAACGCTCATTGACATAGCCCTGCGGGGCACATCTTCGAGAGTGGCGAACCACCCTTCTCCCAATTGTTGTCGTCGGCAGGCGTCATCGAGGGCAACGATCAGATAAGGCTCTTCGGTCTCAAAGTCGGCCGGAGGGTCGTTGAAGGCGAGATGGCCATTCTCACCGACACCCACAAACGCCACATCGATGGGCGCTGACTGCAGCGCTTCGCCAGCGCTTCGAATCACGCCGGCGGGATCCTGCTCTCCGCTTAGCAGATGGTGGTTGGTGATTCCGGTTTTCTGAATCAGGCGCTCTTGCAGGAAGCGGCAGAAGCTTGCAGGATGCGAAGCAGGAATACCGATGTACTCGTCGAGATGGAACATCTCCACTTTTTCCCAGTCAATGCCGGGAAGTTGGGTGAGTGCTTCGAGAAACTCAAACTGAGCAGCCCCGGTCGCGGCGATGATGCGCGCCTTCCCGTTCTCCTTGATAGCTTTGCGCAGTGCCTCGGCAGCTTCGTCCGCCGAAACCTTTGCCATTTCGTGTTTGTCGTTAAATCGTTTGATGACCATTCTAAGAGACCCTTCTTGATCGGTTATTTGTTCGTAGATTTCTGTGTAGTTGCCAGCTCCAGGCAGAGTTTCACGGACGGAAACACTTCTTGGATGGAGGGATGTGGAGCTCCCTTGGCTTCCAGCGAGTGAATGAACTCGGCAGCTTCGCCGTAACAGCCGTTCAGAACATCTTCCGGCGTACCGCTGGCCTCTTTCTCTTCTTCCCGCAATTGATTATCGCGAAAACCGCGCCAGCTGCGCTGCGAACCGAAGGGAGCAATAACCGCCGCCCGGAAGTCTTCTCCGATCAATTCATAGCTCTCTTCGAGCATTCCGGCAGTCGGCAGAACATCGACCCGTCCTCCCACCCCGTTCTCGAACTGAATATCGATGCCGTACCAGCCCGTTCCGCCTATGCCCAAAGCACGAATTTGCGCGGTCGCAAGTTCCCCCACCACGTAGCGCAAGGCGTCCACTGCGTGAACTGCAGTTGTCCACAGAAATTCAGGCTCGGTCCGCGCATGCCGCAAGAGTCTGGCGTGTACATAGCGCAGCGGCCCTGCAGCACGAGTCCACGTCAGAGCATTGTTGAGAAATGGCATGAAACGCCGGTTCACCGAAACCATATTCGGGGTGAGCGTTTCGCGCGCCGCGTTGACTAGCGCCGTCACCTCTCGGATGGATGAACCCAGCGGCTTTTCGACGACGCAGGGCATCCGCAAAAGCAGCAGTTTGACGCCAACCTCCGCAATTCCTTCCATCGGAACCACGGCAATGCAGCCGTCAAGCTTCTCGCGAGCCAGCATTTCATCGATATCGGTATAAGCCCGCGCGAAACCATATTTTTTGCAAAATCGCAGTGCCCGGCCCCGCTGAATGTCGCAGGCTGCGGACAACTCAATTTGCCCGGGATTCGCAGCCATGTATCTCGCAAGGGGCACCGCGTGTCCACTTTCGGAGTGCTCTCCGCAGCCGATCAGCCCCAAACGAATCGTCATGGCGCGACAGAACTCGCTGGCTGGCGATCAATTTCCGCCACCGCGTGACGGCCGACGAACTGTAGCGATGCCCCCACAAACAGGGTGAGGCCCGCAAACCAGATCACGGTCAGCCGTTGGTCTGATGGTGCAATCAGCAATAGCAACAGGCTCAAAGCGCCGATGCACAATATCGTCCGGCTGAGAAACCGGAAAACGGGAGCGGTGTGATCCGGAGAATCCTTAAGCTCTGTAGCAATATTCACCGGGGTATTCAGATTCTTGAACAGTCGCGTGCGGGCCGGTGTATCCCCCCGATCAAACAACATGCTCAGGTAAAAGACGCCAAATGAAGCCGGAATAATTATGGCCACCTGCTGAATCAGAGACCAGTGATAAACGAATGCGCCCAAGATCCCGAGGACCAATCCAGTCACGAACGATGCCAGCCCCGACCACGGAGGCGTGCGGCGCACAACCAGACCTAGAAGCGCAGGCGGCCCATAGGCCAGCGAAATCAGAGTATTAAAGGTTAGCATGATGTGAAAAACGCTCTGGCCGCTCCCCGCCATGACGGCGGCGAGAATCGTGGTCGCGCCGCCCACGGCAAATGTCGTAATCCAACCGACGACCAGTAATTCCTTCTCTCCCGCGCCTTTGCGGAATAACGCCTGATACACATCCTTGGAAAGGATTGCCGACTTCAAATTAAATTGCGCTGAGAGATTGGCCATGGTCGCACTAAACATGGCAGCTAGCATTACTCCAATTAACCCATGCGGCAGCAAGGTCAAACTCGCCACTGCGTAAGCAGCCTCGCCCGGATTGGCGAGGGACGGCCACACCGAATGCAAGTCGGGATAAATAATTCGCATTGCCATTGGCGGAATGAACCACAGGAATGCTCCGGCAAAGAATAGTCCACAGCAAAGCAGCGCCACCTTTCGCGCGGAATGCTCATCATCCACGCTGAAATAACGCTGCGCCATGGCGCTGGTGTTGTACCCGAATGAGACCATGATGGTCCAGGACACCAGATAGATCCAGCCGAAATCCCCCGACAGGTGAAGCGTCTTCATCTCCGGAGGCAGTGAATGAATCATTCCGCCGATTCCGCCCACCCGGGCGAGCGAAGTGATCACCAGAACCAGGCAGAACGGCATCAGGATAGAGGCTTGAAGAAAATCCGTGACCACCACCGCCCATAGCCCGCCCAGCACACAGTAAAAGATAATGATGGCGCCGGCACCGATGATGGTCCAAGTTACTGGAAAACCGCAGGCCGAGGAAACAAATACGCTAAGTCCGTACAAAGTACTGGCGCTGGTAAACAGTTGGAAGAGAATCGTAGTCCAGGAGAAAACCTGATGTGTTGTGGGGTTGAAGCGTCCGGATAGGTATTCCATCACGGTGGTGATCCGGCTTCGCCGCCAACGGACTGCGAAAACCATATATCCCAGCAGGAAACTCAGCGCGTTGCCGATATACATCCCGGTGGCAGCTATACCCGACCGGTAGGCCACGCCCGCCGCACCGGTAAATGTCCAGGCGCTGAAACCGGACATGAAGCAGCTCAGCCCCGCCACCAACCAGGGAATGCGGCTGCCGCCGCGGAAATATTCCGCCGCGCCGCGGTTGAAGCGCATAACGTAAAGCCCGACCACAACCATGAGCAGCGCATAAAGTCCGATCACTGTGTAGTCAACGTTGTTGGCGCTGCTCATCCCCATGACGACTATTCCTTATACTTTGTTTCAAAAGAAAAGAGAAGCCAATAAATACCAAACGAAAGCAAACAACGATGTTAGACTAGGCGTTCATGCCGCGTTCCAAGCTCATTGTCTGTGCCGGAAAAGAATTGTTTTCCTCTTTCTTTTCCACCGCGCAACAGACGCGGCTGGCCCAAGCCTTCGATTGGGAGAGGCAGGCCTTTCGGCAAATAACACCCGCGCTCATACGGAAAATGCAGTCGGCACAGGCTCTGATTACCACTTGGGACAGTCCTAAATTTCCGGCGGATCTGATTCGTTTCGCGCCCAACCTGCGCATCATCGCCCATTGTGGCGGTGAGGTTAAGTCGCGTTTTGCGCGCCCGCTCTTCGACCTATTAACGATTACAGCCGCCCCGGGGCCTATGGCGCGTTCCACCGCCGAAATGGGCGCAGTGTTTCTTCTATATTGCGCGCGCAATGTAGACTTCTACCGGGATGAGCTGCGCAGACGGTCAAATCGCATTTATAAGACGCTACACCTCCACGGCAGCACCGAATCGCTGATTGGGCGACAAGTCGCGATGATCGGCTTCGGGCGGATTGGGCGAGCACTGGTCGATCTGATGCGCGCCTTCGATGTGCAATGGAGGGTTTACGATCCGTACGCGTCAAAGTCTTTGTCGGAGCAGTATCCGGTACATTTTGTCGAATTGAAGGAGCTCCTGCCGGCGGCTCGTCTGCTGGTGTTGGCGGCCGCCTTGACGGAGGAAACTCGCGGCATTCTAAACCGCGAAAATCTTGCGTGTCTCCCGGATGGAGCAGCGGTGATCAACATTGCCCGCGGCGGCCTGATCGATCTCCAAGCTTTGACGCGAGAAGTCCGCAGCAAGCGGTTACACTGCGCACTCGATGTGACTGACCCTCTGGAGCCTCTTCCAGTTGGACATCCCTTGCGGACCTTGCCGGGGGCGATCATCACCCCCCACGTGGCCGGCAGCGGGCGCGGAGTTCGGCACGAGATCGCCAAAGTAGTAATGAGCGATCTCGAAAGCTTCTTTCGCGGAGATGGCGTGGAGAATCGAGTCACCGCCGATATGCTCGATCGGATGACATAGGGATGAAACTATCATTTTCTACTCTCGCCTGTCCGCACTGCACGTTCCCATGCATCGTCGCCATCGCATCCAATGCTGGTTACGCAGGCGTCGAGTTGAGGTTCGTGGAAGGTGAAGATTCGCTGTGGAAGCTTCCGGCGTTTCAAGGCAGAAATCTAGCCGACAACAAGCGGTTGCTTGCCGATCACGGCTTAAAGATTTCATGCGTCGATACGAGTTGCCGCTTCCATTCGGCCGATTCCAAGGAACGCGCAAGCTGGGTAGCCGAGGGCGAGCGGATGGCGGATCTGGCAGCCGAACTCGAAGCCCCAGGGCTCAGAATCTTCGGCGATACCATTCAGCCCGGTGCCGATCGTGAGTCGACTCGAAGTTGGATTGCCGAAGGCATTCGAAAACTGGCGGAGACCAGCGGTCCCAAGGGAGTTGAAACCTGGCTGGAGAGTCACGGCGATTTCACTACGGCGTCGGAGACCGCGGCCGTCCTAACTGAGGCAGCATGCCCGCACATCGGGGCTATATGGGACCCAGCCAATAGCTTTGCCGCGACTGGTGAGTCCCCCGAACAAGGAGCAACTCTCGGCAAAGCGATTCGCCATGTGCACATAAAAGACCTGCGCCACGTGGACGGCTCATGGAAACCCGTACTCACAGGCGACGGCGATTTCCCTCTACAAGAACTACTCGGCGCCCTGCAAAAACTCAATTACGATCGCTTTGTGTCTTTCGAATGGGAGAAGAAATGGCACCCTGAAATCGAAGACGGTGAAATTGCATTGCCTCATTTTGTGGACTGGTTCCGAAAAAACTGATTTCATGGCTTTCCAACAACTACGAACGTTGCAGAAAGACGATATTCCATCCGCCATGGAATTATCCGTGGAAGCAAACTGGAACCAGACGCCGGAAGACTGGCAGATGCTAATTGAACTCGAACCCCGCGGATGTCTGGCAATCGAAGTCGAGAATGAGATCGCCGCCACAACAACCGCACTTTTTTACGGGCACCGCCTGGCATGGATTGGAATGGTACTGACCAGAATGCAATTTCGCGGCCAAGGTTTGGCGCGCCGGCTGCTTACCGAAGCCCTAGCTCTGTGCGACCGGATGAAAATCGAAACTGTAAAACTCGACGCCACCGACATGGGCAAACCGCTTTACGAAAAATTCGGATTTCGCGTAGAACAACGAGCCGAGCGGTGGGCAGGCCCAGGTTCTACGAAGGTTACGCATTCATCTGCGCATCTTTCAGAGGCGGCCCCGATCACCGACCTCGCAGCATTCGGTGCAGACCGCTCTGCTTTGCTGGAGAAACTAGCGCGAAGAAATCCTCCACTTCACCATAAGTCATCGTACGCTTTCACCCGAACGGGCCGGCAGAAATCATATCTCGGTCCGTGTGTATGCGATGATTCGACCTCGGCAGGCAGCTTGCTACAACGCGCCGTTGAGACCATAAATCTCAGCGGCTGGTTTTGGGATTTGTTGCCCGAAAATCAGGATGCGGTGAGGATCGCGCAAGAATTGGGATTCTCCCCTCAGCGCCATCTCTTTCGAATGGTCCGCGGCAAAGATCTACGTGGAAAGGAACGCGCGATTTACGCGATCGCGGGATTTGAACTCGGTTGATGACATACATCCAGAATGAAGAAGAATTGGAAGAACGGCTCTCGCGCCCTACCGACGCGGACGCAGCAGCTCTCGCTGCGCTGGAAGGCGATCTAATAATCCTTGGCGTGGGCGGTAAGATGGGCCCTAGTCTCGCCCGCTTGGCGCGCCGTGCCGCCGATAAGGCCGGAGTCAAAAAGCGCATCATCGCGGTAGCGCGCTTCAGTAACCCCAGTCTGCCGTCGGAACTAACGGCGAACGGCATCGAAACAATCAGCTGTGATCTACTCGAATCCGAGAAACTGGCGAACTTGCCCGACATTCCCAACATCATTTACATGGCGGCGCGGAAATTTGGCACCTCCGGGGCCGAACACCTGACGTGGGCGATGAACACCCACCTTCCGGGTCGGGTTGCCGAACGTTATCGCGACGCGCGCATCGTGGCCTTCTCTACCGGCAATGTATATCCCTTGCGGCCCATCGCCGAAGGTGGAGCTACCGAAGCCACTCCGGTCGCCCCAGTTGGCGAATATGCGCAGTCCGCGCTCGGCCGCGAACGCATGTTCGAATACGGATCGGCAAAATGGGGAACACCCGTCACCCTCCTGCGCCTTAACTACGCCATCGATCTGCGCTACGGTGTTCTGGTCGACATCGGCCGCTCCGTTTACGAGCGCCGGCCCATCGACTTGCGCATGCCGCTAGTCAATGTAATCTGGCAAGGCGACGCAAATTCGTGGTGCTTGCGTTCGTTTCCGTTTTGCCAGTCGCCGCCGTTTGTTCTGAACATCACCGGGCCAGAGACACTTTCCGTCCGTACGATCGCAATCTCGTTCGGAAAACATTTTATGATCGAGCCGAAATTCCTCGCGGAAACCGAGGGATCTAGCGCACTGTTGAACGATGCATCCCGGGCAAACAAGCTATTCGGAAATCCCGCAGTCACCCCCGCGCAGATGATCGAATGGATCGCACACTGGATTCAGAAAGGCGGCGCCACGCTCGATAAACCAACCCATTTCCAAACCCGCGACGGAAAATTCTGATGAATCTTCGCGACAAACTTCGATCCGGATTGGTCATTCCCGCCCATCCACTTGCTCTGGATAACAATCGCGAGTTGGACGAACGGCGCCAGCGGGCATTGACTAGGTACTACTTAGCGGCAGGCGCGGGAGGTATCGCAGTGGGAGTGCACACCACACAGTTCGCCATCCGCGATCCGGAAGTCGGATTGTTGGCCCCGGTCCTGAAACTCGCGGCGCAAGAGGCATGCAAGAGTGCAGCCGTGAAGATCGCCGGTGTCTGCGGAAGACGCAACCAGGCAATGGCTGAGGCGCGCCTCGCCGCAGAGCTCGACTACGATGCCGCTCTCTTGAGCCTTGGCGACCTGAAGACTGAAAGCATTGTCGAACTGCTGGAACACGCGCGCCAGGTAGCTTCGGTGTTGCCGGTGGTTGGCTTCTATCTGCAACCGAGTGTCGGCGGACGCGTTTTGCCGTTTGAATTCTGGCGCGAGTTTGTCGAAATCGACAACGTGGTCGCCATAAAGATTGCTCCGTTCAATCGATACCAGACGATCGACGTCGTTCGCGCAGTGTCGCACTCTGGACGCGCACGTGATATCACTCTCTACACCGGCAACGATGACAATATTCTGCTGGACCTGTTAACTAAATTTGATTTCGGAGGAGAACCAATCCGCATTGCCGGGGGCCTGCTGGGTCACTGGGCAGTGTGGACCAAGACTGCCGTGTCCCACCTGGCTTTGGCAAAACGCGCCACTGATAAAGGCTTGGATCGCCTATTGACACTCGCGCAGCAGATCACTGATGCGAACGCAGCGATCTTCGACCCTGGCAACCAGTTCCGCGGATGCATTCCGGGCATTCACGAAATCCTCCGCCGCCAAGGACTTCTGGAAGGTCGGTGGTGCCTCGATCCCGGCGAGGAACTTTCCCCAGGGCAAGCCGAAGAGCTCGATCGAGTTTGCCGTCAGTATCCTCATTTACCGGATGACGACTTCGTCAAGGAGCATCTCCATGAATGGCTTAGTTAAAATCGCAATTGTTCTAGTGCTTGGCAGCGCCTTTAGCTTCGGCGCCGAGAATCCCACCGTGGAATCAGTCCGCGCAAAAAGCGACGTCGCCTTGACCACCGATTTTTCGTCGTCCTTCTGGAAAGACGCCCGCCCTGTCTTCATTGAGAAAGACACTCAAGGTAAAACCGTCCCGGGCTTTCGCAGCGAGGTCCGCACTCGTTGGACAAAGGACAATTTGTATTTCCTCTTCGTCTGTCCTTACGACGAATTGAACCTTAAGCCTGACCCAAACACGAAACAAGAAACCAACCAGCTATGGAACTGGGATGTGGCGGAAGTATTCATCGGCTCGGATTTCAGCAACATCAAGCGCTACAGGGAATTCGAAGTCTCGCCCCAAGGAGAATGGATCGATCTAGATATTGACCTCAACAGTCCTCATCACGAAGACGGGTGGACCTGGAATTCAGGCTTTCAGGTGTCGGCGCAAATCGACAAAGCTTCCCACCGCTGGTATGCAGCCATGAAGATTCCCTTAGCAGCCGTCGACACGCGGCCATCTGCCGCAGGAAATACCTTTCGCATGAATCTATTTCGCAGCCAAGGTCCGAAGTCGAACCAGCACGAGGTCACTTGGCAGCCGCCGATGGGCCCAACCTTTCACGCGCCGGAGCATTTCGGATTGCTGAAGTTAGTCGCGGACTGACACCGTAAGATTTAGTCGGCGCGCACAGTCCAGCAAGATCTCCGCTTCCCACTGCGGACGTTTAGGACTTTGCGAATGCGGCAGGTCGCTGGGGATTCGACCTTGCGAATGCAGAAACACAGCCGCTGAATGTTTATATGCCGGAACCGGATAGCGAAAAGCGACATTCCCCAAATATTGGAGAGCGTCGGAGAGTGCGTAGTAAGCGGAGTCGCCCATCTCCCATAGCCGATCACGTTCTGCAAATTTCTCCGGCGAAAACGTCGCCAGCCCCAGCAGGTAATCCGAGCCATACTCGATCATGTCAATGCCGAGGTCGTTGCCCGTATAGATCTTGAAGTCCGGCCGATGTTTATCACGCAGCGCAAGCCGCGAGAGTTCCGTGAGACGATCGAGGGATGAATGCTTCATTCCTTTGATCTCGGGGATCTCCATTACGCGCCGGACGGTATCTTCATCCCAGATCTCCCCGTTGGCTGCAAACATCGAACCCAGCTCAAAGGCCAGCACGGCGGCGTAGCCGTGCGATATCCTCTGATAAATCTCTGCTTTTTCTTTCGCATTCGATCCACGGAGTCTCGCTGTTTGAAAAACGATGGGAATGCCACCGAAAGCAATGATCGTATCCATCTCTTTTCGATAAAGCTGCACCAGGTCACCACTCTGATTTTCGATGTAAGCTCCCGCCACAAACGGCGCCCCGTCCGGCAAAGCCTCGCGGGTCCAGCGCAAGACTTCGAGCCTTTCCGTTAGCGTTAAATAGTTGACGTAGCCGGTGTCCATGTTCACCGCATTCATGAGTCCCGCTCGCTGCGTGGCAACAATGTGTGCTTGAAAAGAAGCGACCGCGACTTTGCCCCGAGTCTCGTAGGGCAACAATGCCGCGGCGATCCCCTGCACCTTCCGTCCGAGCCTCTGACGATCAATCAGTTCTTGGATTGACATGACCTTGCTTCACGGCCTTTAACCGGACCGCCGCTTGCGAATCCTTATAGTGTTTGTCCAGCGGATAGCAGCCAGAAACCAGGCCGTTTCGAGGAGCGGTGGTGCAATCACTAAAAGTTCTGCACACCAGCTTGCGTTGCAGCGGCTTCCCTTCGGAAGCGTCCCACAAGATCTCCGGGTACGAAAGCACCATACGGCCAAGTCCGACAAAATCCGTCCACCGATCCCGCACCGCAGCCTGCGCAACATAAGGCAGAAAGTCCTGGAGATAGCTGTACGCGGAACCCACAAAAATGAGATTGGGAAATTGTTCTTTCAAGCGTTGCGTTATATCCATCTGCCGCGCTACACCCAAGAGCGGGTCCTCCGGCGGTTGATATCCATCCGACGGCGGATACAGCGCTGGACGCTGAATGTGAGGGTTGTAATAAGGACTGCCGCCAGTGATATTAACCATTCGAATGCCGAGTTCTTCCAGAAGAGCCAAGAATTGAATGGTCTCCGTCAGATCGGTTTCCGTCGGATGCAATGCATCGACTCCAAAGCCCCATCGATACGGAATCATCGCTTCATGACTTTCAGGAATCCCTGATCCAAGTTTTCCATTCGATGACTGCGTCACATCGGGCCGAAAAGGTATGGTATCGAAAGCTGAAAGCCGCACCGCGACGTGCAGCTTCGGCGCTCCGGAATTTATTCCCTGAACAACTTCCCGCAGGAACCTGCTGCGCCCGTCAAAGCTGCCACCGTAAGCGCCTTCACGCGTTCGCGCGCTAAGAAACTCGTGCCCCAGATAGCCGTGGCAATGCTTTATGTCCACAAAATCGAAACCCAGTTTCTGTGCTATGGCGGCCGCGCGATGAAAATTCCCTATGATGGTTTGGACTTCTCCGTCCGTAAGCACTGGGTAGTCGCTCGCAAGCTTCAGCCGCCCGTCCAAAATCGGATGACGATAGAGGATCCTGGGTTCTCCTCGATTACCAGCATTTGGACGGCTGTAACGCCCGGAGTGCGTCAATTGCAACCCAATCAATAATCCATCGCCGGACCCGGTGGTGCGGCGATGCTCTTCAATTAAGGTTCTTCGCAGTTGATCCAATCCCTTTTCGGTGTGAGGCGCAACGAGCAGTTGGTTCGGATTGGCCCTACCATCCTGCGAGACTGCGGCAGCTTCCCCACCCCAGATCAACTTCGCTCCGCTCCGGCCAAACCGTTGCCATCGTCGAATTGTGTTCTCGGTGGGATTGCCGTCAAGCGTGCAGTCCCAGCCCTCCATCGGCTGCACCGCAATTCGGTTGTCGATTCGAATGCCGCGGCGGATGAGAGGCTGACGTAGAGAGGATTCGTGACCGTTCTGCAGTTCCTTATCGCACGGAATCTTGATCCCGAGACATCGAAGGTGTTCCTGGAAGTGCTCGGCACTCTTGATGCTTCCCAGTCGCGCAATGGAGATCGGAGTCATGACTTGTGGCGCGACTCGGTCAGGGTCCTCTAGCCGGCCGGAAGGAGAATATTATCAATCAATCGAACGTTTCCTACGAACGCCGCCACGGCGGCCAGTACAGGCCTGTCAAACTTATCAATCGCCTCCAGCGAATCGGGATCGACAATCTCCAAGTAATCCAGCCGAGCGGCCTCCCCAAAGGCCTTTGCCCCAGCGGCGATCAACTTCTGCACCGAGCGTTCACCATCTTCAAAGCGGCGATTCATCTCTGTCAAGGAGCGGGACAAAGCTAAGGAATCCTTTCTCTGCTGCGGGCTTAGATAGGAATTTCGGGAGCTCATGGCCAAACCGTCCGGCTCACGCACGATCGGACATGGCACAATCCCCAAGGGAAAATCGAGGTCGCGTACCATTCGGCGGATGATGGCCACTTGCGCAGCGTCCTTCTGTCCGAAAAACGCGAGGTCCGGCACGCAGACGTGAAAAAGCTTTACGACGACGGTGGTCACGCCTTGAAAGTGTCCCGGGCGCGACCGGCCGCATAGTCGCTCGCTCATGCCATTCACCGTCACCGTCGTGATGCTTATACCCTCCGGATACATTTCGGCCACGGAGGGTGCAAATAACAGGTCGACGCCTTCGTCTTCCAGCATCTGCCGGTCTCGTTCAAAGCTTCGCGGATACTTGGCGAAATCTTCGTTGGGACCGAATTGTGTTGGGTTTACAAAAATGGAGGCGGATACGGCTTCGCACCGTGCCCTTGCCATTCGCACCAACGAGAGGTGCCCCTGGTGCAGTGCGCCCATGGTAGGCACCAGCCCCAACGGGCGCCGTGCGGCGCGGCAGGCAGCGCGCATCTCTTCCACTGTGTGGATTATCTTCATTTTGCAAGCGCCTTTGAAAGGCTATCTTTTCAAAGCGTGCTTGCGTTCCAGCACGGTTTCCAGCACCTGCCGGGTTTCTTTGGGCAGATGATAGGACTCAGCGTCTGAAGGATATTGCCGCGAACCTACATCGGCGCGGTAGGCGTGCACAGCCTCCGTAATTAATGCCGCCGCATCGCCGTAGCGGCGGACAAACTTCGCCTGAGGACCAAAACTCAGGTTCACCAGATCATGAAAGACCAGCACCTGGCCATCACACTCCGGCCCTGCGCCGATCCCAATTGTCGGCGCCGCAACTTCAGCGGTGATCATGGATGCCACTTCTCGCGGAATACCTTCCAAATAAATACAAACCACGCCCGCGCGGTCGAGCGCCACGGCATCGCGCATTAACTGTTCAATGGCGTTAAGAGACTTGCCTTGCACTTTGTACCCGCCCATGACGTTGACGGATTGCGGAGTCAGGCCAATATGTCCAGCAACCGGAATTTCGGCATCGATCACCCGGCGGATAAGGTCGGCGCGCTTTTCTCCACCTTCAATCTTCACTGCTTCCGCGCCGGCCTCTTTCACAAAACGCGCGGCGTTGCGAATCGCTTCATCCGCCCCCAGGTGATAAGAACCGAAGGGCATGTCGGCTAACAGCAGCGCCTTCCTTACGCCCCGGCGGACGGCACGCACATGGTGCAACATCTCGTCCACGGTGACCGAGAGTGTGTTTTCGTAGCCCAGCATGGTCATGGCTAGCGAGTCGCCAACCAAGACGAGGTCAATGCCGGCCTCATCTACCAGGCGCGACGTCGCATAGTCGTAGGCGGTAAGGCAAGTGATAGGCTGTTGATTGAGTTTCTTTTCGCGCAGCGTAGCAGGAGTAACTTTTTGACGAGGATCGCCAATCGGGGTGATATTCACGTTTCCTCCAGTGCCCCTCCACCATGACGGATAGAGCCTGTATGCAGCTGCAAGGCTGCCTGAGTTATTGTAAGCATAATGCGACCGCGCGTCGATAACATTTCATGACCAAAAATTCCATGGTTTCGCCGCTGAGAAAAGTCCTGGTGTGTACTCCCCAGGCTGCGGGTTGGAATTCCCCCAAAGCAAGCAAATGGATGCACTTGGGCTTCGTGCATGCTGCCAACTTTTCAGTAGCTCAGGCCCAGCACGACGAACTCTGCCGCCAGTTGCGCGAGGCTGGCGCGGAAGTGGTAAGTCTGCCAAACTCCGACACTCTTTCACTGGACGCGGTCTATACCCACGATTCATCCCTGAGTACGAACCGGGGGATGGTGATTTTAAATCCCGGAAAATCGAATCGCGTTCCCGAAGGTGCAGTTCATCGCAAATTCGCAGAACAGTTCGGCGTCCCAATCGCGGGCGAAATAAAGCCTCCTGGCACCACAGAGGCCGGCGACATGGTGTGGCTGGACGATAGGACCCTACTCATTGGCCGGGGGTTTCGCACCAATTCAGAAGGGATCGCGCAGATGCAGGAGCTGTTGCCGGGAGTCGAAGTTATTTCCGCACACTTGCCGTATGGAGTTGGACCATCCGCCTGTTTACACTTGATGTCACTGATGAGCCTGCTCGACGACAAGACGATCCTGGTCGATCTCCCGTGGCTGGCCGTCGAAACTGTGCAACTACTCCAGGCGCGAGGCTACAGCTTGGTAGAGATCGACTATTCGGAGCGCGATAGCCTGGCCTGCAATGTTCTTGCCTTAGGAAACAACCGCCTGCTGGCAATCGAGGAAAACCTGAGGACCAATCAAAAACTTCGTGAAGCCGGATTCGATGTCCGGACATTCCCAGGCTCAGAGTTAGGCATCAACGGCGGAGGCGGGCCAACATGCCTAACCAGGCCGCTGGTGCGCGAGTAACGTTCCCTAAGAATTCGCCGCCCTTGTCCCTCCCTTTTTTGGATGAGAACGCAGAGATTTCGTAGTTCTGAACATTGATGATGGGAGCGAACATCACCGCCCACTATTCCATGATGTAGCCCTCTTCACCGTGCATGGAGAGGTCAAGACCCTGATGTTCCTGGTCGGTATCGACCCGCAGTCCGAGGGTCATATCGCAGACTTTTAGAATGACCAAGGTGCCGACGATGCCAAGCGTCCATGCGATTGCGACGCCGATTCCCTGATTCAATATCTGGTGAGCGTTTCCATCGACTAAACCTAACGGCATTGGATTGCCTGCACTGTTTTTCAGCGCGTTATTTACCGCGCTGGTGGCAAAGACCCCAGTCAGAATTGCTCCCAGAGTTCCACCCGCTCCATGCACGCCGAAAGCATCGAGAGAATCGTCATATCCGAACTTTCTTTTGACGCTGGCCACCATGTAATAACAGAACAGTCCTGCCGCGAAGCCAATCAGTAAGGCAGCCATCGGGGTCACGAAACCTGACGCCGGGGTGATTGCGACCAGTCCCGCCACTGCGCCGGAAATCCCTCCCAAGGCGCTTGGCTTGCCGTGCCATTTCCATTCGGCGAACATCCATCCCAGTGCTGCTGTCGCCGCAGCAAAGTGGGTGGCTACGAAAGCGCTAGTTGCCAAGCCAGATGCGGCCAGCGCGCTGCCGGCGTTGAACCCGAACCAACCGACCCACAACAGGCAAGCTCCAACGAAGCTGAGCACCAGGTTGTGCGGCTTCATGGTATCGGGTGACCCCACACGCTTGCCGAGATATAACGCGCAGACCAAGGCAGAGACTCCCGAGGTAACGTGCACAACCGTGCCACCGGCGAAATCGAAGGTCGGAATCTTGCCGCCCAGAAACGCGTTGAGCAGTCCGCCCTTGCCCCAAACCATGTGCGCCATCGGGAAGTAGACAATCAGGCTCCAAAGCACCATAAACAGAATCATGGCGCTGAATTTCATGCGCTCGGCGAAAGCTCCGGTGATCAGTGCGGGTGTAATGATGGCAAACATCAGCTGGTAGACCATGAAAGTCTGGTGGGGGATGGTGGCCGCATAGTCAGCATTCGGGGCGCTGCCGACACCGTTCAAGAACAGATATTGCAGGCTACCGACAAAGGAGCTCCCTTCGCCGAAAGCCAGACTATATCCAACCAGAGACCACAACACGGTGATGATGGCCATCATGGCGAAGCTTTGCATCATGGTTCCCAGTACATTTTTCTTGCGCACCAAACCGCCGTAGAAAAGCGCGAGCCCTGGGCCAGTCATCATGAGTACAAGCGCAGAGCTGGTTAGCATCCAGGCATTGTCACCAGCGCTCTGAGCCGCCTTGGTGGCGGCGTCAAGCGATTCGAGGTCAGCAGCGTACGCAAAACTTGGCAGACAAGCGATGGCGATCAGTCCCAATGCGAACAACTTTGTCCGTCCCTCATAGATAAACGATTTTGCGGTCACAGTGCATTCTCCTCAACGCTGAGTTTCAAATGGGAAGCGCAATCATAAAGCAGACGCCGAAAATTCCAGCAACTGCTGACGAGGACCTGAGAGATATTAAGTCGAAGGAGGTGACCGTCCGCGAGAGGAAGACCTGCGGGTCGGAATACAACATTCAAGGTGACAGTGCAAGACGAATTCTGAGAAAAGGTTGGAAGTTGAATTTGCCTTAGAGACTAGGAACAATTTCAATGGTCCGCGGCGCAAGACTGACGTAGAACTGGTCAAGCGGGAACGGGTTAAACCCATTCGGCCGATTTGGCTGGCAGAGCGGAAAGTAGCGATTGGATAGTCGGCAACTCGGCTGGGACCGGGCGCAGCGTCATCCGCTCGGCTCATACTATATCCCAGGCACAGGATTGCCACCAGTAAGGCCAGCCTGTGTCCTGCCGAATTGCTCACCAGCCCATTCATCCCTACAGCGCGGCTGCGCCCCGCTCCTGGTTGCGAATGCGAATTGCGTCATCGACTTTGGAGAGGAAAATCTTGCCGTCACCGATCTTGCCGGTGGCTGCGGCCGCGAGGATGGCCTGCACCGTGCCCTCAACCAGTTCGTCGGAGATCACGGTTTCGATTTTGATCTTTGGCAGAAGGTCAACGCTATACTCGCGTCCGCGATACACCTCGGTATGGCCCTTTTGGCGACCGTGCCCGCGTACGTCGGAGATGGTCATTCCCTGAACCCCCTTCTCAATCAAGGCGTCTTTAACGGCCTCGAGCCGGGCAGGTTGGATGATCGCTTCAATTTTCGTCATGGATATTTGTCCTCATGGAACTCAAGATTGTACAAATGGCTGCCAATTTTGCATAAAACATTTCCGCCCGCCGATCACAACAATCATCGCGTCTCAATGCGTTCAATACCGATTAACAGGATCATCTTCGCTTTATCGAAGCAAGAGTTGGAAGCAGACAGGCTCTGGAGACGAACAAGTTCTTCGCCGATTGTTTCCATTCAGTTCGCTTCGCGTGGAGATTGCCCCGGACTCCGTTTAGTGGAGTCCGGGGATCATCTTACGCCGGCACGTGCCCGGGGTACGCTCCGATCCCGTGCTGGTCGAGATCGAGGCCTAGCAATTCTCCTTCCCTGGAGACGCGCAGTAGCTTCAGCGCATTGAGCCCCCAGAACATCGCCATGGCGCTGACGAAAGTGGCCGTGCAGACGATGACGCTGCCGACAATTTGCGCCAGCAGCACCTTTATCCCGCCACCGTACAACAAGCCGGTGAGAGCGTCCGGCGACCCAGCAACGATGGAAGGTACTCCGAAGGGACTTGACCCCGCCGCCGAGTACTCGCCGCTAGCGAACAAGCCCAGTGACAGCGTGCCCCAGATACCGCAAGCACCGTGCACCGGCCAGGCGCCGACCGGATCATCGATGCGCCAGTGCTCGAGCAGATCCATGGCCAGGATGACGATTACGCCCGCGACGGCGCCGATGCATGCTGCCCCAAATCCGCTGACCCAATAGCAAGGACAGGTAATCCCCACCAGGCCCGCGAGGAAACCGTTTAGGATGCCTGTCGTATCCCATTTCTTGGTTCGGAACCACATCAGAAAGACTGCAGCCAGTCCGCCGGTGCAAGCGGCGAGTGTGGTGTTGGTGGCCACGCGGCCGACGCCGGCGTTATCCATGATCGAGAGCGTCGAGCAGGGATTAAATCCGTACCAGCCGAACCACAGAATGAGGCCGCCGATGACGGCGATGGTGAGATCGTGAGGAAGCATCGGCTCACCGCCGTCACGCTTGAACTTGCGGCCCAATCTTGGCCCCAGCATGATGGCACCAGCGATTGCGACCCAGCCGCCGATTGAGTGCACGACTGTCGACCCCGCGAAGTCGTGGAAGTTCATTCCCAGGCTCGACAGGAAACCACCTTGTGAACCCATGGTGGCGAGGAAGCCGTCCGGGCCCCAGCACCAGTGGCCAAAGATCGGATAAATAAATCCAGAAACGCCGATCGAGTAGAGGACGTCGCCCGCGAATCTTGTGCGTCCGACCATTGCGCCGGAGCAGATGGTCGAGGCGCAATCAGCGAATGCGAACTGAAAGAGATAGTGCGCGAGGATCGGAATGCCCGAGGAACCGTAGGTCGACAGGACGCTAACGTCCTTCATAAAGATCAAGCTTTTGCTGGGATCGCCCGGCATGTGCCAGCCGACGAACGCGTTGCCCCCGCCGAACATAAATGCAAAGCCCCATCCCCAATGGAGAAGTCCGCAGACGCAGGTATCAAACAAACATTCCACCAGCACGTTGACAGTTTCACGCTCTCGACAGAAGCCCGCCTCCAGCATGGTGAATCCAGCCTGCATCCCGAAGACGAGAAACGCTCCCAGCAAGACCCACGCGGTGTTCAGGGGATTAATAATGTCTCCGCCGGTGGCGGCCTTGTAAGGATCGGAAGGCGGGGCGGTTGGGGCGTCGGCAGGCGAGGGCGAATGCATTGCCGTCTCCTGAGCGTGGACTGGCTCGGGGCTGATCCACTCCCACGCCGAATAACCGGTCGCCAGGATGGAGAACAGAACCAGAATGCCCAGTGCCTTGCCCGCAAGCAGCAGCATCCCGTAACGCCGCCATTTGGCCCTTCCCAGGCGAACACGCAGCCGGGAGAACTTCTGAGAGAAGGATAGTTCGCCTATTCCTTTTGTACCTTTAGACATGTGTTTCCTCGTTGGTATGGATGGGGGTCTTTCGCAAAAACTGGGAAGCCACGATCTCCAGCAATTCGATGGAGAATGTTCGTAAACCTATAGGCGTAGGCTTACGGCGTCCAATTGATAGTTTTTTTGGGAGGTATAGATAATACTTTAGACGTAGGGAGGATTGAGCGCGGGATTAACCAAAGTCAAAGCCCCGCCCAAGCGAAGCTTGTACGGGGCACCTGTGGAGATCGGTTGGATTACAGCGCGGCTACACCGCGTTCCTGGTTGCGAATGCGGACGACTTCGCTCACCTTTGTTAAGAATATTTTGCCGTCTCCGATTTTGCCGGTGGCGGCTGCCTTAACAATGGCGTCAACGGCCGATGATGCCTGGGCGTCGTCGATCACTATTTCTACCTTTACTTTGGGTAATAAATCGACCGAGTATTCTCTGCCGCGGTAGGTTTCGGTATGGCCTTTTTGGCGTCCGTGGCCACGCACCTCTGAAATGGTCATGCCCGCAATTCCCAACTCGATGAGCGCGTCTTTGACCGCTTCGAACCGGGTGGGTTGAATGATTGCTTCGACTTTTGTCATTGGTTTTCCTTATCTCGACGTTAAGAGCTTTGTGGTCCGGAGGCGGGCAGTAGGCCCGCCTCCGAAAACAGTTACCAGCCCGCTAGCTGACGTTGGTTAGTGGCTTCGCCGTAACCATGTTGTGACTGGTAATAGACGTCGGCAATGCCTGCGACATGCCGCTGGGCGCACCAAGCGCGGAAATAACGTACTCGGGGTAAGCTGAAATTCCGTGCTCGTGTAGGTCCATTCCATAGGCTTCCATGTCTGCCGGCAAGCGAAGCATGCCCATGGCGTTGACCGCGAGCATGACCACCATGGCAACGCTGAAGGTTGCCACCACCGTCACGGCGCTCCCGATGAACTGGGCTTCAAGCACCTTGAACCCTCCGCCGTAAAATAAACCGGTAAGAGGTGTTGAGTTGTCCGGACCCAGCGGGCCAGTCACACCATATTGGCCGCTGGCGAAGAGTCCCAGTGAAAGCGTTCCCCAAATGCCGCAGATACCGTGTACCGGAACCGCGCCGATGGGATCGTCGATGCGGAGGTATTCGAGGGCGTCCACCGCCACGATAACCAACACGCCGGCAATTCCGCCGAGGAGCACAGATCCGGTCGGGCTGACCCAGTAGCAGGGACAAGTGATCGCCACCAGTCCAGCCAGGAATCCGTTCGTTGTGTAACTGGCGTCCCACTTTTTCATCTTCATGTAACCGTAGAAGATGGAAGTCAGGCCGCCAGCACAGGCTGCTAGCGTGGTGTTGGCGGCGACGCGGCCAATGCCGACTAGGTCCATTGCCGAAAGTGTGCTGCCAGGATTGAATCCGTACCAGCCGAACCACAAAATCAGACCGCCGCTGACGGCGATCGTGAGATCGTGGGGCATCATGGGGCCGCCTCCGTCGCGTGCGAACTTGCGGCCTAGCCGCGGACCGAGAACGATGGCGCCTGCCAGGGCGATGAATCCGCCTATGGTGTGAACGACGGTCGATCCAGCGAAATCATGGAAGCCGATGCCCAGCGACGTAAACGCGTGACCTTCGCTGCCCATCAAGGCTAGCCAGCCATCCGGTCCCCAAGCCCAGTGTCCGATGATCGGGTAAATGAATCCGGTCACGCACAGGCTATAGAGCAGATCGCCAACGAAGCCGGTGCGGCCGATCATTGCCCCTGACGTAATCGTGGAGCAGGTGTCGGCGAAAGCGAACTGGAAGATCCAGACCGCGAGGAACGCTACGCCGGTAGTCTCATAAGTGGCTGGCGCGGCTTGCAGGAAGAACCAGTGGTAGCCGATGAACCCGTTGCCATGGCTGAACATGAAGGCGAAGCCGACGGCATAAAAGAGAATACCGCAAAGGCAAGTGTCGACGACGCACTCGACAAGAACGTTCACGGTTTCGCGGCTTCGACAGAAACCTGCCTCCAGCATGGTGAAACCAACCTGCATGCCGAAGACCAGGAAGGCCGCAACCAGCGTCCACATCGTATTTACGGGGTTGACTATGTCGGCGGCTTTGACTTCAGGAGTGCCGGTTTGTGCGAAAACATGACTAAAGAACAGGCTTGTGACCACGAACATAGTCATCAAGGTCAGGCCTACCCCAAGCACTTTGCCGGTCAGTAAAAGTCTCCCGTACCGGCGCCACTCCGGGTCCCGCATGCGCAAACGCAGGCGGGTGAACTTCTCAGACAGCGAGAGCTGTGTTGCTTGTCGTCGGATGGCAGACATTTATTGTTTCTCTCCTTATGCAATGTGGTGAGACACGGACGCCCGCGTCTGTGCACGCTCAGTCAGTAAACTTTATTGGATTGGGACACGGCGTCGTGTCCTGATGGGGTCGCCTCTTTTCGACACCGAAAAGAGGGAAACTCTTGTTGGCTTCGAGACTTCTTTACAACTTTCTTACGAAATCGGTGGCTGGATTTTGCGGTCGGGAACCGGGAAAGTCAAATTCAAACTTTTTATTGTGTAGATCATTCCGGGTTATTTTTCGGAGCGCTGCAAATCGTTCTTTCACGCGGTCCGGGTCATAGAATCGCTCAAAATAATCGCGTCGGCGATTTCCTTCATGGAGCGCCTCCGCTGCTGGCTTTCCCGCTGCAACATCACGTAGGCCTGTTCCTCGGAGATATTCAGATCGCGCTGCAAAATTCCTTTGGCGCGCTCCACCAGCTTGCGGGTTTCGAGGCGGCCGGCG
>Ga0157378_10000850_pt1 | contig 28292 bp, 15 predicted proteins | sample M65metaG_FD_115309 | JGI IMG/M metagenome (GOLD analysis project Ga0157378, IMG submission 115309) | Miscanthus rhizosphere microbial communities from Kellogg Biological Station, Michigan, USA - M6-5 metaG | ecosystem: Host-associated > Plants > Roots > Rhizosphere > Soil | place: USA: Michigan... | reverse complement strand
CTTTTCGCTGGCTTTTGCCGGCCCAGACCCTCTCCGTGGAGTGGCTCGATGACGGCGGGCCAATTGAATGTACTTATAGATCGTTGGCGCGGCGATCTCGAGTTCTGAAGCTACTTTCCGTACGCTACCCCGAGCCAGAAACACACCGCGAGCGTCCATGGCACGGACCAGTTCGAACTTCGCATCACGACTCAGACCACCGCTCACTGTGAGATGAGCTTCTGAAATCATTGTCTCAATGACTTGGTCAATACTGCTTTGGTAATGCTCTGAGGGCGCAGGCAGTGCTTTCGCCTTGTTGATCTGTCTTCCCTCTTCGCCCGTCATATCGATGTTGATGCATAGAATCGCCTCTATTTTGCCGCGAGCATCACGAAGGTTGGCCGCATTGCATCGCAGCAGCTTCCCATTCTCCGTCCTGCTCTGATATATCCCCAAAGTATCGATCCTGTGGTCCGATTCACGCAGCATATAAAAGCCAAGATCTGTTAACGGCGCGCCAATTTCGCGTCCTGTCACATGGCCATTGCGGATCATGATGATGGACCGGCTTGGAAAGCTTACGTCGTGCAAGACGACCTCGGCCCTTGGCCCGAGCAGATCGGCAATGCAGTTTACGATCGCCCCCCACTTGTTTTTCAAATCCATAAAGAGCTTGGCGCAGCCTCGTATAAATTTTTATACGAAACGTAAAATATCTTCTACCGCAATGAAGTTTGTCAATGCGAATGCATTGGCCATCAATCGAAAAGAGAGGCCAAGGATTACGTGGCGTCCTATTGATCGCTCTTGCCACCGGATTTTAGGCTTCCTTACTCGGGTTCGTTCGTAGTTGCGGGTTATCAGGGATCACGAAAAAATGACGCCACCATGTTGTGCCGTCTGTTGTAGGAATTTGCAACCGCGTGCGGACATTTCGGTCATGTTCAAGACCGCGTGGCAAGGAATCGTCTCAGAAGTTCAAGTTTGGGGACGCTAGCGGTGGGTCTTGCCAATCCTTAAAACGGTGATTGCAGCCGCTGGGCTCTCTCAGGCAGCTCCGCAATGAGGTGCATGGTGGGTTGGTCCGTTGACAGGAAAAGTCTCCGTTAGAACCGAAATGCAACGGGTGTTTTCTGTAAGTCATACAAGGATAACTGGTTAACTAAAAACATGAGTGTAAATTGGAGTGGGGAGGGAGGGATCACACCATTAAAAACTATCAAAACTGAAAAGCTTGATTCGCTCGTTTCTGGCTTGATGTCTGTTTCTGGATTGATTTCTCTTAACATCGCCATCTTTACAAACGAGTTCTCAACCGGAGCTCATTCTAAAGATTCTTTCGTGCGCAAATCGCCAACTGCCGAACCGGCAAAGGGCGAGATGCGCGACTCCTATCAACTCTTCAGTGCTTCTCTTGCTTTACTCCTTACACTCCAACTCTTCACTCTTTCTCTCTCTTCTCTTTTCACTCTTCATCTTCAACCTCTCACTCAAACCTAGACCTAGGGGGTAAAGAGTGTGTTTTTGTGTTGATAGTATTTAGGTCCGAAAAAGCGGAGTCCCGATTTTAGGTTAGTGACTTCCACCATGATCTGAGACGCGCCCGCTTTCGTTCTAATAAGGGCGACGCTCCTGATGCATCGATGACCGCCATTTTCCTGGCATATAGCCAAGGTCGGCGGGGGGAAATCTAATAATCGTGCTCGAAAATCAAGCGGTGAACAAATCGCTCAGAAGAGCATGCACTTTTCAGTCGCAGGGCCTCGATCAACAGACGTACTGCATCGACTACAGAGTGCCTGCAGTCGCCGGCTCGTTTCTTCTAAGCGCTGGTGGAATATGGCGGTGAGTGAGGCTAGCTGAGCGCCCTTATCCTTAAGACTCCCAGCGTCGTGCTATGCCGGAGAACGTGAGCAAAGAGAGGGATGAAACTACGGTTCCCAAAACAATGTAGATAGCTTTCAGGTACTCCCATTTGCGAGGCTCCTCCATCCAAACCGGGTGCCTGAAGACGTGCCCCCACAATTGCAGCTTTGGTGGTCTACTGGCGGAGGGCGGGGAGGACGTAATATCACACCGGTTTTCTTGATGAAGATTCAGCACGGGTGTAAGGAGTTCAGCAGCGTAGAGCGCCGGCGCGATCGATTCTCCGCAAGGGAGAGTCTCGACATATTGCCCGGAGGGAACAGTGGGGACAACTGCGATTGTGCCTTGTGCTGCCGCAGCGACAGTTGTGACGTTCGCAACAAGCATGTTGCTCTCACTCAGCATCGAGATCGCACAAAACCCCGCAAACCAAACAACCAGCAAAGTCAGAAAGGCGCGTATCGGAGCTAGCCCAAAACGAAAGAAAAACCCGTACGGCGTCCACCAAAAAAGAAAGGCTAACCACCCCCGAAAGCTTCCTAAGGCACGGTCATAGGCTCCCCAATAGATCTTGTCGGCTTCTATGTCACGCGCGGCTTCATCGTCTCCGCGTTCGCGTAACACTTTGGCCAATTGTGCATACGGCTGTGCCCGAAAGGGCCTCTCTGGCATCGAGGCGAATTTGTATCTTGTCGAAAGAGTGACACGAACGGCTCGGAGTACGTAGGCTTTGAAAAACCGCCAACCATGACCTGCTTTTTGGGCTCTATTTAATCGGCTCGAATATCCGGATAATTGCATCGTCCGAGGCGACAGTCGTCGAATCGAATGCCAGACAATTAGCCGAAAAATCTTGACTACACCAATCAGATAGAGAAATCGAGCGAAAGCCGACACCGCACGCTGGGATCTAGACTGATAGGGTTTGCCTCTGAGCCAGAAGCGTCGGACTTGTACTTCCCCTTCGACAGAAGACTTGGTCGGCATGAAAGTACCAGCGTAGCAAAAACCCTCTAACCGAATTCTTTGAGCTCTCTCCCAAATTCGTCCTGCATTGTCCTGAAGAACGCCGCAAGTTGCGTCACGTAGATCAACGTCAGACTTGTGCAGTCTGTCTCTAACGATACGCTCACTCCAGTCTGGGACTTCGCTGAGGAAGGCGCGTTCCGCGTCCGTGCCGGCTGAAACTCTGGCATCTGACAAGAACTCCGAACGGACTCCCTGACTAGCTATACGAAATGGATATTGATAGGTAGGAATCTCGTCGGGGTGGTACGCGACTAATTCATTCGCCGCCATTACGTATGCTTCATCTGCCATCGAAGGTATGCCGTTGAGTGCGAGCGTAAACTTAACTTTCCTGAGGGAAAGTCCGTAGCGGCAATACACTTCAAATGAATATTGAGCTATCCCCTGTTCCTTCACCGCGTGCAGGTTGTGCACAGGGACTTTACCCCGAAATCGAGTGGGAAGCTGCAAGTCGCGCTCTACGAGCGCAAAAGATCCTTCTTCAGCCCATGTGAATGCGCAGAACAAACGTAGGTATTCTTCCGCTTGTTCGTGCGTGTTCAGTTTAAGGTAACCACGCGCGTTCAGTAAATGAAAGCTACTGGAGTGTCCATCAAGGAGTATTACTCGGGTCGGATCTGTTTGAGCTTTACGGAGCCATCGGCGACGCGTCGACCTCGTAAGAAATGAAGCAATTCGAATACCGCGCTCCTGCATCTGGGCCAGCAGCGCATTTTCATCGTGGTCGGGTGGAAGCGTCACTTCGGACAACATATAATTTGGATAACAAGACAAACGGCGTCGCCGCAACTCTCCAATGTCTTCGTACAAGGAAGCGAGAATAAAGCTGTGGCCGATATGAGCATCTCGCACGGACAGTAATCCCTGCGCAAAGTTAGAACTGCCAAGATCGAGCTGACCGCTCAACTTAGAGCCGCCGAGGTTACAAATCTTATTTGACGTGATGGAAAGTTCCGTGTCTCCAGCTATCGCGGCGCCTGCGGTTGATAGCTGCACCACGGTGCCCGAAACGGTGAGCTTACCATCAATCGTTGAGCCTTCGAGTCGAATATCGTCACTACGAACGTGCAGATCACAATCACCGAAAACATGGCAACCTCTTGCGGAGAAGCGAGGCACTTCCAAAACTCGGAAAGGCACCCTCTGAGTCCGTTCCAGGACCAGGGGAATTGTCGTCTGGGGAGCCATGAGGCTGCCGCGAATCTCTGCCCCATCCAACCACATAGTTGCAGATTCAACTCCTCCCATGTACCCGCCCCTAAGATCGACCTGGCCGTTAATTCGCGAGCTCAAAAGATTCACATGGCCTAGGCACCAAAATCTCGTTGGGTCGGGTGAACTGGTGGGCTCCAAATTCTCAAGGGTTGCAGGGATCGCACCCTCACTTCTTCTTTGATAGTCGACCGAGAGTGCAACAACACCCTCGACCATGAGGCTCTGGCCGAAGATGCCGTAGCGCGGGGTATCGCCTCGCTCGCTGATGGATTTCCTTGTCGACTCCGTTTCTCCGTCAGTAACGTGAAGTCCTTGGCCCCACAGCGATCCGCCTATTCGGGCATCGCGAATTTTAAGGCCCCCTTCCAGTACGACAGCCGGTTGCATCTGCACATCGGACCCTATTCTTGCTGTTGCCAAGTCCAAGGCATAGCGGGCGTCATGCTTCAGCGACGTAGCATCGTTTTGCGGCGCTCGAAAAAGACTCCGCTTAACAACGACATTTGTTCCGATTTGGGCCGCAAACGCGTCTACTCGAAGCAAGCCATGCTCCGCCTCGGGGTCTTGTGCTGAAGCCTCGGGTCGCAAGTCAAGCAACGACAGCTCAGTCGCAATCCGAATGTTCCTAAGCTCGATTAAGTTCGCTTCTTGATCGTTTGCTGTGAACGTACAGGCTTCAAAGCGCAGGCGCTCGAAATGTGCACCTATGGCGCAAAAACCGTTTTCAAATCTGCAGTTGCGGAACTCCATCGCGGGCAATGGACCCCCGTTGCCCCGAGCATCATTTAGGTCTAGCTTGCCGGAGAAGATCGCATTGTGCAGAATCCATCGCAAGGGCTGATTGCCAGAACCAGCCGCTGAACCGAAAACGCACTCGCGGAATAGTGTGGGATCAACGGGAGTATCCTTGGGAAGCACGACTTCTTCGCCCCGGTAGGCCGGTGCGAGTAATTGCAGAATCCCCTCTCGCTCTTCCGGATTCATGTGGCCTTTCGAAAGCACGTTATAGGATTTACGACGAGACCGTAAGATCAACGTCGTGAGTTCGACCCGGTGCAGTAACAGGGCAGTTCATCAATGGATTCAATCGACGAAGGCGGATAGACATCAAAGAGGCCCTAAAGAAATGGCGTTGCAAAGAAGGAGAGCGCCAACACACGAGCTTGTTGGAGAAACCCGCGGATGATCCCATAAACCAGAAAATGGATCAAGCGCGATCTCTCCCGCAACGTAAGTCTCTTCCCTGGGGAGAACAATGCAAATCAGCCGGCCCTGCCACATGAAGGTATTGGGAAAGACTTTGGCAAAGAGCGATTGACGGGAAACACTAATCAGGCCGCGCCACAACGAAGTCGGTACGGAGTGACAGGAGGGAGTTTCAAGGGGTGTTCGTTTGTGGTCCGCTCAGTCTTTAAACGGCCTTTGCAACCGCTGGGCTCTCTCAGGCAGCTCCGCAATATGGTAGGTGATGGGTCAGGTGGTTAGCCGAATAAGTCGCCGTTATAACCAAAATGCAACGAGTATTTTCTGTAAGTCATACAAAATTAAAGGCCGCAACAGCCGGGCAGCCGACAATTACTCACAGTGCAGAACCGTTGTTGCGGGTCAATCGTTGCGAGTTGCACGCAGACCAACTGCTACCCAATGTAACTTGACACCCAAGGTGTACGACGAAACATTGACTTTGAACCCTTTGGCCGTCTGCGCAGTGATAACGAAGTTGGTGCCGTCGATGTCGGGAACGGCTAGCGAAGGAGCGCTCGCAAACGGCTTTGCGTAGAAGACTTCGTATTCTTGCATCCCAGTGATCGGCAGTTCGCCTTCTTGTTTCAATTTGACTGAACTGACGTCTACCCAGCGTGCGAAGAAGCGGCCCAAGAGCAGTCCGACAATCAAGCCGACGGGGTACAGCCACTTTGAGGTAGTGTTTGCCAAAAAAGCGACAGGCGCGCCGCCGAGTGCTGCACCCAAAAGCGTTAGGACAACTTTAACAGTCGGCTTCGAATGTGCGATCCCAAGTCCGAAGAGCAAACCAACGAACAACCCTAACGAGGTGACACCAATTAGTTCAATCATGGACACCTCCTATCGAAGCAGTTGTGCATTATGCCACCAAATCATGCGCTCGCATCCGTATAAGAAGCCCTGCAGATAATCTACAAACACAATCGTCCATCCGTGGGGCAGAGCTACAGTAGTTTGATCGGCCCTTGGCTGTTCTATTTATTACGTACCTTAACCATGTAAATAAAAGGGAGTTGTGGAGAAGCTTTTAACGGATGTTAGACATTTGTTTAGACATCGACCTGCGTCCTGAAACGAGCTTCTCGAAGGCCTGAAACCAAGTGATTCTTTCCTTGACAGAGTTTAGAGATTGTGGCACGCTGCCGCCCTTCCCCGCATTCCCTCGATGTGTTATCGCAATTGCTCAGAAACCGCACGATTCGGTGCTCAGCTTTTTACGGGTTCTAAACCCACGAAGTGGGTGAGATGTCACCATCGCCTACGACAGTCTCTCCACGCGTGGTTCCTGACGGGTGCTATTCATCCCGCCTAAAGGAGATTTTTCGATGCCGATAGTAACAACTACTTCACGATGCCAAATTACAGGTGATGATGGCGAACTTTTCTTTTTCAACTTCACCGGGTTGAACCCAGGTGGTGCGTCGATTCTATTTGAGGGGGGTTTTCGATGGAATCCGGGTGCGCCTTCGATGGTAGCCGGCTGTTCATTGTTTCGCGGACCTGGCCTATTCTTTGACGCCGGGAGGTGGATTGAGAGTGTGAAGTACTCTCATCGCACCGGAGCTCTTTTGCAAGTGACGTTTGACAATGTAGGCAATCACACGATTGTTGACGGTTTTGGAGCGACACATATCGCAGTTGAGGTATTCAGGGTTGTCGGTTAAATATCTGATAGGTACCGCTGCAGTGTGTTAAGGAGACATGAGCGCGACACATCGGCTTCACTGCTCCGCTGAACAAAACGCAGCTTCAATGTCGCCAGATCACATGAGCAGGTCGAGTGTTCACCACGAATATCTTAAGCTGCAAATGATCAGTCATTGGCTTATGGAAATTTTGAGTTGACAAACTTTGCCCATGCCGCCCATCATTCGTAACACATTTCGCGTCCTGGCTCTTCGTCTCGGCCCTTTCCGCAACTAGCGCGTCCTTCACATCAACTGTCAACCTTCGAGCGTCGGCTTCTTACCACCTTCACCAAGGGGCCGAAATCCCGAGCGCGTGATGAAGAAAAAAGCGAAGCGAGTATCTCGGCGCGTGGCGAAAAATCCGCCGATAGGCTTTCCAAGCGAGAATAGAGACATCCGATCTTTGCGGCTATCCCTGTCTCGATCCCTCCTGTCCGGAGACGTAGCGCAGCTCAAGCACAGTGCGTTCCAGTTTGGGAACGCCAATTTATTTGGTATCGAAAATGTGTCGCCAGAACTTGCCAGCGCATTGCAAGCCACGGCTGACCACATTGCGTCTGCAGGATCCATCCCAGAATATCGAGCATTCCTGCGTGAAGTTCCGGTCCGAAGCGGCCAGCTTCCGGCGTCAACAGCCATGTGGGCCTCAGGGGCCGCCGTGGATCACACAGTAGGGCCTTTTGTGAGCACAGACGGACGCAGAGTGTGGTTCGACTTTTTCAAGATCGAAAGGCTGATTGCTCTCTACATCCAAGAAATGGCTGATCCCGCCCTCATTTTTAAGGTGAACCTACAGGCCAGAATTCCTGATCCGCTTTTGCCCGCCATCACGGACGCACTTACTTTTTACAATCTCCCGGCCAGCAGTATCTGGATCAATTCTCAAGTGCTCGCCAGCGACGCTCCAGCAGGCGTTTACAACGGCCTCTCCATTAGTGGCGGTGAAATCGCTTTGAGCGCCAAGCCGCTATTGGCGAGTGGCAAATTGACGATTGCGGCCGACACGATTGTCAGGGTGAAGCTCGATCTTCAGCAACCTGCACTAGATGGCGACGATTCGTCGTCCTACGGTTCTGATGCTCGTTCTGCGGAACTGAAACTTCCCGATCAGTTTTCTTTTCATTTTTCCGGACAGGGCCACGGCGTGGACTCGGTGGGTTCTGCGTCCTGGAATATCTATGGCGACGAGGGAGATTTTGGGTGGGATCGAGGTGCCACGGCCACGTACGACCCAGGGCTTCGCCATACGCTGTTGCCATTTCGCAAATCCGGCAACATTTTTTCTGCAGCCGAATGTCATTCCCCGTTTTTTACGCTTCAGGGAGAAGCCCCAGTTGTCGCCAGCGCATGGGCAATCCCAGCCGCTTCGCTCGACATTGTGAATCCGACGCCCGCTGCCGGAATAGGTGGGCTTCTCATCCGCACGAAGGCCGGGCTGACCAGTCGATGGTCCGGTTTGCAAGGCGGAAAGCTTTCCCTAGTAGCGCCCTCGATTCTGGCAGAGCCGGGACGTCTCGAAATTACGGATCAGCAAGCAAGCAACAGATTCTGCAGTCAGAGGTTTGAGTTATGGGAAGACGCGCAGAACCCATTCGGCACGACACTTGACGTCCGGTACCTGGCGCTCACACCTATCGTTTATAACTCCTCCGCCGCGGGCGACGAAGTTTTGTTTGTCGTTGTAAATGGTGAAGTGAAGATCGATCGGCCGGTGACAGTGGCGGGCGATGCGATCCCCATTCATACGAGCAATTCAATGCTCGTTGTCGCTGCGAGCAACAAATCGCGCTTTTTATATTTCTTCGACAACAACATCCTTGTGGACACAGCCACTGTCGATGTGAGTTATGTAGGGAGCGTGCCGTCGATCGCATTGGCGTTGCACAATGCTCTCTTCAAAGTAACGCCGGTCAATGGGTGCGCGCTGTTCGGCACACTCTCAACCGATTTTGTAGCGGTTTCGAATGGCTTCCTCTTTCTCACTTTCGGCTTGTATGGGTATGTCCCAACACTTCCCGATCCGTATGCAGCGCAGTTAGCCGGATTGCAGTTTCAATTTCGAGAATCGCGCGGAAATCTTAGGACTGGGGGACAGGTCTGGCTGCTGTTAATCTGCCAGATCCAATGGAGTCCCGCTGCGGCAGCCGTTCCGGACAACAATTCTGTCGACGATGTGGTCGTTTCATTTCACTTCGCGCCCCTGAACAATGAGTACCAATCCGCATTGACAGCTGCGACTTTCGACGCAGGCACTTCCGGTGGTTCTTCAAACCCGGACAGTGCAAGCATCGGCGGTTTTTCCACCCGCGTCCTCCTCGATACCCTGCCAGACTATGGGAGGCTGTGGGATAAACAAACCCAGTCTCTGCGGCAGGACGTCTTCGCGCTGCTCGACGTGAGTACCAATGCAGATTTGATGGGAGTGAGCTTCGGGAGCTTTGGCGAGCGTGGGACACTTGCGCTGCTAACGACGCACGTCGCGGTTGCGAAGGGACAAGCGACTAGCTTTCCACTGCAGATACAGGGCATGGACGTTGTGAGTCAAGGGAGTAACGTTCGCGCCTTCACTGTGCCCCAAATTTCATGGGAGCCGGTTCTCAACCTGAGCGAGCACCATGTCCCGGGCGATCCACAACTCGGGCCCAACTACTACCCCAATGATGGCGGCCCCACAAGAGTGTTCAACAACAGCGCTGATCAGGTAACTCTGGCGCCAATTCCCCTTACTAATTTCCTGGTCGATTCCAACGAGCACGATGACAACTTTGCAGCTTTAGCATTGTTTACTCTTCCGTTCGGACTGAAAGCGTTAGCTCTATTAAGAAACCAATATGTACATGGTGGAAGCAACCGGCGGGGCGCAAGTTTGCGTAATGAACCCAAATCGTTCCGCAAAGATTTGAGAACCGCGCTTCAATTGCAGATGAATGCCGGAGAGGCGTTGTTCCCGGATCAGAGCGATATGTTCATGGGGAGCACCGTCCAACTTAACAATGTGCTGCGTTTGGACGGCACACCGGATGGTAGTAGCACCTTGGGTGGCGACGTCACGAAGATTTTCAACGGTGAATTCTTTGATCCATCTTCATTGATCCAGGATCGCGGGGTGCCGTTGACACGAATCGACCTAAGTGGTTACGGCGCAAGCACCTTCAGCAACTGGCTAAACCCCAAGGCGAGCATCGCGGAAACCAGCCAGGCGCGTTTTGATGTGTTCGTCGGGCGCTGTTCGCATGAAGTGATTCAAGTCAAGAGCATCATGTATCCCTGGGGTATTCATGTTGTTCGTACAATCACTCTGTTTCGTGCCGGCAGCGGATATGCCTATCGATACGATAGCGGATGGAAAGCGGAGGGCGATGGACTCTTTGACTTTACTTATTTTGCGCACCCAGCTCCTGGAAAAGACGCCGAATCTCGACAAGCTGGCTATGAGATTCATCCCGGCATCATCACGGGTTTGTTCAATATTCAGAATATTCAGGACACACCGTCCGTGTTGCCCTTTAAAGGCCAATACGACCTCTTGGCAGGCGCTAAATATGTTGACAAGGATGGCATCGAACAAACCGCCAGTGGTAAAAAAGCGATCGACTACGAGCTGCAGCCGGTGTTTTTCGACGCTGATATTGCGATTGAAAATCCGGTAAGCGGCTTTCGCAGTATCACCACTGGCGGTGGGAAGTCGCGTAAGGTCGTTGCGTCCAAAGGAATATTAGGGTTTGTGCAGCTGGCACCACGTGGAATGCCCCTCACTACAACGACATTCCACGATCTGGTGGCGCGCCAGGGAACGATCGGCGGGGCACTAGATTGCGTGGTGGATCTTAATTTGAGCGGCCAACAGGTTCGCGTACGAGGTTTCGATTTCAGTAACTCCGTAGGAGCCAATGGCACCGACCCGATCTTCGTCGCTTCTCCTCGCGGCACCACCGTACTTCCGAAAGATGGCTCATGGACTCTGGTTCAGCACCTCAATGGAACCGGGGAAGTGAATCCTGTAGCGAAGGAAATGAGCGTCCCGATCGTCAGAATCGGGAAACTGGTCAAAATTGGCGAGGAGATGCTGCTCGACCCGGCCCCCGGCAGCCAACTTGTTCGGATTGCCGAACCCTCCGAGATTCTCCGTGCACCAGTAGCGGCCACGATCAACTATGGGTTTCTCCAGTCCACCGATACACAGAAGGCTTTGTTCCTAACTCCATCGTACGCTGCGGGAATTTCGAAAATGTTAAGCAAAACGCCTCCCTTGTTCGCGGATGCGTTCCGAATTGTCAACTCGAAATCGATCTTTCCAAATGCCGGGAACGCCGTGAACGCTTTTGGCGACGTGATCAATCTGGCTGTCAAAGGCACGGAATTTGTGAAGAATGCTCTAACTGATGCCGGCAACCAAGTGTTCGAGGTAATGCAACTGGATCAAGTAACAGCCGGAGTCAAGCAGCAAGGTTTTCAATTACTAAAAAAGCAACCGACTTTCGATTTGCCGTCAAATTCTAAAACGCTAATAGAGCTTGGCGGAGCTTTCAAGATCTACATTGAGTATCAAGCGGACGGCGTCAAGACCGCGAGCGGGCCGGAGTCTCTGTTGGGTAGCCTCGACTATGATGTGAATTCATTCGCTACCAACGTGAACGACACCTGGAAAAGCCACATGAGCAACGTGGCTATAGTGGTCGACCTAGGCCCGATTCAACGATTGATGACGATCAAAGGAAACTGGAATGCCAACAAGGGTTCTGAAGCTGCGTATGCCGGAGGAGCTGATTTTCCAACGCCACAAATTGAATTCGCTTCCGAGCTAAACCCTATCATTCAGATACTTCAGATTCTAGAAGATCTACAAACTGCTAACTATAAAGATGCGTTTCAAAACGGACTGAGGCTGGCCATGAGCAACAAGGCTGGTTCTTGGGAATACAAATTTGAGGCATCGAAGGAAATTCCAGTTCTGCGTTTCCCGACACCCGACTTTATTTATAACGATCCGAATACTCCACTGAAACTAGATGCCGGGTTGAAACTTGGCGCCTACTTCAACGCCGGGCTCAAAGTGACAACTGATGCCAACCAGTTGCTCCCGACGGCAGGGGCTTATCTCGGCTTTTACGGACGGTTGTCGGTGATGTGTGTATCCCTTTCGGTGGCTACCGTGTACGCAGTCGGCCAAGCCAACCTGGACATCGGAGCCGACACGCTGACTGGACCGAATCTGCACATGAAGTTCGGGTTTGGCGCGCAGATTGTCGTTGGCTTGCCAGTTGTAGGCAATGTCAGCGTTCTCTACATGGTGGGCGTCGAAATCTTCATTGATTCCACAAAACTGCAAGTTTCCGCTTTTCTGCTCTTTCAAGGCCATGCGGAACTTCTCGCGGGCTTAGTAGGGGTGACAATCACGATCGAGGCTAAGGGTACGGTATCACGGGCGAACGATCGGACCGACCTTGCGGCGCAAGTCACCTTCGGGCTCGACATTAGCATCTTCCTGGTCATTGATATCAGCTTCAGCACTTCATGGCAGGAACAAAGGCAAATTGCTTGAGGAATGGCTATGCAGAAAAACAGGCGCTTCTCATTATTAGTGTTGCCCCAATTCTTTGATGGTGGGGAACTCGGACTGAATATTGCAGTGTTGCCGCGAAACCAGAACCCACTTGCGCCTGCGATCGAGCAACATCCGGCTATTCCAGACGCCCCCGCGTTCGCTGATGCTCAATTGAGCTTTCGGGCCAATATTGTCAGTGGCACAGAAGATTTCCCGAACAGCCTTTCCGCGACATCGGTCCGTCCGCTTGCAACAACCACGCCAACGAAGGCTTCGGATCTGTTTACAGCTCTCAAGAACCAGTTCGACATTCACAATCCTGATCCGACGAATCGCGATTTGACCACGAATCCCGACGCTGCAACAAACAGCGCACCTATGCCCGCGTCACAATCTGTACGCAAATACCTACCCCAGACCTACCGGAAGGCATTCAACTTTACGACTCCGAGGACCAAGAATGCCACGACCGATGATGGATATCACTGTGCGGTTCGCAACGCCGAATTTGTTCCTGGGTTTAAGCGAAGCCCGGACACTGTCAGTTGGGGGAAAGTCTTCGCTTATGCGCTGCGACAACCACTATTGGCGCGCCAGCTCGGAATGATTTACACAACCAAAATTGCGATTGTGGACTCCGATTTTCCAGAAGGAGGCTGGCTGTTTGTCGATCTGGCAACCGATAGTGACTACAAGGCGCAGCAACAAGCCGATGATACCTTTGTCGCAAGATATGCAGCTAGAATTCCTGCATTAAAGACGGGCAGCCCCCGTTCCGTATTTGCGCCCCTTCTGATTCCTGTCTTGTATAAAGCCAAGGCCGCTGATCCGGATCCTCTTCCGGAGGGGCACTACGACGAACTGCTAATCGAAGCGGCGGCTTACGACGACGGGTTTGGCAAAGTTGTTCACGCGTTCCAGCCTCCCAGTCTGAATCTGCTGTCGGAAGAGAGTGATGGTGCACACCCGGTAAACGACGTCGGCATACGACTTGGCTGGGATGATGAGCAGATTCTTATCTGGTACATGCGGCAGATGATGATCGATCCTTCCGTGTCAAGTGCCAGCGACCAGCGCATTGACGCGCCTCTTGCCGTCTTCGGATATGCAGTGGATGTGCGCGAGGTCGCCACGCCCGAGAAAAAGTGGGAATCGCTTAATGGAGTTGTGAGCAAAGCACCGCTCGAACTTGCTGAGGATCAAACGCCGGCAGCACACAAGATCTCGTTGGGAAGATTTTCTGGCGAATTGCCCTATCAGGTCTATCCGATTCAGCTTGATGGCGACGGCAGCAAGAATTATTGGCTGCCGATGTATTTCGCTAATTGGACGGGTGGCAGTCTCGTGCTCCCGGACGAGGAGGCGGCCGCGATTTATCAGACCGATAGCCCGACAGTCAAAGCTGATCCTCTAACGTCCTCTACGGGGACCGGCGTCAGTGGCCCTGCCAAGAATCAGATGAACAAGCTTTTTAACAAGAAGCAAATCAAGACTGTTCTGGAATACGGAAGAAGCTATCAATTTCGAGTTAGGTTCCGTGATTTAAGTGGAGGTGGTGTCTCGAACGACGATGCCGTGAAACCGATAGACAATTCCCCTTCAAACATCGCGCGCTGTCACTTTAAACGCTACGTCACCCCCAATCAAGTTAGGGTGAAGGACCTCAGCTTCAATGTTGACCATCCCATCACAAATGTCAAAAAGCTTACGGTGCATCGTCCCCTGCTTGGGTATCCCGCGGTCGCCTACGCCGGAAAGTACGCCGATCCGATCGCCCTCCTAAGACAAGCGTCGATCGACATGGTCGGGAAGGAGGCATTTGGTATTGAGGATCCTGATGTTGATCGAATCGAAATCATGGTGGAAGTACAGACTTTACGAATGGATAATTTGTTGAGCGCGTCCGGCAAGGACAACTACGTCTTGCTATACAAGACGACGCGTGCATTTTCCCCAGTGAAGAAGGAGTCAGACTATCGGTCCGACCTCCCAATTCCGGTGATTTTTAAAGACTGCAAAGTCCTTCACGTCGGCGACGAGCTGGATCTCGCTGGGGACCTGGGCTTGCCCGATGCTATCGATAAGCTGAAAGAGATTGTTCTCCCATCTGCTCGAACGATCAGGCTGACACTTCGAGCCGTCTGCGAAGACAAAACAAACAATTCTGACTATTACGGTCTGATCAATGCTGCCGATCCCGACCTCGATACGAGATTTGGACGAACGGTCCAAATCTCGCTGTATCAACCTTCAAAAGACGAGACCGACCTCTTTATTAATGCGTCTTCCGCGCAGACACTGCAAGGCGTCTACTTGCAGCCTGATCGGCCAACCACCCTCGACCGGAACTTCCTCTCCGTCTTACTTGGCAAGCAAATGGACAGACCACCAGACATTGTCGAGCGTTTGGCAAAGCAACTAAATCTTGGAAGCACAGGGCTGACAATCTTAGGCAACAAGGGTGAACGCGTTCAATTTGGCTGCTCTAATAAGATTCGACACGCTCTTGCGCCAGAAGGCTCTTCGCTGGCTTTCTCATCCAAAAGCGATTTGATGAACCATTGGCTGTCTTGCATCACCTTCGACTTGAATCGAGACTGGACATGGAACGCACTCGATTCGCGAAGCTTCTTGCTGACTCGCACGCTTCGTTTCACGCACGATGACGGGCTCACTGAAACTGAAGTCGCAGACGTTGGCGACATTGAAATCCGCCACACCGCTTCGTTCGAAGCCCTGCAAGCATCAAAGCGTGACTACACTCGTGTGATTTTCATTGATGCCATTGATCCAAAGAATCCTAGAATGCAACCAACGCCACATCAAATGGATCCCCGTTTCCCGGACACGATCGAGGTTCACTACGAAATCACCCCACAATTTAAAGTGGGGCATGGAGCACAAAACGATGGCAACACGTCCTTCGATACGCGCTTACCGATAACCACCCCGCCCAGCCAAGTTCCAAAGATCACCTCTGCTGGAATCGCACTTTCGCCCTACCAGCGCAACGAGAAATATTCAGCCACCGAGCCGCGGCAGCGATATCTTTGGATTGAGTTCGATGAAGCCATCGCAGATCCGCAAGACACGTTTTTCGCTCGCGTGTTGGCATATGCCCCTGACCAATTGATCAGTAATAATCATCCCGAGCTGTTAATCGCTCCGGAAGAACCGGCACTACCGATTGATCCAGAATATATTCGCGTCATTCCTCCCAACACAGCAAACGATTTGGCCGGACTGAATGCAATGCAGCCGATGGAAAAGGCTTCGGACAGTGATGTCCACTATCTTCTTCCGATTCCGCCCGGACTACATCCGGACGCGCCCGAAATGTTCGGTTTTTTCACGTATGAGTTTCGCGTAGGACACTACCGCGACAAGAACACGAATGAGATGTCATGGTGTACGGCCCAGGGGCGGTTTGGCCGGCCCCTGCGTTGTACTGGAATTCAACATCCAGCACCGACCCTCACGTGTGCTGTGAATCGGGATGAAGAGAAGCTCTACGTTGTCGCACCTTATGCGGTAGCTGTTCTTGATGGCAAAGACTACACCGCCAATCCACCACGTACGGACTTGCGATGTCTTTTGTACGCGCAGGTACATCAGGCGGATAACAAGGACTTCAGGAATATTTTGTTAGACGACAAGCAACTCGACTGGCGAGTTCAAATTGAGCTTCAAAAGAATGTCGATTGGCTTAACCGCTACACCCGTCAGCAACTGAGTCTGCTCAAGAAATTGACGATTCGGAATTCGAGCGATGATCTGAGTTACGCCAGGGCCCAACATATCTTCAAGCTTACGGAATTGTCGTCTCAGAATCTGGACGCAACGAAGTACGGGACTGCGGCATGGAGCAACGATGAAATCGAACAATTGCTCAGGAACTACGGTTTGCCCATCACCTCTCCCTTGAGCGTGCTCGTTGTAGAGATGCTGCCGACTCTCACCAACATTCGCGACGCGGTGACCAAGTCTCGTAATGTCGGAGTTGCAAACAGTGTGAGCAATGCCTTGAGGGGGATGAATATCGAACTTGGCCGTATCGTCAACACCGGGACATACGTAGCTGATGCTGCGGTTGCCGTAGACGAAGGTCCCAGCCCACTGGGAGAAGAGTTGGGAGAACATAGAATTCTTCGCACCTCGCCGCTAACCGAGGTTCCTTATGTGTGCTGACACTGCGGGCAGCGATCGACGCGTCGAACATAGTAAGACTGTTGTAACAATGCAGACAACGAACATCAATCAGCCGATACATACGTACTCTATTACGAAGCTGTCCTACGTTCAAACCCTTGATCCACATGCCAACCTGACTCGCCTAACACCAGTCGTCCAATCGTAAGAGCCGTATAAACCGCTACCTCTGAGACGACACAAATAGTGAGGCACTCCTCGATGCGAGTCGGGCACGTATCTGCTGGATCTGTCAACATGACATCGTCAGTTAGCTTCTCGGCGTACTGAATTGTTACATACAATGGAGAATCGCCACTGATTGGTAATTCTACGGCATTCTTCAAGATCAGTTCCCGCCCATAACCGTCAATAGCAAGTCCAGGCGATAACACAACCGATTGTTCCCTGCCTTCGAGGTCCAACCCTTGAACCACTCCAGCACGGTGCAGGAGCCTGTTATGACGATAAAGCTTTGCAAGAAAATAGTTTTGTTCGTCTGTAAAGTCTGATTCTTTCAAAAGCTGCCCGTAGTAATAACGGGGCCGCTTTTCACCTGACGGCACATTGACTGTATTAACGGTGCGTCGGATGCTCAGACATTGCCCGCTTATCGCGATGAGGTATGAACTCGCAGCGATCGGCCATTTGGCGGAGAGCGATATTGTAGCGAAGGATCCGCCCGCGTTTCCGCCTCCAAAGCGGTATGAAATTGCAATGTCTGAGTCTATTGGGGGGGTGCTTCCATGCAGGCCGTCTCCAAATTTGATAGTGCCAGTCTCAGAGTCTAGAGAATACACTTTGGCGTCGGGACCGGCATTGGCCAAACTGTCTGCATTCGCTTCCTTCCACTGTTCTCCGTTGATTGTCACTCTGGAGTGTTCGTGTTCTTTCATGTTCACCGTAGCCTCCACTCAAGGCAATTTTTAGGGGATTTGAGATGTGAACCCTATTTTGGATGCTGCGTGACACGAACGCTTCACGAGATTGCCGATGCTACTCGCGTCGCCGCCGATCGTTTATGTCAAGTCGATCCCGCGTTTCTTTAGCTCCTGCTTTGAGCACACGATTGGTTCGCCTTGCGCATTGCTTGTCAGAATTTGACTTAGCTATCGGCATTTCAGTGTTCTTATAAAGGCTTTAGCTCTATTACCTGGGTGCAAGTTCTCAGAGCAGAGCTTTCTCCAACAACCGCACTCAACCCGCCAGGATCTCCTCAGAGTCAGTCTCACTCTGTCTAGGTGTCTATTCACCTGAGTACGGGGCCGAAGGGGTCAAGGGAAGGTATGCTACGAAACTTGCGCGGATTATGCATCCGGCATTTGAACACGTCAAGGAATATCGCATTCGAAGGTCTGTCGGAATGGAGAAAGTCAAACACTTGTTGGTTCACTAATCGCATTACATACCCAAAGAGCTGGCGATCGCACTAGTGATCGATTTCCACCCCTTCATTGAAACGAAATTGTCCGAAACATCACTACCAGCATAGGTTCTTTTTTGGGTTTTCCTTCCGCTGCGAACCCTGGGTCAATTTAAGGACGAGAAAAGGCACGACATTACAGCCGAAGTAACGACCCAACACTCGTTTGCGCCCAACTTGTTGCCCGCAGTACGAGCGTTAACTCCTTCCATGCTCCCGTGAGCACCGCACACTTAACACCAAGTGGGAGAGAACGCCTATGCCATCCGAAACTGAAAAACTCGAAACAAGACTAGACAAAGAAAGGGCAGAATTCAGGCGACTGATTCTTGAAAACCCAAACTATTTTCGCACCTTGAAAGACAGCGCCTTTAAAGCTGTAAAAAAACTCAGTACAAACACCCAGTACGAAGAACTCACATGCGTGGGTTTCAATCCGGACACAAACTTCCTGGAGGCAACGATCGCTGTCAAACTGCCGAACGGATACGGCGGCGGCCTGTGTATGGCGGGCACCACCGAATACGTCCGGTTCTTCATCGACTACGGTTCGGGGTGGGAGGACGCAGGGGTGGTCGGAGTAAAGGTCCACGACATCCCGACAGGCAGCGATTGCACTAAGCATCCTGACAAGCCCCTCATCTACGTCGCCAGTCTCAGGCTGAAACCGAGAACGGCGTGCTGCAACCATCCAGTGCTTCCTAAGGTGCACGCCATTTTGTCCTGGGAATGGCTTCCGCCGGCCGGGCCAACCAATGTTAGTTGGCTTCCGCCTTGGGGGAGCACGCTCGATTGCCACATCCAAATCAAGCCACATCCTTGGAACATCCTGTGCATTATCGACCTTTTGTCGGAGCACATTGGGCAAAAGCTAAAAGTTCCACCGCTGTTTGAACAGGCGAAGCTTCACCCGATTCCTTTGCCAGACCCTCCACCGTTTACGTTGGCAGAAATGGCAAAAACCTATGGCGCTGTTCCGGAGGCGAAGGGAGCAAAAGAAACAAAGGTCGAAGCGCATCGCCTTGGCGTTCAAGATCTACACTCCGCGCTCGCCTCCGCCGGTGGAGTAAATCTGGACGCCGTTTCGCTCACTAGCGCATCGTGGAAGAACATAGGGCTCGACTGGTCGTCAGCCTTGGCTGCACTGAATGAGACAAATGCCAATGTGAGCTATGAGCAGATTGAGTGCTTGGGTATGGACGAAGTCCTCCCGGAACGCTTGGTAGCAACCCTCCGTATCAAGCGGCCTAGTGGGTACTCCGGAGAGCTGTGCTACGCAGGTAGCAAAGAATACATAGCATTCTGGGGCGACTGGGAGGATAAGTGCGAGTGGAGTTATCTGGGGACGGTAGCCGTCAACGTACACGACTTCAAAAACATCCCGAGGGAGGGTCTGTGCTACTCAGCTATCCTGCCCGTCGATCTGACTTATCGCCGCAGGTCGTGCACTAAGCCCAAGATCGCACGAGTGCGGGCTGTCCTTTCTTGGGCGATACCACCGTCTACGACCGATCCCAACAAGCTAAATTATTGGGGAAATCGGCTCGATGCACACGTACAAATCAATCCCGGTGACGAAATCAGTCGTCCTGAGCCCAAGATTCGCAACATTGGCGGAATTCCAATCGAAGACATCTTTACAGCGAGCACTGGGATGACTACTCCCACGGCGGTCTTCGCACACAATCCGGCCTTTTCCGCGGATGCATGGGGCCTTGGTCGGGCCTGCCCGTTCGGAGGTCAGATCAAGATCGAAGGAGCTTTCTTCAACGGCTACTACTATCGCGTAAAAGCCCACAAGATCGGGGACCCGTACATTTCGTTCAAGACTCTCGGAGACAGCTTCTACGTCGAGCGCTGGGACTTTGGCTTCGACTATCAGACCTCTGTTGGGGGGTTCTTCGCGTACTTGAATCCGGCCCAGCACCTGGACAACGCACTCGGGTATTGGAATGCGGGCGGTGACGGAGATGCGCTGTGGGATGTGCAACTCGACATCGCTACCTCCCCAAATGAAGCTAGTATCGTCGCCAGCAGTCCCTGGTATCGAGTGCAACTCGACAACACCGGACCTGCTGGCCCGCCAGCGATTCCACTCACGATGGACATTCACATCACATCAGGAGGCGGCGACTGCAAGGACTTCAGCCAAGGTGACACAATCAATGGCTACTTCATTGCTGACGATGTCCACTTCGGAGGATGGGGTCTCTCAACTCTACCCAACACATTAACTACGCCTTCGAATCAACCAAGCGTTACGGGCCTCGCATCGACCGATCCCACGCCTGCGCCGAGTGGGCACGGGTGGTCGCTTAATACGGGGAATCCGGTGCAAATGAAGCCTTGCGGATACTTGGTTCAGCTTGGTGTTTCCGATCGGACGATCGTAAACAGCCTACCCGGACAGCACAATTCGAACCACATTGAAGTTGGCTTCTGTTTGCGCGAAAAATAGTAGGTCGCTGATCTAGTAACCGTCGCGGGCCTCAATAAAACTGAGCGCCCGCGACTGCTCGTGACCCGATCTTGCGAGGAGGTGCGTTTCTAGTTCCTTCTTCGTTCTTGACAAATAATTCGGTTGGGCACAGAATGTGCGCAATTCCCTCAGCTGTGTCGGTTGCTGCATAGGCACCCTTCAGAGCTACTTCCCGAAGCTCGGCCGAACCCAAGTCACAACCCGTTTGCGTTGCGTGATGAGTTGGCATAGTTCGCTCACATTGAGTGTGGCGGACATTGCGACGCTGTTTTGCAGCGTGTCACAAGGGATCGCCCTTGGCGTGCAGATGCCAACCCGAGATTTGGAGGGTTCAATTAACAAAATCCCTTCTTGGAAAGATTTCACCTCTAGGGGCTAAGACTCCCGTCCTGGAAGCAGAAGACTGGCCGTCAACTGGCAAAGACAAGAAAGCGTCAGGTCAATGCCCGTGAGGAGAGCGGTTGATAAGTATAGAACCAACTCATCGCAACTTAAGGCGGAATGCGTGTATTTGATATTAAGTGATTCTGAAGATCAGTGTTCTTTTCGCGTCCGTGGTGCTCTCGAAGCCAGCGGTTTCCGGAGTGTCACAATCGCAAATCCAATGATTGATCCCGCACGTTTTCGATGGCACTTAGATAGCGAGGTGTGCCGCAGCGAAGTTGAGTTTCCCCAACAACCACCAATCAGTCTTGATGACATAGGCGGGGTACTTGTGCGCAGCCACGGGTGGCTTGATCCGCACGGTTGGGAGTCTGGAGACCTTGCCTACGTACAAGCAGAGATGCAGGCTGCAATGCTCGCGTGGATGTGGAGTCTTCATTGCCCAGTAATCAACCGATACCCGCCGGGGATCTGGTACCGCCCACAGATCCCCCTGTTGTGTTGGCAAAAGCTTCTGGTCAATTGCGGACTTCAGACTTCCGAGATACTCATCACAAATGTCGAACAGGAAACACTTGCCCTACGAGAACATCTCAATTCAAAGGGTGTTGTTGGGGCCTTTTATGGCCCGCTTACAAGCCACGGAGGATACCTCGTAACTGACGAGAAAGAATGGTGCGGTTTAGCGAATTTACAAAACGTGGCACCAGTATGTCTTGCAGAGCCACATGGCGAAGCGACTCTTGTCTGCGTAGTAGGTGAGCGCATCCTCTGGCGAGGAGTTCCCTCTCGTGACATGACTCGACTGGAGCCGAACCTAAATCGATTCGCCGTCGAAGCAGGGCTCGACTTTGTCGAGCTAGCACTGGCGCCAGCTGATGATTCGATTCGTGTCGTCGCGGTCGAGCCTCAACCACATTTCGAATGGTTCGACACGTCTGCACAGCAGCAGATAGTAGACGGGCTTGTTCACCTTCTAACAACAGGCAAGGAAAGCGGATTTTGCTAGGAGGGCGACGATGATCCTTGTTTGCGGTGGATTGGCTGATACGGTAACGGAGCTGGTTTGTGCCCGCCTACAGAATTGTGGCTATCCTTACCGTTTTCTTGATTTGGGAACGTATCCCAAAGGTTTCAAGATCAAATGGTCATGGCAGGGCCCGATCCCAAACGGCTACATCGCAGGTCCCGACTGGAAAGTTGACCTCAACGAACTGACAGGAGTGTATGCACGATACCTCGGGCCTGAAGGGCGATTGCCACCACCAGATACACCGACATCAGCCGCACCGGCGATATACAACGAATACGACACTGGTCTGATTACCCTAATGGAAGATTTGCCCTGTGTAGTCATCAACCGTATCGCGGGAGGGTTATCCAATAATAGCAAGTTGTTTCAGGCGCTATTGGTGCGACAGTCAGGGTTACGAACGCCACCAACTCTTGTAACAAATGATGCCGAAGCGGTTGTTCGCTTTTACCACAAGCATCATGAAAACATAATCTACAAATCGCTCAGTGGTGTGCGTTCTATCGTTCGGCGCCTCAGCCCAGATCAGTTGGACCGACTGCCATTACTGTGCCACTGTCCCACTCAATTTCAAGCATGCATACCCGGAATCAACGTCAGGGTACACACGGTTGGGGATGAGCTGTTCGCAGTGCGTGTTCATTCAGATGTAGTGGATTATCGCTATGCTCACGCCGAAGGCAGCGACGTGACGATGGAGCCCGTAAGTGTACCGCCGAGCGTCGCGAATTCGTGTCTGCAACTGTCACATCAGCTGGGCCTCTTGTTGTCCGGTATCGACTTGAAGGAAACACCGGAGGGTGACTACTACTGCTTTGAGATAAATCCATCACCTGGCTTTCTTTACTACGAAAAATATTCAGGCCAGCCGATCAGCCTGGCGGTCGCGGAGCTACTGCACAACGGCATGCATTCATCAGGTCTATGTAGCAAAAGAAACAGTCACACGCAAGCTGCTATGGAACCAAACACAACGAAAGTCAACTACTGAGCCCAAAGGAACCGATTGCCACAATCACTAATGAAGGAGATCTATCATGGAAAAATCAAATCCAGGCTCTAAAGACGAACCCAAACAGCCCTTTATTCCAAAGGAGGACCGCCCCGAAGTACGCATTAACCTGGACACCCCGCTAAGTGAGTTACGCGTACGTGAGTTGGGCGCAATTCTAGGATTTCTCGCCGCCAAGAATCCAAACTTCGAAGTTGGAAAAACTTCTTTGAAGGATTTCTTCGACAAAGATTTCCCGGAAGTGGCCAAGGATTGGATCAAAGAGATCAAGCCGGAAAAGTTTGAGAAACCTGAGAAATTCGAAAAACCAGAGAAGTTTGAAAAGCCGGAGAAGTTCGAAAAGAATGAGAAGCACGAGAAATTCGAAAAGCACGAGAAACTCGAGAAACTCGAGAAACATGAGATTAAGGATCTTAAGAATGAGAAGCTAGAGCGAGAGCCTGTGTTCGAACCTGGTGTTCCGCCAGGACCGGACCCGATGCTGCAGCAAGTCATTCAAACGCTCGCTGGCTTGACTAAACAAGTGACGCAACTCGCAAATCAAGTTGAAGAGCTGCAGAAAAAAGTAAAAGGCTAGGGATCATGGCTTAGATCTCTCTGAGGGGAGACCGGCAACAGGAATGTTAGCTGGAATCCCCTCACACTTGGCGCGTCAACATTTCGCTAAGGTTAGCCGCTGGAGGGTGCGTAATCTCGCTCGGCAGCTCAAAAGGCCCTGCTGAGCCCGTGCCTAGATGTCCGATCTCTATACCGAGCGGACGGAGGCAAGATGCTCTTAGGAAAATAGATCCTCGGTCTCCAAGGATATTGCAATGTTTAGACGTTCTACTTTCTTGGCACTCGCGTCCATCGTTATTCATTTGCTATTCACACTTGCCCCACTGGCCATGGGGCAAGAGGAGGACACTGCTGCAAATGGGTTAGTGTGTCGGCTGCAACATGAGTCTGTCGTTCGCGGCGAACCGGTAATTGTCCACCTGGAAGGCACTCGTCTAGCAAAGGAAATTGATTTTCAAGTTGTCACCGTAACAAATGACGTTCCGGTATCTGGTACTCTGAACCGCTCGCAAGCAGTTTCCGAAGCTAGTGATAGAACCAGTGTTACCGTCGATACAGCTGGTCTTATTCGAGGCACATACCACCTGATCGTCAAGACTAGCATTGGTGCAAAGAAACTCACTTGCCAAGCTGACTTTTCGGTAACGTCCCCAACTGCGGCAGAACTGCCACCACCGCCAGAAGAAAACTACCAGAGGGTGAAGCTCTTCTTTGCCACCGACCGCGCTGTCGGCAACAAGATTGGGGATGTACAAGGTTTCACATTCGATCGTTCAGTTGCAGGTGCCATTACCTTTGGAGCGGCTGAAGTAAGCATTCCTCGGGACCATCGAATGGGGAACCTTGAGCGCCCGTCTCTTTTGAAGCTAGAGTTCAGAGAGGATCCGGAAAAACACATTGTGCTTCTCAGGGCCACCGTGCTGGAACAGGAAGGATTCGTGAAGGAGGTTCGGGACAGAATCGATAACGATCCCGAAAGGCAGGCACTAATCTTTGTTCATGGTTATGACGTAACCTTTGACGAGGCTGCCAGAAGGCTTGCACAGATAACGTACGATTTGGGGTTTGGCGGCGCTCCAATCCTCTATAGTTGGCCGTCAAAAGGCACGTTGCTCAAATACACTGCCGACGAAGCCACGATTGACTGGACAATCCCACATTTTGAGCGCTTTCTGCATATCGCGGCCGAACAAACGGGTGCCAAGACTCTGTTTCTGGTCGCTCACAGCATGGGAAACCGCGTACTGAGCGGTGCGTTGAAGTCAATCGCAGACAAGGGTCAAACTCTTAGGCCGGAGCTCAAGGAAATTGTGATGGCTGCGCCAGATATTGATGCCGAAGTGTTCGAACAGTTGGCAGCGGCGATTCGAACCACCGGAGTGCACTTCACCATTTACGAATCATCCAAAGATCTGGCGCTTCAGGCTTCGCATTTCGTGCACAATGTCGTGCGTCTGGGTGATTCCACTCCAACGGTCCACATATTTGACGGATACGATGTAATTGACGCCAGCAACGTTGAGACCGGCTTTCTTGGTCACTCCTATGTTATGGAGAGCGCGTCGATTGTGACAGACATATTTGAGTTGTTCAAAGGGACGAACACGGCACTGCGGCCGCGATTAAGCCCGCTCATGCTGAACGGGAAACCTTATTGGTCCTTCAAGAAATAGGATCGCGGCAAAGTTGGTCGGTATGGTAATGCCAGAAGGGAGTGTCTGGGGCCCGTTAGGGCCTCCTCGGTCTCAAAACTGTTATCGCGTCAGGTTGTCCGCTAAATTCTGACGAAGAACCTCTCGACGCGGTTTTTTTTAAGCGCGGATCTTCCCCAGCGCTACTGCGGGCAACCTTGCTGCCCTCGCGGGTACCCCCATTCGATGACAGACGAGAAAATAGTCTCCGTGATTCGAGCATTCTAGGTTTGCACCTGCAAACGGCCCAGTAACCATATAACGAAGCCAAACAACAAGGAGGATTCATGCGACAACTCGTAAAGGGAAGCGCGCTCGCGGTGCGCGCAATCGGGGGCCTGCATGTTGTCACCATAGCCTGGGACTTCGTCGAAGGTCAGGAAGGGAAAAGAACAGGGTTGCTTGGTTTTGCGATTGAGCGTTCCGAGCTAGACAAAGGCGCTGTGATTGAGCGCTATTACTTGCGTGGTATTAAACGCTTCAAGTCTAAAGATGAAGGCTTACCGCCCGGTACGCCAATGCCGACATCCGAGCACCCGGTCCAGTCTTTCCAATGGGCTGACTATACCGCAAAACCGAAAACAACATACCGGTATAAGGTCATACCTGTTTACGGAAAGCCGAAGCTGATCGAGTTGGATGATCCCTCTGCCACGACTGTCGAAATCACCACCGAGCCCGAGCTCGGGAAGGCAGGTTCCGATGGTAAACCAGTGCACGACATCTATTTCAATCGCGGCGTCGCTGGTTCGCAGGCCTATGCTCTGAAGTTTAAAGACAAACCAGACGAAACCAAGCCTGATTCGGACCAGATGAAGTGGCTTTCGCGGGGGCTTTTCGAAGCGCTCACGACGTTCATCGCCCGAGCGTCAGGATCTGACGCTTCCGATTACAAACTTCGGGCCATGCTTTACGAATTTCGGTACCTTCCAGTGGGTAAATCATTCAGTGCTGCCCGAAAAGCCGGGGCAGATGTAGCGATTCGCTATGAAGCCCAATCGTACGCAGATGAAAATGAACTGATGATCACCGTAGCCGGGATCAAGGGCATCTGCAAACCTCAGAAATCAAGGGCCGGCATTCGGCACAATAAATTCATCGTGTTAGTGCATAAGAACGAGCCAGTCGCAGTTTGGACGGGTTCGACCAACATCTCTGCCGGCGGCATCTTCGGCCATTCCAACGTCGGCCATGTCGTATGGGACAAAGGTTTGGCACAACGTTACCTGGACTACTGGGACCGTCTCGCAGCTGCTGATGTTACACGCGGGCCCCTAGTGTCCGCGAACCTTGCGGTGGAACCTACGCCTCTTCCTAAATCTGCTCCGCCGTCCAATCGAATACTGACACTGTTTTGCCCTCGGGACGACAAGACGACGTTGGAGACATTGAACTGGTATGCGGATTTGATGGGATCAGCGCAACAGATTCTTTGCATGACTTTTGCGTTTAACTTAGACAAAGTCTTTAATACGGTGCTCCTGCGCAAGGGAGCAACCCTCAGGTACGCCGTATTCGACAAGAACTTAAAAGAGGACGTCGAAGATCAAATTGATCAAGTCGGTAACACTGTAATCGCGGCTGGCGCGAAGCTTGCAAAAGGGGATATGGAGAATTTTGTCGGCGAGGAACTGACGGGCTTCAATAAGAACCAGTACATCCACGACAAATTTATGCTGGTCGATCCGTTAGGGCCGGATCCGATCGTTGTTACAGGCACCGCGAATTTCAGCGGGCCCTCGCAGAGCGCAAATGACGAAAATATGCTGGTGATTCGCGGCGATGAACGAGTCAGTGACATTTACTTTGGCGAATTTATGCGCGTCTTTGATCATCTCTATTCTCGTTATATCGTCGGTAAAATGAAAAAAAAGGGCACGAGTGACCCAGACGCGGGATTCCTCAAAGATGATTCGAACGATTGGGTGCCTCAGCACTTCAAGAAGAACGGGCGCAAGGACTTGCGGCGGCGCTATTTCATGGGTGCTTAGAGGGCGGTGCAACTGTCAATTAAGTGGCAACGGGAGAATTCAAGGTGTCAACTTCTATCACGCCGCTAGCAAGGGCAGAACTTTGATCCTTCAGCATGATTTACGAATACCGCCAATATGAGCACTGGAGATGGATCTGCCGCGAAGCGTATGATCCAACGAATTGTCTTCCTCACAGTCACTAGCTCGCGACCGTACCATTGGCTCAGAGTTCATTTAAAATCGATCCGACGGGCAGTTGCACTCCTAAGGCATAGTGGCGTGACAGTGCGGGTGGTGCACTGTGGGTACAGGTGTCCCACAGGTTATTAAAACGATCTTTGCAACCGCTGGGCTCCCTCAGGCGGCTCCGCAGGAGGGACCATGGTAGGTCAGACGGTTAGCCGAGAAAGTCTCCGTTGAAACGATTTGCCCGCTAAATGCTGTCGAGGGAACCTCTCGATACGATCATGTATTCTGGAAGTTCCCAGTCTGCAGTGATGAAAACGTGATAGTTCTATGCTCATAACATGGCAAAGTCGATCACAACGACGCATAACGACATCGTGGTAAGCGGTTGAAGAATCAAGTAGAGTAGAGAATTTTCAGAACGGATCAGAACATCCCATGTGATCTTCAAAACCGGGGCAGAGCATTATCGGCGGAGTTTGCGTTCGTCGTGGGTGTTTGAAGTCGGTCTGACCAAGCCGCAGAATGGTCTGTGCAACCGCCAGGCTCTCTCAGGCAGCTCCGCAGGGGGGCATGGTGGTTGTTGGCCAGAGGCGAGAAAGTATCGGTTAAAACGGAAATGCAGTCGTTCATTTGCGGGTCGCACCCCTGCAAAGGGCTATTGAGTTAATCTCGAAGGACGCCAAATATGTCTGGCCTGCTCGGTCTAGGGATAGTGGGGCAAGCATCCATGAACCCTTTGCGATTGAATATGCTTTTTCATAATACTTGCTTTCGCAGACTGTAATGAAATTG
>Ga0157378_10000848_pt1 | contig 28318 bp, 19 predicted proteins | sample M65metaG_FD_115309 | JGI IMG/M metagenome (GOLD analysis project Ga0157378, IMG submission 115309) | Miscanthus rhizosphere microbial communities from Kellogg Biological Station, Michigan, USA - M6-5 metaG | ecosystem: Host-associated > Plants > Roots > Rhizosphere > Soil | place: USA: Michigan... | reverse complement strand
GAGAGATTCTTCGCTTCGCTCAGAATGACAGCGTTTTGAGTTTTTCCGCAGCCTGTGAAGCCTTTCCTACTGATTCTTTTGATTTTTATCTCCGCCGCCGTGCGCTACATTGCAAACCACGCACATGGATGGCGGTTCGGCGTTATCCACAAAATGACGGATTGGTTTCACCGTCTTCAAATACGCAAAAATGGCCTTCAAATCTTCATCCGTCATGCCGCCGTAGTGCCGCCAGGGCATGATCTGGTTCAAAGGTCGCGCCTTGACGTATCCGGTTCGAATCGTCTGCACGAATAACGCCTCGTCATAGTAAGGAATTCCGGAGGCGTCCGGTGTGAGATTGGCACTGGCAACTCTGCCCCAAGGACCTTCAAATATCTGCCCGCCCGACAATTCCATGTTCGGTAGAGACTGGCCCTTCTCCATCGGCGTATGGCAGTCTCTGCAGCCCGCGATGGTCACCAGGAAGGCGCCGCGTTTCACGGGATCGGAAATGTCGGGAGTGGGCACGGGATCCGTAATGGGCTGGGGGACGCTGCGAATAAGATATTTCACCGGAAAAATAATCTCCGTCTTAGGCAGAACGTTCCGAACCGGGGGCAGCGAACGCAGGTAGACGATGACGGATGCCAGATCCTCATCGGGCATGTGCCGGTACCCTTCATAGGGCATCAACGGGAATAAGGTGCGGCCGTCGTGGCCAATTCCTTCGCGGATTGCTCGCGCCAGGGCGTCATCGCTCCACGCGCCGGAACCCGTGTCCGGATCCGGCGTCAGATTCGGAGCCACGACATGTCCCGGCAACCCCTTCAGAATCGAAAAATCCTGCCCGGCGCCTTCCATGCCCGATGTGACGGGAGAATCGTGCTTGGTCCAATCGTGCGGGGAATGGCAGTCCACGCACGCGGCCTCATTTTCCACAATGTATTTTCCGCGTGCCCAGCGTTGCGGAGTTCGTTCGAACAAACGGCTGGTCAGCGGGCGCGCGCGCGGCCCAATGATCGGGCGCCACCCGATCGTGGCGGTAATTCCGACGGCAGCCAGCACGACAAGGCACAATACAAGAACCAGAGATATCTTAATGAATCGCTTCATCAAAACCTCGATTGAGTGTCTTATTCGATTTCCGCAATGCGCCGGACATGCCGGCCACCTGCGAACGGCGTGATTAGCCAGAGCCTTACAATTTCCAGTGCCAGATCCTCAGGAATCATTCTTTGGCCGAGGGAGAGGACGTTGCTGTCATTGTGCTCCCGCGCCAGCCGGGCCGTTTCCAGACTCCAGCACAGCGCGCAGCGCACGCCGCGCACTTTGTTGGCCACGATCGCTTCGCCATTGCCTGATCCGCCGAGCACAATGCCACGCTCGAATTCGCCCCGGGCCACCGCCTCCGCCGTGGGCCGGATAAAGAGCGGGTAGTCCACAGGTTCAGGGCTGAATGTTCCGAAATCGCGGACTTCATGTCCGAGCGGAGTCAGCAGGGCCCTGATTTTTTCTTTGTACTCGAATCCAGCGTGATCGGAACCAATGGCTATCTTCAAGGGCCTCAGCATAGGGCGCGAGAAATTAGGTTGTCAAGGTTGGAATGGGATCGTCAGCGGCTTGCGTAGAGCTCTCCTTCAGGCAGGCATTTCGCGGGGGACGGACAGATGCCCGCCTGAAGGCGGGCGCTACAACCATCGAGCACTCACTTTACGCGGCCCAGCTGGTAATTCAGATTTGCGGTTTGGCTTTCGTAGTCGTACTGCGCGCTGACTTGCTCGACCTGCGCTTCGGTCAAATTCAATTGCGCCTGGCTAAGTTCGATGATGGAACTCAGCCCAAGTTGGTATCGGCCCTTGGCGAGATCGTAAGCCTGCGCGGTCTGATCCAGCAGTTGCTGCGTCAGGGAAAGACGCTGGTAGGCGGAGATTACATTCAGCCAGGAGGTCCGGACCTCTTGGGCGATGCGGTTTTGAAGGTTCCGAAGTAATTGCTCCTGGGCACGGGCCCGCGCCGTCGCCTCGGTGTGCTGCGCGTTAAAAAGTCGTCCGTTAAAAATGGGGACACTAACGCTGAAACCTGCCGCCGAGTAGTGGCTGGGCAAGGGGTCCTGCCGATAGGGGATAAGCCCCGCTACTCCAGCAGCCGAAATCGTGGGAAACCAGAGGTCCCGTTCCGCTGTGGCGTAGCTTTGAGCCGACCGCAGGTCGAATCCCTGGCTGATGATTTCGGGACGGTTCTGAAACGCTTCGGTGAGGAGTGGCGCGACATCGGAGGGCGGAGCACCGGGCAATGCTTCGTCCACCAGTTGGAATGTATGCTGATCCGAGTAACCCAGCGCGTCGGAGAGTTGCGCATAGGAAGCCTGCAAATCGTTCTGGGCCTGCACCAGCAGGAGCTGCGCTCTGGCAAGGTCCACGTTTGAAAAGCTCAGGTCCAAGCCGGACTTGAGGTTGCTCTTGGCTAGAGCGTTGATCTGGTCCACAACCAACTGCCGCGCCTTTACGGTTTCCTCGGCGACGTGGAGAACGGATTGGGCTCTCAAGGCGCCGAAGTAGGCCAAGTTGACGCGCAGCAACACGTCAGCACGTGTCGCGACCACACTCTCTAGCTGCGCCTGCGCATGGAAGTGCGAGCTCTTGGAAAACTCGTGCGTCCGGCCAAAATCCGTCAGGAGCTGAGTCACGGCCACGCCTTCGGCAAACTTATCGTAGACCGACGGGCTATTCAGAAATCCCGCAGCAATCCGGGTCCCGGTTTCCGATGTCGCACCCGTGAGGGCGCCGTTCGCCTGCGGGTAGTAGGCAGATTGAACTTCTTTCGTCTGCGCTTCCGCTGCCACGGCCAATTGTGTCGCCGCTTGAATCCGCGGATGATTCTGAATGGCAATCTTTTCCGCGTCTTGCAGCGTCAAGGGTTGCCCGGCTGGATTCTGGGTTTGCGCGGCGGGAACGATAGCAGAGGGCTGATTTTGCGCCCTGCCACTCGATGTGCCGAAGGCCAATCCAAGAACGGTCATGAAGAGCGATAACCAGCGAGAGAAAGGCATTAGCGCGCCTCCTCGAGGGCCGGGGCGCCAGCGGGAGCTTCGCGATCGCGATAGATCAAAAGGTAGGCCGCCGGCACCACAAAAATAGTCAGGAGGATGGACGAAATCAGGCCTCCGATGATGACAAGAGCGAGCGGCGCGTAGGCTTCGCTGCCCGTTTCGATCTTGAGCGCCATGGGCAAAAGTCCAACGATAGTGGCGAGCGAAGTCATCAGGATCGGCCGCAACCGGATTCGGCAGGAACGCGCGACCGCCTCGCGCACTTCGTGGCCTTCGCTGCGAAGAACGTTGGCGAAATCCACGATCAAAATGCTGTTGGACACCACCATGCCTTGGAGCATCACCACGCCCATCAGCGACTGAATGTTTAGCGTCGTGCCGGTCAAAGCCAGAGTGATGAGCACGCCGATCAGTCCCGTTGGGACTCCCAGCATGATCAGGAAGGGGTCCCGGAAGGAACTGAATTGCGCGACGAGCACCAGATAAGCCAGCAGCACAGCGAGCAAAAGACCAAAACCGAAACTCTTGAAGGACGATTGCATGGTGACTTCCAACCCTCGGAGGTTGATTCGAGTCCTGGACGACAGGTGGGTATCGGCGATAATCTTGTTAATCGCCGTGGCGGTTTTTCCAAGATCCTCGCTAGTCGGCGTCACATAGACGTCGATGCTTCTCTGCAACTGGTAATGATCCACCTCAGTCGGTGAACGGATCAGTTTCACTTCCGCGACCTGGTCCATATAGGTCGGCATCTTCAGGCCCAGAGCGCGAAGCGGCATGGTCTTCAAATCCTGTAGTGATTTCACCTGATTTTCCGGATACTGTACGGTAACGAAATAATTGTTGCCGTTTTTGGGATCCACCCAATAGCTCGGAGCAATCATGGCGTTCGATGTGAGCGAGGTAATCAGGTTATCGATCACTTCTCTCGAATCCAAGCCGAGTTGGCTGGCCCGCTCGCGGTCCACGTTCACCTGCAAAGCCGGATAATCCATGTCCTGCGGCACGTAAACGTCGGAAACTCCCGGCACCGCGCGGAACTGCCGCGCCAAGTCCTCGGCGATGCGATCATCTTCCTGCAAATCGGACCCGCTCACCTGCACATCGAACGGCGCGGGCGCCCCTTGGTTCAGGACCGCGTCCACTAGTCCTCCGGCTTGAAAAAAGGTTCGCAATTCCGGAAGTTCCCGGGCCACGCGATCGCGAACGCGATTCATGTACAAAAAGCTGCTGCCGCGGTGCTCTTCCTTCAGGCCCACCTGGACGAAGGCCGTATGCATTCCGGAATTGGGCGTGAACAGGGAGGAAAGATCGGCCATTACGCCGATGTTCGAAACAACGGTATTCAGATCCTCCTGAGGGACAACCTGGCGCACGATGTCTTCCACTTTTTCGACGTAGTTCTGGGTGACTTCGATGCGAGTGCCGGTTGGGGCTTTCACGTTGATTACGAATTGTCCCGCATCCGTGCGCGGAAAAAACGAGAGCCCAATAAACGGGTAGAGCAGAAAACTCAGCACGAACAACGCGCCGAATCCGTAGAGGCTCTCGCGAGGCCGGTCCAGCGCCTTGCGAACCCAGCGCTCGTAAAAATCCAACAGCAGCTCGAATTTTGAGTTGAACCAAAAGTGAAACCTCTCCATGCGGGATCTTTCCGCCGGGCTATTTTCTCCGTGCGCTTCCACGGGTTTCAGATATCGCGCGCTGTACAGCGGCACGACCGTCACCGCGACGAAATAGGAGGCGAACAGGGCGATCACCACCGCGAGCGCCAGGGCCGTGAACAGGTATTTGCTTACTCCAAACAGGAATGTGACCGGGAAGAAAACCACTACGGCGATCAAAGTGATCGCCAGAACCGGAAGGACTACTTCATTCGCGCCTTGCACCGCCGCGGTTCCCGGACTCTCGCCGTGCTCGATATGGCGAAAAATATTTTCCAGAACGACGACGGAGTTGTCGATGAGTCTCGAGAAAGCCAGCGCCAATCCGCTCAAAACCATGCTGTCGATCGAACGATTACCCGTATAGAGAACGAAAAATACGATCATCACCGAAAGCGGAATCGAGAGAAGAACCGCTACCGTCGCTCGCACGCTTCCGAGAAAAATCAGCACCATGATGGCGGTCAGGACCAATCCGATGCTGCCTTCGCGCATCACCGTGGAGATGGCTTGCTTCACAAAGAGGGATTGGTCAAACACCACATGCGCTTTCAGCTGCGATGGAATATCGCGCAGGGTCTTGATGGCTTCCTTGATGCCGTTAACGACGGCGATGGTATTGGTATCCCCACCCTGCTTTTGCACCGCCACGTACACGGATTTCTGGCCATCGACGCGCACGATGTTGTACTGCATGGCGGCGCCATCGGTCGCCACACCAACATCGGAAAGAAATACGGATTTCTGGCCCTCGGTCTTCAGCGGAATGTCGTTCAACGCCTTGGCGTCCAGCACCTGGGCGTTCGTATAGATGTTGTAATCCATCGGTCCGATGCGAACGTCACCAGCCGGAAGGATAAGATTCGAAGAATTCGTCGCGCGCACCACGTCCATCGGACTAAGCTGGTGCGCCTGCAGCTTGAGCGGATCCACGTAAACCATGATCTGCCGGTACTTGCCGCCATAAGGCGGAGGAACCGTCGCTCCCGGAACTCCCGCGATCTGGTTTCGAATCTGGTATTGCAGGTAGTCGTGCAACTGGGTCTCGTTGAGTCCCTCGCCCTCCACGGTCAGAAGACAGACAGGCAGGCTGGAGGCATCCACTTTCATTACCACCGGCGGTAGTGTTCCCTGCGGCAGTCTCCGGAGGTCGGCCATGGCGAGATTCGAAATCTGGGTCACATCGGCGTTGGCATCCGTTCCGGGCTGAAAATAAATCTTGATGAGGCTTACTCCTGTCATCGATCGCGATTCCATATGGTCGATTCCGCTGGCCAGAGTGAAGAAGCGCTCGAACGTGTCGGTAATGTCCGCCTCGATCTGCTGCGGCGGCATGCCGCTGTAAAACGTGGCTACCAGCACGACAGGAATGTTAATGGGAGGAAACATATCCACGGGCATTCGAACGACGCTGGTCAGTCCGAGCACACAAACGAATAAGCAAACAACGATAATTAGATACGGATGTCGAACTGCAAAAGATGGCATATGAAGCTCCTATTCGGATGCGGAAGGAACGACGAGTTTTGGGGAAACCAGTTCCCCGTTCTTGAATTGTCCCTGGGAGCCAAAAACGACGGTCTCGTTTTCCTGGAGGCCGGAAATGACTTCAATGTCCGTTGCGGATTGCAGGCCAAGCATAACGTTCCGGGTTTCGATCTTGTTGTTAGTATCCACCAACAGAACGGTACCCTTCCCCGTTTCCCCGGCTTGGACGGCCTGAATGGGTAAAGTCAGAACCTTCGCCGCTGTGTGGAGCGGAATTTTGACGGATGCGTACATGCCAGGGACCAATTCGTATTTGGGATTGGGAACATCTACTTCGGTGTGCATGGTCCGCGTGTTCATATCGATTTGATCGGAAAAGCGAACGATTTTCCCCTGAAACGTGCGATTCACTCCCGACACAGTGACAGCGACAGACTGGCCAATCTCGACGCTGGGCACCGCCCTTTCGGGGACGGGAATTACAAGTCGCAAAAGGCTGTTTTGCGACAGGCGGCAGAGAGCCGATTCGCCTTTGTTCGTCGACGCAGTGCCTGCCGGAAGCAATGCGCCCGTATAGGCGTACACCTGAGTGATCACGCCGTCGAACGGCGCCGTCATGCGCGCGTAATCGAACATGGCCTGATCCTTGCCGAGAGCCGCCTTGGCCGCGAGTAAAGCCTGCTCCGCGCCGGCAAGCGCGGCTTTTTGCGCGGATACGCTGGCGTCCGCTTCCAGATCTTTTCCTTTGGCGATATCGATTTCCTGTTGCGCGACCAATTCGGGCCGCGACTTCTGAACGTCGGAGATACGCGTATAGGTGAGATGCGCCACGGTATAAGCCGATTGCGCTCGATTCAAATCCTCGCGCGCGCGCGTCAACTCCTGTTCGCTGCGTCGGACGGAAGCTTCGTCCTGCTGCAATTGCTGCTGCAGTTCGGGGATTTCCAGCACAGCCAGAATTTGACCCTGTTTCACGTGGGTTCCGTAATCCACGTAGAGCTTTTGGATGTAGCCGGAAACCTTCGCGTACACGTTGACTTCCTGAAAGGGCTGGAACTCCGAGGCAATTTCCAGATTGTCGGCAATGTTTCCGCGCTCCACCTTCACAACGGCGGCCGTGGGAGCGTTTGCCGCATCATCCGCGGCGGCCTTGTGTTCGCCACCGCAACCCAGAATCGCGCCAACAAAAATTATGAAAATGAAGACCGGTGCTAAATTGATGAGCCTCACGGAAAAACCTCCGCTGTCTTGATCCATCGATATCATCCTTTCGATCTTTTCCTTTTCGCCGCCAGGGCGCTCACCGCCAAGCGAAGTTTTTCTGTCGTGAAACCGTCGGACCTGCACAAGTCGATAAGTTCCTTTTCTTCCGCGATCATTTTCCGCGCCATATCCGGAATTTTCCGGGCAATCTCCAGAGGGACGGTCTGCACGCCGTGGCGATCCCCGTGGAGCAGATCGCCGGGCCGGACCTGGAGGTGGGCGATTTCGACCGGCTTTCCGAAATCAAAGATGTGGGCGAAAGCATGGGAAACCGACAAGTTCCCCGCGAACGCCTGAAATTCTAGGGCTCGGAGAGCTTCAACATTGCGCACGGCTCCATTCGTCACGACGCCGGTGCATCCGAGGGCTCGCAAGATATTGGCGTGCACGTCGCCGATGAACGATCCCAGCCCCGGATGGCGATCGGCGTCCTGCATGACCAGAATTCGCGGCGCGGGAACGCTCAACACGTGCTCCAGCCAGTCGAGCCGGTAGTAATAGCTTTCCCCTTCCATCGGCGGATCCGACGTTCGAACCTGTATCGTGGCCGCATATCCGACCAGTGGAGGAAAATCCTCAAACAGGCAATGGACTCGGGAATCCGTGAATCCCGAATTGCGCAAGCGCACGCCGAATGTTTCGATGGCGTTGGCCACGCTGCACGAATCGAATTGCCGTAAAAGTTCCAATGAAGCTGGCTCCAAGTGATCTGCAGTCATCAAATCTCCTGTGACTAGAGAATCCCCACACACGTTTGTGAAAGCCGACAACAGCCACGCGCGCATTTCCTGAACCGGGAAGCGTGGTTGGGCTCACCGGCAAGGAAATACCTCTCACCGTCCAACGTCGTGGGCCTGTACTAAATTCTTAAACTTGGGATAAAACGGCAGGGATTTTCCCTGCCCGTTGTTATGCGGAGGGTGGTGCGCGCAGCGGGTAGTTGGAAAGAAAAAACGGTTCGTTCCAAAACGTTGGGATGTCCGCAGGCTCCAGCATTCTGGAGGAAACTGCCGGCACGCTGATTCTGGATCGCACGACAAAAGGTTTCAGTCCATTACCGAACAGGCATTTGAACGGAGCAGCGAATTTCGATGAGTGGCCGCCAGACATTTCCAGGACGGCCGAGTTACCGACCGCCCCGTTCTGAATTAAGATAGGAAGGAAACTCCACTGCACGATGCCGAGAACCAGAACGCCCGATAGAAGCAGCAGAAGGGCGAGATAATCGCGGTTTGTGGGCCGTGTTGGATTCATCGGTGGCTTCCGCGAACTTGGCGGAGGCTTGTGCTAATGTATCGAGGCTAACATCCTGCGAGAAAACGTGTCAACAATTCCACCCGAACTCGGATATCGTCAGGGTAAAGAGAAGACCACGTTCAGTTACCTAACTTTGACGCTTTGACGGTGACTTTGGATGCGCGGAAACGTTCTTTTTGTGGAAGATGAGCAGGCTCTGCAGATGACCGTGGGAGACCGCCTGCGGAACGAAGGCTACGTGGTCGAATATGCGGCCAACGGGGACGAGGGGTTCGAGAAGGCCACCCAACTTCCCTTTGACCTGATCATTCTGGACGTTATGCTCCCCAAACGTGACGGCTTCGACGTGTGCAAGGGCATTCGTGAAGCGGGACTGATTACCCCGATTCTGATGCTTACCGCCCGCGGACAGACCAGCGACAAGGTCAGTGGATTGAAAATCGGCGCGGACGACTATGTGACCAAGCCGTTCAATATGCTGGAACTGATGGCCCGCGTTGAGGCGCTGATGCGACGCGCTCCCATCCGTCCCCCGGAACAGGCCGGTGGCCTGGATTTCGGATCGATTCACGTGGATCTGGTGGGGACAGAAGTCACTCAAAACGGACGGCCGGTAAATCTGTCGGCACGCGAATTTCAACTGCTGCGCTACCTCGTGGATCATCGCGGAGCGACTGTTTCCCGGGAGGAGCTTTTGAAACAAGTGTGGGGCTATAGCGCGGATATTTATACCCGCACGGTCGACGTGCACGTCGCCAGCCTGCGCCAAAAACTGGAAGAAGACCCGAAGCAGCCCAAGTTCGTCCTGACGGTGCAGGGATTCGGATATAAGTTCAAGGCTTAGCGAGTTTTGTAGCGCCTGTGAGACACTGTCTGACAAGTGCGTGAGAGATAGAGGCAAAGTCCTCGCATCATGAAATTGCCGATCAAAGAGCGCGAGTTCTCCGCGGTCATCATCGTTCTTGCCGTGATCGTGGTGATCGTGCTGGGAGTTCTGCAATACCGCTGGAGCAATCAGGTCAGTGAAGCCACGAGCATCCGCCTTGCCGACAGCTTGCAGATGTCCATGATCAACTGGCATCTCGATTTCTTCCGCGCTTTTTCCGAAGTTTGCGTGGCTCTGCGCGTCGATCCTGAATCCACAACGCGAGATGACTGGGAGCAATACGCGCGCAGATACGCGGATTGGAAAAAGACGACAGCCACCCCGAATCTCGTCGCAGGGGTTTATATCGTGCAGCTAGACGACACGCGTGCCGCACCGCTGCTTCATCTCGCGCCTACCGGACAGCATTTCGAGCCGGCCGGCTGGCCCGCCAACTTTGGAGACCTCCGCGAAGAGCTTCAGCAGTCTGCGCCCAGACCCGCAGCCGATGCGGATACTGTTTCATCCAGCGATGCCGATGCCGCGGCTACGCTGGCCACAAATGCCGAATTCGCAAACCGTTACTATACCGGCGGGCCTTTAGCCGGCTGGAAATTCGAGGCGCGGATCCCGGCGCTGGTACGATCCGTTCCGCACAACAATTGGATTGTGATCGCCCTGGACCGGAACGATGTGCAGGACAATATTCTTCCGGGTCTGGCACAAAGATATTTTCGCGGCACTGAGGGGCTGGACTACCAGGTGGCAGTAACGGCGGGTTCGAAAACGGCGCCACCTCTCTACTCTTCGGACGCGGGCTTTGGCACTGCGGAAATCGCCGATGCCGACGGAACCATGAACATTTTCGGGCGGCTGCGCGCCAAGGGTCAACAGTCTCCCATTCGAATTTTTCATACGCCTTCGCAGGAAAATGGGCCCGCGGCATCGGCCGCAGTCACATGGTTTCCGCTCTTGCATGACCGGGGTCCGGGCGACGATTGGCGCTTGATCGTACGGCACCGTCGTGGAGGAGCTCTCGGGGCCTTCATCGCGGATTCGCGTCGTCGCGATCTGGCAATCAGCTTTGGGGTGCTTCTGCTGCTGGTGATCAGCATGGGCATCCTGATCTTTACAAGCACGCGGGCGCAGCGGTTGGCCAAACTGCAAATGGATTTCGTCACCGCGGTTTCGCACGAATTGCGAACTCCCCTGACCGTCATCAGTTCCGCAGCCGAGAATATCGCCCACGGCGTGGTGGAGGGAAAGCCGCAACTGGAGCAATACGGCGCCGTGATCGGCTCGCAGGCCAGAAAATTGTTCGAAATGGTCGAGCAGATTCTGCTGTTCGCCGCGATCCGCGAAGGCCAGCAGCGCTACAGTCTGCGCCCTTTGGAAGTGCCGGAGATTCTGGACGCTGCGCTTTCCGGGACGTCGGGGCTGATTCGTACGGCGGGATTTCGCGTGGAACAGCAAGTCGAGCCCAACCTGCCTCAGATCGTTGGCGATCTCCCCGCGCTCTCACAGTGCGTGCAGAATTTGATTACCAACGCACTGAAATACGGCAGCGAACAAAGATGGATTGGAATTCAGGCGCGGCTTGCCGAGCATGGAATGACCGGGAAGGAAGTTCAAATCAGCGTCGCGGATCGCGGGATTGGGATTGCGCCCGAGGAATTGCGGCATATTTGCGAGCCGTTTTATCGCAGCCCTTCGGTGACGGCGGCGCAAATTCACGGCACGGGTCTTGGTTTGCCCCTGGCTAAAAGCATCGTCGAGGCCATGCAGGGACAGCTTACGGTGAGAAGCGCTCCGGGACGCGGCAGCACCTTTACGCTGCACTTGCCTGCCGTCGAAAACCCGGTGCGTCAACTGGAACCAAAAACCAGCGAAGCCGTTTCGTCGTGACCGCGCCCCCTCCAACTCATAGCTAGCACGCTACTTATAGGTTGCGCACGCGCTGTGACGATATCGTATACGCGCAATCATCGAAATCCTCGCGCGGTTTTTTACAACATCCTTACAGCAAGCAGTTTTGATTTCAGTGTAACTTCGAATCGAAGAGCGCTCGGAGATCGGCGGAAGATTTGGGCGTGTTTGGGTGGATTATTCCTGGCGAGTGTCACGTTCGCATTCAAATGAAATAGTTCGACATATTGATCCTGTTTCCAACTTCGAGGCTTATTTTTGCGGAAGCAATGCATGAGTGCCGTTCGTAAAGGAATCTTCCTGACTGCCCTCGTGTTACTCACCGTGGCGGGCACGGTCGGTCAAATGAACACGGCTGAAATAGCCGGCCAGGTGAAAGACCCAACTGGCTCGGTGATCGCCGGCGCCACGGTAGATGCCACGCATGTGGCCACGCAACAGAAGTTCAGCGCGACCACCAATGACTCCGGCCTTTTCGTATTCCCGCAACTTCCCCTGGGTGAATACACACTGAATATTACCGCCCCCGGATTCAAGCAAGCTGTGCAGGAGCACGTCGTACTTCACGTAGGCGATCACGTTCGTCAGGACGTTGACCTGACGCTCGGAGAACAAAATCAAACCGTCACCGTGGAAGGGAGTGCGGGGTTGCTGCAACTCCAGTCCGCGGAAATCAAGGACGTTATTCAGAATCAGCAGGTGATCGACCTTCCGCTCAAAGGGCGTGAATTTCTCGAATTGACGCTCCTGAGCGAGGGCGTCGTCAGCCCGCCGGGCGGAACACGCGGCGACGCGCTGCAGCAGACAGGGAAATTAATCAATGTGATGGGCAACCGCACCGGGCACAACCTGTTTCTGGTGGACGGCGTAAACGTCACGGATGAATATTTCAATAACGTGGTGCTCAGCCCCTCCACCGACGCCATCAGCGAATTCAACATGCTGAAGACGAATTACAACGCGGAATTCGGCGGTAAGTCCGGGGCTGTGGTCAATGTCATCACCAAATCGGGAAGCAACACGTTTCACGGCAGCGCTTACGAATTTATTCGCAATGACATCTTCGATGCCAGAAATTTCTTCGCACAACCTGGCGTGGCCACGCCGTTTCGCGAAAATCAGTTTGGAGCAACGTTTGGCGGGCCGATTATCCGCGATAAAACATTTTTCTTCCTGAATTATGAGGGGCAGCGAATCCGCAACTCATTGTCGCAGGCTTTCAACGTTCCTACGGACGCGCAACGAGCGGGAGATCTGTCCGGTCTCGTGCCGCTGCCGGCGTCGGGAAAACCCAACGCTAAACAACTCATCGACCCTTTTACGAACACTCCGATATTGAATAACGATCTCCGTAACGATCCTAATTTCATTGAAAATGCCGCCGCACGGGCGCTGCTCAATCTTGTGCCCCAGCCGACTGCGGCCCCCGCTCCGAACATTTTGAATGATTTGCTTGCGGTGGGACAGCAGCGCATTGACACCAATCAATATAATGTGCGGATCGATCATCAAATTTCCTCGAATGATTCCGCGTTCGTGCGCGCTTCCGTTTTCGATGCAAACCAATTCGATCCGTTCGGCTCCAGCGTGCTGAACGAGGCGCTTCTTCCCGGCTTCGGGCGCACACTTAGAACGCATTCGGTCAATCTCTCCGTGGGCGAAACACACACGTTCAATGCGAATCTTCTTAATGAATTTCGATTCGGCTGGCTTAGAGTTTCCGGCGGCCAAGGGGATCCAAACGCGGGAAATTCTTTCGCTTCTCAATTCGGGCTGCTGGGAACGACGCAAACTCCTGCGGATATGGGCTATCCACAAGTCAATCTAAGCGGCGTGTTCTCGACGATCGGGACTGCGGCCGGATTTGTCTCTCGTGTGGATCGAAATTACGAATTTTTTGATAACGTCCTGTGGCACCGTGGGCAGCATACGTTTCAGTTTGGCGCCTATTTTTTTCATCTGGACTTCAATCCCCAATTTCCCAACAATGCGCGCGGCGCTTATACGTTTAACGGCTCGTCTTCGGGCAACGCCTTTGCCGACTTCTTGTTTGGAGTCCCGAGCCAGGGCCAGGTGGGCATCGGCGAAGGAGCGGAAAACGCGCACACAAATTGGGCTCATTTCTATGTCCAGGATGGCTGGCAGGTTACACCCGAGCTCAAGATCGATGTTGGCCTGCGCTATGAATACAACAGCAACCTCGTCGCGGAGACCAATCAAACGTCGAACATTGATCTGACGGCTCCCGCCGGCGCCGCATTTGTGGTGGCGGGCGATCCGTCCAACCTGACGGCCGCCCAGAACACGCTGGTGGCCATCGCCGCGGCGCAAAATCCAACGATACCCGTTGTGAACGCGGCAACCGTGGGGTGGGACAACAGCCTGTTGCGACCGCGTCCTCTGCGATTTTCTCCGCGCGTGGGTCTCGCGTGGACCATCCCGCATTCGGGGGAAACAGTGGTGCGCGCGGGATATGGCATCTATACGAACCAGGCAGCGTATAGCGTCCTGCAAAATTTGGCCGAAAACATTCCGTTTTTTCTGAACAAGACGGTCATTTACAATCCTGTCAGCAGCCCGGCGACTTGCGGTTCCGCGCCCTGCACGATCAACAACATCTTGAGCTTTAATCCAAATGGCGCCATCGGCGCGAACAGCGTCAATCACGACTTTGCGGTGGAGTACAATGAAGTCTGGAATCTTTCACTGCAACGTCCCATATCGAGGACGACGTCAGTGGAATTGGAATATGTGGGATCCAGAACCGTTCACGCCGACAGTTCCACAGCCGTCAATCTTCCTGCGGCCGGCGCGGGAAACATCCAGGCCCGGCGCCCGTTCCCGAACCTGAACGCGTTTACCACCATCCGGTGGGACGGCTGGGCGTCATTCCACAGTCTGACAGTTAAGGCCACCCGCCGCTTCACGAAAGGCCTTTCCTTCGACGTCGGCTATACGTGGTCTCATTCCATCGACGATGCTTCCGATGCGGGCACCACCAACGCCGAGCTAAATCTCCCACAAAACATTTACGCGGATAACCTGGCCGTTGAAAAAGCGAGTTCCAGCTTCGACCACCGCAATCGCGTTACGGCTAACGTGGTCTACGATCTGCCGTTTGCAAACCACTCCGCGGATTGGTTGCATCGCATTGCAGGCGGCTGGCGCGCCAGCGGTAATTTCATTGTTCAGAGCGGCGCGCCGTTTACGGTCAATCTCAGCGCGGCAAGCGACCCTGCCAATATCGGGCTGGTGAATGGCAATAATCTCGAACGGCCCAACGTAAGTGGTAACCCGAATAACTGGCCGAACACGCCTCAACAATGGTTCAACACTTCCGCCTTCTCCGTTCCCGGCGCGTTCACCTTCGGAAACACGCCCAGGAACAACGTCATTGGTCCGGGCCTGTTGGATTTGGATGCATCGCTGCAGAAGGAAGCAGTCGTACGCGAGTGGATGAAGGTGCAATTCAGGTTTGACGTGTTTAACGTGCTCAATCATCCGAACTTCAATTTGCCGGGCCGGATCTTTGGCTCATCCACATTTGGCGCCATCACCAGCGCGCAGGATCCTCGCGAATTGCAATTCGCCCTGAAAGTAATTTTCTAAACCACATTCTCGTCGAGTTTGAGCTGGCAAAGAAATATGCGACCCGGCGCGAAAGAGCCGTGTCAGCTTCGTTTTTCAAGTTCGGCGTGCGCGAAACACGCAGGATTCTGCGTTGAAATATCTAGGCGGCATCGCTGCGAGCAGCTGGGCGGACGATTTTCGGGGCCAACATTCGCGTGCCGGGAGCGAGGATGTGAACGGAGCGTTGAAATACAAATTCGAGAAAGCGCCGGGCCACGGATAGTTTGGTATTGACCGGATCGCGATCCCGGAAACCCTCCACGCGAACGACCAGGAAACCCGGGCCGTTTTCCACGTGCAAGCGGCGGATCGCCTGGTACTGCTTTGACTGAAAGGCGCTGGCAAGTCGCAAGATGGCGGCCATGCGAATAATGGATTGCCGCAATGGCAGGTCATAGCGCCGCAATTTTCCATGATCGGGATACGGCAACGCGCGACGGTGAAACCGCGCGACCAGCGCCACCAACTCAAGATCCCTTTTCGTCCATCCGGGGGGCGGGGTAAGTCTCCGGATCATCCGGTAGGACTCTTTGTGATAAGCCTTGGCTCCCTGCAAACGGCCACTTTCCTCCAGCAGCGCCGCCGCGTGCAGAATAAACCGCTTCTCGATTGGCGAATTTTCCTGCAGGAGACCACAATTCGCGAGGCCGTCATAAAGCTGCAATGATAATCGCGCGATCCTGCGAGCACGGGAAAAATCCGGAGTAACGAACGCAGCCCATTCTCCCAGCCGCGCGAGTCCCGTTGACCGTAAATCTTTCTCCGCAGGCAGCCCCTCGCGCCAAATCTGCAACGGGGAATTTCTTCCCGCCATCTTCGCGCGAAACTGCTCCAAGCGCGCTGCCCGCTCTGCGTCCACTTTCGCGCGCCAGGCCGCAAACGACACTTCGTCGAAAAGGCTTCGGTTCTTGACGATCGTTTGATCGAGAACCGTGAGGTCGTGAACTTCTCCCAGCAGGTCCTGCAGAATTTTCAAGTCAGGCGCCCATCCCGGGTACGCCGAGGGCATGAAATTCTCAACCGCATAGCGAAACTTTTTCAACGCCACGCGCAAGCGATGATAGGCGCGGAAGCTTCTGCTGCGTTGCGCCCGGCGACTGAAGTCTCGCACACTTTCCCAAATTTCCAGGACCAGGGATTCGCAAGCGGGCCTGTCGGAAACGACATGCCGGTAATGTTGTGCGCATTCCCTTCGCCAGGCCCGCCATTGCTTGCGATCGAATTCGCGAACGGCCGCACGGGCATCGATCCGATCCTGTTCGTGCTTTTTTTTCAGGATATCCAGAAGAAGGACCGTCGAAGCATCGCCCGGAGTGCCCAGCTTTTCGATCCATTCCTCCAGTACCTGGGTATCGCGAAGGGTGCCGAGTCGCTGGAACGTGCGGCGAGCCGATTTGCGCATGGCCTTCCAATCGCATTCCGGATCGACTTCCATCATCACTTCGGCGATCAGTATGCACCTGCGCAGGGAAACGCGCAGGTCATGGATCGGCTCGGCAGGCAACGCCCCGCCCACGTTTGAGTGTTCCTCAAGGACGCGATCTGCCCAATACGGCAGTCCCACTTTTTCTTCGGTGATGGATTGCGCTTGCGGCAACGGAAAACGAGCCCCTCTGAGAGTTAGGAATATTATTCTATCCGCCGGGACTGTGGAAATACAAATCGGGCCACCCGTAGCGCGCACTTCACAGGCTATGGGAAAAATGTCTTTTTCTGTCATTCTGAGCGAAGCGAAGAATCTCTCTTCGATTTAGGTATAAGAGAACAAATCAAGAGAGATGCTTCGCTTTGCTTAGAATGACGGCGTTTTTAGTTTTTCTGCAACCTGTACAGCCTGCGGGGATTGGGGCTTGCAAGGACTAAATTCCGCCGGCTGAAGCCCGCGCCACGTAAGCCTACTCCGGGACGGATGCCGCTTCTTTACGGGCTGGCACTGCTGCCGGGACCCGGCGTGGAGGTCTTGCGTAGTGGTCGTATATGCGCCAGCCTAACAGCACAGCCATTACCGCTGCGTATTCCAGGGGAACGTGAATGTCGGATTTCACCAGCCACAGGTAATGGATCACGCCGGCTATGGCGGTCAGATAGATGGCGCGGTGCAGCAGGGCCCAGCGGCGGCCACCCATCCTGCGGATCATTCCGGCTGTGGACGTTATGGCCAGAGGGATCATCAAAACGAAACCTGTGAATCCCACCGTGATGTAGCGCCGTTTGATGACGTCCGCCCAGATGCCGTGCAGATCGAAAATCTGGTCAAACGTGAGGTAAACACTGAAGTGGCAGCATCCGTAAAAAAATGCAAACAGTCCGAACATGCGACGGAAGCGGATCAATTGCGGCTGCCGAAGGAGCTTTCGCAACGGCGTGACGGTCAGGGTAATCGCGACAAAACGCAGCGTCCAATCCCCGGTGGCATGCTCCAGAAATTGCGTGGGATTCGACCCCAGGCCGCCCGTGAATGTATCCCAGATCAGTATCCCGAGGGGTACGAGACAGATCAGGAAGACCACGACCTTCGTCCATTTGCTGGTCAGGATTGAATTCATGCTCGGCGTCCGGTCAGTAATTCTTTTTCAGATCCATGCCATTGTACAGACTGGCCACCTGGTCGCCGTAGCCATTGAACATCTGCGTCGGCGTGTTCTTGAAGAAACCGGGCAGGCGAACTTCCTTGGCCTGGCTCCAGCGCGGATGGTCCACTTTGGGGTTGACGTTGGAGTAGAAGCCGTACTCGTGCGCATTTGTGATGTTCCAGGTGGTTGGCGGCTCGCTCTTGACGAATTTAATTTTTACGATTGATTTGATGCTCTTGAATCCATATTTCCATGGAATTACCATTCGAACCGGGGCGCCATCCTGATTCGGCAGGGTTTCGCCGTACATGCCCATGGTGAGCAGTGTCAGCGGGTGCATCGCTTCGTCAATCCTCAGGCCCTCCACATACGGAAGCTGGATGCCGGCCATTCCCCAGAGTGGCATCTGCTTCCTGTCAAAATAACTTTCGAACGCCACAAATTTCGCGTTGGCATTGGGTTCCACAAGCTTCGCGATCGTACTGAAGGAGTAGCCAATCCAGGGCACTACGATGGACCAGGCCTCCACGCAGCGATGCCGGTAGATACGCTCTTCCAGGGGAGCGAGCTTCAGGATTTCGTCCATCGTGAATTTGCGCGGCTTGGCACACTCCCCTTCGACGGAAATCGTCCAGGGAGACGTCACAAATTTCTGGGCGTTCTTGGCGGGCTGATCTTTTTCGGTGCCGAATTCGTAGTAATTGTTGTAGGTGGTCACGACCTTTTCGGGCGTCACTTTTTCGGACGTACTGAACGGACTTCCGGACATCCCCTGGAGCTTTGTGGGGACATCCGCGTGAACGGACCGGCCGAGCAGATCCGCCAGAGTGGTTCCGGCCAATGCCAGGCCACCGGCCAAGCCCATGCCGTACAGGAACTTGCGGCGATTCACATAAATATCGCGGGGAGTGACATCGGAATATTTCAAATCCTCGGATCGCTTGATCAACATCACAGACCTCCGGGCACGCGCTGGTCTAAAATGAATCTCATAGCCCAAAACTCTCGCCAGAATCGCATCGTGTCCATGATGGTATACGTAGGATTCCAGGAAACGGATGCTTTCTGGACGCGGTCATAACTTCCTCTGTGTCATCGACGATGGCGCTTTCGTTACACCATTTGCGTCGAACTTTCTCGATTTTTCAAATTATATCACGGAGCACTGCCAGAGAGGCTAGTTCAGAAAGGCTTTGCGGATCGCGACCGCCAACAAATATCAGTAGATTTTTAGAATGGAAGGTCCGCCATGGAACTCCAGAAGTTAGAGACTGGCTGGAGAGTGCTCGGGTACCGAATCTTATCGGCTTACTTTCAAAGCAAGCAGGAGAAACGTAGCCAGGTTGCCGGAAGCTGATTCCGTTTAGAATTGTGTCGAGGGCAATTGTGGCCAAGAACTTCATACTCAGGTTAAAGTGCCCGCACGGCGACGGAGATCAACTGCTCAATCTCCGAAATCGTGAAGAGACCCTCGAACAAGTTCAAAACACCGCTTGGCATTTTGAGTGCCCCGTCCACGGAGTCCAGCAAGAGATTCCGGTCGAGGTGAAAGAAACCGCTACTTCCTTTGGACCGGGGGCGTCACTAATAAGGGCGACGACAGGTGCGAAAAATCCCAAGATTAGGAGGCGTAGCAAGAGATTATCGCTGAAAATACCCGTGGCTGTTTACGGGCGAAATAGCAGGATGGGCGCTTTTCGCGAAGAAACAGCGACGGACCTGGTAAGCGCTCATGGAGGACAGGTCGCGCTTGGCACTCGGGTCGGTCTGGGTGAAACCTTTCTGGTCGTTAACAAGGCAACCCAAGAAGAGCAGCAATGCCGGGTCGTCTACGTAGGTCCCATGGAAGGTCTGAAGAAGAAAGTTGGATTTGCACTTCTCCAGGCGTCGCCGCGTTTCTGGAAAGTTGACTTCCCGCCCACCAACTAAGCGAATCTGAATACGTCGCAAGAACACGAGTAAAACCCGATCAGGGTATGCGGAGATTGCGGAGGGTTCCACGCGCAACACCGCTGCATCGAACCCATTCCGCCGATGTTATCTGCCGCCCATTGCTAGATTTCATTGACGAACAGTTGGCCGCGGCAAACAGCAGCCTTGTTCACCAACTTCTGGCGTCCCACTCGCTTTCCGGCCTTCCCGACAATCGGGTTGGTATAGTCAAAGTTGTCGTTAAATTCAAATTTTTCGTCGCGAATTTCAAAAATTCCAATATCGGCTTCAGCTCCCGGGCGCAGCGTGCCGAGCTGGGCTCCGAAATCGAAAGCCCGCGCGGCATTAACGGTCACTCTCTCGATCACTTGCTCGAGATCCATGCCTAAGGCCATCATTTTTGACATCACGTTGGGCAGATCGCCTGTGCTGTGAGTGGCCGCCGCTACGGTGAGATCCGAGCTGATGGTGTCTGGCAGGAAACCTTGCTGGAGAGCCTGCTCGGCGATATCAAAACTGATCGCGTTGCGATCCGCACCCACGTCGAAAAGAATGCCGCGCTCCCGGGCTTCACGCACCCCGGGCAAAATCTTGCCGCGTCCATCCAAGATGCCGTTTTGAAAACCATGGAAACAATGCGTAAATACATCGCCTTTTCGCATTAATTTCATCAAGTCTGGCGAGAGGTTGGCAGTGTTCATGGCGTGCACCATTAACGGAAGGCCAGCAGCCTCCGCTGCCTCCACGGCCTTTTTCAAGAGCTCCGGCTCGAATTCCAGCGCGTGGCTGGAAACCTCTCTGTCCAGGTGAATCTTGATTCCAACCACGTCCGGCCTGTTATCCCTTGCAGCCTTCGCGACCGACTGGGGAAGCACAAAATCCGGGATGTACATGTCGCGGTAATAGTTCGGACACTCATGAATCGTCATTGTTCCCAGTGCTCCGATATCCACCAAAGGATGGATTCGAGTGGTTGAGGTTTTAACGATATGCTTGATGAATGCACCAACCATTATGAAACCGGTGGAACCCGCATCCACGACCGTGGTCACTCCTCTGCTCAGGCAATAATGATCCGCATTCATTCCACTTCCCACTCCGTCAAAGCAATGCACATGGAGATCGATGAAGCCCGGAGTGACGATTTTGTCTTTGGCGGAATAGACGACCAGAGCTCGGCTCTCAGGGATGTCCGGGGAGATTTCAAGAATCTTTCCACCCTTCACCGCCACATCCATTCGAGCATGCAAATGCTGCCCCGGGTCCATGACCGTGCCACCTTTGATCAGCAAATCGCAAGATTGAACCGAACTTTGATCCGAGCTCTGATTTGAACCCGCCTGCAGCCTGACGGGAGACACCAGGGTTTCCGAGGCCAGCAATGCTGTCCCGCCAGCGAGCAAGCTTTGAGAAAATTGTCGACGCGTCAGCATAATTGCCACCTTTCTGTGCGTTCAGACGCCAGAGCGCCGCGATGCTACCACCCTACGGATCGCTGTCAAGTCGTATAGGGTTTGGTTCTGTACTTCAGAGATCTCAACTATCGTTGGCCCATCCTGAAAAGTTCTATAGAAAAAAAGGGAAGAAAAATACTTCGCCTGCGATCGGGTGTTTTATCAGTGCAGAGTTGCTCTCCCGGTTGGCCGTTCCTTGTGATTTTCGAAGGGACGTAGGTTTGACTTTTTTTCTCCATGTTGGCGACTCAGCGCGGATGGGGTCAACCGGGATCGAGCCGTGCTTGAGATTTGAAACCATTGGTCGCGGAAAAACATTTTCGGGATTGAGCGCGTCCAGGCAAGTGCAGGCAGCGGTGACTCTTGACAGAGCCGACGTCGTTATAAATGGAATTGTGGTGCTGCTAAACTTTAGGCCCTTTGACGAGCCATGCGGTCCAACCTAAGCAAGCGGCTACCAAAGCGGAGACAGCCACTGGCGCAATAAAAAAATACATCCAGCTTAACGCCAGGTTCACCAGCTGAACCATGAAGAATGCCCAACCGAGTGCCCCAATCGCTTCAGGGTTCTCTCGAGCCAGGCCGCCCAGGTGCAACGCCAGGAATGCTGAAAAGAGCAAATAGGCTGTCAACAGCAGGCCGAACCCGACGAAGAATCGGCCGTAGGTACAGTCAGCGCCCATAAACTGAAAATGTACATTGTTCATCGCGGCTCGTGCTACGCCCGCATCCGGTGAAGGCGGTTCGGTGAACAGCCCCATGGTATGGCTCACGGCAAATAGAAGGAGCAGCCCTGCGGCGATCCGATAAAGTAGCGTCGGCTTCATACGCCCTTCTTCAAAACAACGCGCTAGAGACGGAATCTGGAATCGCGTCCGACCCGCCAATGCCGCTTTTGCTACCTGGTTACAGTTAGCGCAGCAGTCGTCGTATGACTCAAGTTGCCACTCAGGCCATTGATTGTAAGCGTGTACGTCTTCCGTGTGCTGCTAGACAGCGTCTTCACTGTGAGAGTTGCAGTGCCGGAGGTCGGGTTCGGTGTGAACGTGACCGTGGAGCCCGAAGGCTGCCCTGTAAGGCTTAGCGTGACGGATCCAGCGAACCCGTTGACTTTGTTGACTGTCACTGTATAGGTTGCCGTATTTCCGCGCCTGACGGACTGCGAGGTTGGATTCGCCGAGAGAGAGAAGTCCGCGACCAAGGCGGTCACCGTAACGCTGGCAGTGCCGTTAACACCCCCGCTGGATGCTGTCACGGTGAATGGTCCGCCGCTAGTTGATCCCGCAGTGAATACGCCAGCCGAGCTTATAACACCTCCACCGTTCACCGACCAGGAGAATGCAGGCTGGGGGCTGATTGGACTTCCGTACTGATCATAAGCTGTCGCGGAGAATGACTGCGTACTACCCGTGTGCACCGAGGCACTACCAGGCGAAACTGTGATCGTGGTAAGCACCGGAGGGGCTCCGCTGCACGACGGAAATTTAAAGGAAGCGATCCTTGTGCTCCAATTGAATGCGCCGTTGGCCTTGAGGTACTCAGTGGTGTAGAAGAACGTGCAGTCATCCCCCGGGTCGATGGTCATCGCACTGTAGTCTCCCCAGCGGGTAAGACCAGAAGTCTGCGAGCCAGCTCCCGTAAGAATCAAGTTTTCTCCCTGCATCGTGCCCAGTGGATCGGTTGGCGCACGACCGGTATAGCTGATGGATGGGTGCATAGTGGTACTGGACACGCTGTAACCGAGAGCGATGTTGCCCACTTTGTCCATCGCGATGCTACCCATCCAGCGGTAATTCGCGTCCGGGGCATACGTACCGGACTGATAGACGACCGGCGCGGTTCTGGGGCTGCGAATCTCGTACCAGCGCACTCCGACGCTTGAGCCCGCGGTTACCGAGTGGTTGACGACCAGCGCTTCGTGATCACCGAAATTGCGGTAGGCCAGGCGATACATCAGGCGGTCGGCCAGAGAATCCAACCTCTGCGTCGTCCCAGATTGCGGAATGCAAGTTCCTCCACCATTGCAGGCCGCGGCGAACGCCGGTGCTGCAATATTGGTATGAGAAAAGGTTGAATTGGAAGGAGTTGCGAAATCAGCATGGAAATTCCAGAGGTCCAGCGACGCGCTGTCGTTTCCGAAGGCTACGAATACATTAGGCACTCCCGCCGGGGGAGCAGCAGAGCCGTCCAGATCGGACGGCAGCAGCCCGCCGTAAGTGCTTGTCAGCTGGAAGCAAATCTGGGTCGCAGGGCCGCCGGCCAACATCGCAGTGCGATTGAGGGCGCAGGCGCGGCCGCCGACGAACGAATTGCCGCTGAACATGTTAAAGCTCATGTAATAGCCATCCGGCCAGACCCCAAGTTTGGGATAATCATTGAAATTGGGCTGCGGGAAGGCATAGCGGTTGTACGTGCCGGTGGCGTCGGACGTGGTAGAAATAGCCACGCATTGCAGATACGGAGTGGTGGAAACCGAAAACTGCGTAAAAATCCAGCGATTGGCGGCCTTATCATATTGCACAACAGGGTCGCCGTCATTATTGGTTTCGCAACCCCCGCCGAATCCGGACCAAAGAGTATTGCCCGCGACCGGACCATGCAAGAGTGCGCCGCTGGACTTACTGAATACGGCGAACGATTCGTTGACCCATTGCACATATTGAGTCGCACCCACCGCACCATTGGTATCGGGCGGCGCAGCATTGGGCGCGAAGCCGTAATCGCCATTACCGACTCCGGCGAAGTTCAAGCCCGCCGCGGTAGCTACGGAAGAGGTCGCAGTCGCCTGAAGCACCGGATCCACTTGAGTCTGGCTGAGCTGCCGCGATAATCTGAGAAACTTCTTCGAGCGGAATGAATCGGATCGGGGTTCTTTTGCCATATCGCGCAGAGCGGGAGATACATCGTATTGGAGGGCGTCGCTGACCTCCGGCGCGCTAACCCCGCCCGCAGTTGATGGGTTTTGAGCGTCAGCCGTCCCGGACCAGAATACGACTGCGCAAAGCACTCCGAGCGTTACAAAAGCCCTGTTGAGCATACGACTCCTGCCTGTCACAGATTGGGATAGACCGCTTTAATTGGGGACGGAACTATATAACCTAGCCCGCTCCGATTCGCAAGATCAAAAGTGCGACTCTGAGCCTGTCTCTTGTCTAAAGTCTACACGATGACATCGTAGAAGCGGCGCAACCTCGTCATAGGCAGATGACGTTTCATATGCTCGCAACAACCGTTTCCACGCTTGCGGTGTATTTCCGTTAGGTGTATAGAACTCAGGTGTTCTTGGTTTTCCTTCGCTCAGAAATGATTCTCTGGAGGCGGAGGACGCTCGAACTGATCATTGCCGCGCTCTTAAAGCCTTTCTTTTCACATGCCGCGAGCAATGAGTAATTCCAAAATTTCAGGGAGGAAGAAATGCGAAAGACGGTTCTGCTTACCGCAATTCTTTTGTCAGGGATAGCTCTTTTAGCGGCCACCCTCGAACCGCTCAACGTGAAGACAGGGCTTTGGCAGGTTACCATGACCAACACCATCAGCGGGCTTCCAAAGCCAACCACGAACACCTATAAGTCATGTATAAAGAAAGAAGACTTGAACAAGTACCCTTTTACCGACCCCAAAGACAAGTGTACCTGGACCGTTCAGACTTCAACCGGCAGCAAGATGGACGCCACCGGCACATGCATGCCCGGGGACATGGGGAAAGTCGATTTTAATATTCATCTCGAGGCCATCGACTCCGAAAACATTAAAGGGACGGGGCAACTTTCATTTAACGGCCCCGCGGGCGCCATGACCGGCAATTATTCTGCGACAGCCAAGTGGACGAGCGCCACCTGCCCCGCCGGAATGAACTAAGAGAACGTTTCTCCGAACGAGCTGCGCTTCAGGAAGAGAGTTCCTTGATGAGCGAATCGCGCAGGCGTTCCTGATGCTCGGAGGCCAGCTTTCCGGCAGCGGTAGCAAGGTAAAAGACGTCGATCGCCGTGTGGCCCTCGGTATCAATCAGCGCGATGTCGATATTGCATTCGAGCTGGGCGAAAACCGAACTGATGCGATACAAAAGCCCCGGCTTGTCCTGCGTGATGATTTCAATCAGCGTGCTGTGCGCGGAACATTCATTATCAAATTGAATCTGCGTCGTTCCGTCTCCCCTGGCGGGCTGCTCTTTTTCCACTTCCAGGCGCTCGCGCAGCATGCGCTTGAGGTCGCGCTTTCCGGAGAGCACGTCATGGACGGTGGTTTTGAAGCGCTCCCATGCCGGCAAGTTCATCTCCAGCGTGCGATATCGGTCCGTGAATGAAAACGTATCGACGACCGTTCCACTGGCGTTGGAAAAAGCGCCCGCTTTTCCGATATTCATGCCGCAGGCGGCCAGCGCGCCGGCCACCGTGGAAAACAGGCGAGGCCGGTCTTTGGTCACCACAGTCAGTTCATACCAATGGCGCGTGCGCTTAAGTGCCAGTTGCACCGGATCGTTGCCCAAGCGTCCCGCCATCTCAAAGTGCCGCAGAATTTCGTCCACAGGATGGGTGCGAAGATAACGCCTGGGCAGTCCTTCCAGAAATGTTTTGAGTTTATCGCCCGCGGCGGCGGCCAGCGAGCGCAGATGGTTCAGCACTTCGTCATTGGCGTCCCCGTGAACGCGCTCATCCACGCTGCGATTGAAGTAATTGGCCGTGCCGATGTAGAGCTGCCAGAGATCTTCAGCCTTCCACGGAGTAAGAGCCTCGGGATTCACGGCCTTGATGTCCGCGTAGGTAAAGAGGCACAGCATCTTGAGGAGTTCGGGGCTGCCGATACTTTCCGCAAATTGCGCGACGGTGCGCGGATCGAAGATGTCGCGCCGCAGTCCGGCGCCGAGATCCTGATGATGCTGGATGAGAAAGAGCACGGTTTCGCGGTCGGCTTGCGGCAGCTCCAGGCGCTGGAGGCACTTTCCGGCAATTTCCAAGCTGGCGGGAATGTGGTCATGGGGAGTGACAGACTTGCCGGTATCATGAAGCAGGATTGCCAGATTAAGCAGTTCGGGCTGATCCAATTCGCCGAGGATCCCGGCGTAGCGCTCGTCTAACTTGACCTTGGATTGCGGCAGGAAATGCAAAATCTCGATCGCTTGCAAGGTGTGTTCGTCCACTGTAAACCGGTGAGAAACCTCGCGCACAGCAAGAGAGTCAATTCCCTGCAGCTCCGGCAGAAAGAGTGTTAACAAATGCAGGGAATGCATGGCGCGCAGGGCGTCCGCAGCGTGCAATTCCGGCAAAATATCCTCCAGAAAGCGCCAGAAATCGCCTCCACTGGGAGGATTTGCGGCCAGTTGCGTTTGGGCCTGCTCCATCTGGTGTTCGGCCGTCGGGCTGAGTTTGAAGCCGCGCTGGGCGATCAGGCGGAAGGCGCGAAAGAAAAGTCCCGGCTCGGATAAATTTTCCGGGTTTTGAAAGAAAATCAGGCCGTCGACCACGGAAAAATCATCGTCCGAGAAACCGGTTCGCCAGGTTTCCAGCTGGCGGTAGAAAAGAGACTGAGCCGCGGGCATTTCTTCCAGCAGTTGTCCGGCGATATGGTCGATGGCGCGCGCGTGGCCAAAATAAATCCGCATCCAGTCGGTGGCGTTGTGGATGATTTCGCTTTGCACTCCAATCCGCTGCTCGGCGGCGGCGTACTGAGCGTCCCAATTGAGCAGATTGTTGTCCCGCTTGTTGCGAAGCTGCAGAAAACACCGAACTGACGCCAGGAAACGAAGGGCCGCGTCCATTAATGCCTGGTTCGCGGGAGGGAAATATGCCTGCGGATCAGGCCACGCGCCGTTCTTTTCCATGGCAGATATGGCGGCCAGCCAGCGCGCCATGACGTAATCCTGAAAACCGCCGGGGCCGTCCTTCACGTTCGGCTCAAGATGAAAAACTGTGTTGGCAAACTTTCGGTGCGAGTTGCGTGTCAATTCCGCGAGTCGCTCGACGAGGGACTGCGATTCCCTGCCCACAATTTCTGGAATCAGGCGATTTCTGAGGTCGGCGAAGAGTTCGGCCTCCCCGTCCAGGAAACGGCAATCCAGCAGGGAAAGAATGGCGTCGGCATGATCCGCATCGAATTGGATATATTCGGAAATGATTCCGGAAGTAATGTTGGCCTTCAATCCGATCCCGTTCAGGCCCTCCGACAACTGCTGAATCGCCTCTTTGAATTGTTCGGCGGTTTCTCGTTCCCCGCTCAGGCAGATGATATCGATTTCCGAATACGGAAAAAGAGTTTGACGGCCAAAATCCCCCGTGGCCGCAAATAAAATCCCGGAAGACGAAAGGCCCGCCGATGTGAGCTGTTCCGACCAATACCGACGAGCAATGGAATCCACGAGCGACGATCGCTCGTTCAAATATTTCGGGCCGTCGTGTTTTGCGGAAAATTCGTCGCTTAGCCGCGCGGACTCGGCCTGGTAATGTTCCCGCAATTCCGTGCTGAGTGGGGATTGTGTGGGCATGCCGGTCTTCTGACGTTTTCACCAGATATCGCGACCGCTAGAATGGCATGGCCCCGCATGAAAAACCAGTAGCTACATGGAAGTTTCCCAGTCGTATCCTTCCTCACCGTGCTGCGAAAGATCGAGGCCCTGCGTTTCGTGCTCGGGCGAAACACGCAGGCCGATAATTTTATCCACGAAAATCAATATGGCCAGGGTGCCCACAATCCCCAGCGCCCAAGCCACTCCCACACCGATCAACTGGTTCAGGAGTTGGTGCGCATTTCCCTCAATCAAGCCAGAAGCGAGAACATTTCCATTCGAATCCTTCAAAATCGGATTCACAGCACTGACGGCAAAGACCCCCGTAAGGATCGCGCCGATCGTTCCCCCAGCGCCATGTACGCCAAATGCGTCGAGAGAGTCGTCATAGCCATAACGCGCTTTGACCCTGGCAACCATGAAGTAGCAGAGAATACCCGCAACGAGACCGATAACCATTGCAGGCATGGGCTTAACGAAACCTGCGGCGGGGGTAATGGCCACGAGGCCCGCCACCGCTCCGGAGATCGCTCCCAACGCGCTGGGTTTCCCACCGATCTTCCACTCGACGAGTGTCCAACCCGCTGCGGCCGTTGCAGCCGCGAAATGCGTGGCCACAAAGGCGCTGGATGCCAGGCTTCCAGCCGATAACGCACTTCCCGCATTGAAGCCGAACCAGCCTACCCAAAGCAGGCACGCCCCAATGAAGCTCAGAACCACGCTATGAGGAGGCACG
>Ga0157378_10000846_pt1 | contig 28335 bp, 22 predicted proteins | sample M65metaG_FD_115309 | JGI IMG/M metagenome (GOLD analysis project Ga0157378, IMG submission 115309) | Miscanthus rhizosphere microbial communities from Kellogg Biological Station, Michigan, USA - M6-5 metaG | ecosystem: Host-associated > Plants > Roots > Rhizosphere > Soil | place: USA: Michigan... | reverse complement strand
GGCGCGGCGGCGATCGAGATCGTGATTCGGACCGGTGTTCTCTTTGTCGTCGTTGTAGCCGATGACGATGGCGGTCGAGGTCGGCTCCTGCTTCATGCGCAGGGCGACGTCGTCCAGGATGGCCTTGGCGATGTTCGTCAGGCGCGCCGAACCGGACTCGAAGTGGATCGTATCGGTACGGAGCTCGGTCGGAACGTGCGGCGGCGTCACCGGCGGCGGCTCAGGCGGAGCAACCGGCGTCGGGGGCGGCGGCGGGGGCGGCGGCTCCGGGGTCGGAGCGGGCGGAGGCGGAGGCGGAGCGACGGCCGCGAGATGGAGCGGCGAGAAGGTGATGCCCACCAGGCCGGAGAGAGCGCAGTCATCGAGCTCGGTCACCTTGCACTCTTTGCTGTCGCGGCCGAAATGCGCGGCGTTCCAGCGAACGGCACCGTTGATCGACCAGCCGCTGTCGCCGATCCAGTGACGGAGGCCGGTGACCAGGAAAATCGGAGCGGGAGGTTTCACGTCGCCGCCCGAATACCAGGTCGAGGAGGCTTCGGTGATCCAGTTCGTGGTCCGCCAGAAATGAATCGGATGATTCCAGCCGATCCCGGCATTGAGCTCGTTCGGCAGCTTCACCGAATCGGGAGCGAGCGTCGGGAAGTTCGAGTTGCCGGCGCTGCGGTCACCGACGATCGTGTAGGTGCCGCCGAGGGTCCATTCGCCGGTGGTGTAGTGCAGGCCGGCTCCGAAGTTCGTCGAGCCGCCGGAGATACCGCTGTTCTTGTCGCCGGTCGCCAGGTCAGCGAACAGCGAGACCGCCAGACGCGAGCTCGCCGTCGGCGGCCCGAAGGCGAACTTGGTGGCCACGTGCAGCGGGCCCATGCCGCTGTCGGAGAACTTCCCCTGATAGTAGAAGCCGTTGATGAAACCATTGCGATCGCCGCCGTGGGCGGTCAGGCGGTCGAACGGCAGCGAGGCCGAAACCTCCCAGTTATCGGTGAAACCGTATCCGACCGAGGCGTTGATACGGTAGAGGTCGTAACCCATGTTCTTGTGCGAACGGGCCGACGGGATATTGAACGGGGCCGGAGCGGCCTCGAGATCCCAGTTCTGGTAATAAACGCCGAAGGACCAGTCGCCGCGGCGCAGGGTATTGGCCGTGATGATGGTGAAAAGGCCGGTCTCGCCTGACGATGTCGGCGCCGCGAGTGCTGCCTGGTCCGCCGTCGAGATCGACGAGAGGGAAGTGGCAGTCATTCCCGTGTCCGTCTGTGCAAGCAGTGAAGGTACGACGAGGAAGCAAAGCAAAGGGATCAGGGATCGGAATCTCAGACGCAACAAGTAACACCTCCTAAAGTTCGCACGGTCCGCCGCGATGTACTGCTCGGCGCGGTTTACAAAACGTGTGCCAGAGCCATACGAATGTAAAACGTTAAAGGCTTCAACGACTTGAGCTTACCATACCTTGAGTGGGCCTACATCAGACCTTGAGCACGCCTTTTGATAGGATGCCGGCCATGCGCATCCGACCGATCGCAGTGATGCTCGCGGCAATTCTTGCAGCGGCAACCGTTCTCGCTCAGGAGCCGCCTCCGCCCCAGACGCCACCGCCGACTCCCCAGACCGTGCCGCCGCAACCGGCGCCCGTGACGGAGACGCCGCCGCAGACGACCCCGGCGCCGGTTCCCGCACCAGTTCCCGCGCCGGCGCCCGCCCCCACCCAGGAGCAGCCGACGCCGCCTCTCTCCACCGTCGCCGCCAGCGGCTACGATCGCCGCGACACCCTGCCGAACATCTACCTGGCTGACGGGCGGGCCAGCATCCGCCTGCGGAAGCTGATCCGGAACGTGCTGTTCGAGAGCCAGATCGACTACAAGTTCGTCACCGGCGACATCAGCACCTTCCTCCGCTACAAGTACTACGCGCAGAACTTCACCTACAAGATCGGCGTCTTCGACTCCATCTCCTTCGGCGACATCGGCAGCCACCAGGACGAATTCGAGCGCACGCGCGGCGGCCTGCTGCTGCTGGCCTTTCCACGCGACTACAACCACCGCTACTTCACGCTGCTGGAAGACGATCGGCTGACCTTCGGCGACGTGACCCGGGTCGACAACCGCAAGAACAACATCTACACGAAGCTCGGCTACCAGTACGGCACGGAGTTCGACGAAACGCTGAACGCCATCGTCGGCGAGTTCCGCGGGCGGCTGATCCCGGTCCTCACCGTCTTCCGCGAGCTCGGCCCGCAGAAGTTCAGCTTCGCCGCGGCGGTGACGCAGGGCGGCAAAATCTCCACCGGCGATTACAAGTACACCAAGCTGGAGAGCGAGGCCATCCGCCGCTGGGACGTCTCTCCGACGTCATTCGTGGTCACCCGCGCCCACATCGGCACGTTCCCGGTGAAGGACTATCTCTGCAAGAACACTCCCGACGTTCCGCCCGTGGAGTGCTATTCGATCCCGGGCTACGAGATGTTCACCCTCGGCGGACGCGAGGCGCTGCGCTCGCTCTCCACCGCCAATGGTGTCTCCGACGGGACGAATGAGTTTCACGTGACCAATGAGTATTTCGTCCCTGTCTTCCGCAATCGCGATTTCCGCTACCGCGCCATCCACTTCAACACCGCATACGCGATCGCCTACGCCGGCTTCGGCAATGCGGCCTTCGAGTATCGCGACGTTTTCCGCACACGCGATTTCGCCGTCGACGCCGGCCTCGGCACGGAAATGCAGCTGACCGTGCGCGATTTCGACGTCCTGCTCAGCATTCTCTACGCGCACACGATCAGAGGCCCAGAGGAGCGGAAGAGCAACAAGGTGCAGTTCACGATTCATACAGTGCGGTAGCGCGGTCTCGCGATGATCCTGCGCTCGACCGCCGCCAGACTCCGCAACCGCGAGACCGCGCAACCCCGAATCACCGCTGCAACGCAATCTGCACTGCCCGCACGCCATCGAGTTTCTTTACCAAGCTGACGGCCACGTCCTTCTGCACTTCGTTGGTGACCGTGCCGCTGAGACGGACGATGCCGTTGTTCGAGTCGACCACGATGTGCGTGCCGTCCAGACCGCGGTGAACGGACAGCTCGCGCTCCGCAGCGCGCATGATCCTGGCGTCGTCAGGGACGTCGGCGACCTGGATCAGGTTCGCCACGCGCGTAAAACCGAGCGACTGCGCCACCGTCGAAGCCTTTTCCGCAACACTCTTGTCGGCAGTCCTCCCTCGAAGGACGACGATGCCGCCGACTTCAACCGCGCGCAGGCCTTCCACCGCGACGCCGGCCGTTACGAATTGCTGCGTAAGGTCGCGCGTCTCCGGCTGCTGGGCCAGGACCGGGATTGTCGAAAGGACGAGCGCGGCCGCGATTGCCACGCCGATTCTGATTTTATTTGCTCTCATGACCCAGAGATAAAGCATCGGCCATGCCAGCAATTAGTGTCGTATTTACAATGATTTAAACGTAGGTCGGACTCTCCAGTCCGACCCCTTGTGCCGCCTCGTCACTGTGAATCAGAGCGCGATCGCGGTCATAGCCCCAGCGACGAGGGGTATTCAAAAGAGGTCGGACTGGAGAGTCCGACCTACGTGATTCCCGAGCGGCGCGTTCAGGCCGCCAGGTAGGACAACGCCACCACCGCCGGCTCATCGGTTGCCGAGCCGTGCTCGTGGTGCATCTCCACGTGCCAGATGAGCAGAAGCAGCAGGCCGATCAGGGCGACCATGGCCAGCAAGGCGGTGATCCGTCGAAGCACGTTCATGAGTTGTCGCAATGCGTGTGCCCGCCATTGTAGCGGCGATATCATCCGCCGCGATGAAGGCAATCCTCATTCGCGAACACGGCGGCGTCGACAAGCTGACCATGGCCGAGGTCCCCGATCCCACGCCGCGCCTCGGCGAAGCGGTCGTTCGCGTCCGCGCCGTGGCACTGAATCACCTCGACATCTGGCTGCGCCGCGGCGTGCCCGGACATACGTTCCCGCTGCCGATGATCCCCGGCTCGGAAGTCGCCGGCGTGATCGAGAGCGTCGACGATCCCCGCTGGAGGGCCGGCGACGAAGTGATCGTCGCTCCCGGCTATTCGTGCGGACTCTGCGTGGCCTGCCTCTCCGGCAACGATCCGCTCTGCCGGAACTTCGGCCTCTTCGGCGAGACCGTCAGCGGCGGCGCGGCGGAGAAGATCGCCGTTCCGGTACGCAATCTGATCCGCAAGCCGGCATCCCTTTCGTTCGCCGAAGCGGCGGCCATTCCGCTGGACATGCTCACGGCGTGGCACATGCTCATCGCCCGCGCCCAGCTCCGTCCCGGCGAAACGGTGCTGATCCAGGCCGGCGGCTCGGGCGTCGGCAGCGCCGCCATCCAGATCGCCACGTTGTGGGGCGCCACGGTCTACACCACCACCAGCACCGCCGAAAAAGCGTCGCGCGCCAAGGCACTCGGCGCGGACGAGACCATTCTCTACACCGAGGTCGATTTTCTCGATGAAGTGCGCCGGCTGACGAAGAAGCGTGGCGTCGACATCGTCTTCGAGCACGTCGGCGGCGAAACCTTTGAACGCTCGCTGCGCGCGCTGGCAAAAGGTGGCCGCCTGGTCACCTGCGGCGCCACCAGCGGCGGCGAGGTCACCGTCAACCTCCGCCTGGTCTTCTTCAAGCTCCTCTCCATCCTCGGCTCGACGATGGGAAGCCTGGCCGAGCTCCACGAGATCATGAAGTTCGTCGAAGCGGGACGACTGCGCCCCGTCATCGATCGCGTGCTGCCGTTATCCGAGGTTGCCGAAGGGCATCGGATTCTGGAGGCGCGCGAGGCGTTCGGGAAGATTGTGTTTGAGGTGGAGTAGCGAGCGTAGCGCCGCGCAACCGCGAGATAATCCCCAAGTGCCCCGCATCGACCTCCTCCCCTCCGATCTCATCAATCAGATCGCTGCCGGCGAGGTGGTGGAGCGCCCGGCCTCGGTGGTGAAAGAGCTGGTCGAAAACGCCATCGATGCCGGGGCCACGGTCATCGACGTCCTGCTCGAAAACGGCGGCAAGAAGCTGATCGAGGTGCGCGACAACGGCCACGGGATGGGACACGACGACGCGTTGCTCGCGCTCGAGCGCCACGCCACGTCGAAGATCGCCGGCTTCGACGATCTCTCCCAGGTGCGCACCCTCGGCTTTCGCGGCGAGGCGCTGCCGTCTATCGCCAGCGTTTCGCGCTTTACGCTGACGACGTACGACGGAGGCGCCGATGCCGCCATCGAGATCGAATGCGATCCGCTGACCGGCACGCGCACGTCGCGGCCAGCCGCACGTGATCGCGGCACCACCATCAGCGTGCGCGAGCTGTTCGAGAATGTCCCCGCACGTCGCAAGTTCCTCAAGTCCTCGGACGCAGAATTCCGCTCGATCGTGACCATCGTTTCGTCGTACGCGCTGCCGCTCCCCTCGCGCGCGTTTCGCGTTGAGCACAACGGCCGCACCGTGGTCGATCTCCCGCCGGCGCAGACGATGCGCGAGCGTGTGGCGCAGATCGTCGGCAGCGACGCGGAGCGGTTTCTCGAGGAGATCGACATCACCATCGGCCAGGTCCGCGCGTCCGGCTTCGTCACCCGCGGACTTCGTTTCGGCAGCCGCCGCAATCAATTCTTCTTCGTCAACGGCCGGCTGGTGAAAGATCGCGTGCTCACGCATGCCGCAAACCGAGGTGCGGAAGCGTTCGACTTCGACGGGCATCCGGCCATCGTGCTGTTCGTCGACATCGAGCCGGACCTCGTCGATGTCAATGTGCATCCTGCCAAGACCGAGGTTCGTTTCCGAGATTCGGGCGCCGTGCACGTCGCTGTCGAGCAGGGCATCAAGCGCGCCCTCGGCGGCGCCGAAGAAGGCTCGGAATTGCTGCAGGCCGCCGCGGCGCCGGTTCCGTCATCGCCGCCGGCGTCGCTTTTTTCACCGCAGCGATTCGACGACGCGCCGCGCGGCTACCTCCCCGAGTTCACGCCGCTCTTTCAGCGCCAGAGTGTGGTCCAGCCGCCGCTTCGCGAACAGACGGCCACGATCGAGGCACCGCTGCTCGCCGACGGCGCGCAGCTCGGCGATCTGCAGGGGCGCGTGATCGGCCAGTACCGGATGAGCTACATCATCATCGACACACCGACGGGGTTGCGCTTGATCGATCAACACGTCGCCCACGAGCGCGTGCTCTACGACCGCTACTTCGAGCGCGCCGCGGAAGAGACGCCCGTCACGCAGCAACTCCTGACGCCGATCCTCTACGAAAGCGGCGCCGCCGAAAGCGCGGTGCTGGAATCGCATCTCGATGAATTGCGCGTGGTCGGATTCGACATCGAGCGCTTCTCCGGCAACGTCTTCGCCATCGCCGCCGTCCCGCCGGAGCTGGTCAAGAAGGACGTCGACGCCTTCCTGCGCAAACTGATCGACGCCTCATTGGATGACCGCTCTCACCTGCTGCATGTCCGCGAAAAAGTCTGCGCCTCGCTTGCCTGCCAGGCGGCGATCAAAGTGCATCGCCCACTCAACGGCGAAGAGATGGCCCGCCTCACCGCCGAGCTGCTCGACTCCTCGAATCCCTACGCCTGCCCCCACGGCCGCCCGATCATCGTCGACATCCGGCACCTGGACATCGAAAAGCACTTCCACAGGAAGTAGAGAACGAGGCGTAACGCCGTCGGCTCGACGGCTGGACCGCCGCCGGCTCGGCGGCACGTGTACCCGCAAACCGCCAGCGAGCCGCTGGCGGTCCAGCCGTCGGGCCGACGGCGCTACGCTTGTCCACCATTCGTAGAACTTCGCGCAATTGGCTTCCGCCGAGGGATCCTCGGCAAATGCACATCCCTTCGCGAGAGCTCGGACGACGCGGCGAGCGGCGCGCCGCATGGTTCTACCGGTTGCGCGGATATCGCATCGTCGAGCGCAATATGCGCATGCGCGGCGGCGAGATCGATCTCATCGTCCGTCGCGGCGGAACGCTGGTCTTCGTCGAAGTGAAAGCGCGGCAGAGCATCGCCGCGGGATTTGGAGTCGAAGCCGTCGATCGCCGCAAGAAACTGCAGATCATCAGCCTGACCTCGGCGTACTTAGCGCGCCATCCACACGAGGGCGAAGTCCGCCACGACATCCTCTCCCTCTTCTGGACCGGCTGGCGCTTCGTAATCAGTCACTATCCCGATGCGTTCCGCCCGGTCGCGGATCGGTTCCGGCCATGGAGGTGGACGGTGTGATTTTCGGCTCGACACGTGTCGCCTTGCCGAGTGGATGGAACGCTGCTCATTGCCGCGAGATGTGATGTCAGACCTTGGATTTTCTTTCCGAAAAAGAAAGCCGAAGACCTGACCTACGATTTCTTCGCGAGTGCTTCCACCCTCGCGGCTAGGCGGGTCTCGCCGATCGTCTCCGCGGCTTTGGAAAATGTCTCCAGAGGGCCGCGCCAGCGCAGGGCATCGACGTCGTCGAAGAGTGGGGCGTCGGTTCGCAGGGTTGCCAGGGTTTTGAAGAGCAGGGCCAGCTCGCGGTTCGGGCCGTTGAGAACGTTGTCCGGAAACTGTTCGATCGGACCGTATTGCATCACCAGCCGGGCGGCAGTCTTGGTGCCGATGCGCGGAATGCCGGGATAGCCATCGGCAGCGTCGCCGGAGAGAGCGAGATAGTCGGGGATCAGCGCCGGCGTCACACCGAATTTGGCGCGGACACCGGCATCGTCGCGGATGTTGCCGCTCTTGCGATCGACCTGAACGACGCGATCTCCGACCACGCACTGCGCCAGATCTTTGTCCGGCGTCCAGATGCATACCTTTTCCACTCGTGCGTCGCCGGCCGCGAGGTGCGCGGCCGAGGCAAGAGCATCGTCGGCCTCCAGTTCGACCATCGGCCAGGTGGCCACACCCATCGCCTCTAGCAACGCTTCCAAGGGATGAAACTGCGCCCAGAGCGCGCGCTCGATTCCGGCGCCCGTTTTGTAGCCAGGCCAGAGATCGTTGCGGAAGGACTCGATGATGTGATCGGTGGCCACGCCGATGTGCGTAGCGCCCCCCTCCAGCATCTGCACCACAGTGCCGAGGACTCCGGCAACCGCGCCGAATGGCGGATCACTCTTCTTGAATCGGCGGATCCCGAAGAAATGACGGAACAGCTCATAGGTCCCGTCGATGAGGTGAACGATCATCGGTTCGGCCTTACCGACAAAAGGTTGGGGTCAGACAAAAGGTTGGGGTCAGACCTTCGGTTTCTGCCCCGAAAAAGAAAGACCGAAGGTCTGACCCCACTCGTCAAGTGGACGATCATGCGCCCAATCTCGCTGCTGCGGCCATCTGATGCAGCCCCCATCCGTACTCCGCCTCTTCCTGCTGGCAGCTGTAGACGAGCTTCAGATCGTGCTCGTCGTTGCTCGCGATTGCGCGCGCGGCGAGCGATGGCCAATCGGGAAGATCGGCGGCCGGCTGGAGATCGGGATCGAAGTCCGGCCGGCCGATCGATGCGTACGCCGCGAGCATGGCGACGGCGAGGTGTTCGACGGCGTCCGCGGCGAGATACGGCTTAAGAATGCGTGTGGCGTGGCAGGCGGTGACGAGATGAAGGACGGTGAAGTCGCCAGTGGCCAGAAAGAGCAACGCTGCCATCTTCGCCAGATCGCGAAGTGTCAGGTTCCGGATCCCGAATCGATAGTCGTCAAACGCGGGGATGGCGATGATCTTTCGAATGCGGCCGGTGATACTTCGACCGGCGAGATCTTTCGGGAAGCGGTCATCGCGATTCATGGCCGCAAACGCATCGACAGCGGTCTCCCATCGCTTCTCCCCGAACCGTCCGACTTCCTCGTAGCCGAGGACCCAGTACGTGAGGGCATCCGGGAGATCGGTATCGTCACCGCTATCGACCGCGTAGGCGGTGCGAATGAGGCCGTGGAAGGCTTCGCTGGCCAGGCCGGGAGTGCGTGAAGAAACGGCACGGCGCAGAAAAACGTCTCTCCCCTTTTCCTGCAGCTCGGCGGCGAACTTGGTTGACCGTGCCGCCTCACGCTGCGCCTTCGGTCGTAATCGGCGTTGATAGAGCGCCGCGAACTCACGAAGACGCGCGTCACTCGCGCCGAGGCGATCGAGCGCGACCAGCGCCATGGCCAGATGATTGGCCATACCGTTTGCGTAGCTGCCGCTGAATGGTCGCGAATCCTCCAGAAGTGAGTGAAGTGTGCTCGTGGCTACGCCTCGTCTTCTTCGAGACTCTGGCTGATGCGGAAGACGTGTCCGTCCGGATGGCGCACGTGCATCTCGCGAACGCCCCACGGCTCATCGGTCGGCGGCCAGGTGATTTCCAGACCCTGCTCGATGCAGCGCTTGTGAATTTCGTCGACGTTGTCGACCCAAATCGACATCCAGACGCCTTTGTCGTCCGCGCGCGGCTCGCCGAAGGTGTTCGGGACGTCGCTCTTTCCTCGGCCGCCTTGTCCGTCCTGGCAGAGGAAGATCTCGCAGTGACCGGAGCAGACGCCGCCGAAGGTCGGCGGATCGCCCCAGTCCCATCCCTTCTTCCAGCCGAGGCGCTCGAACCAGGCGAAGCTCTCCTGGATATTCGAAACGTTGAGAATCGGTGTGATCCGGTGTGCGAGCATCTGGGTCCTCTCGAAAAACTCTTGGCAGACTAACGCGTATAGTCCGGGCGACGTCCAATTCTGGCAGCAAACGAGGACTTCGTAATGCGTAAAACGACCGCGCCTTTGATGGCGTCGCTGGTTGCTCTCATTCTGTTCATCGCTCCGCTACACGCCGACGATCCCAAACCGAAGGACAAACCGGCCGCGGACAAGGCTGGAGACAAGGGGCCGGAAAAACCTCCCGAGCCGGCGAAGTTCGTCCGGCAGCACAAGATGAAGCTCGGCGGCGCGGACGTCGCGTACACGACGACCGCCGAGGAGATCTTCCTGAAGGATGCGGACGGGAAAAACACCGCCAGCTTCTTCACCATCTCCTACACCAAGGACGGCGTGGCCAGGCAGGAGGACCGGCCGATCACGTTCGTCTACAACGGCGGACCGGGATCGGCCTCGATCTGGCTGCACTTCGGACTGATCGGCCCGCGGATCATCGACATCCCCAGCGATGCCGCGGATCCGGGAAGCCCGCCCTACAAACTGCGCGACAACGACGACACCATCTTCCGCGCCACCGATCTGGTCTTCATCGATCCGATTGGCACCGGCTACAGCCACGCCATGGGCGAGAAGAAGGGCGAAGATTTTTGGGGATACGACGAAGACGCCGACTCGGTGGCGGAGTTCATCCGCACGTTCATCACCGAGCACAATCGCTGGAACTCGCCGAAGTACCTGCTGGGCGAGAGCTACGGCGGCATCCGCTCGGCGCTTCTCGTTCCGCGCCTGCAGGGGAATCTCGGCATCGGCCTCAATGGCGTGGTCCTGCTCTCGCCGGCGCTGAACATGGGGACGCTGCCGTTCGTGGTCAACGGCAACGACCTGACCTACGCGACGTCACTTCCCGCTCTGGCGGCGACGGCGTACTACCACCACAAGCTTCCCGATCAGTGGAAGGATCTGGAGACGCTGCTCCGCGAGGTGGAGAAGTTCGCGGGGACCGAATATCTGACGGCACTCTTTCAGGGCGACGAACTGCCGAAAGCGGAGAAGGAACGGATCGCCGATCGGATTCACCGCTACACCGGCGTGTCAAAGGAGTACATCCTGCGCGCCGATCTGCGCATCTACGCGCCGCGCTTCACCAAGGAGCTACTGCGCGACGAAGGGAAATCGGTGGGCATCCTCGACGGGCGCTATGTGCAGACGGAGCTCGATCGCGTGGCGGAGTTTCCGGACAATGATGCCTTCAACGCCAAGACCGGTCCGATCTACATCTCCCTCTTCCAGAGTTATCTCCGCAACGAGCTCGGCGTCGACTTCGTGAAGCGCTACGCGGCGCAGAGCGGCGAGGCGAACCAGAAGTGGAAGCGCCCCGCCAACGGCCGCGGGGCGTTCGCCGGCTACGTCGACGTCACCGGCGCGCTGGCGCAGGGAACGAAGGACAACGAGGCGTTGCGCGTCTTCGCCGCTGCCGGCTACAACGATCTGACGACGTCGTATTTCGCGATGCGCTACATGCTCGAGCACAGCGGGATCGACGCGAATCGCCTGACGATCAAGGACTATCCGGGCGGCCACATGATGTATCTGCATCGCCCGTCGCTGGAGGCGCTGTCGAAGGACATCGTGGCGTTCATCGAGAAAGGGCATTAGTCAGCAGCAGCGCGATCTGCTGAGACTGTAAGAAGGTCGGACTGAGAGTCCGACCTTCGTTTCTCAGGGACGACGCCGGCCGCGCGGTGGGCGGTTTCCGGCCGGCGGACTCGGACGATCTCTCCGCTGCTGGCCGGCCGGCGCCGCTCCGCGGCTGGGAGGTTGCGGCCGGGCCGGCGCTGGTTTTCGAGCCGGTGCGGCCGGCGCTGCTCCGCGTCGCTCCGCTTTCGCCTTGGCCCTTGCGCGATCCTCGGCTTTGCGCGCGCGAATGGCGGCGATGCGTTCCTGGATGGGGATTTCCAGTTTCTCCGACGGCTTCTGCGCGTAATCGAAATCGGGGACGGTGATTCGCGGGAGGCGCTTGCTGATGGCGCGCTCGATGGCGCGGAGATCGTTCTCCTCGTCGGGGGCGACGAAGGTGATGGCATCGCCGGTCAGCTCCGCGCGGGCGGTGCGGCCGACGCGGTGGATGTAATCCTCCGGCATCCCCGGAACGTCGAAGTTCACCACGTGCGAGAGCGCCTCCACGTCGATGCCGCGGGCGGCGATGTCGGTGGCCACGAGAATCTGGTAGCGCCCGTTCTTGAATCCCGCCAGCGCGTCGGTGCGCTGGGCCTGGCTTCGATTGCCGTGAATGCGGGCCACGCGCACTTTGTGCCGCTCGAGTTGTTCGAACACGCGATTGGCGCGGTGCTTGGTTCGGGTGAAGACGATGGCGTTCTGGATCTCACCGCGTTTGAGAAGCGTCTCCAGCAACGGCAGCTTCAAATCCTGCGACACCGGAAAGACTGACTGGGTGATGCCGGTGGCCGGCGCTGACTTCCGTTCGATCGAGATCGTGGCCGGGTTCTTCAACATCTCGCGCGACAGCTCAACGATCGGCTGCGGCAGCGTGGCGGAGAAAAAGAGGGTCTGCAGTTTCGGCGGCAGATGACGGAGCACGCGGCGGATGTCGGGGAGGAAACCCATGTCCAGCATGCGGTCGGCTTCGTCGAGAACCAGGATTTCGAGCCCTTCGAGCTTTGCGTAGCCGTGCTGGAAGTGATCGAGCAGTCGTCCCGGAGTGGCCACGAGGACGTCGACGCCGCTGCGGAAGGCGTGCTCCTGCGGTCCCATGCCGACGCCGCCATAGATCGCGGCGCCCGACAGCGGCGTGTGCACGGCCAGCTCGCGCAGATGTTCATCGATCTGCGCCGCCAGCTCGCGGGTCGGCGTGAGGATGAGGGCGCGGGTGGTGCCGCGCTTTTTTCCGATGAGGCGGTTGAGGATCGGCAGCAGGAAGGCGGCGCTCTTACCGCTGCCGGTCATGGCGCAGGCCAGCACGTCCTTGCCGGCGATGGCCGGCGGCATTGCATCGGTCTGAATGGGGGTCGGTCGTTTGAAACCGAGCTCTTTGACTCCGCGCAGGAGGTCGGCGTGGAGTCCGAATGAGGAAAATGGCATGTCGTCAGGTCTTCTTTCTGGACCCGAGGAACGCACGATCGTGTCACGGCATTGCGTCAGCGTTGGATCGTTGCCCAGAACGGGAGGAACTTCTTCGCCGCCGCCACGCCCGCCTCGGTGACTTGCGTCCTGGTCACGTTCAGTTTTGTGAGTCGCGCCAACGGCTTCAGGTTGGCGAGACCGGCATCCGTCACCGCCGTTCCGCTGAGCGTCAGTCCGGCGATGCTGGTCAGGTTCCCGATCTCTGCCAGACCGGCGTCGGTGATGGCATCGCCCGACAGCGACAGGACCTCCAGCTTCGTCAGTTTCGCGAGATGAGCGATACCGGCATCGGTCACGTGGGTTTCAGCGACGTTGAGGGAGGTCAGGTTGGTGAGGTTCCCGATGTGAGCCAATCCGGCGTCGGAGATCTTCGTCCCGCGCAGTCCGAGTTGTTCGAGCTGGGTCAGGCCGCTGATGTTCGCCAAACCGGCGTCGGTGATGGCGGTTGTCCCGATCTGAAGGACGTGAAGACCAGTGAGAGTCTTCAGCGCTTTCATCCCGTCGTCGGTGATCCCGGATCCGTACAGGCTCAGTCGTGTCAGTTTCGAAAGGCCTTCGAGCTGGGCCATGCCGGCGTCGTTCATCTTCGGCGTCTGGATGATCAACTCCTGAAGCTGCGGAAGCTGTCGCAACAACGGCAGGAGTGCGATCGGATCCTCGGCCTTATCGAGACCAACATTCACGACTTGATCGTGCTCCATCCTGACAGTCGCGCCGCCGCTCTTCAGCCGCGCGACGATCGGCGAATCAATGGTGGGTTTACTCTCGGGGATCGGAGCCTGCGCGGCGGCCGCTGTGACTTTTGCCGGGACCGCAGGCGACGACGGCTTGCCGTTCTCCGTCGCATCCAATCGAAACTCGAGGTAGGGCGAACGGACGATGCGAATCTTTTGCGGCTCGCCGGCGATCGCTTCATCGCGCAGGTAGTAACTGAACTTCACCCGCCGCTCCTCGGGATAGTAGAGCGCGTGCCAGAACGTTCGCACCGGCGGACGTGACTGATCGGCGGTCGCAGGCAACACCGCATCCACCCTCTTGTGCGTCTGCTCGAGAAGATCCTCGGAGATCAGTCCCGACCCGTGCGTGAGCGTTTCGCTCAGAAGCGCGTATCGCCTGCAGGTGCTTCTCGCTTCATCGGCCGAGGGCGGCTTGTTGTCGTGAAGGTGCTGATTGAGCGAGAAGTTCGTCATCACCAGCGGTTGTCCCGGGTTCTCGATGATGTACTCCTTGTTGTGCGCGTACGAGTACTCCCACACGAACGACTTCCCGAACCGATCGGCGATCAGATAGTGAAGAGGAACAAACTGGTAGTACTGCTTCGTCTGGAGCAGCACCTGCTTGGCTTCTTCGACAGTGGCGCAGGTGTCGAGGAGCAGGCGCAGCGTCTGCAGCTCGCCGAGGCCCACCGCGGGCGTGCGGGTCGGTTCGATCGGATGTTTGGTGAAAAGCTCATCATCCAACGCCATGGTGACGGTGAGGCCCTCGGAGTTCATGCCGTCGAGAACGCCGCTGAGCAGGTCGTACGCCACCATGGATAGCGAGGCATATCCATGATCGGGATGAAGCTCGATCAAGTACGGCCGCGCCGTCGGATGAAGCATTCCCGGCTGCAGAAATCCGAAGGTGAGATTGCCGGTGGAGTAGTCATAGTCACGCGAAACGACGCTGGTTCCGGTCGACGTCAGTGCAGACGGTATCTGCACGATCGAACAGGCGGCGTGCAATTCCGTGAAGTTGATCCCGGCGTGGTCCCAGCCATCATCGTCGACCTGCTGGCCGAACGACGCGGCGACGCCCCGCATCCGTTCATAGAGAATCGGATAGTTCTTCTCGATATAGAGGCGTTGCGCGCGCGTCCGCGCCGGATCGGGGCTCCGCTCGGGCTTTGCCTGGTAACGATCGCGGCCGATCTCCGCCAGCCTCTGGCCGATGGCCTCGTTCGTTCCCTTCAGCATCAGGTAGTGAACTTCCATCGAATCCGCGGGGCTGCCGGCGAGGATTCGCTCCTGTTCGATCAGTGGCTTCGAAGCAGCGAGGCAGGAGGCAGTGAGAACGAAGGCGAGGACCAGTGTGAATGCCGTGTGGATCGTTCGCGTGATCATGAGGAAATCTCCTTTGCCTGTATGAACGGAGCGGTCATGGCCTTGGTTAACGGTTTGACTGACCAGTGGTCAGTATTTTAACCTGCGGTCATGAAAAAACAATCGCTGCGACAGCGATATCGCCAGGAGCTTCGCCGGACCATCCTCGAATCGGCCCGCGAAGCATTCGTGCAGGACGGGTACGAGAGCCTCTCCATGCGCTCGCTGGCCGAGCGCATCGGCTGCTCGCACGGAAGCATCTATCTGCACTTCAAAGACAAGGAAGAACTGTTCGACTGCCTGGTCGAAGAAAGCTTCGCCCAGCTGGCCGAGGTGCTCGGCGCTCTGCGACCGGCAGGAAAAGATATCGATCCGGTGACCCTGCTGAAGAAGGCCGGCCGCGCCTACGTGGCGTTCGGACTGCAGAATCCAGGCGCGTACGAATTCGCCTTCGTTCTTCGCCGCCCCGGCGCGTCGCACCAGGAACGGCCGCATCTGGCCTACGACTACATGCGCTTGGTGGTCAAGGAGTGCATCGATACGAAACGCTTCCGCCGCATCGGTGCCGACACTGCCAGCCAGGCGCTCTGGACGGCCGTTCACGGCATCACCTCGCTGCTGATCTTTCGCCCCAACTTCCCGTGGGCCGACAAGAAGAAGCTGATCGCGCAGGTGGTCGACAGTGCGGTCGACGGACTGCTAGCGAAGCCGGGCTGATCGCTAATGCTTCACGCTGCGACGCCGCGGCCCGCTCACCGGCGCGGGCGGCGTGATCACTGGCGCGACGGACACGACATTCGGCGTTCCCGTTCCGACGACCGGAAGGAGTGAGAAGACGTGCGTGTCGCCGCTGACGTTGTCGATCGACATCGCGGAGGCGGTCACACGGGCGCTGCCCGAGGTGGCGGTGATCACGACCTGGACATTTGTGCGGTCCTTGCGGCGGTCGGGAGCATCGAGACCGAGCTCGCTGAAGACGGTGTCGAGGCGGAGTTGCTGGAACGCGCCGATAGACACATCCTTCTGCGCGATGGCCACGTTGCGATTGCCCGCTTCGTAGAGGCGGACCCGGACCACGCCGATGCCGCCGCCGACTTCGTTGACGATCAGGAGCCAGCGGCTGCCGCGGGTTGGATCGAGGGACTGCTCCAGGCCATCGAACTGGAGCGGCTTCTGGGCGGACGATGCGGCGCCGCTGATGGCGTCCGAGAGCGTCGTCAGCAACGGCAGGGCGGCGATCGGCGTGAACGTCGTGCCGCTGACGCCCTGCAGCACGGCGTAAACCTTCGCGCCCGCGGGCGCGCTCACGAAGATGCTCCCCTGCCCCGCTGCATTTCCGAACATCTCTTTGGCGGCATCATTGAACACGCGGCTCCCGCCCGCGGGTATGGGGATGTCGACTTTGGGCACGGCTCCGGTTCCCGTGCTGTTGTGGAACGACGCGCTGAAGGTCGCCGCGGCTGACGATGACGCGATGAATTGCAATGCCGTCGAATACGACGGCGCGGCGCCGGGCGAGGTGGGCGTCGACAGGACTGGGACCACGGTCGTGATCGACGGTGTCGTGTCGAGCGCCGTCTTCCACATCGCCTGGGCCAGCGCGGCGCCGGCCACGCGCTCGTCGATCGCGCGGCTCAACACCGTCGCGCCCGACTCGCCATTCGGAGCTGCGATGGTTGCCACGCCGGCGACCGAGCCGCCGCCCGACTCGACGCTGATGTCGATTCGCGTCGCCGTCAGGTTGTTGAGCCGCAGCATTCCGTAGCGCGCAAGTTGTTGCGATTGCGACGAGGTCATGTTGCCGCCGGCGTCGTAGAGCGTCAGCCGCACGCTGGCAGCGTCGCTGCCGCTCGTTTCCGCCAGAACCAGTGACGCGTTCGACTGCGGCAATAGATAGATGACCTGCGGCGCACCGATACGCGCGCCATCGCCGCGCGAGAACACCGGCGTTTCGAATCCGCCGCTGCCGCCGGGGACGACGATCGACGCCCGCACGCTGACCAGCCCAACGCGCTCCTTCGGCAGGCGGACTTCGATCTGGCCGGATTGCGGCGCGGTCCTTCCGAAGAGCTGCTCCGCCGGATTGGTGATGGTGACGACGTCGTTCGCAGGCACGACGACGACCGCACGCTGCACGGCACCGGCGTCGAATCCGTCCGAGCCGGACGGCGTGTAGATCAACTCCGCCTGCACCGAATCGCCGCCGAGGTTCGTGAGGCGCAGTCGCGTGAACCGCCGGTGACCTCCAGCTGAGGTCTCACTGACGACCTCGGGGACGATGAACGACCGGCCGCTCACGTCGATATTCGTGGCGCGCCCGGAGTTGACGGCGATGCCGTCATTGTCCTGAACGAGCAGCCGCGCCGAGGCGCCGTCTTTCGTGCGCACGGTGAAGTAGGTGTAGCGCGGAAGCGCGGAGCCGTTCGGCGCCAGCGTGCGGCGGGTGAAGAGGTTCACCGTGCGCGCGCTGTTCGCCGCCAGCGGCGCGTTCCAACCGGTCTCCGGCACCAGCCAGGCCTCGGGGCCGATCTCCGCGGCGAGATCCATCGTCGACGAGCCGGGATTGCGGATCGTGATCTGCAGCGGCGGTCGTGTCGCATCGTCCCCGCTGAATCCTTTGAAGGCAGCGTAGTCGCTCGGAACGCCGTCGACTTCGAATTGCGGCGCAGCAGCTGTGCCTCCGCCGACTTTCAGATTGACGAACGTGTACGGCGTCAGCGCCAGACCGGTGCCGGTCGAGGCGACGAAGATCACGGCCTGATACGACGCCTGCACATTGTTCGGCGGCCCGCCGAAGCGGATGGTGAACGTTTTCGGTTTCCTCGGTTCCAGCGTGACGAACGCGGCATCCTCGGCGATACGGAAGAACGGCGGCGAGTTGCCCAGCTCCTGCTGGCCGATGAAGATCTGCACGTTCGACGACGAAAGGTTCTCCAGCGCGAACGTGGTCGGATGATCTTCGATCCGGTCGCCGATCGCCGTCACCACGGCACGCGGCTGCAGAGTGAAGATCACGTTCGGCGCCGCCTCGATGATGTTGACGGCTCGCACATCGGAGGGCTGGCCGGCAAGATTCGGATTGCACGACGGCAGCGCGCGCACGCGGTGATAGAACGTTCCGGCGCTGCCGGCGACGAACGCCGCGGCCGCCGAGGTCGTGACCTGGGTTTCGACATTGCTGCTGAAGGTCGATGAGGTCGATCGCTCGACGAGATAGCCGCCGTCGGCGTCGAGTCCAACGGCCGGCGACCAGACGATCGCGTAGGTCGATTCCGATGCAGCCGAGGTCGGAACGAACTGGAAGACGGGCGTCCCCGGAGCGACGCAGGCAGTGCGCGTCGTGAACGATGCAACCGGCGTCGTCGCCGTTCCTCCCTGCACGCAACTGCTCGTGGCGACGACGCGCCAGAAGTACGTCGTGCCGGTGGCGAGCGCCGGCAGAGTGATCGAGCGCGTGCTGCCGGCCAGATGATCGCGAAGAAGCGGCGGCTGTGACACGGTGCCGAAGTACACGTCAAAGGTGCCGTCGAAGCCGGGGTTCGTGGTCCAGCTCAGATCGACCGTCGTCGAAACATTCGTTGCGCCCGCGGCCGGAGCGCCGAGGGTGACGGCCGGCGTGTCGCAGCCGGAGAGGCCGGTGACGCTCGCCGAGTAGGAGCGAACGCGCGTCGACGACGTTTTGGTGGTGTCGCACGACGCGTGCGCGACGACGAACCAGTAGGTCCGTCCAGCGACGGTCGTCTTGTAATTCGTCGTCGTGACCGAGGCGGCGAACGCCGGCGGATTGGTATTGCCAACGTAGACGTCATAGCTCGAAGCGCCGTCGGCGGCCTGCCAGGTCAGCACGACGCCGGTGGCATCGCCGGCGTTCTGGGCGTTGTCCGCCGGCGAGATGGTGTCGAACGATCCGACGCCGCAGCCCGCGGCGGTGGTGAACGAACGGACCGGCGAAGTTGCGATCGCGCGCGATGGGCAGAATGGATCGCCTTTCGCCACCACCTGCCAGAAGTACTTCGTCCCCGGCGCGAGGTTCGATGGCGTGAACGAGGTCTCGCTCACGTCGGCAGCAATGACGCGCGACGGTTGCGATGAAGTGTCGAGCCGAACGTCGTAGCGGAACGCTCCCGGCACCGCACTCCACGAGAACGATGGTGCCGTCGATGTCTGCGCTCCTTCAGACGGCGCACTCAGCACCGGCGAGGCAACGGTGGTGCAGGCGAAGATGGCGCGAACGCGGTTGTTGCGCGAGTCGGCGACGAAGACGTTGCCCGAGCGATCGACGGCGATGCCGCTCAGTCCGAACGTAAAGTTCATCTTCGCGGCGGTGGCCCTGCCGTCGTCGCCGGAGAAACCGGCATCGACGTACGACGTGCCCGTCCCGGCGATCGTCGAAATCTTCCCGGTGGCCGCGTCGATGCGCCGCACGCGCAGCGTCCCGCGGTCAGCGATGTAGATGTCGCCGTTGCGCGAATCGATGGCGGTGTGCGCTGGCTCCGCGTAGGCGTTGGATGCAGGTCCGCCGTCGCCGAGACTCGGATCGGTCACGCTGATGCCGCGGAGGATCGTGGAGATCTTCCCGTCCGCCGTGACCTTGCGAAGCGCGGCGTTGCCGGAGTCGGCGATGATCACGTTGCCCGACGGGTCGACGATCGCGCGCACCGGCGCGGAGAGCGAGGCCGCCGTTGCCAGTCCGCCATCGCCGGCAAATCCGTCGCTGCCGTTCCCGGCAAGGGTGTGGATGGTCTGCGTCGCCGCGTCGACCTTCCAGATGCGATTGGCATCGCTGTCCGCGACGTACAGATTGTTCGCCGCGTCGACGAAGACGCCGGCCACGTATTGAAAGCGCGCCGACTTCGCCGGAAGACCTTCGTTGTTCCCGCCGGGCGGATCGCCGCCGCCGGCCACGGTGGTGATGATGTGCGTCTTCGCATCGACCTTGCGGATGCGGAGGTTGTGCGGATCGGCGATGTAGAGATTCCCCGCGGCGTCGAGGGCGATGTCGGTGACGCCACCGATGGCGACCTCGGTGGCCGGAGCGGGATCGTCGCCATCCTGGTAGAAGTGGCCCGTGATCCCGGCATAGGTCGAGATGACGCCGTTCGGATCGACACGGCGGACGACGGTATTCACGGAGTCGGCGATGTAGAGCGTCCCGTCGGTCGCCACCGCCAGGCCGGTCGGACTTCGCAAGACGGCCGCGGTGGCCAGGAGCCCATCGCCGAGGTAATTGCCGCCGCCGGCGATGATGATGGGATCGGTCGAGCCAACAACGTAGCGCTTGATCGTGCCGTCGTCGCTGGCCACGACGATCGAGCCGTCTTTGGCCAGCGCCATCCCATAGCTGACCGAATTCCCGCGGCCGATGGTGGTGATCTTGCGGCTGGTCTTGTCGACGCGCCGCACGCGATCCGCCTGCGTGATCAGGAGATTGCCGTCGGCATCGAAGGCAAGCGCGCCGAGGTACTCGAACTGCACCAGAGTGGCCGGGCCGCCGTCGCCGTCTCCACCTTGCAGCGTGCCTCCGCCGGCATACGTCTCGATCTTTTTCGTCACCGCGTCGATGCGTCGCACCACGTTGTTGCCGTTGTCGGCGAAGTAGACGTTGCCGGTCGAATCGACCGCGACCGCGGTCGGAGTGTTAATCAGAGCCGCGGTGGCCAGGCCGCCGTCTCCCGCATAACCCGCGGTTCCATCGAGCGCGCCGGCGATGGTGCTGATCGTTTTCGCGGTGAGGTCGATACGGCGGATGCGATTCCCCTCGAAGCCGGCCTCACTCACGTAAAGATTGTTGCTGTCGAGCCAGAGTCCAAACGGTTCTTTGAGAACGGCGCCATTGGCAGCGCCGTCGATCGTGTGATCGCTGCGATCGGATCCACCGCCTGCGAAGAGAGTGATGATGCCGGTGGCGGCGTCGATCTTCCGCACCAGACTGTTCTTGCGATCGGCGATGTAGACGTTGCCGCTGCCGTCGACGGCCACGCCGGTGGGCGCGTTGAGGGTGGCGCGCGTGGCCAGACTTCCGTCGCCCGCGTATCCGGCGCCGCCCGTTCCCGCCAGCGTGAGGATGGTGCCGTCGACGTTCATCCGCCGCACCAGATTCGAATCGGTCTCGGCGAAGTAGAGGTTCCCCGCCTGATCGAAAGCGAGTCCGCTGACCCCGTAAAGCCCGACCCTGGTGGCCGGCAATCCGTCGTCCGTGCCGCCGCCGGCGACGGCGACGATCGACTGCGCTTGCGCCGAGGCGGCGCCTACGAGCGCGAGCAGAAAGATCGATCGGCGTATCGCGCAAAGCATCGAGTTTTTCCGGTGCGCGCATTCTAGACTGTCGCCATGCACGCCGTCCGTCTCACGCACCTCGCCTCACCACTCGTCGACCGCGACATCGCGGAGCCGCCGGTTGGAACCGGCGAAGTTCTCGTCGACATTCGCGCCGCCGGCATCTGCCACAGCGACGCGCATTACCGTGCCGGCGGCGGATCGGTGAACCTGCCGCTGACGCTGGGCCACGAGATCGCCGGCGTCGTTCGCGGAACAGGGCAGCGCGTGGCGTTGCATTACTTGCACGACGACGGGCGAATGCTGGGGAAGGAAGTCGATGGCGGCTACGCCGAGAGCGTCGCCGTTCCCGTTTCAAACGCGGTTCCGATTCCCGATGGAGTTTCGTTCGAGACCGCGGCGGTGATGATGTGCTCGACGTCGACGGCGTATCACGCCCTTCTTCTCTCCGCGCTGCGTCCGGGCGAATCAGTAGCCATTCTCGGCTTCGGCGGTCTCGGCGCCTCGGCGGTTCAACTGGCCAAGGTCATGGGCGCGGCGCGCGTCTTCGCGGTCGATCGCGTCGCGGAGAAGCGGGAGCTCGCGGCATCGTTCGGCGCCATCCCCGCCTCGGTCGACGATCTCCGCGACGTCGACGTCGTTCTCGATTTCGCCGGCCACCCGGCCACGACGCTGCAAGCCCTTCGCGCGCTGGCCCGCGGCGGACGGATCATGATCGTGGCCATCAACCTCCGCGAGCTGGCCATCGATCCCTATCGCGACGTACTCGCCCGCGAGCGCCATATCATCGGCGTCTCCGATCACACTCGCGAGGAGCTGGTCGAGCTGCTGCAGCTCGCGCAACGCGACGTGATCGACATCTCGCGCGTGATCACGCGACGCGTTTCACTCAAAGCGGCGGCTATCAACGAGGTGCTGGATGATCTCGACAACGGGACGACGCATCTGCGGACGGTGATCACCGCCCCATCGGAATAACCCGCGAGAAGATTCCGAATCGAAGCCAGTGGGCGGAGGCTGAGCGGTTCAAGTGCAAACGATCCGGCAGACGACTTCGTGATGCGGCTGCCCCTCGGAATCGATCACGATCCTGTCTTCACAGATCTGATGGCAGTTGTCGCCGCTGAAGCCGTGTTCCGCCACCAACTGTCCGAACGCACTGCTTAGCGTCCGGAGTTTCTCGCCGTGCGCTCTCGCCTCACCGCCGTCGACACTCGCAAACATCTCTTTCAACATGGTTTCTCCTTACTTTTCCTTTTGTGCGGTGATAACGACCAGCTGCGGTTGCACGCTCACAGCGACGTTTTGCTCATCGGTGACTTTCTTGTCTTTAAGACTGAACGCATGGATCGTGACGGCGTTGCCGGGAACGAGGTTCGCGAGCGTGACGATACCGCTGCCGTCGTCGTCGGATTTCCAATCGGCGCCGCTGGCCTTGAGCGAGCCGTCGACGCTAACAACGTCCGCTCCATCGACTGAGAAGAACATAGGGAACGTGTCGTCGGCCTTCTTGCGCTTTAAGGAAACGCGAATGCCTCCAGTTCCGTCTTTCGCGGTGATCGTTTTCGCTCCTACACGGAGTGTGAAGCGCTGTTCCTTCGGCGGATCTTTCGCCGGTTCGAGCGCAGGAACGAAGGTGACCAGCGACGGCCCCCATTGCGAACTGACGCGCCCGCGCTCCCAATCGCGCGTCCCGCTTACGTAGCGAACCGTCGCGACAATGTCGCAAACCTCTTTGGTGAATTTCGTTGGTGAGTCGAACGTGAATTTCGCGCGTCGCCCGTCGTTGTTCACCTCCACGCTGTTGGCCACGAGGTGAAAGGTTTTCGTCTTGTCGGGCGGAGTGAGCACCAGCGTGCCGACGAGTCGATCGGCGCGCAAATTGCGGCCGCCGGGGAGTGTCATCGTCGCGACTTTTCCGTCATCGAACAGTGAGGTTTGAGCCAGCGTGTCGAAGATCTCCACATCCCGCACTGGCGCCTGAAAGAGACCGCGGCTGAAACTATGACGGCTCACCACGGCGACAACCTGAGGCCAGAGAAGTGCAGCTTGCCGAGGATCGCCGATCGCTATTCTGAAACCCTGATAATCGCCGGCCCTCGCATACTTCACGAGGTCAGGCGCAATTTCCACATCAGCCTTGTCGAATGTATTCGCCAGCATGGCCGCGACTTTCTCGTTCAGCGAGTTCACGTTGCCCGCTCGCGCCACTTTGCCGTTGCGGGAATCGCGGAAGGTCGTTTGCGCCGTATAGGTGGCGGCAGAACACGGAATCACGTCGGTCGAGATGTAGTCATCGAATCCGAACTTGCTCTGCGCCGGCGCCAGCGGAAAAAGAAGAAGCGCCGTGACGTCATACGTGCGCGGCACGAGAGCATCATCGCGGTTGCCGAATATCGCGCCGAGTCTCACCTCGATGCTGTTTTGCGCAACGCGTGAGACCGTCATCACGCCGTTGATGTTGCGCGTGAGCGACTTGTCGATCCGATCGCGTTGCGCACGAAACCCGCCGCCCACGCGTGTGTTTGCCTGGATCGCTTGCGCAGCTGCCGAGATGTCAAGGATGCGCTCCAGCATGTCGGACTGCAGCGATGAGGTGACAGAGTCGGTGACGAGTAACGGGATTGTGTCGATCGGGCGCTCGTCGCAATCGATCTTCTTCGCGCTTTCGAGAACGTCTCTGTTCAGCTCTTCCTCAAAGATTGTCTGTTCCAGTTCGCTGCGCTTGGTCGCCGACGGTTGATGGTCATAATCGAAGTGCGCCTGGTCGAGCCGCCTCGGTGAGCTCTCAGCGAATTCGGATGCAGCGATGAGATTCGTGATCGGCCGCCCTTCGAGGTCCTTCGACGTACTGAAAAACGACACGGTCGTATACGCGTCGTACCCGCGAGTCGCGGCAGCCGGAAGGACGGTCACGAGCATCCGCACAAGATAAGGCTTCGTGTGGCTTCGCACGGCAGCATCGCGCACGTAATTGCTCAGCAGCGCGACGCGCTGAATGAGTGCCGTTGCAGCGTTGTAGCGAATCGACGCTTCGAGCTTCGTCGTTGCGGGATCGATTGCAGTCGCGGTAGCCAGCGTGCGCGCGACGGCCCCGGGCACAGCGGCATCTGAGAGCGCGCCTGGATTCTCCTTTTGTGTCTTTGTCGACGTCGTCTTCGACGCCGCGCCACTGCCGTCATTCGTCGTCGTTTGCTCCGAGCTGGTCGTCTTCTCCGGCCCGCGTACCTGCAGCGCAGCTGTAAAGGCTTGCATCTCCTGCGTGTCTTGCACGCGGGTCTGCGCGATAGCCTCATCGAGCGCCTTCTCTTCGGTCATCGTGAAGTGCGGCTGCAACGAATCGATGTAGTCCTCGAACGGAGCGATCGACTGGACCGCAACCTGCACGGTCGCAATGTCGTCCTGACGCCGCTCGCGCCACGGATTCACGTTCACACGCCATGCCGCGAACGAATGCGGCACGATGAGAAACGCAACGAGAAGTGAGCATATGCACTGTCTGGCTTGTGTCGACATAGAACCTCCGCCTACCTTGAACTGCTAGACGGACGGCGCTGTGTGTTTCCGCCGAGAACGTTCTGGTTTGGGTTACCGAAAACTGGGAGGCTGCCTCCTGTTCGACACCATCAATCTCGGTGGAAAAGTTCGCGACGTCGACGTGGTTCTTGATTTCGCCGGCCATCCTCCCACCACCCTGCAGGCCCTTCGCGCGCTGGCCCGCGGCGGACGAATCATGATCGTGGCCATCAACCTGCGCGAGCTGGCCATCGATCCCTATCGCGACCTGCTGGCGCGCGAGCGCCACATCATCGGCGTCTCCGATCACACCCGCGAGGAGCTGGTCGAGCTGCTGCAGCTCGCGCAGCGCGGCGTGATCGACATCTCGCGCGTGATCACGCGACGGGTTTCACTCGACGCCGCGGCCATCAATGAAGTGTTGGACGACCTCGATCGCGGGACGAAGCATCTGCGGACAGTCATCCCCCTGTCATTCTGACCGACGCGAAGAATCCCCAGCCCGGGGTTCGCGGGATACACATTGACGCAGCCCATCCGAGGGCGGCGGTCGTGCGCGGCATGAACGTCTCGCGCGGACCGCTACCCGCACACGCCTCAAACTCAACCTCCAGAGCGCTGTCAATTTCACCTCCTATTTCTCATCAGTGATATAAGTACGTCCGCTTGTCAAAACTCTCCATACGCGTGCTCTTGGTGATTTCGGCAATCGTGCTAATAGTTCCATTAGCATGTGTTCGATGGCGATCAAATCTGCAATATGCGGCGCCAGCGACAGAGGAGCAGGCGGTCCGCGCTATCGAACTGGTAAAAGATTGGGGTACATGGATCACGGGCATCGCAACAGGCGCCATTGGTGTCACTGGACTACTCCTGAAAGGTCGCACTAACGCGCGTCCCTTTGCCCTGGCCGCCGTCAGCTTCCTTGGTTTATCTATCGTTCTCAATACGTGGCTACTCGCGATTCTGCCGTCTCTGGTGCTTCGGCTTTCGGCAACGCCTACCAGGGATATTTACGAGATGCACCTTTTCGACACCGTGTATGCGCAAGGAGAGGAGTCAATTCGCGTCGGTTTGGTTTATGACATCACGCATTTGTACTTCGTCGCAGGGATCGCGTCATTCGCAGTTGCATTTCTACGCAACCTCGAGGATCCCGCGGTACTGAAGCCAGACGCAGTCAGAAAGGAGACGACCACCTAGATTTCGGATAGCTCAGGGCAGGCCAAACGTCACACCTCGAAAGGAGAGCTATGCGTCGCGCCGCTTGCACGCTGTGAACGGTAGGACGGTCAAGTGGCCCGCGCAGCGTCCGCCCCGTTAGGAACGGGTGACTCTGGTATCGACTCCGGCCAACGCGAGGATCGTTCACGAGCAACGTCCCGGCGGACATGAGACAGAGCCCGTCCCAGCGATGGCGAATATGAGCCCGCGTTGATACAGAAGAGCGCCCGCTCCAGAAACTGCTCGGATCGGCACTTCGCGCGAAATGTCAGGAGCTCCTGACACGCGGTGTAGCCGGACACGCCACCGCCTTCGTAACGCTCCAGCGCAAACTCCAATCCGTCGAGTGCTGCATATGTGTAGAGCGTTTGTTTAAAGGATGTCTTGGCAGCCGGAGACGAGCCAAAACTACTATACATCAGCGCGTTAACGGCGGCCCAAGACTCCGCTTGTTGGGCATTTAACGCGCTGATCCGCTCCTTATATGCATCGACCGCCTTCTCTTCCGCGGTTGTGCGCCATTGCACAATGGCAAACAAACTGGTGCCGATAGCGATACCAGTAGCAAGCTCGAGTTTCAAATCACCGATCTTTCCGAGCGATGAGAGTGACAGCGCAATCCACCCGCCGGCAGTCACCACCAGCACGATGAACCATCTGGCTCTCACGCGTGCCCACCGCCGTCGCCGACAACCAAGGCGGCGCAGCAGGCGGCGCGCGTCGCCCTCGTTTTTCGGATGTCGCATCAGCGGGTCGTGCCTTTGGCGGTCTCAGCCGATTGGGTGGCCGTGGTCGCTGTAATGGCACTCGTCTTCGTCTGGCCAACGGTCGTCGTTACCTGACGGGACGTTGCGCTTGCCATGCTCCACGCCAGGAATAGAGCGATCATAGCCGAGGCCACGGCCATCACCATCAACGCGGCCAGTAGGGGCCACACCGTGTCGCGAGGTTCTTGCACGCTCTCGAGAGCGCAGTCCGAAGCGGTCTCACGCCGTTGTTGGACCAACGAATAGGCGAAGAATGACATGAGCGCTGCGAACCCCAACAGGGCAACGATCAACATGCCAACAGTTCCGTACAACACAGCAATAGTGTAGCGCGCAAAAGGCCCCGCCTGTCTCCGCACCAATGACCAACTCACGGAGATGAACCGTCACATGCGGACCGTCATCGTCGCGCAGATGACCCACCAAGGGCACTCTTATCCGACGCGGGTAGCGTGTTACCTTCGGCGGCAGACAGGCCCACGCCGTACTCGATCAGCTCAGGGCGGTCGACAAGGTGCGTCTGGTCAAACGTGCCGGCAGGGTCTCCCCTGCCATGCGCATCCTCGTCACGCGAGCCGAAATGTTTGCACCGTAAGGTCGTGATCACGGCGCCAGCGCGCGCCGCGACTTCAGTTCCGTAAGCAACAGCTCGATCCGATCGTCGCGCTCGAGCGTTTCGAATTGATCGTCGATCGACTCGGCCATGATGGCGGTCGCTACGCCGACGGCCTCGGCCTGGGCGATTCCGCGGCGCATCCGTTCGACCGTCGACGCGTGCTGATCCGAGGCGATGGCGAGATGGGCCGAAGCCGCTTTGGAGACAGCGCGGGAACGGCGGTGCTGGGCGATGAGCAGATCGCTGCGATGGCGCGCCTCGGCCAGTTTCGTATCGAGCTTGCGCAGCGCCGTCCGTAGCGCCTCGGCGTGCGCGCGCTGATCGCTGGTTTGTTGTTCCAGCGCTTCGCCCATCCGCCGGAACGTCTCCACGCGGTCGAGCGCGGCGCGCGCCAGATCGTCCTTCCCCTTGTCCACCGCCATCTCCGCCTTGCGCATCCACTCGGCGATCTTGGCCTCGTTGTCCTTCTGCTTCCGCGCCAGCAGATGCTCGTCGGCGATGGCCACGGCCACCTGCGTTTTGACCTGCATCATCTGATTCTCCATGTCGAGAATCACCTGCTTGAGCATCTTCTCGGGATCCTCGGCCTTGTCGACCAGGTCATTGAGATTGGCGCGGACGAGGGTTGAAACGCGTTCCATGAGTGCCATGACATTCCTCCTTGAGTTGACGATTCCTACGCATTCGGATGCACCGGCTTGATGGGCACCTTCGCCGCGTCGGCAGCGACCGCCTTCGGCGACTTGTCGCCGATCGTGCGGATGTTCGAGAGCAGCTCCTTCAGATCCATGCCGCTGAGCGCTTCGAAGAGCGCCGGCACCTGCGCGGCCATTTTGGCCATGTCGCCGGTGATCTTGTTCACGCCGGCGGCCTCTCCGTCGCCGGTCGAAACGATGGTGATCCGATCGACCTGGGAGAGCGGCGCCGACATCGCCCGCACAACCTCCGGCAGCCCGGTGATCAGCTTGTCGACGACGGCGGCCTGGTTCCACTCCTGATACGCCTCCGCCTTCACGTTCATGGCCCTGGCCTCGGCCTCGCCCTTTCTGAAGATGATCTCGGCCTCGGCCTCGCCCTGCGCGCGCGTCGATGCGGCGTGGCCCTCGGCCTCGGAGATGAGGCGCTGCCGTTCCGCGGCGGCGAGCAT
>Ga0157378_10000843_pt1 | contig 28406 bp, 14 predicted proteins | sample M65metaG_FD_115309 | JGI IMG/M metagenome (GOLD analysis project Ga0157378, IMG submission 115309) | Miscanthus rhizosphere microbial communities from Kellogg Biological Station, Michigan, USA - M6-5 metaG | ecosystem: Host-associated > Plants > Roots > Rhizosphere > Soil | place: USA: Michigan... | reverse complement strand
TACCTGCTCGGCGCGTGCTGCAACGGATGGGACAAAAAAACGAGCAGACGAACAGCCTCAGCGGCTACGTACAGATGAACTGGTGGACTCAAAACGCGCTATTTTGCGACGGAAAGTAATTAGTACTTGCTGGGTTCTGAGAACCCAACACCTCCTGACTCTGATCTTATTATATTGTTTTTGACTTGACTATCTGCGTTAAGCCGCGATAATGCTCCTTATCGACCCGGGGAGGACGGCCCCTGTTTTCTTTGACACGAAAGGCTCCGGAACAAAAACCTAAGCCCGCATCCTAAATTTGGCGGGAGCGGACAACACGTTCGGCAGCGGCACCACGGAAGCGGGAGACATTCGAAGCGGACTCCTGTCTACCAGAGACCACGGACCGCACTGGCGGAGTCTTCGATCAAAGTACAGCAAGGACTCTAGGCCGACCCGACCTGATGCCGGAGACGCAGGAGTCGGATTCAACTAGTTGCGATCTTAGCTGCTGGGTGAATCTTCGCCGGGAAACCAAACTCTTACATAAAACGGCGTGATCGCCTTCTTGATTCTCCGCTATCTCGAATGCCCTTCGGCGTCTTCTGGAGGAAAAAATGGCCAGCCCTATTGGAGTTCCACTGAGCAACACAAAATTCCAGCTCGATAAGGCGATCGTTGCGCCGGAAGGCTCGCTCACGGTCGATATTGCCGCCTCGACGGCGCACGACGTGCTTGATGCCATCCTCGAAAACAAGCCCTTTCCCGACCGTCCCGACGGAAAGATCGATTTGGGCAGCATTGCAGTGAAAGGTGAGACCGGAAAGGCATTGGCGTTCGATGCTGGAAAATCGACCGTCAGTTTTCAGGCGTCGGCAGACTTCACGACCGGTCTAGGTGTCTTCAGCCGCGCTGCGGACGCAATCGCCGCTCTTCAACTCGAAAATGGTTCGGAACTCGACCTGAATTTTGGCGGGACCGCGTCAGATAAGTTTCTGGTGCTCTCGTGGGGTTACGGAATCAGTGGTTCGGTCTCCGGGTCGCATCCGATCGGTATGGTGGGCAGTCTCACATTTGGGGCGGAGGGCCAGCACGACTCGCTTTATGCGGTCGTGCACCGCTTTCCGGCTGCTACGGATGCTCGCTCGGCGTTGGGCGACCTTTTCAGCAGTTGGCGGCTGCCGCGGCATGTACGGACGGCGCTCGACCTGAGGCCGGCCAGCTGGCTGATCGCCGAGGTTGACGGGTCGCTGGCATTTCACATTTCGGCTCAGCTTGGATACGAACTGAACATGATCCGTGAGGCGAAGTTGCTGGGCATGACGCGCAATCTGGGCGCCAAAATCGATGCAGCATTCAAGGCCAGCTTCGGCTTCGACGTCAGTGGGCGATATCTATTGGCGCTCGGACGAGAGTCCGATGACGACAACTCCAAAACTGTCCGGCTGCGACTCTTCAAACAATCGCAGAAAGGACTGAATTTCGGGCTCAACCTTTCTGTCGGCGTGACCGGACAGAATGAGCTGCCCTCGGACCTCGATGACCTGGTGAAAGCCGTATTTGGCGTGCACGGGTTGCAGGCCTTGCGGGACCTGCACTTGATCGAACAATGGACCGACAAGGATTCGGATCTGGGCAAGACTGCCGCCCGCCTGCTGAACGACACTGGCCTGAAACTGCTGACGGAGGCCACGGGCATCGACGCCGGCAAAGAGTTCGACAGAGCCCGTCAGATCGTGCTAAACGAGTTCAAGAAATGGGATGCCCTGCCGGAAAATGTATCCGCGGCGACATGGGGCATTTTGAGCAAACTCGGTGGCGGAGGCGAAGAATTTAAGGCGTTCCTTACTGCCCTTGCAGACAGTAATCCCGCAACCAGAGCCGCGGCCTTCGCGGGAGCCCTGCAGGACGCCGCGTTCGGAGACACGCCCGCAGGACAATGGCTCGCGGCGTTGGCCGATCAAGGTCTGCTTGCACTTTCCAGTGAACTCGACAAAGTGCAGCCTGTGGCCGCACAGACGCTCGAGATTCTCAATGGCGGAATCATTAAAAGAATCCAGGGTTTCATTGATGACAAGCTGAATTTGACCAAGATCCGCGAGGCCGTCACGCAGAACGATTTCGCTAAAGTGGACGGCTGGCTCATCAAGCGACTTGGCGACTTCTTCGACAAGGAGCTCCATTTCCAGGATCTAAAGCCAGTTCAGGAAGCGATCCACTTGGTCCTCACGAAGGCCGGTGATATTTACGGCAAGGCCCGCCAGGCGCTAAACAATCGCTACAATTTCGAGTTTGCCGCCGCCTACATGAAAAACACCACGTCTACTGCACTGCTGGATGTGAATTTTGATCTGCAGCAGGCAGATGATGCGGTGGCGAAGATGTTTCGCAAGGTGGTGGACCAGAGTGATCTGGACGATCTGCTCGTCCAGTCCGTGAAGGGCGTGACCATAAATGAGGCTACTCTCAGTCATGAAATCAAACGCAGCGGAACCGTTCAGCTCCATATGCCGATGTTCAGTTTCGATAGCGAGCACGTGAACGACAGCTTGGCGAAAATTACCGCCGAAGAGGATGCCGGCCGAGTGCTGGTCTATGAGCTCAACGCACGTGATAGCGTGACAGTGAAGAACCGTTATCGCAGTGATCTTTCCGTGCTGGCGTCCTTGCAAGTCAGAAATGGTCAACTCGCAATGACACCAGATAGCAGTCGATCGATAGCCTATCAATCGCGCCAGGTGAAAAAGGCCATGAGCCTGGTGGATTTTGAACACCGCGTAACGCCGTTTGTGCACGAATACCTGCCGCAGCTGTTCGCTGGGAATGAAAGCTCGTTGCAAACTTTCTATATCGATCTGGATCGCACCGTCGAGAACCTGCTCCACAATGGCGCGAACCAGTTCGGCGATGTGGCCCTCTCGATGCAAGTTGCGATGCCGAGTTCCGTACTGGGGAGCTGGTTTATTCGCAGGGACACCAACCGCCTCAAACGGGACACCATGACGATGTCGCGAGCGCTCCAGGCGAAGCTGCGCCAGCTTTTGCCGTTCTGCTACTTTCAGGATTTAAGCAATTTGCGCTCGAACCCCTCAGCCGCGGCTTTGCTAGTGTGGGCAGCGATGCCCGTGTCGACTTCGATCGATTTCCAGAACGGCGAAATCCGTAAATTCAACACGGATGTCGACGTGTTCTGGGATTTCCCGGATCGCAGCTTACGGCACGCAGTGGGGTTGGACCCGCACACCACCAGATCGCTGATCCCCACGCTTTTGACTGCACAAGTCAGGCTGCAGGAAGCGGGCGATAGAGGTGAAGCGGCGTTCTTCACCGCGCAACAAGCGGGAGCCTTCCAGAAAATGACCTTGGACGGAATGGGCGACACTCTTCTAAGCTCGTTGTTATTTACCGAGGCAGAAATTATCCGAGGTGCTACCGACGCACTGAAAGACGTCAACGCAATGTTGGATGCAGTCACGACCGCACCCACTAAGGCAATCGAGCGGTTTGCGGATTTCGGAGCCGACCTAACAGACGCCTTCAATCACCGGCTGAGCAGTGTGTATGGCAACGACGCGCTGCGTACACTCTCGTCGATGGTGCTGATGGAAGCTTCGCGCGCCATCGATCCTGATTTCAGTGCCAAACCTCCGCAGGCGATGCTCAATATTTTGACGCTCCAGAATTCACATTCCTTCGATTTGAACGAATTTGTCAAGGGCGCCCTTCCTCCTAAGGAACAGGTAGCGGTGGCTCAGACGCTTGTGAACTTGTCGTCCTGACCAGAACGGCGGTTCGAAACGGTGTGCCGTAATTCTGGATAGGAGGTGACGGCGATGTTGAAAACTTTGGATGTGGTGATCGGTGCGACAACCGTATTACTCCTATTTAGCATGGCCGTGATGGTCCTCACGCAGGCAGTCACGAGCGTCGGCGGAAGGCGCGGCCGTCACCTGCGAAGCGGACTGGCGGACCTGCTGCAGCAACTTGGGATTCCTGCCGGCGAGTTGACGAAGCACATTGCCGATACGCTCCTGCGCCATCCGCTCATCGCGGAAGGAAAAGGAAGACTTGGCACGGTCATTCACCGCGAGGAATTCACGAAATTGCTACTCGACCTTGCCAGCGGAACCGGCGTGAGAATCCTCGATCAGGATGCGCAGAACGCTCTGAATAAAGCACTGCGGGACGGCGGGATCCATAACCCTGAGCAGGCGCTCAAGAATATTCGTGCCATGGCCCTGCAGATTGAAGCTTCTAACCCAGAACTTTCCAATCATTTGCGTGACGGACTAGCCATCCTGCATGAGGCTCCGAGCGACTTCGTTGCACGGGTAAATTCGTGGTTCGATCAGACCATTGATCGCGTCAGTCAACGATTCACTCATTACACGCACTGGGTCTCTCTCGGCGCCGCCGTCGTAGTCGTCCTGACCGTGCAACTTGACATGATCGCGGTGGTCGATCGCCTTTGGATCGACGACCAGTTTCGCAAGGCCATCGTTGACAGCGCAGCCCAACAGTACGGCACAAAAACCGCGAATGATGCTGTCGACGTGAAGCCGTACTACGACCTGCTCGACCGGTCGTCTCTGATCACATTGCCGCTGGACCGGAACTGGCTGGCGCGCATGAAGGAGTGGAGGAAGGTCCCCGGGATGGCGCTCTCTATCCTGTTGGTCAGTCTGGGTGCACCATTCTGGTATAACGTGCTGAAGGATCTGCTCAAGCTCCGGTCCGGTTTGTCGCAGAAAGATGATGCGCAGCGGGCGCAGCGTCAGGCAGCGCAGATCGAGAGTGGAACTACTTCCTCTCCTCCAACTAGCTCCGGTCCGCAGCCAGCGTGGCTGAGCGGCGAGCGAGGCGACTTGGGCGCTGTCGGCTAGGAGTCATGATAACTAAATCTATCGGATGTCCAGAATCCAACTTCCGCCGGGGGCGCCCGTTCGGTTTACGCCCCGAAGCCATTGTGATTCACATTATGGACGGGAGTTTCACTGCCGGTGAATCGGTTTTCCGTGACCCGACGACCCACAAATCGGCGCATTACGGCATTTCCCGCAGCGGCGAAATCCACCAGTATTTGGATGAAAACGACACGGGATTTCACGCGGGAATCGTGGTCAATCCCACCTGGGCACTGCTAAAGCCTGGGGTGAACCCGAACTTCTACACCATTGGGATCGAACATGAAGGACGTCCAGACGACGTGTGGCCCGATGCACAACTCTCAGCGAGCGCTACTTTAGTTGGCCAGATCGCCGCACGCTGGGGCATTCCGCTGGATGATTCTCATGTGATCCGGCATCATCAAATTCGTGCCTCAAAGACCTGTCCTGGAAACTGGCTGAAGATTGGTGAGCTTCTTAAACGCGTACCCACCGTCGCACCGGGAGCGGCGGCGATGACGAATGCGGCTGCGAATCCGGCGACAGGCGGTGCTCCGGTCATGCCGATCATCGGGGCAGAGATGCCTGTTGTGCGCACGATTCGCAACGTGAATCTGAGGCGAGGAAGACCTTCCAAAGCAGCGCAAGTCGTGCGGGTTATTCCGGAGCACACAGACGTGATCGTGGCCAGATTCGAAGTCGGGGAATCAATTGGCGCCAATGCGTTCTGGTACGCGGACGTTCAAGGCAACTTCTTCTGGGCAGGTGCTACGAATGTCCCTGACCCAACCACCATTGCCTAGAGGCTTAGAACCGATTTTCTTGACGGTTTATCGGCGTCGACCCGCATCTTAGTGCGTTTCCCCGGGATGATAAGGATGGGCCTTGGTTGGGAAACAAGCGTCGCCCCCGCTTATTAGTTGAAGCAAATAGACTTCGGAACAAGGGCCGCCGATCACAATCTGCGGGCAGCCGTGAATGGCGCCGTGGTTCTGCATTTGAATTTCCCTCGCGACAAAGGGAGGTTCCGTGCGGCGGACTCTTGTGGGCACTGGTGCCTTACTTTCTCGCAAAGAGCTTTTCTATCGTGCCCATCGGCATCAAAAGCTGTCTGTTGACTCTGGGAAGTTCAATAGAACCATATTTTTGGTAGAATGCCCGGCCCGATTCGTCTTTCGCGTCCCCAACGACGCCCGTCGATGCAACGTGTTCGCTCAGTTTGAGGCTTCGATACAGCGCGTCCATTAGTAGTTTTTCTCCCAGGCCTTTGCCGCGAAAGTCATTGCCGACAGCTAGGCGACCAAGAAGGGTTGCCGATACAGCAGGATATTGGGGAAGTTTCTTCGCGACTTCTTCTGGCACGCCCAAGGTCAATGGCGTATTGCGAGAGAGTGTAGTAACCCGCAATGGTCTTCCCATCGGGCGTTATAACAAACGGGGCTGCGGCATGTTTCTGAGCGTCTTGACTGGCTTGCTTCTGGAGATATTTGTCGAGGGCTTCGACACCGCAAGAAAAAGCCGCTCGGTCGTGTTTTTGGCCGAGCGGCTCGAAAACAAACTTGGATTCTTTGCCCTCGTTCGACAATTAAAGCCCCATGTCTTTCTTGTAGCGTTCCGCTGCGCTCCTACGGCACACTGCTCACGCTCCGATCTCCTCGAGCATCTTCTGCAACGTTGGCGACAAATGCTGAGCTTGTCAGACGGCTGAGGAGCGAAATAGTTCCATGCGCAGTGCGCTTGGTGAAGAAGTTACAGAAGAGGAAAGTTCGGTCGTGCTGATACGAATTCGCAGTGAGGATGGAAAAATGTAGAACCGTGGGCCCCGTAAGCGGTCGGTTGTCTGACTCGCGGCATATCCTTCCGGTCATTCAGTAACCGAAGCGAAATGGCAAATCGCACCATCTCCTGGGCAAGCTCGGTGCAAACGCAGGCCAGAAGTCCGGTTGGAGTCCGTGTCTCGAACTCAGAAGTCGCAGCTCCCCCGCGGCCTCGGTTGCTGGTGGGAGGGGAATGTCACCAAGAGGAATCCTCCAATGGCGTCGCTGATCGGTCGATCCGCCGCTCCAGTGCGAGCTGAAACTACGCGGTGTTTACACAATGCGCGTTGACAACGTCGCTCAATCGCGAGCACTGCTGGCAGATGACAACCGAAACGTGAGCGAGATTTCATCAGTTATGCTGGTGCAGAGCAACGCCTGACTCTGGAGGGAACGGTGCTATGACTAAGCGATCCATAAGGATTTTGCCGAAGGTTTTCATCAGCTACCGGCGCGATGATACCGGAGGAGACGCCGGTCGACTTAACGACATGCTCAATCAGCTGCTCGGGCCTGACAGAACGTTTTTGATCACGACCAGATTGCGCCCGGGATGGATTTCGAGGTCCAGCTCAAGCGCGCGCTCAGCGCAAGCGACGTGTTGCTCGCCCTGATTGGCCCAAAGTGGGAGACAATCAGTGATTCGAAGGGCAAGCCACGCCTTAGCGACAAGAACGATTTCGTTCGAATCGAGCTGCTTGCAGCTCTCAAGAACAAGAAGGTTCGCATTGTTCCATTTTGTTAAACAGAGACACTGTTCCGAAAAATGAAAACCCGATTCATTCAGCTGTCAGATATTCGCGCCGAGCCTGGAGGCGCACCCGGGATCGATTCCTATAATAGAGACGATTCTACGGCAAGGGCAAGACGGTAGCTTTGGCCAAACGTTCATTTGGCCGAAGTGCTTACTCTGTGCGCCATGAGAGGTATGCGCGCCACAAGTCGGCTTGTGGTACATCCCTTCAAACGTTGCGACTCATGTCCAGAGAGCTTTGCTGCTGACCCTCACATTGATGATGCCCGGCTAGATGTGTCATGTTCCAGACATCGTAACCAGACACCACGCTATGAACCTTAGTCCCTCGCTGTATACAGCGATTCAAACTTCGTCGCACTGATCGCGTACTCATCGGAGCCATCGCTGTTGTTAGACACAAGATAATCGCCTGCCTCGTAGTGGGTTACACCCTCTTTCGTCTTGATACTGCCGGCACGGCTCGCTTGTTCTGCCCATATGGGCGTTGTCTTGACGTAGGTACCAGTGCCCGTCTGGCGATAAGTGCGCTCAAAGACGTCGGCGTCGACCGTGTAAACGTCACCGTCATTATCAACAAGCCAGTCACCGGCTTTGGCGCGCTGCTCGCCTCCCCATTTTCGGTAAACAAGTCCATCGGTGTCGAGTGCCAGACGCACCGCAACCACTGACCTCTCAGGACGACGGACGTATCGGCGCCGCTTGGAATCAGTCATGTTTCAGGTGAGATCGAACACGGCCGGAAAGTCTTCGCCGCGGCAATTGCGCTGACCTGCCACGATGCCCAACCGATGCAGCGCGTCCATGTTTTCTGGCGCATCCATTGCGCTCAAGTTCTCCAAAGCGATTGTATTCGCTTCGTCGCCAAGCAGACTGCGTATCGCGGCAGGTTGCAGCTCCAAATTGTAGCGGAGATAGCTGAGGAGCGGCGCGCCTCCGGGCAGATCGCCTTCAAGTGCGCCAAGCTCGCTGTCGATCTTCCGCGCCGTCGCGCTCTCTGACATCCACTGCAGCAACATTTCCTGCAATGCAGCGCAGTCATCCATCAATGAGAGCAGGGCGCGGAAGGCATGGGCGGCCGCGACTTCCGATCGTCGTACCGTAGGGTCGGCGGCACCGGTTCCGACCGACACGAGCAGGATCTTGTCTCTCCCAGTCGGCCACTTAATTCGGTACCCGCCAAGCGTCGCGTACATAAACGCCTGGAGCGCCGGATTGTTGAATGGGCTCACGCCTCCGTCCACGAAATCCCCATAAACGGGTGCGTGACCTGGGAGCTGCGCAATCGTGATTCGCTCGGGATCGAAGTAGTCAGGTGCCGCTGTGGATGCGCGCACCGCCTGCCACAATTTGTAGTCGCCATTGCCGATCACCCCGCCATCGCGCGAGCTAAAGTATTTCCCGTTCGGGTTGTTGCTGACCGGCCACGGACTCCCGGAATCAAGCCGCTTTATTACCACCATAAGCCCGGTATCGAGGGCGGTACTGCCGAGCGTTGTGTCCGCGCCAAAGACTCCCTTCAGTTCGTCGATGAGCCGCGCCTCGTCGTACTTCGCGCGCAGTAAACCATGTCGGAGCAGGCTGCGCCGGAACACACGGGCTCCCAGCTCAAAATATTTCTTAGTGATGTCGTCGACCGACCAGCCAATCGCGAGCGTCGCCGCGATGATGGCTCCGGTAGAAGTACCCGCAATCAAATCGAAGTAATGGCACAGACGAAACGCCGGATCGTTTCCGTGCTTTTTCCGCAGCTCATCTTCAATTTGCTTCAGGATGCCCAGGGTTAGGATTCCCCGCAGGCCTCCACCATCGAGCGCGAGAATCCGTTTTGGCCCGGTGTCGGCAAAATGCTCGGCTAGAGTTCGCTTTCGGTATGTCACGTATGCGTCCTAATGATCCTGCGATCAGTTATGCTCTGGCGGCATTTGCCAGATGAGCAAATGGTCTCAGCACGGCGGTTCGGTCATTCTCCGTGGCCTTGAGGTGATCCAATATCAGGATCGCCTGGTTATAAGTGCTCTGGTGCGAACCTGTTTCCTCGGGAGCGGCGACAATTGCTGCTTGGTAAAGTTGGCCGGCCTCGAAGTAATGGCTCTGGAGCAGTTGTACTTCGGCAACCGTGGCCGTCTCCCAGTATTTACCAGGAACCGCTTTGGTGCCGACAAGTTGTTCAACGCGTTGAGCGAGCTGCTGCGCGGTTTGCTGTTCGTCTAAGAGCAAGCTTTTAGTCGCCGCATTAATTCCGGTATAGAAGTCCTTGCTCGCGGCTTCAAATGCCTGGCGGTACAGATCCCGAGATTTGAGAAGGTAGCGCCTATCCTTTGTAGCGTTGTAGCGGTCCATCCAAGTGCGCGCGTAGATGCCCAAGGTTTCCGGATCTATCTCACCGGCTGCGTACAGCTCGCCAAGAATGGTCTGAGCACTGCGCCCTTCGCGCTTGCGGGCATATGCCAACCCCTGTAGCTGGCGCGGACGCAACGTCTTGGGAAATCCTTTACACAGTCTGCTTAAGAGTTCCAGAGCTTCATCGTTGTGGTTGAGCGCGGTCAGTGCCTCCGCAACCGCGCACCCGAGCACCGGGCTGTTGGACCAGGCTAAATGCTCGGAACGGCTCATCTCGAGCAGCCGCTCGGCATCGCCGTCCAATCGGGCAGCTTGTATGGCGGAACGGGCTCTCTTAACCTCTTCATCCACTTCGCCGGCCAGACGAACAGCTTTTTCGGGGAGAGGCTTTCCAGCCACGCCATGAAGCATTCGAAGAATATCGCTCCCACCCGGCCCCTCGCGTCGCTCGGAAAAATCCACAAATATCTTGCCTTGCGCGAAACCGGGCAGCGTCGTTCCATCCAACTTCGCAATGACATACCGAAACCCCCGGCCCTGGTTTTCGCGTCCTTCAAGATAATTAAACTCCTTCTTGCACCACTCCGAATCTTCATACGAATTTGACCACACCAAGATGGCAGAAGCGCTCGCGTCGAGTTCTTCTCCGAGTGTTAAGGCCAATGGAGCAGCAGCAGACAAGACGTACTGATCGAGGAAAACGGAATACCCAAGCTGGCGCAAAACATCATAGAGTTCCAGGACCCAGTATCGATTGACAGAGCGGTAGCTTAGAAAGACATGCCAGCGTTGGTCTGCATTCAACGGGGCTGGAGCGGGCGCATAAGAAAGCCATTCCTGAAGCGCGGTCATATCTGCCTCCGACTGTTCGCCGATTTGCGGATTTTTGCGCTCACATTGCGCGTATCAATCCGATTCTGACACAGCGCGCAGCAGTGATCCGCCAAACCAGCCATTAGCAAACTGTATCACTTCAGGTATGACTTTAAATGCTTCTCTTTATCATGCTCTAAGTCTGAATCGCACCAAATTCCTTTTAGGACATCTCCAGTAGCTCTACAACTATTACGTGATTGATAACTAATTAAGTCGGGCTGGCCTCAAGAAAAAGGAACGCCTGCTTGCGTTTCATTCTCCCAGGATTAACGGAGTTTGGTTTTCGGTGGCACCCGTGTTATTTCAAGGCACTGAGATAGCAGCGAGCCCGCTGGCTGGGGACTCGGCCGGGGTTAAGATCGCGAAATGGCTAACAACCGTAATCGCTACTCTTTCTTAAAACGAGCGAGACGAACGACTCAGCTCGCCCTCTTCTCAGCCTGATTCCCTAGAAGGCCGTTTCTGGACAGCTTGACGTTCCGGGAGGAATCTCCGTTGCCCTTGAATTGCGGGCAGGTTGTTGGCCCCTGTCGAGACTCCTTCAAGCGGAAATATGTAAACATGGTTCGTTGATTTAGCGCGAAGGTCACTTCGTCACGACAAACAGACTGTTCACTGACCGAGCCCCGCGTCATTAGGGCCAAAACAACATGGGCCTTCCGAATTCCGTCCTCAATTCGCGCGTCAAACGGCCCTCCCGGTTCGATGCTCTCAAGGTCGACCCATACGTGTTGACCGTTATCGCGCAGATCCTGTGCCAATCGACTTACAAACGCAACTCCATCGGCTCTCGCATATGACAGGAATATGCGGCTACGTTGCTCGGTCTTCCGCGTTGGAGGAGTCTTCACAGGTTCGATAATCTGGACTCTGGGCTTGTTTACCGTCGGCTGCGTTGATCCCTTTCAATGCCGCCCGGTCTTGAGCCCCAGTCAGACGCCATTCTACACCGACCGTCATGACCTCCTTGATTCGCCCGTAAACACCCCGTCAAAAAGTCCGATGCAGTCGCCATCGATCTTCTCCAACCGCATTTCAAGATAGCTTCCGGATTGACGAAACTCGAGTGGTCACCCTGGCGGTTCGAATCAAAAAGTTGAGTGCGGCCACTGTCGGATCGAATCGTACCGAGCGTCAGCAAACAGAAAATGCCCCAGAGTAACTGATCAAAACCATAACTACTATGCTCTCACGGGCCGCCAATGCGAAATAAGGTTCTTGAGGAGACCTGCCAGGCAAACCGCGTGTCTCCGCCGACCGTCATGCCCCGGGAAAGACCAGCGGCGATGATCGCGCCCGTGCTGGTGCCCGCGATGTAGTCGAAGTATTCGCCGAGTTTCTGTCCGGTTAAAGTGTAGGTTGTCTCTCCAGCCGACGAGTCGCTTGACCCCTGAATTGTTCAGTCGCTTACGGCAAACGATTGTATATTGTCGGCATCCACGGTGGGGACAACCTTGCACGTAGAAACTCTCGGTTAATTTAGGTCTGGCATGAGCAGGAAGAAAACAGACGGCGATAGGCAGCAGGCGCCAAGCTTCAAATATTGGGCATTCATCAGCTATAGTCATGCCGATGAAGGGTGGGCAAAATGGCTCCACTCATCTCTCGAGCGCTATCGCACGCCGGCGGCTCTCGTTAATAGGCGATGTCCCGACGACAAAGTCCCGAAGCGAGTCATTCCCATCTTTCGAGATCGTGCGGAATTACCAGGGGCTGCAAACCTAGAAGGTAAGATCGTCGAGGCAATTGGAGAAGCGAAGTTCCTAATTGTTATTTGTTCTCCGAAAGCCGCAGTGTCCCGATATGTAGACCAAGAGATTAAGTCGTTCAAGAGGCTTGGACGTTCCGACCGCGTTCTGTGCTTGATAGTCGATGGCGAACCAGGGGCGTCCAAGAATCCCGCGTCAGGCCAATTGGAGGCGTTTCCGGCTGCGGTTCGCTACCAAATCGGGACGGACGGTGAGTTGACCGACCTTCCGGTAGAACCGCTCGCGGCTGATGCCCGGAAGAACAAAGACGGAAGGACTGACGCAAAGCTCAAGTTATTAGCAGGAATTCTTGAAGTTAGTTTTGACGAGCTCAAACAGCGGGAGAAGGAGCGGCGCCGTCGGCAGAAGATTCAAATGGTCGGCCTCGTCTTGCTCGTAGCGATGGTAATCGCTGCGGTCTGGTGGAGGGGATATCACCTCGCTGAGGGACAAAGGTTGATAGCGGACATGCGTCAAAAGGCTTTCGATTCGCTGAACATTCCTGAGCGAGACGCGGATCGACGTCTACAACTGGCGCTTGAAACAGTGACTAAAACGCGCAACGCACTTGGCCATCCAATTCCGGAGGCTGTTATCGCCCTATATCGAGCCCTGGATGAAATAGCGTTGCGGGGCGCATTCATTGAAGACGACCAGAGTCCAGACTTCGGCGGTTGGACCTGGCCCGTCGCGATGAATACCGACGGCAGTCGAATTTTGGCACCTTCAGCATTGGGCTCTACGGTGGTCCTAAACATTGATGGTGAAAGCGCGGCCGTACTCAAGGATCAAGAAAGGCCCTACAACCACGACAATTCCGCGATATTCACTTCGGGGGGGACAAGGGCAATTACGGGCGGGGCCGATGGCATCGTTCGAATATGGTCAGTCGACGGAAAACTGGCCACACGCTTTCAAGCGTATGCTGCCGATATTTTGGTCGTAGATTCGACTTCAGACGGTTCATCAATTCTGACAGTAGGTTGCGATCGAGGACCAGGTTTTCAATCTTGCGCACAGCGCTCAACGCGATTGTGGAATTCGCAAGGTCAGGGGACCGGCGTTTTTTCTCTGCCGGGAACGCGGACCATCTCCGCCGCACTGTCGCCCGATGGAAGCCGCGTCGTCACGGTGGACGAATCGGGAGGCATGCAATTCTGGGCCGCACAGGGTCAAATGCTGTTCCAGACTCCCGAAGGCTCCCATTGGGTGGGCACAAGCAATTTCAGTCCCGACAGTAAGCAGTTCATCACAGGCAACTGCCATCCGTTTCTCGGAGCGAGAGGCTTTTCCCCGATCGCCTATGACTCCGAGTGTCCCGATCGCGAGAGACCATTGGACCGAGGAGACGACCCGCACGTCAAGCTATTCGACATGGACGGGAACGTTCAGGCTACGCTTCCAGGATGGCGCGCGATGTTCTCTCCGGACGGAAGACACATCCTGACCGCGGGGGAGATATGTCCAGAGCAGGGGTTGTGCAAAACCCGAGTGTATATCTGGGAGCGTAACGGCAACCGCGTGTCCACGTTCGAAGTGGGAGAGAAGATCGTAGATGTCAAGTTCAGCGCTGACAGCCAGTTCGTAGTTGCCGCAAATGAGATCGGCGCAGTGACAACACGTGGGTTGAAAGGGAACGTCGTGAAAACTTTTGGAGGATTCCTCGCAGAGGTTACCTCTTTCAGCCTAAGTCGTGACGGCAATCGGTTGGCCACCGTGAGTTGTCCAACCCCGCATCAAGGTGCTTGTCTGAAGCGAGCCATCCATATCTGGGACCCTAATGGGCCGATACAGGAATTTCTGCAGTTACCGGGCAATCGCAACGGAGACTCCGCCCAGACGCAACCTGACTCCGTAGTTCGATACAGTGGCGACGGAACAACCGTGTTCGCCAGCCCAAACGACGGACGATCCTCGGTGATTTTCACCGTGAAAGCTAGGGCATTAGTAACGATCGCAAGCAATTCGAGTGTTGTCATCAACGCTTGGTTTAATCCGGGAGCGCAAACTCTATTGACCCTTGAGGCGCAAGAAGGCCAATTTCAGCACCAAAGTTTGCAGCTTCGGAATAGGCAGGGCGAGAAAGTAAAGACCCTTGTAGAACTTCAATTGAAAGACGGCTGGGAAGCTCCGGCCGGTGTCTCCGATGCCCGCATCGTTGCAGGAGAAAGCGGCGGTTTTATTGAAGCGTGGGATTGGACGGGCCAGAGTCTTGCGCGGCGAGATACTCAGGGTGGGGAGATCGACTTCGTTGATGTGAGTGAGGTCGACACTGCGAGCATCACGGTTGATCACAAAGGCTCGGCATCTATTTGGGATGCCGAACTTAACAAAGTCTCAGCCATTGACGCAGTTAAAGTTAACCCGAATCCTGGTGACGGAACTCGGCGTGATGACACTAAGTCTAGGGCTTTTTTTACACCAGATGGTAAGAGCGTACTCATCGCCGGCCCGAACGGTTTAAGTATGTGGAGTCGAACCGGGCAGATGCTGTGGAATCATGATGTCGATTCGCTCGACTCTAGTCTGCCTCAAATGAACAAGGATCGGATCCTCATTACTCAATGCACTGAGCGAGGGCGCGGGGCAACGCTCGGAAGCTGGCGACAATGCTACAACTCGCGGGCAAGGGTGTGGGATTTCAAAGGCAAAGAACTCAAAACCTTAGACCCTCCAAGCGACCGGGAATCCATGATTTCTACGGCCAAACTTAGCCCAACAAACAGTCTCGTGATAACGGTGGACCAAGATCACAAGGCTCGATTGTGGGATGAGAATGGAAATCTGCTCTCGGAGCTTTTCATTCCCCTTAAAACAGCGGATTTCCAACCAGATGGGAAGGGTCTCGTTACCCTCTCACCAGATGGCGTCCTTCAGTTTTGGAAAATCTGGAGTGATGTCGGGGGTATGGTGTCAGAAGCTGAGCACCGTCTAAACAGGCTAATGGCGATAAAGGCAGATGAAGTGAGGTTGCGACGATAGGGGCCAGTGACGGTCCGAAATCATCGGTCGAAGATCCCAAAATCGAGGATCTGATTTGTCAAGCACTGGACATCAACCCGCTTGGATCCCGCGACCACAGAACCCTGCCCCCAAACGGGCTTCGAGGAAATCGGAGCGCGAGCAGCGATCCTCGCCTCGCGTTTCCTCCAAGCGGACTTCGTGGGCGTTCGCTGGTGGGAAGGGGATTTCCCAATAACTATAGGGACGAAAGGCGCAAAAGCATCGGTGGGCGCAACAATACCGGCCTTGCACGGTTATTGGGTTCCAGTAGGACGAACCAGAAATCAAAAGTGCTTAAGCTGTGTTTTGGCTACCGTCAGGAAAATGCAGTTCAAGGTAATGACGGAGCCTTTGGGACGTTCCATCTTTCCGTTGCGCGGACGCGTGGATCATAAATACGCCCCAGCCGCCTGTGTCCAGTCTGAATTTGTTACTTCTGTCACTTACACGGCGGATCGGATTTGGGAACGTAGGATGGAGTTGCCATTCTACGAATTCCAACGCGTCTAGCTCTTCAGTAGCGCCTTCGATCCAAACCGACCATTTCCAATAATTGTCACCGACGTATTTTTCTGACTGATGGATTTCCATATCACCGACTCTTAAAAGATCCTGATTTGAACCGCGTCCGCTGACACCCAACCGGAACCGAACTTGACTACTCCGTCCAGCACGCCTTCTACCTCGATTAATGCCTTGCTGGGAATTTCGGTGAGGTTAAGGTAGAAACCTTGATCCACGGGTTCGAGCCGCCCACTTCGAAAGTCCGACTCGAGATCTTCGCTATCTCGCGTACGGTAGCGGATCACGAACCCTGGCGCCTTGTGCCATCTCCACAGACTTGCGCGAAGGTCGTCCTCTGAAGGATCAAGTCGCACCCGACGAAGGTTTCTCCTACCAAGTGCTTCTAACAGTTCAGTTACACATGCGAGACGATCGCTTTGATCGAGCTGGACATACTGGCGATTTCCAAGCAGACCGTCCGGTAGCTTCACCCCTGTTTCCCTCACCGGTAAGATAGGCTTGTCTTTCGACATCGCGTAGATCATTTCATCCCGAACCCAGATATGGGATGTGAAATCGGCATCACCCTGGCCTTCCCGAATCGTGAAGAATCCAATCGCAGCGTCGGACTTATCTAGCCGTTTCTTAACCTCCCCCGGTAACTCATTCCCGTGCATGTCCTTGCCGTGTACAACCGTGAATCCCACAAAGCGGAGGATGGGGAAAAGGCGATCTTCTATCCATTTGTCTCGTTCGTTATAGCCGTAGCCGACAAATACTCGCATCCTGAGCCTCTCCTAAAAACGGGATTGTATCAAAGGCAGCGCCACGATAAAACGGGATCGCATAATGGCAGCGCCACGATTCGTGCTCCGCGCCCAACCATGACAGGTTTCTTCAGCGGCAAGAACGGCCGCGAGGCAAACTCATCGCCGCTGGCGAAGGAGATTTCGGACTCGCCCCTCTGACCCGTGATCGGCCGGAAACACGCTTCGAGTCCTCGAAGCGGACTTATGGCCCGTCCGGCTGGCCACGGTTCACCTTCTGGATTGCCCGGTTGCCAGTCGGAGCGATAGCGTCCTGCCTCAGGCAGACTTGAGTACGGAATAGACTCTGGGGAGTGAGAGTGATTTCGCCTCCGAGGTGTTGTTAACGTGCGACGTTGGAGGGGGATACGCCGAGAGGAAGATTCGATGATGCGAACTGGCTTCAGCGCAGACTTCCATTTTGATGGATCCAGCAAGACGATGTTGTCCTTGGTCAGCGCGGCATAGGTGTCCAGAAGTTGCCGCGTTCAAAGCCCTGCGCTTTGCACAGATGCTCCATTAGCCTCTGCCGCTGAAATCTTTGCTCAGCAATTCGGCCTTTGTTCGAACCTCACTTAGCTGCTTACCTTTCTCAACCTCGATCGCTGCTTCCAGGCATGGCTTCAACCGCTCCACCGCTTCGTCCTCGAGCAGTCCAAAGCGACTCGCTGCAGGGTCTTTTGGATTTTTCCAGTCCTTTAGCGCTAGCACCAGCGCCAGCGCATAGTTCAGAGGCATGCGGGTTATACCTTCGGTTCGCGCGGACGCGCGGATTCGTTGGAGTTCCTCCTCGATCCAATATGCGATTTGCGCGCTGATCTCTTTTGTCCCTATAATCCCGTACCGGCCAGGGTCGGGCAACGGGAACTCAGCACGAACGCATTCGGCATGCGTGATGTAGTAGAAGATTCGATCGCAACACCAATCACTCGAAACTGCGCGTTCGAAGCTTTCCCTCGGCGGCAGCACTGCAGCTACTCGCCAGTCTGCGGGTCGGACGCGTGCGCGAGTAATCGGACCGAACCCGTCGCCGGTTTGCCCTTTGGTCTGCTCTTTAATCCAACGCCGGATCAACGCTGCTTGCCTGTGAATCAGGTTTTTCTTTTCAGCGAATGTTTCCAATCTTTCAAAGACCGGCGATTGCTCAAAAACTGGAGCGCGAGCCGCGTCCAACAATCCGGCGACTGCATCCTTAACTTCCCGTCGCCGCCGCTCGCAAACGTCTCGAATCTCGTCAGGCATATTGAGTGTCCCGTCTGGCCTTAGCGTGAAGACCTTCTCCTCGATGAGATACGCTTGCATGGTCATTTCATAGAGGTCCAGTTGCCGGATCACCTGCTGTAACAGTTCAGCCTGGTAGGGACGGCAGCGCTGCTTCACATTGGCAAGTTCCTGCCTTAGCTCATGCAACGTTTCGTGGCATCCGGAGATCCGATCCGACCATGCTTGGCGGTGACACTCGGCTACGGGCTCGTCAAATGTCTTGCGCGCAAAACGATCCTCCAATCCGGGCAGGACTTGATCGAGCGGTTGCCATTGCGCCGCGCTCAGCTTCTGGGCCAGAGTGGTCCAAGCCGCGTCGTATGTATCGTCTATATTGGGGATGGCCGCATCAGACAGCTTGAATAACTGCTTGACCATGCTCCGTGTGTCTGGATAGGTCGCGACCGTTGATTGATAGCTGGCAAGCGGACCGACCAAGTCACCTGGTTCCATTCCGAAAAGGTAAGTGAAAATTGGGCTTCCAGTCTCTTTTCGTCCGAGGATTTGGCTGACAACTGCTCCGGCTTCAAAGTGCATCCACGAAGACCTCGCGTTTTCGGGAGTGATTACAATCACCGCCGCGTTCGCCTTGGTCAGCTCATTCTGAACCGCCTGAAACCACAACCGGCCCTTGTCTATATCTGGCGAATAGAAAACCTCGACCCGGCTTCCTTCCGGCAGTTGGAGTTTTTCGTTCAGATCGTCAAAGAATTGTTTTAACGCCTCGGCCGCACCCAGGCCTCGGGTCCCGGACCAGCAGATGAATACGTGCACGGGTACAACCTCGAGTCCCAATCTTATCACCGTGGACCGTGTTAACCCGCGCGAGTGGCGTTCATTGTCATCCACAATTTCTGTTTACCGGCCGAGATACGCCAGTACTTACGTGTTAATCCCAGCTAATGTTCAACGCGAGTCAGCTCACTAAGCCGCCCAGGGCGCTCAAGCATGGCCTCAGGAATCGATGGCTGGCGAAAACAGCCCCTTTCCACAAGGAACCAGCTACACGGTCCAGAAACGGGCTTGGGGGAGATCAATCGCGATCTCTCCGAAGCCGACTTCTGGACAGCAGCCAGATGACGCAGCAGGTTTGTATTGCGGTTGAGCCTCGCGCGACATCGTTGCCCGTTACACCGAGCGTTACGCTCACTTCCTGTATCTCAAAAATAGAGCCAGAAGAAGCGAGCTGAAACGTCTGGGCGTTGCCTGGCTTTATGCAGTTCAGAGTAAGCGTCTCAAGCGCAGTCGTCTGAGGAGCTAGACATGACTGCCCTCCTCTACACCAGCCCCTGCAGGAGCCTCAGTGGCTGTTTGCTGCTGGTCCGAGTTGAACGGGCGTCACAAACCACCACGATCCGGCTTCGTTGTGTGTCTGGCCTACGCTAGGACTCTGCGCCGGGCGCAGCCCGTCCGCTGGAATCCGTTGTTAGCCAGCGCCACCCTGCAAAGGAGTTGGCACGAACACGGCGTCGTTTCGCAAAAGAAGCCTCATCGGCACCTCTGCCGTAGCCTGAGCGAGATCATACGACGCTGCCAAGCTCGTTCCTTTTGCTAGCATACCGTAGAAGCAACGCTCCCAAGCGATCATCTTGGCCGACTCCACGTTGTCTGATGCCGCAACAACGCTGACGCTGCGCGACAGGATGGCGCCAAGCGTTAGCGAGTCGCAAGTGGCGAGGAAGAGCAAAGTAGTGCTTGCCCGCTCAAGTAGTTTGACGAGGCCACTTGCTTGGAGCCGTTCGTCGTCATTGAAAATAAAATCTCCCGTCCTTGGTTCCACGTATCCGAGCAGATGGACAATCTCAAAGCTTTGATGAGCCAGAGCGTCCCGCAAATGCGCCAGTTGCGTGTTGTGAATGCACGTGAGCGAGTTCGGGTAGTTCGCTTCGAGTATCGCCATGTCCTCAGTGGCGCCCAGGGTTTCGAATTGCGTTGTCGAAGCGCACAGGATTCGCTGGACTCTCACAAGGCTCGGGCCACGCGCCGTAGCTGCGGGGATCTTGTCCAAGTCACGCTTAAGGTCCGGCCACCACTTCTCGAAGGCTCGACTGAGAAGGCCATCGGCCCGCTTGTTTTCAAGAAGCGAGTTGATGCTCTCAACCAGCCGCCGAGTGCCAGCTTCGTCGGCTGGCACACCCTGAAATCGTGACAACGGACCCTGAATTTCCTCCGGCTGAAGACCAAGGCAGTAGGGAACAACACGGGAGGAAACGACGGACGTTGATAGAGCCCCCGCCTCAAAAATCAGCCACGGCGCAAAGAGATTCGTCGGTACTAAGCACAGGATGCCGAACCCCGTAGCCTCAAGTTCCCGGTCCAACTCATTTCCCCATCGCTGACCGGCCTGTATGTCACGACTCGAGATCCAGAAGCTGACATCGGGGAACACGAGCGCGAGCCATTCGCGCAGTACCGCTGCGAGGGCCTGACTGTTCTCGCCAGACCAGCTCAGAAAGACCTTCATCGTGTGCTCCAAGCGTTTTTCGCTAGCTAATGTTTGGCATCAGCCGCGGCGCGTCCGCTGCATGTTGTTGTACAACACTACAGCGCCGTTTCGACAAACTACAACAGCGGAAAATGGACCCTCGATGCATCGTTGCGAACCTTCTAAAGGATATAGATGTCTCCCCAAGGTCGGGCGGCATTTTGACACCCTGCCGAGGACTATTGCGGTCCTTTCCCTTTCCTTGGACTCCGTGAAGTATCCAGCTTCAAAGACCACATTATCCCGAGGTGCCGCTCGTTTCTCGTGAGTTCTCGGGATCTGATTACCCGACCATTAGTGGCAGCAAAACCCAATGTCAATCATGCCACAAAGTTTTCCGGTCAGTTGGCAGACTGTCGGCAATGCGGAAGTAATCCCGGGGCCCCTTCGCACTTTAGTTCGGCAATTTTGTAACTGGGGTTTTCATTCGTTGGTGATTCTAGCTCCTGTCGAGATATAAAGAGGCGAAAAACTTACGCGTCGATCGTTGTCAACGGTGAAGCGATTCATAGGACCATCCCTTCGAGCCGGGCGCGGGTCGGCTTGGCTGGACGTCTGGACGGACGATGGATTGGGCACCTCAGGCGCGTCTTTGCTTTCAGCACGCCGCATCGCCTCGGTTCCTCGGCGAGAAATAGCTCGCCTTTGGCATCGCTGAAGGAGTGACAACGCAGTGAACATCTGCCATTGATAGTTAACTAGTGATCATTCACCCAATCTTGCCAAGCGATTTCTAAGCGATGTTCGCTTTCACATCGTCTAAGAGTAGAGCTATTTTAAAACGGGGCACCAATGCCCAGGCGTGGTTTCCTCGCCGAAGCACTCGCGGTCCAGAAACGGGCTTCAGGTCCCTAGCCTTGTAAGTGGATGACCATACTGAACGCGGCGCAGGAGGCCGCCAGGTATGAGACGTCGGAAAAAGACAAGCAAACGCTCACGGACGAAATCAATACTTCGTTTGCCTGACTTGGAACAGTCGAAGAATGCAGTTCTGAACTCGCGGCGGCGAGTTCGCAGCTGCGGAACGTGCCGACATCAAGAATCTCGCTCCGCATGACTTGCGCCACACATGCGCACGACTATGCCACTTGGCTGGGGGAGAACTTGAACAGATTCAGTTTTTGCTTGGTCACGCATCGGTTCAGACGACCGAGCTATCTGGGATGCAAACAGAAACTGCGGCATGCGGTGAATGACAACTTGGGACTCGAAGACATCTGACTGAGAACCTACAACCCGAACGGGACTTATGGCCCGGCTTGCCCGCCGCTCGGCTCCTTCCGGAGGACCCAAGGAACGAAGCGGAAGTCTCCACTTCCACGGGAACGAGCAGATTCGTCTTTACGCCTTTTGCGGGTGTTTCGCAGTGCGTGACCCCTTTTGGCCGGCTCCTGCCGTGTGGTTTAATTTCCTGAGTGGGATCCCCGCGGAGGGCGGGGCCTATGAGCAACAAACTTCGCGTCTTTGTTAGTAGCACTATGGCCGACTTGGCGAACGAACGTGACGCCGTCTGCCGACAACTACGCGATTTCAACTTCGATCCGGTGAATGCAGAGGGCTGGTTGCCAACGGGCGTGGACACGTGGACGAAGATCGAACGTGAAATAGAGTCCAGCCACGTGTTTCTTCTGATCCTGGGCGAGCGTTATGGATGGATTCCCACCGAAGGACCTCAGTCAGATTCGAGGCGTTCGGCAACACACCTCGAGTACAGAGCGGCGAAGAATCTGGACGTGCCGATACTGGTTTTTCCTAAAAAATTGGGCTATTCCTCCGAGCGAGACTCTAGGGATGCTCAGCTCCGCGACGCCTTTCGAGAGGAAGCCAGCGCTTGGGCGGGTGGGCAGTTCGTTCGGGAATTTTATCTCGCAAGTGACTTAGCCATCAGTGCGGGGAATGCGCTGGTCGAGGTCCTTACGAATGAGTTTCTAAAAGAGAAGATCCGACAGCGGGCTGGAGACGCAGCTCGAAGTCGCCGCAAGATGGAACAGGATCAAGGAACGCGGCCCGAGGGGGCTGGAATGGTCATACCTCCTAGACTTGCCGAGATTGTCTCAAGCCGGAGAGCCGTGCTTTTTGCCGGAGCAGGCATCTCTTGGTCTGGAGGGATGCCTTCGCAAGCCGTATTCTCCCAGCACTTGGCAAGAGTTCTTTTGAAGAGACAGCCGGACTATTCGGTCAGCCCTGCGGCTAGTGAACTGAAAGCGATCGCAACAGACGTGCAGGCGTCGACCTCGCGGGCCGTTCTTCTCGAAGAGATTGGGCGAGTTCTTAACCCCCCGCAGGGATTGCATGCGACGTTAGCTCATGAAAGGGCCGTCTGCTTATTCGACCTCATCATCACGACGAACTGGGACAGACTCTTTGAGGATGCAGCTTCAGCGTGCAACCAGCGCTTTGATGTTGTAACGTGTGAAATATCCGCTCCTCTATCAAAGCGCTCGATCGTTAAGCTCCACGGCTCGTATGCCGACCCCGAAAGTCTCCTCGCAACTGAGGTCGAGGTGTTCACCATGGACAGTAAACGTCCGCGGCTGTGGGAAGCCGTACGTGAGATCATCCGTTCCAGACCCTTGATCGTCGTGGGATCGTCATTGCGCGATCCGAGTGTGATCCGCCTGTTTGCGGAAGCGCGTCCTACAGACTTCGGCTACTTCCTCGCGCGGAGTTCGTTTGAAGCCAACGCTGCCCGGGTTCGCAAGTGGAATTTTGAATGCGTTTCCGGAGAAGTGGAAGCGTTTTTCGCGGCGCTGACAGCAAGTGTTAATGGTGGAGCCGACTGGGCAGCCGGCGCTGAACCAGTAAACGCGCAATCATGATACGTCGGCGCCAGTCAACTTGCCATATAACTCCCATTCCCGAAATAGCAGAACGCAGATTCTGTCCGGGTCGACTGCAATGCGAAGTAGTCCGGGCCTCAGAGCGCTCTCGGCGCCCTCCCAGAAACGGGGTTCGAGGAAATCGGAGCGCGAGCAGCGATCCTCGCCTCGCGTTCCCTCTAACCGGACTTATGACCCGGCAGTCATGATGATCACAGGAATTTCCTCTTTGCCCCAAGGTAACAAGGAAACAATGTTGACCGGCTGCGCGCGCGAGCGTTTCAGTTGGCGGCCGGCAAGTTGAGGCAGATTTGGCGATAGGGTTGTTTTGGAAACCAACGCTTCCATTCATCGTGAGACAAGTTGCGAGTGAGCCGAGCACAGGCCTGGTCGCGCAGATCGCCCGAACGCCAGAGCCAAAGTGCTGCGGCGCGTTCTTCGTACCCGGTTAGCAGATAGCGGCCGTCGGGACTGAAAGCGGCCGAGTGGAGGTAGCCCACATCGGGTAGCTGCGCCAAGCGAGCGCCAGTCATAGCATCCCATACGGTCAGACGTCCGTGGGTAACCGTCGCGAACGAGGCGGAAGAAGGATCAGAAACGATTAGATCAATGTCGCCACTGGCAGTGAGCGAGAAACGTTTCTTGCCGGACGGAATATCCCACGCTTGCAGGTTCTCGCTTTGCGCAGTGAAAAGGATTGTGCCAGCTGAGTTGAAGGCGAGGCGAGTCAATTCAGCAGGCAGGGGGATGTGGCTGACGCGGGCTTTGCTGGCGACACTCCAAATGTCGATAGAGAATTCGTTAGGCGGTTTGGTTGTCTCGAAGGCCAACAGCCTGCCTTCATCCGCCGTGCGCAGCAAAGCGGAAGAAGTGCCATCCACAGATGTGGTCTGTCGAAGGCCCGGTAAGGTATACAGTCGGCTGACGCCATCCTGTTGGGCAGCAAGCGCCTTACCCGATGGGTCGATCCGCATTTCTCCGGAAACCTCAGGTAAAGGAATTACCGAAGACGGGTCAATGCCAATGAGAAACAGCTTATTGCCCCACTGGGCAATCACGTCGTTGGGATCGATGAAAAACAGTTTGTCGATAACGGGGGCGCCTTGGAATTCGATGTCGCGCAGAACTTTGCCATCGATGTCGGCAATTCGCACCAGGGATAACCAGTGCGCCGATCTCGTGGCGATAGCGAAGCGCCTGCCATCCGGGCTAAATGCAACGCTGCGGACGTCCGCGGGCACATCGAAGTAGACAGGGCGATCGGCGCGGCGCGTCTCGGAGACGAAAACCGAGCCCTCTATACCGCCAGCGGCGAAGCGCCCGCTGGCGGGACTGAAAGCGACAACTTCGGCGCCTCCGCCAAGCGAGCCACGCTCCAGTTCTCTTCCTGAAGGGAGTTCCCAGACGCGCGCCGTGCCGTCGTATGAGCCCGTGCCAAGTTTTGTTCCATCTGCATTGAAGGAGACGGCCGCAACAGCGGAACCATGTTTGAGTTCAAGAATCTGGCGGCCAGTCTCCACATTCCATACATGAGCCAAGCTGTCACCGCGCGCCGCATAGGCCAGAAGTTTGCCATCGGATGTGATGGCGGCATTGTAGATCCATTGCATCGGGGTGAGCGTTTCCGACGAAGCAGCATGCGTGGCTTTCAATAGTTGCCGGCCCGTATTTACATCCCAAACAAAAGCAAAATCGCCGCTTGAAGTAGCCAAGCGCTTGCCATCCGTGCTGAATGCCAAGTTGAAGGCAGCTTCACCGCCAACTAACGTGCGAAGAAGCTTTCGATGCACTGGATCAAAAAGCGAGACCACACCTTCTGAAGATAACGCCGCGAGGAGATCGCCGCCGGGACTGAAGGAAGTGGAAACCATTTTGCCCGGACATTTGAAATCGGCCACGAGTGCCGCGAGAGCGACATCGAAAACACGGACATGGCCATCGTCACTAGCGGTAACAAGTTGGTTGGCCTTGGGGCGGAATGCCACTTGGGAAACAGGAGCACCGTGGGCTATGCGCAACAATTCGCGCCCGCCGGGCACGGCCCAGACATGAGCGATGCCATCGCGGGTCCCGGTCGCAAGCAGCGAGTCGGAGGAGTTGAAGGCCACGGAAACGGCCGAATTGTTGTCCAGCGAAGCGCTTTGCGGGTCGCCGGGGACTTCGATGCGAGCCGCGGGCTGTTCGTCCGGCTCGAAAAATCCGAGCGGTTTATGGTTCACAACATCAATGAGTTGGGTGGAACCGTCATCGCGCGCTACGGCGAGGATGGCGCCGTCAGGTGAGAAGGCCATGTCGCGAATACGCTCGGTTGGGCTTGAGACTTCTGGTGGGTACAATTGCGCGCTTGCCGGTAAAAGGGAAACCGCTGCCCGCAACGCTTGATTTCCTTCGAACGAAGGGTTAAGGCGGTTTGATTCGATAGCGAGAAGCGCTGCCTCGCGAGCTCGATCTGGACTATCGGCGAGGATTTTGGAAGAGTTCGCAGCGAGGCTGGCGGCGAGATTCTGGACTGATTTTTCGTAGCTCAGGCGAGTTTGACGCAGTGCGAAGAGCGCAGTCAGGAGAATGGCGATGATGCCCGAGGTCGCCAACAGGCGATTTTGCCGCCGGACGCGAAGATCTGCGCCGTCGAGTTCGTCCTTGGGCCGGTTGTGCAAAGTAGCAGCTAGTTGGAGGACGGCTTCGTGAAAGCGCGGCTCGCGCATGCGAAGGCGAGTGACGTCGCGTGCCCAATGAAGATCGAGGAAAAGAGGTTCCTCAAGGAAGGAGGGTAGAAGGCTTGGGGGGAGAGAGTTAGTGGTCGCGGCCGTGAAAGAGCCGGTTAGATGATCCCACTGCAAAGTGCCACTGGTAAGGACAATCAGGAGGCGCGCCGTTCCGTTTTTGCCGATCCAATACTCGGCCTCTTTCGCAACCCAAGGAGAGGCGGCTGCTTCAGGCGAAGCAAATAAAATGAAGAACAAGGATTGATCGAGGGCGTCGCGAATACTAGACCAAAGCGCAGGATTCACCGCGAGGTTGGTTTGATCTCTAAAGATGTGCAAAGCGCGCAGCTTGTACCAGGGTTTGGCAAAAGAATGCAGGGCCGTTTGAAGGGCGGCTGCCAGAGTGCCATCGGCTGTGTGACTGTAAGAGATGAAGGCGTTGTAGGCCATCTACTTATAGGAAGATACACCAGCACACATCGAATGGCGCGCGCCGCGTGCCTATCCTCGTGCTTCTCGAGATAATGATAGTAAATAGCGCCGAGTGGTCCACAAAGAGAGCAACAAGCGAACCCGCCGTCATACGGGTTGTAGTCATGTCGCTCGTGGCTCTGATTCTGGCGTCTAGGTGTAAGCCAGAGGCGATAAGCTAGCGCGGATACAAAGATTCACGTTAAGACTCTTCACAAGATCTTCGGCCCAAACGGGAATTCAACCGCCAACAATCTGTTTGAGATCGTTGCCTATTTGCAGAACGCCGAAGGTCTGCGCTTCGAAGTCCAACCAATCTCGAGCCGAGGACGTCGTCCCTGGCCTCTTCCCGAGCAGTGTGTGTCCGCTTGGCCAGCAGTTCGTGTCCGGCTCTTACACTTCGGCCAACGTATTGACGCGCTTGCCGATTGCGCCGCTCTCGAGATGCGATCATAATGCCGCGAGTCCTTCCGGCAGTGGCTTCAAAGTGATCGGCGCAAAATGATCTGCATTAGTTGCTGTTCGAGCATGAGCCGTGCGTTCGCCGAGATGCTCGCGGCATGGCTGCGCGAGTTTGTTCCCGGCGTCGCCGTCGAAGTCGTTGCCGAAGACTTCGATACAAGGCCGGGCGTTGCGGGCTGGATCAAGCGCCTGCAAGTTGCACGGGTCAGTGTGATGTGCGTGACAAGCGATGTGATTGGACAGCCTTGGGCGTACTTTCTCCTTGGCCTCATGCGCCGGCATACTGGGGCGGGCGGAATGGTGGCCCCCGTGTTCCTGGACGTCGCCCCCGAGGACGTGTCGCCGACGCCGCTTCATATGTTTCAGGCGACGCGCATGAATCGTAGCGACGTCTCGCTGTTCGCGCAGCAAGTCGAAGCGCTCGTCGCCCCAAACGCGGATCCAGCTGAGGGTGCTCAGCGCTTTGTCGAGTCCTGGCCCGATCTGTGGGATCGGTCGCGCCGTATTCCAGGCCCCACGTTGGAAAGCTTCTTACTTTCGATCGCCCTGCCGCACCGCGTGGTCTGGTTGCGCTTCGACCCCTCCGGTGCGGACAGCGACTGGCAGGGGACCGTCGCAAGACTACTTCCCGCCCTGGCACGCGGGCCATTCGACCTCAGCGACATCGAAATGGGCTACTACGACTGCCTGGATGTCGACGGCCAGCGCTGGTTGGAACCTCCTGCGGTCACGTCGAGGGTCGGCACCTCCCACATCGCGCTCGTCCATCGGCAGTTTGTCGAATCGCAGGGCGGCAGCGCGTTCAGCAGCGCGCATGCGATCCTCAGGGCGGTCGACTCGAGCAAGGCGGGGTTGAAGGTCATGCCACGAGGCGACGACTTCGTGGTCGCCTCGGAGGTAATGTGAAAATCTTCATCAGTTGGTCCGGCGACCGCGGCCAGCATTTCGCAACTACGCTTCGTGATTGGTTGGCCTTGATTCTGCCGGACGCTAAACCGTGGACGTCAACGGAGCTGCGCCGCGGCTCGAACTGGACCGTCGAGTTGCTGGACACGCTGCGCGAAGCGCGCGCCTGCTTGTTGTGCGTCACTGCCGACGGGCTCGACTCTACCTGGGAGTTCTTCGAAGCCGGAATGCTTCACGGGAGTGATGAAGATCCCGTGTTTACCCGTTGCCTGTGCCTCGACGTGCCACCGCACGCGCTTGCCGGCGGCCCGCTCGCGTCGATCTCAGCGATCGAGTTGCAGCGGGCCGACATGCTGGCGCTGCTCGCTGAGATCAACGCACTGCTGCCTGCACCGATCCCCGGAGCCGAGATCGAAGTGCGATACGAGCGAGCCCGCGAGTTCTTCAACGCGCGGATGAGTGCGTTGCCGGAGGCGTGCCCGCGGCACATCAGCGTCGTTGTTCAGACTCCAAAGGGACTCTGCCCAATCGACGTTGCCTTCACAGGTGACACGGAGTGGGCGACGTTCGTCGCCTCGG
>Ga0157378_10000842_pt1 | contig 28489 bp, 18 predicted proteins | sample M65metaG_FD_115309 | JGI IMG/M metagenome (GOLD analysis project Ga0157378, IMG submission 115309) | Miscanthus rhizosphere microbial communities from Kellogg Biological Station, Michigan, USA - M6-5 metaG | ecosystem: Host-associated > Plants > Roots > Rhizosphere > Soil | place: USA: Michigan... | reverse complement strand
TCTACACCCCGGCTGAAATTAAAGACAAGTCGAAGGTGAAACTGATATTCCTCAGTTGTGGCAGCAAAGAAAGACCAGACGGTGTTAAGAACGCAGCCGCTGCATTGAAAGACGCGGGGTATAATGCAGTGTCATATATCTCTGAAAATACAGCCCATGAATTTCTTACATGGCGCCGCAGTCTGCATGAACTGGCACCGCTGCTGTTCAAAAACTAGCTACATGAGCTAGAGAAAAATATTTGTACAGGCGTTTAATAATATCATTAAATGAGGTATCGTCTTTTTATTTCCTTGTCATTACCCATCTTTTTCTGCTGTGCCTGTTTAGCACAGACCGGCAGTGTTGCCGCGGGTTTTAAGCCGGCCTCCAGTAATCAGCCCGGCAAACAGTATCCCCAGGTAAATGAAGAAGGTCGGGTTCGGGCCAGCATTTCAGCGCCGGACGCCCAAAAAGTTCAACTGGATATCGGCGGTAAAAAGTATGATCTGACCAAAGATGAAAAGGGTGTGTGGACAGGAGAGTCGATGCCACAGGATCCGGGGTTTCATTACTATCAACTGAACATTGATGGTGCTTCAGTTCCCGATCCCGGCAGCCTTTATTTTTATGGCGCCGGCCGCTGGGGGAGTGGAATTGAAATTCCTGCTCCTGATCAGGATTTCTATGCATTGAAGAATGTCCCGCATGGACTTTTGAGCGAAAACATCTATTTCTCCAAACTAACCAATGCATGGAGACGCTGTTTTGTGTATACACCCGCCGGGTATACTGCAGATAATAAAACGCGGTATCCGGTACTTTATCTTCAACATGGAAGTTTTGAAGATGAAACAGGATGGGGCGCACAGGGAAAAGCGAACCTGATCCTGGATAACCTGGTTGCTGAAGGAAAGGCAGTGCCGATGATAATTGTAATGGACAATGGGTATGCTTTTAAACCGCAGGAGAGTACAGTAACTGATAATAAAACCCGCCCTGCTTCCATCTTCGAGGATGTGATGATACAGGAAATCATTCCGATGACTGATGCTAAATTCCGTACCAAACCGGATCACGATCATCGTGCCATTGCCGGTCTTTCCATGGGCGCCAATCAAACCATCCGCATTATCATGAACAACCTCGATAAATTCTCATACATCGGGGGATTCAGCGGCACATCCAACTATCCGGGCACCGACACCATCGATCCGTCAACCTTTCTGGAAGGAAAATTTAAAGATGGTGTTGCCATTAACAGAAAGATTAAAGTGTTTTGGCTGGGACTGGGCACCAAAGAGCCCAATCCGTTTCCAGGATCGGTTGGTGCATTCAGGGCAATGCTCGACAAGCAGGGTATTAAAAATGTCTATTACCAATCGCCCGGCACAGCCCACGAATGGCTGACCTGGAGAAGAGACCTGCACGAATTTGCGGCTTTGCTTTTTAAAGAATAGATATTGAATATTTAAAGGTTTCTACATACATGGAAAAACTTTCGAACAGTTTGCTACTACGCAGTAAACCCTGGTTGTCATACTTGCTGGTTGTTATTTATATTTCGCACCCAAGTACCATTTTTAGTCAAACAAAAAAAAATAATGATAAAACAACGCCTGCATTTGCGGCCGGCAAATACCCTAATCTTTTTCTTGAAGCGGGGTACAGCGAGGCCGACATTGACAAGAAAATAAATAAAGCTTACTACGATCTTTTTGAAGGACCCAATCCTATTTATTTTAAGGTAGGTGATTCTATGGCTTATATTTCTGATCTGAAAAATCACGATGCCAGAACGGAAGGTCTTTCCTATGGAATGATGATCGCCGTACAATTAAATAAAAAAGATGTTTTCGATCGCATCTGGCGCTGGTCTAAGAAATACCTGCAACACCAGGATGGACCAAGAGAAGCTTATTTTGCGTGGAGCATTAATCCGGCCACTCTGAAAAAAAATTCCGAAGGGTCTGCATCCGACGGTGAACTCTACTTCATCACCGATCTTTTACTGGCCGGTAATCGCTGGGGAAATAAAACAGGTATCGATTATTATAGCGAAGCAAGAAGAATACTGAATGCTATGTGGAAAAAGGACGGAACGGGTAAAATCTATAATCTCATCAATACTGAACACAAACAAATCAGTTTTGTACCGGAAGGAGATGGTTATAACTGGACAGACCCTTCCTATCATTTACCCGCTTTTTACGAGATATGGGCATTGTATGCTAAAGACGGCCATGAACAATTTTATAAGGATTGTGCGGATACTTCGCGGGCCTTTCTGCACAGGGCCTGTGATGCAGTGACCGGCCTGAATTCGGACTATACAGATTTTAACGGAAAGGCGCGGCCAACACCCTGGGCGCCTGTTGGGTTTCGCTATGATTCATGGCGGGTGCCCATGAATATTGCCATGGATTATGCATGGTTTGGTAAGGACAAAAGTTGGCAGGAAGCATATGCAAAAAGATTACAAGCTTTCCTCAAATCCAAAGGTCTTAATACGTTCGACGATCAGTTTAACCAGGATGGATCAAAACCCGATTTTATTTTGCAGGCAGGCGGTTTTAAAAAGCTGCGCCATTCTATCGGACTGGTAGCTACCGTTGCAGCAACAGAAATGATACACCGGGATAAGAACCGTGATTTTATCCATGCATTATGGAATGCCAAACTGGAACCTTATGAAGATGGTTATTTTGATCCTTATTATGACGGCCTGTTGTATTTATTCAGCCTGATGCACCTCAGTGGAAAATACCAGGTTATCAAACCCTCCATGAACTAATGTTTTTTTAACATGTACTCCATATAAAATTCTCAAGCGTTATGAAAAATTTATTAACTGCTATCGCCATCATTTTACTTATACACAGCATCGCCAATGGCCAGGACCCGGTAAAACCAATGCAGCCATTATCCGATACTGTGAGACCGGGAATTTCGCATGGAACAATCGATACCATCACATACAACTCTGCAACGGTGGGCAGTAACCGAAGAGCTTTGGTGTATACGCCGCCCGGTTATTCAAAAAAGAAAAAATATCCCGTGTTGTACCTGTTGCATGGTATTGGAGGAGATGAAAAAGAATGGCTGAACGGAGGCCATCCGCAGGTTATCCTGGATAATTTGTATGCAGATGGCAAAATAGAACCAATGATAGTGGTGATGCCAAATGGCCGGGCCATGAAAGACGATCGTGCAGGCGGAAATATCATGGCGCAGGACAAAGTGCAGGCATTTGCGACCTTTGAAAAAGATCTGCTCAATGATCTGATTCCTTATATTGAAAAAAAATACCCTGTTTTTACAGACAGCGAACATCGTGCAATTGCGGGCCTATCAATGGGTGGCGGGCAATCGCTCAACTTTGGTTTGGGAAACCCGGATAAATTCGCCTGGATCGGCGGATTCTCTTCAGCACCCAATACAAAGCCGCCGCAGGAACTGGCACCCAATCCTGCGGTCATCAAAGAAAAAGTTAAACTGCTGTTTATTTGCTGCGGCGCCAGTGATGGATTGATATCTTTCAGCAAACGCACGCACGACTACCTGCAGCAAAACAATGTTCCCCATATATACTTTATCGAACCAGGTGTACACGATTTTAAAATATGGAAAGACGGTTTATATATGTTTTCGCAACTTATTTTCAAACCGGTTAATCCTGCTACGTTTTCCAAATACCCTGTGGCCGGTGCACCCGCGGCAACCAATATCAGGAACGCTGCCTATCCGCAGATACTGGCGGACAGTCGTGTCATGTTCAGCACAAAAGCGCCCGAGGCCAAAAGAATACAGGTAGACCTCGGTAAGAAATATGATATGGTGAAAGATACGGCCGGAGTATGGACGGTTACAACAGATTCTGTGAGTGAAGGATTCCATTATTATTCATTGCTCATAGATGGAGTCGCGGTGGTGGATCCTGCAAGCCAGGCATTCTACGGCATGGGCCGTATGGCCAGCGGTATTGAAATACCATTTGCCGGCGGCGCCTATTATGCTTTAAGAGATGTGCCACATGGCGATATCAGGATAAAAAAATATTTTTCCAAAGTAACCAATTCCTGGAGACAAATGTATATCTACGCACCACCGGGTTATGATATAAACGCCAATGATAAATACCCGGTCTTATACATTTTGCATGGCGGCGGTGAAGATCAAACGGGCTGGGCCACACAGGGAAAAACAGATCTTATTATAGACAACCTGATTGCTGCCAACAAAGCAAAACCGATGCTGGTAGTGATGCCGGACGCAAATATCGGTGCAGGTGGTTTTAACGCGGGCGGCATTGAAAGTTCGCTCAAGATGTTTGAAAGGGAAATGAAGGAATCCATCATTCCCTTTGTTGAAAAAAATTACCGCTGTTATAATGATGCTGCTAATCGTGCAATAGCGGGATTGTCGCTTGGAGGCATGCACACGCTGTACACGGGAATCAATAACACGGATATGTTTGCTTACCTCGGCGTATTCAGTTCAGGCTGGATAGTGCCCATGATGAACAATATCGGCGATGCACAGTATGCGTATATGAAAGCCAATACCGACAAAGTAAACAATAACCTGAAAGCTTTCTGGATTTCACAGGGCGGCAAAGAAGATATCGCCTGGAAGAACGGGCAGATAATGAACGCCAAATTGGATGAACTGCAAATTAAACACAGCTATACAGAATATCCGGGCGGTCATACATGGCCGGTATGGAGGAATAACCTGTACAATTTTGCTCAGGTGTTATTTAAATGAGAACAGCTATGACATGGATTGTAAAAATGAAAGCCACAGTATGAAACTGATATTAAGGTTACTGGTAATTGCGGTTCTGATGCCTTCGCTAAAGTCCTTTTCACAGGATAAGAAGTTTTACATCTTCCTTTGTTTTGGACAATCGAATATGGAAGGCAATGCAAGAATACAGCCGCAGGATACGGTTGGCATAGACCCACGTTTCCAGGTGTTGGAAGCGGTTGATTGCCCCAATCTGAACAGGACAAAGAATAACTGGTATCCGGCCGTTCCACCGTTGAGCAGGTGTTACACCGGGCTGACGCCGGCTGATTATTTTGGAAGAACAATGGTAGCCAATCTTCCAAAAGATGTAAGGGTGGGTATTATAAACGTGGCAGTGGGGGGCTGCAAAATCGAATTGTTTGATAAAGACAATTACCAATCCTATGTTTCAACTGCCCCGAAATGGATGATTGGAATGATTAACCAATATAACGGCAACCCCTATGCGGCCCTGGTTGAACTTGCAAAGATCGCACAAAAGGATGGTGTCATTAAAGGGATATTGTTACACCAGGGAGAATCTAATCCGAATGATTCCTTGTGGACTAAAAAAGTAAAGCTGGTATACGATAATCTTTTAAAAGACCTGCACCTCAAAGCTAAAAAAGTGCCACTGCTCGCGGGTGAAACAGTAAATGCCGACCAGGGCGGCGTTTGCGCGGGTATGAACAAAATCATAGCAACCCTGCCGCAAATGATAAAAAATTCCTATGTCATATCATCGGCTGGCTGCCCGGATGCTGCGGACAACCTGCATTTTACGGCGGAAGGATACAGGATGCTTGGTAAAAGGTATGCTGAAAAAATGCTTTCATTGATGGGAGTAAACGATATCAAAACAGATTAATTTTTTTTGCGGTCGCGATAAGTCCAAAGAAACAATGTATGCACGTTTACATGAGGAATACCTGGAAATATAAATTACTTACCAGTCTTGTTGTATGGCTGTTATTGCCGGGCTTCACTGTCCTGGCGCAGGAGAAGCTTTACCACAATATGTTTTCGCTTAACGATGTTCGTTTGCTGGAAGGACCATTTCAGCATGCCCGGGACTTGAACATTCAAACGCTCTTAAAATATGATGTTGACCGGCTGATGGCAGGCTATAGAAAACAGGCGGGCCTGCCGGCAAAAGCTCGCTCATATGCAAATTGGGACGGACTCGATGGACATGTTGCCGGACATTATCTTTCGGCCCTGTCCATGAATTATGCTGCCACCGGCAACCAGGAATGTAAGAACCGAATGGAGTATATGATTTCGGAATTAAAAGCCTGCCAGGAAGCCAACGGGAAAAATAATCCTGATTGGGCCATTGGTTATGCTGGTGCGGTACCGAACAGCGCAAAGATATGGAGCACATTTAGAAAAGGCGATTTCTCCGCATTCAAATCCGCCTGGGTGCCCTGGTACAATGTGCATAAAATGTACGCGGGCCTAAGGGATGCCTGGTTATATACAGGAAATGAAGAAGCGAAAAATATATTCCTTCACTTTTGTGATTGGGGGATTCACATAACGGAGGCGCTTACAGATGCACAGATGCAGACTGTACTGGATACAGAACATGGAGGCATGAATGAAATATATGCGGACGCCTACCAGATGACCGCTGACGGAAAATACCTGGCGGCTGCAAAAAGATTTTCACATAAGCTGCTGTTGGATGCGATGGCAGCGGGAAAAGACAATCTTGACAATAAACACGCAAATACGCAGGTGCCGAAAGCGGTTGGTTTCGAAAGAATAGCTGAAGTTGGTAAGGATGCTGAATATGAAAAGGCCGGTCGCTTTTTTTGGGAAACCGTCACCAGGAACAGAACACTGGCTTTCGGCGGTAATAGTAGAAGAGAATTTTTCCCGGCCGCCTCTGCCTGCTACGATTTTATAAATGATGTGGAAGGGCCGGAATCCTGTAATTCATATAATATGCTGAAGCTGACGGAAGATTTATTCCGCATGCATCCCCTGGCTGTCTATATGGATTATTATGAACGCACGGTATATAACCATATATTATCGACCCAGCATCCGGAAACAGGCGGCTATGTTTATTTTACACCCGTTCGCCCCCGGAGTTACAGGGTTTATTCCGCGCCCAACGAAGGCATGTGGTGTTGTGTTGGCAGCGGTATGGAAAATCACGGAAAATACAATGAACTTATTTATACCCATTCAAAGGATTCGTTGTTCCTGAATCTTTTCATACCGTCTGAACTAAACTGGAAATCCAAGTCCGTGCGTATAAGGCAGGAAACGTTGTTTCCATACGAGGAACAAACCAGGTTGACCATTACGGAGGGGACCGCAGATTTTTGTTTATTGATTAGATATCCCGCCTGGATCAACGACGGAGAATTGAAATTAACCGTAAATGGAAAGTCACAGTCGTACACTGCACACCCATCTTCTTATATAGTGCTGAGTCGTAAATGGAAAAAAGGGGATGTGATAAAAATTGATTTACCCATGCACAATGCCGTTGAGTATTTACCCAATACACCCCAGTATATTGCTATTATGCATGGACCCATTGTACTGGCTGCAAAAACAGGCACAGAAGATTTAAAAGGCTTGATTGCCGATAGCAGCAGATGGGGCCATATACCGGGCGGAAAAAAATTACCTATAAATACTGCCCCGGCCATAATAGAAGACAATATGGTAAGCTTTGCCGGTAAATTAGAGCCGGTAGCTGGTCAGGCTCTGCATTTTACCATTCCCCAAAGCAGCATGGCGAACCCGGTTAACTTGGTCTTGCAGCCTTTCAATACAATTCACGATGCGCGGTACATGCTATACTGGATGGCGTTGAGCAAGGCAGCTTATCAAAACCGTATTGATTCAATTGTGCAGACAGAAAAGCAACAACTTGCCTTGCAGCAGCGTACCATTGATTTCGTAGCGCCCGGAGAGCAACAGCCGGAAGCAGATCATTTCATTGAAAAACAAAACTCCAATACCGGAAATTACCTGGATGAATTCTGGAGAGATGCGCGCAATGCCGGATATTTCAGTTACACACTCAATACCGCTAACCTGACAGGCTTAAGTCTTATCGTACGCTATTGGGGCAATGAAAGCGGCCACAGGAAATTTGATATTTATATCGATGATACACTATTGGTTACGGAGAACCTTGAAGGCAAATGGAATCAGCAACAGTTTCAGGACCTGGAATACAAAATACCCGATTCGGTAATCAATGGTAAAAGCAAGATAAAAGTAAAATTCCTGGCACAACCAGGAAATACGGCCGGGTCTGTCTATTACATACGGCTTGCCCGGGCAGAAAAATAATGTTTAAAAACAATAAACCAATTTTCACGGTTTAAGCCAACACGTTGCAGCGATATGGATAAAATTGTAAATCGTCACCTGTTATTTTTCTGTTGTGCACTGGTTGTCCAGGGTGTTGCTTTTGCCCAGGTCAGGCTACCGCAAATGATCAGAGACAGCATGATTTTGCAACGCAATGCTAAAATAAGTATATGGGGTTGGGCAACCAATGGAGAACAAATAAAAATTTCATTCAACGGTAAGACCTATAAAACAAAGGCAGATGCCGGTGGCAAATGGCGCGCATCGCTCGCACCAATGACAGCGGGCGGACCTTACACCATGCATATCGCAGCCAGCAATGAAATAACATTAAAAGACATTCTGGTTGGTGATGTATGGCTCTGTTCCGGCCAGTCGAACATGGAATATCAGTTGGCGTACGATGATGCCACTTATGGAAAGGAAATGGCAGCAGTCAATTATCCGCAAATCCGTCAATTCAAAGTTCCTATTCACCCGGCGCTCCGTGGTCCCGAAGAGGTTATGACCATGGGTTCCTGGAAATCGGCTAATTCAAAGGATATCGGATCTTTTACGGCAGTAGGTTATTTTTTTGCAAAGAACCTGTATGAAAAATATCATGTTCCGATAGGTATAATAAACGCAAGTGTGGGTGGTACGCCTATTGAAGCTTGGATAAGCGAAGATGGTTTAAAAGATTTTTCAACCATCATGAGTACTGTTCAAAAAAATAAGGATACAACTTATATCAATAGTATGCGCAGGCCGGGCGGTGGTTTTCCCAGGCAACAACCGCCGTCGCCAAACGATAAAGGATTGAATGGACCGGTGCCCTGGTACGAGCCGGCATATATTCCCCATGGTTGGAGAAACATTACCGTACCGGCTTATTGGGAAGACCAGGGCGTAAAAGATTTTAATGGAGTAATGTGGTACAGAAAAGAAATAGACGTTCCCGTATCTATGGTTGATAAACCTGCTACCGTTTACCTAGGAAGAATGGTAGATGCCGATGTGCTGTACGTGAACGGGAAGCAGGTGGGAAGAACATTTTCTCTTTATTCAGAACGGCGATATAAGATTCCTGCAAACGTATTGAAAGCAGGTAAAAACCTTATTGTATCGAGAGTTACGAATAACAATGGCAAGGGAGGATTTGTTCCGGATAAACCCTATTACCTGTTTTCCGGTAGTGATACAATTGGTCTTGCGGGTTATTGGCAATATAAAGTGGGAGAAGTGTATGCTCCCCGCACAGGAACCGAGGGAGGATTTGTATCAGCACAAAATTCACCTGTTGCTTTGTACAATGGTATGATAGCTCCAGTGGTCGATTATACCATCAAAGGCTTTCTCTGGTACCAGGGCGAAAGCAATATAAACCGTGCAAAAGAATACGCGGCACTGCAGATAGCTCAAATAAATGATTGGAGGAAAAAATGGAACGACGAAAACCTTGCCTTCTTCCTGGTACAATTGCCAAACTATGGAGATTATACTTACCTGCCAGCAGAAAGCAGTTGGGCCTTATTCCGTGAATCGCAGTCTAAGGCTTTATCACTTCCGCATGTTGGCATGGCAGTAACCATTGATATAGGAGAATGGAACGATATACATCCCTGGAATAAACACGATGTAGGCAAACGTTTGTCATTGTTAGCTGAAAAAATGCTGTACGGTGAAAACATTATTGCAGATGGGCCTCATTTTCAGTCGGCCACCATTGAAGGAAACAAAATAATCATCTCATTTACGAATGCAGAAAATGGTCTAATCTCCAATGACGGAGAAGCATTAAGCGAATTTGCGATTGCCGGCGCGGATAAAAAATTTGTCTGGGCAAAAGCAAACATTGAAAATAATAGAGTAATTGTATCAAGCGATGAAGTGCCTGCTCCGTTATTTGTAAGATATGCGTGGGCCGACAGTCCCCCATACCCGAACTTGTTCAACAAAGAGGGTTTACCAGCTTCACCGTTCAGAACTGATAATTTTTAAAAGTTATGAATACGAATTCTAAATAAACGATAGTTATGATAAAGATTTTTTTGCCCGCTCTGATGCTTTTTACCTGCCTGGCAATGGCACAACAACCACAGCCTGTTAAAGTGGATGGTGGATTATTGCAGGGTACTACTGAAGATGGTTTAATGGTTTATAAAGGTATTCCTTTTGCCGCACCACCTTTGGGTGAATTCAGGTGGAAGGCTCCACAACCTGCTGCAAAATGGGAAGGAGTGCGCATGGCAGACAAGTTTGCTCCGGGCGCTATGCAGGGTATCAACCCGCCTTCCGGAAAAAGCGAAGATTGTCTTTACCTGAATGTATGGTCGCCGGCAAAATCATCCAATGAAAAGATACCGGTGCTGGTGTGGATCTATGGAGGCGGTTTCGCCGTTGGTTATACATCCGACCCGATGTATAATGGCGCACTACTGGCTAAGAAAGGCGTCGTGCTGGTAAGTATTGCCTACCGGGTAGGAGCACTGGGTTTTTTAGCTCATCGGGAACTGAGTGCGGAAAGTCCCAATCGTGTTTCTGGAAATTATGGTTTGCTGGATATGATTGCAGCCCTTAAATGGATAAAACAAAATATTGCTGCTTTTGGGGGCGATCCCGGTAAGGTAACCATCTTCGGCGAGTCTGCCGGAGGAATTGCTGTTAGTATGTTGTGTGCTTCGCCGCTGGCAAAAGGATTATTCCAGGGTGCCATTTCTGAAAGCGGAGGTTCATTCGGTCCCGCAAGGCCCACTACCTATCCGGGAGAGAATATGAAATATTTAAAAGATGCCGAATTAAATGGCGATGCGTATGCAAAAGAAGCCGGGGTAACATCTATTGCTGAATTAAGAAAGATTAGTGCAGATAAGCTTCCGGGTGGCCGTGGCATCGGCACATCGTGGCCCATCATTGATGGATACGTAGTTCCGGACGATCAGCACAATTTATACGAAGCAGGAAAATACAATGATGTGCCCATACTGGTTGGTTACAACTCGGATGAGGGCGCCAGTTTTTCACCACCCAAAACCCCGGAGGAATATATTGCGGCTGTCCGCAAACGTTATGGAAAATTTGCGGATGAGTTAATTAAAGCCTACCCGGGCGGCACCAATACGGTTCCTAAAACGGCACGTGATCTTTCGCGTGATGCGGCATTTGGCTGGCAGACCTGGAGCTGGGCAACTTTGCATGCTAAAACAGGCAAGTCAAAAGTATTTTATTATTGTTTCGACCAGCACCCGGATTATCCGGACACTTCCAAAAAATTTGGCTATGGCTCGCCGCACGGGCAGGAAGTAGCCTATGTTTTTCAACATTTAAATAAAGCAGATCAGAATATCACCAAAGCGGATCTTGATATTTCAGACGCAATGGCTACCTATTGGACAAATTTTGCAAAATTCAGCAATCCCAATGGCAATGGCATGCCTGCATGGCCTGTTTTCAGCAATGCTGCACCGCTTGTAATGTACTTTAATAAAACACCGCATACCGGGCCGGTACCCAGTGCTGCATCGCTGAAAGTGCTGGACGATTATTTTACATGGAGAAGAACAGCAGAAGGAAAGGAATGGGCTAAATAATCCTGCTCACATAATAATGCCTTACACAAACAGTGCGTAACATGGATAAATTCAGTGATAAAATGGACAAAAGAAAGATGTATAAAAACCAGGGATTATTCTTTACAAAAATAATTTTTACTTCAGTTTTTTGCTGTAGCATGGTGGCACAGGCGCAAACGGGTAAATCAGTCATCGCTGCAAAAAAAATCAGCCCGGATTTATTCGGTTTGTTTTTTGAAGACATCAACTATGCTGCAGACGGGGGCTTGTATGCCGAATTGGTACAGAACAGGTCCTTCGAATATGATCCCACAGAAAAAAAAGAATGGAGCCCATTGTCTTATTGGGAATATATTTCACCCGGCTATTCTTATGGAAAAATAAGTGTTGAAACTACTTCGCCCCTGAATGCCAATAACCCGCATTACCTGGTATTAGAGCCGCTGCATATCGGTAAGGAAGCTGGCTATTCCGGAGAATCGGGCGTAGGAATAAAAAACAGCGGATTTGCGGGCATGGTAATACGGGCGGGCGAAAAATACAATTTATCTTTTTTTGCGCGCCAGCTATCAGAAACGCCGGTACTGCTTGCCATCAGCCTGCAGAATGCAAAAGGAGAAATACTGGCTGAGAATACAATAACAACTGGTTCTAAAAACTGGCAACAATATACTGTTGCATTACATGCTAAAGCAGCATTTGATTCGGCATCGCTGGTGATACTGGCAAAAAGTACGGGCAGGTTCGCGATGGATGTGATTTCCCTGTTCCCCGAAAAGACTTTTAAAAACAGGCCGAACGGAATGCGATCCGATCTTGCTCAAAAACTTGCGGATATGAAGCCGAAATTTATCCGCTTCCCTGGTGGTTGTCTTTCGCACGGCGATGGCCTGGAAAACATGTACAGGTGGAAGAACACTATTGGCGGTATTGAAGAACGGGTAGAACAAAGAAATATCTGGGGCTATCACCAAACTGCCGGCTTGGGTTATTATGAATATTTCCAGTTTTGCGAAGACGTCGGCGCAAAGCCCCTGCCGGTATTGCCTGCAGGAGTAAGCTGTCAGAATACCGGTGGCACCTGGCGTGTGGGCGGTACGGGCCAGAAAGCCCTGCCATTGACTGAAATGAATGATTATATACAGGAAGTGCTGGATCTTATTGAATGGGCCAATGGGCCGGCTACGTCCGTATGGGGTGCTAAACGCGCAGCTGCAGGTCATCCTGCTTCATTCAACCTGCAGTATATAGGCATCGGAAACGAAGATAAAATTACACCTGCGTTTGAAGAACGTTTTAAAATGATCTACAACGCCGTAAATACAAAACATCCTGAAATTATAATTGTAGGAACAGCCGGCCCCGGACCTAATGGCGATGACTATGAAAAAGGATGGAAACTGGCGGATAATATCGCCGTCCCGGTAATAGATGAACATTATTATACCAGCCCCGAATGGTTTATTTCCAACCAATACAGGTATGATAGTTATAACAGGTCCGGGTCCGGGGTTTATCTCGGCGAATATGCTTCCTGGGGAAATAAATTGCGCAATGCCATTGCCGAAGCCGCCTATATGACGGCCCTTGAACGAAATGGCGATCTGGTAAAATTATCTTCCTATGCGCCCTTGTTTGCCAAAAGCAATTTCACCCAGTGGAAAACAGATATGATTTTTTTCGACAATACCAGGATCTGCCTCACCCCGAATTACCATGTTCAAAAAATGTTCAGTACCAATTCCGGTGATGTCTATTTCAGCAATGTGATCACAAAAGACGATAAAGACTCTGCTGTGGCTGCGTCCTGTGTGCAGGACAGTAAAACGGGCGATATCATTTTAAAAATCGTGAATTACAATAACGCTTTAAAATCAGTGTCCATAAATCTTGCGGGACTGAGTGCAATAATACCAGATGCAATACAAACAATCCTTTCCGGTAAGCCAGATGCTGAAAACACATTCGAAAACAATGATAACGCAGTGCCCGTAACAACCCCTTTACAGGTGAAAAAAAAATTTGTGTATGCGGCGGCGCCCATGTCACTTACCATTATACGAATCAAAACAAGAAAATGATCACAATGGGATGAGGCGAATAGTGCCTGCCTATAACAAGTATTTTATTATATAAAAAGACAAGCAAATGAAAAGTAAAATATCAATCGTATATGCGCTGATCAGCTTCCTGGCTATCACTCCATCAACCGCGCAAAATCCCATTATCAGGGATTTGTTCACAGCCGACCCGGCGCCGATTGTATACCACGATACTGTATTTCTGTATACGGGTCATGACACCGCGTTGGTTACTGCTACCAATTACAAAATGCCCGACTGGCATGTGTTTTCTTCTACCGATATGGTAAACTGGAAAGATTACGGAGCATTGCTTTCGCCTTCTACTTTTTCCTGGGCTACCGGTGATGCCTATGCAGCACAGTGTATTGAGAGAAACGGCAAGTTTTACTGGTTTGTTTCTACATTTCATAAAAAAGACAGCATCAGTAACGGAGGCGCATGCATTGGCGTGGCGGTATCTGACCGCCCAACGGGACCATTCAAAGATGCGATTGGGAAAGCGCTTACCATCAACGAAATGACGACTGACATGAAATATGGGTGGGATGATATCGACCCAACTGTTTTTATTGATGACGATGGACAGGCATATCTATTCTGGGGCAATGGCAGTTGCAAATGGGTGAAGCTGAAAGAAAATATGATTGAACTGGATGGCGGCATCACCACCTTTAAACCTTTGCACTATATAGAAGGCCCCTGGGTTTATAAACGCAAAGGGTTGTATTACCTGGTTTATGCCAGTGCTGGTACTAAACCGGAAATGATTGAATATTGCACCGCCACCAATCCTGCCGGCCCCTGGACCTACCAGGGAATTATCGAAGAAAATGTGCCCAATAGTTTTACCACCCATCCGGGGATCATTGACTATAAAGGCAAATCCTATTTTTTTTATCACAATGGCTCTTTGCCCACCGGTGGTAGTTACAGGCGTTCTATATGTATAGACTATATGTATTATAACCCGGATGGAACTATTCAAAAAATAATTCAGACTACCAAAGGCGTAGACCCGGTACCCGCCGGTAAAACGAAAAGCACCAAAAAGAAATAACAACTTTCACTGCTCATTTATTTTTTTATTATGCCCCGGAGATTTTTTCAGTTGTTTGCATTGACCGTCTGCATGTTTTGTACAGTTGCGTTGCCTGCACAGAAAGCACACAATCCAATTATTTTCGCTGATGTTCCCGACATGTCGATGATTCGGGTGGGAGACGTTTACTATATGAGCAGCACTACTATGCACATGAGCCCCGGCGTACCTATTATGAAATCGAAAGATTTGGTGAACTGGTCGCTCGTAAACTATGCCTACGATACGCTTGCAAACGTAGATGCACTGAACCTGGTCAATGGCAAAAGCACATACGGTCGTGGTTCCTGGGCGAGCAGCCTGCGGTACCACAATCATATATTTTATGTGAGCACTTTCGCGCAAACAACTGGCAAAACCTATATCTACTCCACCAGCAATATCGAAAAAGGTCCGTGGAAAAGGGCTTCATTCCAACCCAGCTTTCATGATAATTCACTCTTTTTTGATGACGATGGAAACATATATATGCTGTATGGGGCCGGCAAACTAAATCTTGTTCAACTGAATGAGGATCTTTCCGGTATAAAAGAAGGTGGTTTAAACCAGGTTGTCATAGAGAATGCAAGTGCACCCAGTCAGGTAGAAGGTAAACGTGGCGGACTTGGTGCGGAAGGATCTCAATTGTTTAAAATAAACGGCAAGTATTATCTATTCAATATTACCTGGCCGCCGGGTGGAATGCGTACCGTGGTTATTCACCGTGCGGATAAAATCACGGGTCCCTGGGAAGGTAAAATCGGTTTCCAGGATTTAGGCGTTGCGCAGGGCGGATTAATTGATACGCCCGATGGTAAGTGGTATGCTTACCTGTTTCGTGATTATGGATCAGTTGGCCGTATTCCCTGCATGGTTCCTGTGAGATGGGAAGATGGATGGCCGGTGCTGGGTGTAAATGGTAAAATGCCTGCAACACTGGACCTTCCTGCCAATAACAGCCTTATCCCCGGCATTGTACAATCGGATGAATTCAACCGAAAAAAAGGAGAACCTGCTTTACCATTGGTCTGGCAATGGAATCACAATCCGGATAACAACTTGTGGTCAGTTACAGCAAGAAAAGGGTTTCTGCGGTTAAAAACCGGGAGACTGGATACATCATTTTTACTTGCACGCAATTCATTAACCCAACGTACCATTGGGCCGGTTTGCTCAGGCATTATATCGCTGGATGCAAGCGGGATGAAAGATGGCGATTTTGCAGGGCTCGGCCTTTTGCAAAAGCAATTTGGTTTGCTGGGTGTTAAAATAGAAGGCGGCAACAAAAAAATTACCATGGTCAATGCCGGTACGGGAACGCCCGTGGAAGAAGCCAGTATTCCATTCAACCAGCAAAATATTTTCTTTAAAGCGGAATGCAATTTCACAGAGAAAAAAGATGTGGCAAATTTTTTTTACAGCCTGGACGGCAAAGCATGGATACCAATAGGTACGCAGTTGAAAATGGCCTATACGATTCCGCAGTTTATTGGTTACCGCTTTGCACTGTTCAATTATGCTACCCGGAATACGGGCGGCTTTGCTGATTTCGATTATTTCAGGATTACAGAAAATATATCGGAACCTAAATAATCAATACGCGGATCATCATGATACAAAAAAAGCCACGCACATTCTTCCCGGAAAAAATAAGGAACAATACACCATCTGATTTTATAAAAGACTTCACGCATTATCATTATGAAATTAAATAGCAACATGCATTGTTTATGAAAAAATACACACGAAGGCTGATGATTCCTCTACTGATTTTGTCAACCTGTTTTGCAAAAGCGCAAAACCCGATCATCAGGAATCAATTTTCGGCCGATCCTTCTACAAGGGTATTCGGCGACAGGATTTATTTGTATCCTTCACATGATATTCTTGCAAAGGAGGGCAGGGGACGGGTGGGCTGGTTTTGCATGGAAGACTATCATGTTTTTTCTTCGGCCAATCTCACAGACTGGACTGATCACGGAATGATTGTCAATCAAACCAACGTACCATGGGCCAAGCCAGACGGTTACAGTATGTGGGCCCCCGATTGCATTGAGCGTAACGGAAAATTTTATTTCTATTTTCCAACCTCGCCCGCAGACAGCGTGGCGTATGGCAGAGGCTTTCGCATTGGTGTGGCCATCTCAGATAAACCAACAGGTCCTTTTGTGCCCGAGGCGCAACCAATAAAAGAGGTGCGTGGTATAGACCCGAATGTTTTTATTGATAAAAACGGGCAGGGTTATCTGTACTGGTCTGCCGGTAATATCTATGGCGCCAAATTAAGGGCTGATATGCTTGGCCTGGACTCTGCCGTAAAAACATTGGGAGAATTGCCCACCAAAGGATTGAAAGAGGGGCCTTATCTGTTTGAAAGAAATGGAAAATATTATTTAACCTATCCGCATGTAGAAAATAAAATTGAACGGCTAGAATACGCGATGGGTGACAACCCCCTGGGCCCATTTAAGTTTGCAGGTGTTATTATGGATGAATCGTCCACCGGTTGCTGGACCAACCATCATTCTATGGTCCAGTTTAAAAATCAATGGTACCTGTTTTATCATCACAACGATTATTCTCCCTCTTTTGATAAAGCGCGTTCTGTGAGGGTTGACAGTTTATTCTTCAATGCTGACGGTACCATTCAAAAAGTAAAGCCAACACTGAGGGGCGTAGGTATTACCGATGCTTCAACAGAAATCCAGATAGACCGGTATACCCAGCTAAGCAATAGCGGCGTTGCAATAAGTTTTGTTGATACACTTGATCGCTTTAAAGGATGGCAGACAAATTTTAATGCAGCCAACGCCTGGGTGCAATACAATGGTGTAGATTTTGGCAAAAAGCAAGTCAAAACAGTTTCAATTAAAGCTATGTCGCAAGCAGGTGGCGTGTTGCAGATACGCACAGGTGATGTTAACGGGCCTTTGCTGGCAGAAGTGAAAATTCCGGAAAGCAAGGAATGGAAAGTGTTTACAGCGGAGATTCAAAAGCGACAGGAGGGCGTTCAAAACCTGTTCATATTATCAAAACAGGATGGCCTCGTAGCAGTAGACTGGATTCGCTGCCAGTAACGGTTTTACATCAATCACAGCATCATAAAACAGTCGTTCACCTATTCAACAAAAATTCCTGTTATGAAAAAAATGATTTTGCCTGCCTGCATAGCACTGTCTTTTCTGGCCAGTGCACAAAATGCCAAAATAAAAATTGACATCGATAGAAGCATAGGAGAAATTGATCCAAAAATTTACGGCGTATTCATGGAGCCGATTCAAATTAGTGGAAGAAGGGGAGCGCCCGATTCGCCCAGGCTGAATACACTCTATGGAACTTTGTATAATCCATCGTCTCCGCTGGCAGATGAAAATGGTTTCCGGAAAGATTTTATTGATGCTATGAAAGAATTAAAAGTTACCAATATGCGGTGGCCCGGTGGTAATTTTTTAATGGGTTATAATTGGCAGGATGGTATCGGCCCAAAAGATAAGCGTCCGGCACGGATCAATATGGCCTGGGGCGGGATCGACAGTAACCAGGTGGGTACGGATGAATGGTTTGCCTTGAACAAATCAATGGGCACGGAGAATGTCGTTGCTGTAAACCTTGGACTGGGAACCATACAGGATGCAGCATACTGGTTGGAATACTGCAACTATCCCAAAGGAACTTATTATTCGGATTTGCGTGCCAAAAATGGCCATCCCGCTCCGTACAAAGTGAAAATCTGGGATCTTGGCAACGAGGTAGATGGAAAACCCTGGGAACTGGGCCATAAAAATGCAGAAGATTATATTGAAGTTGCAAGGGAAGCAGCCAAAGCAATGCAGGCGGTTGACAACACTATAGAACTGGTAGGTTGCGGTTCTTCCTGGTACAGCCTCAATGAATGGGATAACTGGAACCGCAAAATACTAATGGGGATCGGAGATAAAATAAGATACCTGTCAATACACAGTTACTGGGAAAATTCAACTGACTACTACACACACATGGGAGTGGGCGCAAAGATATTTGATGACAGAATTAAAATCACCGCCGGAGAAATAGCAGCCGTGTCAACCACCCAGGGATTTAAAAACCCCATTTATCTTTCGGTAGACGAATGGGGCGCATTTGGTCGCAACTTCATGAGCGTTCTGCCGGTGGCACAATCGTTCAATTCTTTTATACGGCATGCGGATGTTGTAAAAATGTCAAACTTTACCATGCTAACATCCTTGTTGTCTTCCGACCCGAAAAAGGGTACTTACAAATCGCCGCTGTTTTATATTTTCAAGGCATACTCCAACAATTGCCTGGGAACCGCGATAGATAGTTATGTAGCCTGCGATACATTTAATACGGAAAAATACAAGGGACTTCCTGATTTGGATGTAAGTGCTACCTATTCAAAGCAAACGAATACTGTATTCATCAATGTAGTAAACAGGCATAAGGATAAATCCATAACAACCGACATCAGCAGTTCGTCAGGAAAATTTTCCGGCAGGGCCGAAGTCAGCATGATTGCGGCTAAGGAATTACAGGAAGCATTTTCATTTGATAAGCAGACCGAATACGTGCCTGTAAAAAAAGATGTTGAAATTAAAGGCGATGGTTTGTCGTATACGTTTCCCCCGCATTCATTTACACAAGTAAAAATAACGGTGAAACAATAATAGTCGCAGTGCGATCATGGAGTTGGTTTACCCAATAACTATTCTCAATAATATAATAGTAAAGATTGTCATAAGCACGATTAGTACCGGAGGGGTGATTCTTCATTCCTCCTCTTTTTTGCAAAACCCTTAACACGACCGGGAGATTTTTCAATGGATGTTGCTGTCTCCTTTCTGTCAGGCATGCTGATTGCCCGGCCTCAATTGTTATTTGCATAAAAGAAATAGAACATCAGCTTTTATGTAAGCAATACAAAAAGCATAGCCTCCGCTATGCTGCCCGCAGTTATTCGCCGGATATTCAATCATTCTTCCGGAGCCCGGTTACTCCTGTAACAAAATGAGCAGCCCTTTTCAGGACTGCTCATTACCGTTAAGAGATCAACATTACCAACTGCCAGGTTGATTCCACGGAACTTGCTTCATTTTGAGGATGAGGATAGTGGTTATAATATTTTAGTGACTAATAATAATAATCTTTAAGTGCTCCATTGAACGGCCTTAAAATCTCTCAACGCCCTGTACATTCATTGTTATTGAAGTTATTCTGTCAACTGGCCCTGTCATAAAAAGCAGTTTATTATTTTCTCCGGCAAACACATTGTTACTGCCACCGCCGGTATTGATGGTGAGAATATTATTTCCTCTTGGGTCAAATACATTTACGCCTGGCCCACCACTTACATAGATATTGCCCAGTTTATCCAGCGACATACCATCGCAGAAGTTTACATTACTGACTAATGTCCGGATATGCGAGAGCGTTCCGTCGGAATTGATATCAAAAGCCTGGATTTTACCTGTGCCATCATAGGTCCAGTTGTTTACATACAGTGTTTTACCATCCGGCGTTCCAACAATGCCGTTTGGCCATGTATCTGTGTTCCATTCCGGCATGGTAGTTACCCTAACCAATTCATGCTGGCCTGGTGCCAGGTAATAAACATGACCACCCTTGCCAGTTGCAGCCTGCTCAGAGTGCTTTGGTTCCCAATTTTGTTTCCTCGGATCTGATGCATCCCAATAATCTCTTGGAAAAATGGGGTCAGTGATATAGATACCACCGCTAACGGGATTAATCCATACATCATTGGGCCCGTTTAGTAGTTTGCCCTTGTAATTATTTACCAGCACGGTATGGCTACCGTCGGGATGTATTTTCCATACTTCCCCGTGCATATCGGAACAGGCAATCAGATTACCGTCCCTATCGAACTCCATTCCATTGGCGCGACCGGTACCTTGCAAGAACAAAGTTACTTTGCCGGTTTTTGCATCCCATCTGTAAATCCTGTCATTTGGCTGATCAGTAAAAAAAACATTTCCGTGATGGTCTACAGCCGGACCCTCAGTAAAACTAAAGCCCTTTTGAATGGTGTCTACAGATCCTTTTGTGAGACTTTTCGGATTTTTATCATCATCATCTCCGCCTTTGCGGTCACTAAGATCAATATCTGTTGCCGGATTCTTGAAATTCTTTTGGCAGGAATAGAATCCCAACAAACAGATTAAACCTGTGAGAAGGAAAATTTGTTTCATAACAAGCAATTTTTAGTTAGTTAAAAAATATTTATTCGGTTCAGCATGGATTAGTGTCTTTTAAATTTTTATAGATCGAAAATTTTTCATCGGATTCAAGTCTTGAGTTCTCTAAAGTGCATTATTGATTTTATCAATTATTTATCCCAGAACACGCGTGTCGTCAGGTTATCGGTGCCGCCGATTGCCTGCACCGCGGCGAAGTAATTGGTTTTATTATTTGAAGATTCGTAATCTGGATAAGTTAGCCTGCGGATAAATCCGCCGCTAAGATTATTATTAAAAAGATTCGGGCTCAAAGCCGGGAATCCGCTTCTCCTGAAATTTGCCCAGGCTTCGGTGCCGTTTGCTATGTTAGCTATCCAATACTGCGTGTTAATTAGCTGCAGGGCATTCACTGAATTATATGCCACCGCCGGATCAGTGAGGTAGGTGGTTTTAGCTGCGCCGGAAATTGCAGCGCCGTTTGGATACAAGGCATAAGTATCCATATCTGCCTGTATCCCGTTTTCATAAAATGTCTGTGCTGCCGCATCACCGCCGGCAATCCAGCCTCTTTTTGCTGCTTCGGCAAGCAGCAACGAAGTTTGCGCATATGTTACCCAGAAAGTAGGAGCAGTTTGAGATGCAACGCATTTAACGTTCAACTGTGAATAGTTATATCCACCAGCCCTGGTGCCTCTATAAGGAGGATTTTTTGCCAGTGAATCGCTGATAACACCAACCGGTACACCAAACTGATCGGCCGGCAGTAAATCCGGATTGGGATCTGCCAGCGGATTATTGGGGTCTGCAAATTTTGCAACAATAAAACCGGTTCGGGGATCATTGGTGGATCTCAACTGGTTAACAAAAGGCTCTGCGGCATAATAAAAACGAGGGTTGTTATTGATTAATCCAAGGTTAAACGTGTTTGTAGCCAGGGTGCCATCATACTTCACATACGCATTGTCTGCATTTGATGTCATTACACCCCCGGCAAATGCTTCCGCTGCCAACGCCTGGGCCTTTGCGGTGTTTAGTTTGGAATAACGCATGCCCAACCGTAACAATAGCGAATTACCTAATTTTTTCCATTTTGCTACCTGTGCAGAAACCGTGGTAATGGGGATCGCTGCATTTTTTCCGAAGAACAGATCGGCGGAAACATAATCGCCCGCGGGATTAAGCGCCGCTGTAGCTTCCCGGATTTCTTTTTCCAGGTCTGCATAGATAGCCGCATCATCATCATACTTTGGATAAAAAACATGATCAGTATAAGCCTTACCGGCGTCGGAATAATGAACATCTCCATATGTGTCTGCCAGCCCCATAAACGCCTGGGCTTTCCATATACGGATCATGCTCAACAAATTGACCGAACTTGTATTCCCTTTCAAAAGGGTCATCGCCTGCACCAGGCTCTTGATACCACCTGTAGCCGGGCTATTGCCCGTTCCGGTATACGATGCCTCCCAGCGGCCATTATTAAAGTTATCGATGTCTGCATTGAAATTGGGGCCGAGCGTAGCGCCGGCATTGAACGGGTTTACAAATTGCTGCGCAATGGTGTTTTCGACTTCCCAACCTGATCCGTTAAAACTGCGTTCCGCACCAGCAAAAAGAAGCGCCGGATCAATGGATGTAACCGCATAGGGATCCGTATTTATCTTCACAAAATCCTTATCGCATCCGGCAAAAATTATAATGACACTGAAAAGTATGAGTCTATTTATGATGGTTAGCATATAATTAAAACTTTACATTTAAACTTAAATTATAACTGCGTGTAGTTGGTAATGAGGTGTTCTCATATCCTGTTCTGATGTCTCCTGAAGACTGAATGGCTTCGGGGTCAAGGCCGGGAAGATCCTTGTGCAGTATAGCCAGGTTGCGCACTGACGCTGATATAGTAAGTCCTTTGAAAAATTTAAGATAAGAGAGCTTGTTAACAAGACTGGTCAGGTTGTATGTCAATGAAACATTTCTCAACTTGATGAAATCTGATTTGAAAACGAAAGGATCTCCAATTTGGAGGTTTCGGTAGTCTGCGTAGAAGCCCTGCAGATCAGTGACCGCCACCGTATTGAGTTGGCCGGTACCCTGGTTGATCCCCGGAAACACAATGCCGTTCTCTCCGTCGCGGCGACCCACCAGTGAAGCTTTAGACAATCCCTGCCGCAGCAAATTCAACGCTGTAGAAGACATTACTTTACCGCCGAACTTATAGTCTACAAATATTCCGAGGGTAAGCTTTTTATAGCTAAAATAGTTCGTCCACCCCCCTGTGTACTTGGGAAGCGCACTTCCCACAGGCTTATAATCAGGTGTTGCCAGCAACCGGCCGGCGGAACTCACCAGGATATTGCCCTTGGCATCCCTTTGATAAGTTCTTGTATACAATTGATTCATCGGCAGCCCTGCCGTGTAATGTATCTGACCAAGGAATTCATTGCCCGTGCCATTAAAATAAAGTAACAGGTAATCATTTACGCCGGGTGCAATACTGAGCACTTTCGTTGACAGGTATGTATTGTTCCAGGTACTGGTCCAGCTAAAACGGGCGGTTCTGATCGGTGTAACCTCGATCATGGTTTCCAGGCCGCTATTCCTTAAAGAAGCAAGATTCGCTTTGGATGTGTTATATCCTGAAGTGTTGGACAGGGTTACCGGCAACACCTGGTCAGTGGTTACTTTTTTAAATGCTGCAATATCAACATGCACGCTGTTGTTGAACATACGCATTTCAAGGCCTATTTCCTTTTCATCTGCACTAAATGGAACCAGTAATGCGTTTGGTGCATTTGTACCGTTAACCGTTGCTGTAACCTGCCCGTTAAAATTACTTGCAGCAATCGCATAATTCAGCAGGCCCTCATAAACATTAACGCCATTTGCGCTACCTGTCCGGGCCCATGCAAGTCTTAATTTACCATAATTGAGCCATCTTAGATCGGGTAATAGTTCTGAGAAAACAAAACTGGCAGAAAGAGAGGGATAAAATACATGATTATTAAGCGGATTATACACCGAAAACCAGTCTTCCCTGCCTGTAAAATTAAGGTACAACAAGCGTTTGTAGCCAACTTCTGCCAGTCCATACAGTGAATTAACCCGGCTTTTACCATAGCCATAAGATTCGGTCTTAACGTTGCCGTTTCCAATAGAGTAAAGATCCTTAACCACAAAATTGCTGGAACCACCATTCAAACTATTGCCTTCACTTCTATAAGTATTTCCCCCAAAACTTACATCAAAGGAAAACTTTTTGAATTCTTTATTGGCACCCACCAGGAAATCAGCATTCACGTCGGTACCCTTTCCCTGCGAAATATTATAAGATCCTTTGTACGTACCATCGGCATTTGTAGGTATGCTGGTGCCAATACCATAAGGAGATATGGACTCATTTGTTGAAACGGAATAATTGTAATTATACCTTCCCTGCGCATATAACCAGCTTGTTAAATCATACCTCAGAGTGGCGGTTCCCAATATGCGGTCTCTATTGTTTACCCAATTCTGGCCTGCCTGGTTGGCATAATAAGGATTAAGCAAGGTGCCCTGGAATCCGGAGGTTTGGGCCTCTGTTCCGTTAGCAGGATTAACTGCACTGTTCTTAAGCGCAGATGTTGGAATAGAATTCGCCAGGCGGGTGAAAAAATTTACAGAACCCGGCCCTTGTATACCTACTTGCGGTGGATTTTTTTGTTTCTCGTTCGCCCAGTTGATGTTTAGCGACAATTTCAGTTTCTCGGTAATGTTCTGGTTGAGCCCTACATTGAAAATCTTCTTTTTATACTCATCTCTGGGTTCAATGCCTTTTGCATCCACATTCGAAAATGAAACCCTGAAACTGCCTTTTGCTCCACCGCCCGAAAGAGCGAGCGTATTAGTAAAATTTGTACCCGTTTGCAGGTAATCAAAAAGCCGGTTCTCGTAAGCTTTGTAGGGCTGAAGTGAGCCATCAAAGATCGGCGTGGGTGCGCCATCCAGCTTAGCACCCCAGCCATATTGGCCGTTGCTGGCCGCACTGGCCGCCGATGTTGGCCGCAAGCCACCCGTGCCTTCTCCGTATACCGTCTGGAATTGATCCATATAGTTCAAAGCGGTCTGGGCAGTATAGCTGGAAGTATATTCAACACCTATCCCCGAATTCTTTGAACCCGATTTTGTAGTAATAATGATTGCACCCGAAGCTGCCCTGGAACCATACAATGCAGAAGCAGTTGAACCTTTCAGCACAGTCATGCTTTCAATATCATCGGGACTAATTGCCTGCAGGTTGTCTCCCTGGTCACGAGTATTGCCCCCACCTTCAACGCCTCTCGCACCCTGGTCCATCGGTAGACCATTAACCACAAGAAGTGGTGAATTGGTTGAGCCGGAAAAACCTACCTGTCCGCGTAATCGTATTTGTGTGCTGGCTCCTGCGCCGGCGGCCGGAGGGGTAATGTTTAAGCCCGCAACTTTCCCCTCAAGCGCTTCAGCAACGTTGATAGTTCTGTTTGTGACGAGTTCATCCGTTTTAACGGAGGTTGCAGAATATCCCAATTTTCTTTCCTGGCGTTTAATACCCAGGGCTGTTACTATTACAACATCCAGATCCTTTTGGTCGCCTTTAACCAGGTTAACAGAAATATTATTTCTGCCATTTACAGGAACTTCTATAGAAGCAAATCCAACATGGCTTACAACAAGAATATCATTACCTGCACCCGCAATGCTGAATTTCCCAGCAGCATTTGTACTGGTAGCTTTCGTTGTACCCTTTATTGTTACTGTTGCACCGTTAATTGGCTTATTTTCATCACCCGTTACTGTGCCGGTAATTGTTTGTGCTTCGGCTGAACAAAAAATAAAACTGAGAAAAAAAGAAAGTAAAAGGCTGATTAAACGGGATCCATGGCTGGGTTGCCGATTTTTCTTCATAATTGCAAGTCGTTTTGATTAAATAAAAAACCACGAAGGGGGTTTACTTCGGGATTTACGTAAGGAGTTGCTAAAATACCCTTGCCTGGAGATAAAAACTTCCAATAAAGAACTTTGTTGAATTCTGTAAAAGCATTTAAAATAAATTCATTTTCTTTATGGGCTAACTTGATCCGATTTACAATTTTGCGCGCAGGATTTTTATCAAATGCCTGCGCTGCATTGCTCATCAATGCGCTGTTCGTTCGGACTGAATCAGCGTGGAAGGACGGATACCAGTATTGAAAAATAAACGTTGAACTCAATTGCACCCGGGCAGAAGACATGCAACGCTGCCGGGTAGTGCAGCATACTGTGTTTGGCTGCAAAGCCGAACGACCCCATGCAATGAAATAAAAGATGTAAACAGGTAGTAAATTTTTATCTTACAAATTATATAGAAGTTTATTTCAGTCAGCCGCAGCTTGGGAAGAAATGAAATCCAGCAAACTTGAAAAAAAACGATTGCGCAATTATCTACTCACCGGAAAATTTTTTGTTTTCCGTCTTACCCATAACAGTGGTGCTATCTTTGAGTGGTCCATCCGCACGCCACAAAATATCAACCATTATTTTAATACCGGTCATCGCATCCAGGCATTCACTGATCAGGTGTCCAACATTATGCGATATTATTTTGAAACCCTGCAAAAGCATACGTTATAAACAATTTATAAGTTTACCGCATGTTGCAGGATATTTAAACGTCTGTTTTAACCATGGCTGCTTTTAAAAAAATTTTATATACCGCTTGTTATTTTGCAGCAATCATTTTCTTTGCAGGGTTTGCATTCACCGCATGGAGGCATATGCATCAACAAGCCGGATGCCTGCTGGCTTTGGCTTTTGTAAGCCTGGCCATTGCATTCAGCGGAAATAAGATACTTAAAGGCTACTGGTACAGCGTTGCCATACTTGCTGTGGCTACGGTAGCAATGTATTTTCCGCAGTACTTTAAGACGGTCGCCGGAAAAGAAGCTTCATTTTTTATTCCGTTGCTCTTGCAGGTTATCATGTTTGGTATGGGAACAGAATTAAGCCTGAAAGATTTTTCGCAGGTAATGCGTATGCCCAAAGGCGTAATCGTTGGCATAGTATGTCATTATACCATTATGCCACTGGTGGGGTTTACAGTGGCCCATCTTTTTAATTTTCCACCTGAGATTGCAGCGGGCATTATTCTGGTGGGTTGTTGCCCAAGTGGCCTTGCCTCCAATGTTATGTGTTATCTCGCCAAGGCTAATCTTGCGTTGTCGGTTTCGGTTACCACCGTTTCCACATTATTGGCACCATTCCTGACACCAACACTGATGAAATTACTGGGTGGTAGTTATATATCAATCGATCTCTGGGCAATGGTCTGGGACATCACAAAAATTGTAATAATACCTATTGCAGCGGGGCTTGCATTTCATTATATCGTTCGGGGAAAATTAAAATGGTTAGACAAAGCCATGCCGGTTGTTTCAATGGTGGGTATTGCTTTGGTATTGCTGGTTATTACTGCAGCAGGAAGGGATAATTTATTAAAAGTAGGCGGATTATTAATAATAGCAACACTGATACACAATGTAGCCGGCTATTTTCTCGGTTACTGGTCGGGCCGTTTGTTAAAATTCCCGGAGAGGGATTGCCGTACAATTGCACTGGAGGTGGGAATGCAAAATGCCGGACTTGCTTCCGCACTTGCCAAGGGAATGGGTAAAATAGCCACCGTGGGACTGGCTTCCGTAATCTTTGGAACGATGATGAATGTAACGGGTTCCTCGCTGGCAACCTGGTGGAACAACGAACCGCCAGAGGATGCATCCGCAGATAAGTAAATACGATAACAAGTCAAATATCATTTATCAATTTAAAATAAAAGCCATGGTTAAGTATTTATTGTTTTTTTTAATAGCCATCCGGATTACGCTGCCGTCACTGTGTCAGCATGTACAAATAAGCAAAGATGAATTAATCGGGCTTACCCCGGAATGGAAAGGTGAACGGTTTCCTGACGGACGACCCAAAGTACCGGATGATATTATCCGCAGAATGAAATCGGTAAGCGTGGAAGAAGCCTGGGCTACTATGGCCAATGCGGGTTACCGTTACCAGATTGCTGAAGGGTGGGAAGTAATCAATCCTGATAGTGTATTGGTGGGCCGTGCCGTAACTACCACATTTATGCCCGGGCGTCCCGATGTATGGAAGGCGATTGATTCTATAGGAAAAAAAGAAGGAAGAAGAGCGCAAAATGTGTGGGCTGTTGAAATGCTGGTAAAAGGAGATGTATATGTAGCTGATCAGTTCGGGGCAAAAAGAAACGGACCCACTATTGGCGATAACGTAGGCAATGCCATTTTCGCAAGAACGGGGAACGGCATTGTCTATGATGGTGCAGTAAGAGATTTGGAAGGCCTGAAAGAAATCGGAGGCTTCACGTCTTATTATTCCAGCTACGATCCATCTTTTCATAATCCAGGCGCAGGGCCGAACAGGGATTTAACTACTATGATCGTTGGCATT
>Ga0157378_10000841_pt1 | contig 28513 bp, 23 predicted proteins | sample M65metaG_FD_115309 | JGI IMG/M metagenome (GOLD analysis project Ga0157378, IMG submission 115309) | Miscanthus rhizosphere microbial communities from Kellogg Biological Station, Michigan, USA - M6-5 metaG | ecosystem: Host-associated > Plants > Roots > Rhizosphere > Soil | place: USA: Michigan... | reverse complement strand
GCATATGTGTGTTTGGGCGGCTTACATGTATCCTCTCTTCCAGAAGAAGCGATGCAACATGCCGACAGCATTTTCATCGGGCCTGGTGAAGACACTTTTCCGTTATTTCTAAAAGATTTCAAATCAGGAACGCCGAAAAAGATCTATATGAATGCTGAAAGAAATATTTCAAGTATTCCGCCCATCAGGAGAGATCTTATCAAACGGTCACATTACCTGGTGCCGAATTCAATTGTGGTTTCCAGGGGATGCCCGCACCATTGCGACTTTTGCTACAAAGATGCTTTCTTTGAAGGAGGAAAATCATTCTACACACAAAGAGTTGATGCGGCGCTCGCTGAAATTGATCGATTACCCGGCCGGCATTTGTATTTCCTGGATGATCATTTATTGGGTAATCAAAAATTTTCTACTGCATTATTTGAAGGCATGAAGGGAATGAACCGCGTTTTCCAGGGAGCATCAACAGTGGATGCGATTCTAAGAGGAGATCTCATTGAAAAAGCCGCTGAAGCGGGATTGAGATCCGTGTTCGTTGGATTCGAAACATTGAGTGACTCCAATCTTCAGCAAAGCAATAAGAAGCAAAACCTCGGTAAGGATTACGTTGCGGCCATCAATAGGCTTCATTCATTGGGCATCATGATCAATGGAAGTTTTGTTTTTGGATTGGACGATGACACTAAGGATGTATTCAAGAGAACAGTGGACTGGGCAGTAAAGAATGCACTCACTACTTGCACTTTTCATATTCTCACTCCATATCCTGGAACCAGGTTGTTTAAGTCGATGGAAGAACAAGGAAGAATCCTTCATCGCAAGTGGGACCTGTATGACACGCGGCAGGTAGTATATAAAACCGTTGGACTAAATGCCGAGCAATTGAAAAGTGGTTACGATTGGTCGTACAAATCTTTTTACAGTTGGCAGAATATCACCAAGGCCAGTTTTCAACACAACAACTTCAAACAAATTGTGAAGCATTTTAGTTATGCAGGCGGCTGGAAAAAGTTTGAACCGCTGTGGAATTTCATGATCAAGACAAAGGGATTGAACAAGATGCTCCCCCTTCTTGAAGCGATTCTTTCAAAAGTAAATCGTCGAAAAAAAGAAGGAGACGCACCATCACCATTTCCAGCGATTGCGTAAAGGCCTGTGCTTACTCGCAATCTTTGTACCTTATGATTATTAATTGACGCAATATCTGAATATGGAAAAAGAAACCTTCTCTATAACGAAAAGAATAAAGAGTTTCGACTATGCCTTTTCCGGATTAAGATTGCTGTTTGCAACAGAACACAATGCCTGGTTACATCTCGTGGCAACAATAGCTGTGATCGTGCTTGCATCAGTCCTTAGAGTAACTGCAACCGAAGCGGGGCTACTCACGGCGGCTGTAGGCTTTGTTTGGATAACAGAACTCTTTAACACCTGCATTGAAAAAACAATGGATTTTATTTCAAAAGAAAACCATCCTTCTATAAAGTTGGTAAAGGATGTGTCGGCCGGTGCGGTGCTTGCCGCGGCGATTACCGCACTCGCGATTGGTTGCTTTGTATTCATACCTAAATTGATATAAGATGAAATGGAATGTGCAATTATTGAAGAAGACAGAACTAATTCTCAACTCTGAAATCAATCGCTGGCTAATTGGGTCTATGCTTTTCAGCGTCACGCTGATTTTGTTCCGAATCGCATACACGCGCGAGCTGACCTTCATTTTCCTGGTTTGGAATTTATTTCTCGCGTTTATTCCTTACTCCATCAGCACACTAATTCAAATGAGCTTTTCCTCGACCACCAGCAAATGGAAACTGGCGATTCCATTAATGAGTTGGTTACTGTTCATTCCAAATTCGTTCTATATTATCACTGACTTATTTCATTTAGGCATTTCAAATATGCCAATCTGGTTTGAAACTGCATTGCTGCTTTCGTTTGCGTGGAATGGGTTGATTCTCGGGATTCTTTCGGTGCGACAAATAGAGAAGGTGATTCAGAAAGTTTTGCCGAAGATGAATGAATATGTTTTTCTGATTCCTGTTATGTGCCTGAATGCGTTTGGCATCTACATTGGAAGATTTTTGCGATTCAACAGTTGGGATGTCATCAGTAATCCATTTGCATTAGTGGCCGATATCACTAACCTAATCATTCATCCCATCGCTTACAAAAACGCGTGGGCAATGATTGCCTGCTATGCGGTGCTGATGACCTTCATTTATCTTACCATAAAACGAATCGGAAAATCGATCCGTTAAGAGATACACGAATTGCACTAATCACACTAATTGAGACACAACAATCTGGGTCAGAAATTTTGGTTTTACTATTTCGCAGGTCCCTGCGGCTATCCCAGCCACCGAAATTCCAATTAACACGAACGTAAAAGCCGTCTTCGACGGCTCCACGTAACATAATTCGTGTTAATCGGAATAGGTAGTGCTGCTATTAGTGAAAAAAAATCAAATTTCAAATTGGATAGTTGCGACTCGGATATCAATTCTTCTTATTCGTGTAATTCGCGCAATTCGTGTCTAAAAAAATAACCGCCCCTCAGGGCGGTTATGATATCGTTGAACATTCGTGACATAAAAAACTAGAAGTCCACTCCCATCGCCAATTGCCAAATCGGTGCTCCACTGAAGAATCCATTCATTTGCCAGCCTGCATCAATTCTCAAAAAATATCCCAGCAATGTGCTTCTTGCGCCAAATCCATACCCGCCTGCAAATGGACCTACACCGCCTGCTTTAATAATCACGCTTACTGGTGTAGCGCGCGGATCAGTATATGGTACTGATGGTCTTTCTATTTTACCATAGTTTCCATTCCAGGCCGTTCCGAGATCTATGAATTGGGTCAATTGGAAATTTCTGACAAACGCATTGTTGATCGGCTTATTAAATAAGGTAGTGAACACAGGGAACCTAAACTCACTATTAAATATGAGTGCATTATTTCCGTTTGCAGTGTTCTGTTTGAAGCCACGCAAGTTTACAGCAAGCGATTGGAATGCATAGTCCGGATCTTGCGGCCGCGGATCAATATTATATTTCGGGAACAACCATCCATCAACTCCACCGACGTAATAAATAACTTTTCTATTACCCCATGAGAAATCGCCTGCACCTCTGAATGCCCAGATGAAATTCCTGAAGATGGGATAGTAATATCGACCATCGAAACCAGCATTGAAAGTCGTCTTTCCTTCTGTGCCACCCACTTTATTCATTTGAGCCGCCCAATCAATATATACTTTGTATCGAAGGCCGTTCATGATGTTAAGCGATTTCTGCACAGCATTATCATATACATACTCCATTCTCACGAGGCCGTACGTTTGCTTGTTGTGATCAGGCTCTTTCAAAATGATCGTATCCAACTGAGGATCATTTCCTGGTCTTAAAACTAACTTGTCGGTTCTTACGCCAAACATCATCTTAATACTCCTCACTCTGTCGAATGGATATTTTACCACGCCCTGGTATAAATTGGTAAAAGATTTTCCACCAATCACAGAGCCACCCCCCAATTCAACACTTCCCACTTCAGTTTTCCGGTAATAAAGCAATGAATAGTCAAACCGCTTTTTGAGGTAATCAATTCTCGAATACCATTCTCCACCACCATCAAACAATGATGAATTGTTCGCAACAAAAACTTCGTTTGGCCCATTACCAACGGCTACACTACTTCCTTGTCCATTAAAGAATGGTAACCGAATTGCGCCGGTAAAACGAATGTCTTCAAACAAATCGAACACAGAGGCCTTCAACATTCCATTAAATGCGCCGCTGCTGGTAAGACTGATAGGTAATGCGCCAGTATAAGGCTCATACCTGGTTATCAGCACATCATTATTGAACAAGTTTCCGGAAAAATTATCTACCGAGAACTTCAGTCTGTAGTCAAACAATTTCGCTTTTTTCAAAACTGTTTCATGTTCTTCGTCCTCCCCGCGCACAATGGTTCCTACCCGATTTGAATCCTTCGAGGTCCGCTTTTCCTTATCGAATTCGCTTTCAAAAAAGTCATCCTTCTTGGTGCTGTCCACAGGCTGCTGCTCAAATTGCAATGCCTGCCCACTCGCTAATTGCGCTTCCAGCATTGTCTTCTTCCTAAAATCAGTAGGTCGTGCAACCACATTGCGTCTGCGCAAGGCATTTTCATCAACGCGTAGTTTGTAAAGAAACTTTAAATCACCCTCTTGCCTCACTTCACTCACCTGTCCGTTGTCGCCGGCAATTTTTGTTTCTTTTACACCACTTTGATAATTCGTGATTGGGAACGTATATGCGGAATCATTGATCAGTGAAACAACAAATACTGAATCAGGTTGCGCCTGGTCATACACTTTCAATGCCGAATCAAGATCTTTTGGGTCAGGGTTTCTAAGGAACAAATCTCCGATTCTATACACTGTGTCCACTCCAGCTCTGCTGGTTTGGAAGAAACCTGCATACCTATTGGCTATACCATTTTCATCACTGATGAAGGTAAAGTGCGATGTGTTGTATTGAGTTGGAAATCTCGCATCACCAAATTTCAGATGCGTGAGCTGCGAAATATTTTTAAACTCATTATCTCTCCAATTGTCAACCAGAAAAACATTGAACCGATTATTCGGCAAAATTGTGTCTCCTGTAGGTGCTTTCGAATCTGGGCGATTTGAAGCATAAATAATTCCGGTCCGATTTGGAAAAGCAACGAATGATGCGTCCAGGTCATCGTAAATATCATCTGTGATCTGATCCGTTGTTTGTTTGTCGATTTTGTAAACAAAAATATCCGACTGCCCTTTCTTCACACCGCTAAATAAAAGGGTATTCGCGTCCAGCATGAATTGCATGCTCTGTATCTGGTCGAATTCGGGCAGCTCCATACTCAGTCTCTTTGACTTAGTCACCAGATCATACACAAACAGCCTGATTTTTCCCTCCGTCCAATACATCACCGCAAGTCTGGAACCCTTGCCATCCCACGCAAGCAAAGGATAATTTGGATTCACTTCGGCATCCAACGTACGCACGCCAAACTTGAGCAACACTTTTCTGTTCACATAGTTTTCATACAGCACTATCCTATATTGGCCTCTCTTGTATTCCACAACAGCATAGGTCTGACTTCTTGGAGCAGGATTCGCGGTGAATCGAATAAAATCCTTACCAGGTTTGATTTCCTCAACTACTGAAACTGTTCCTTTTGGAAAATTTCTTCTACCCCTAATGTCCTTATTATATCTTTCTTCTTCTTCTGCCATGAAGTCTTTCAGGAGTGCCTTGAATTTTTTCTTTGCTATCCTGTTAGATGCACTATTCAAATTGCGATATACGCGGGCGAGGTATAAAAAGTACGTGACGTTTTCCTTCTTATATTTTTCAGCAATATAATTCCAGAATGAATGTCCTGCCAGATCGGGACGTTCAAATGCAAACTGGTAAAAGTTCTTATATCTACCGGAAAGGAGAGCCGACTTGAGGTCATCATCCAGTTTTGTACTCCACGGTTCTGCTGCATATTCAACATATCCGTCAACCAACCATTTTGGAAGATCTAGCAACGCCTGGTTAGCAGCAAATTCTCCAAGGTCATCTCCAAACAAAACATTGTCTACGAGAATGCGCGCAATTCCCTGCCTGATCTGCCTCTTAAGTTCGTTATGATCGCCATTAAAGGACACGATCATTTTATTATTGACCAGTTTAGTTTGGCCACCCGTAGTTTGCCAGTCGATATCTAATCCAATGTTCGATTGCTCGAGGTCATTAAAATGATTATAAATAATAATATTGGCCCTGCGCTGCAAGCCATATTCTACAAACTTTTCAATGGAGGGAAGCTCTTGCTCTGCAAGTTGCACCACATATTTCCCCAGCGGCATCCCATTTTCTTCGAAGTATGCATTGAAATTGGCCGTTTGGTAATATTGCCACCTGAATTTCTTATACTGCACCCTATTCTTGCCAAACTCAACCGTATTAACCTGAGCGATTACATGACTAACAAGGGTACACGCGATCAGAACAAATCCTGCTATCCTGCCTGTCTTCAACAATCGTTTCCGGGGAAATCGCATATTCTATCTTTGAATTTTAAAATTAAATAATTGCCTGATAAGCGGGGAAATTCATTTTTGACCAAAGATTTGTCCATGTTTGAGGTAAAAAAATTCGTGTTCAGCCCTGTCGAAGAAAATACATACGTCGTATATAACGAAACGTTGGAGTGTTGTATCATAGATCCGGGCTGCTATTTTAGTAATGAACGCAATGAATTGAAAGATTTTATAGATGGACTTTCACTTCGGCCTAAATATTTGTTAAATACCCACTGCCACCTGGATCACGTTTTCGGCGAAAAATTTATTCACGATACATATCACCTGATTCCGTACATGCACCAGAACGAAAAAGAAATGCTGGAACTGGCGCCTCTCGCTGGCGCCCGATGGAATCTACCTTTCGACGGATACCAGGGACAGGTAAATTATTTAACGGAAGGAGACATTGTGAGGTTGGGTAACGACGAATTAAAAGTGATCTATGCTCCCGGCCATTCGCCCGGACACGTTTGTTTTTATTGCGAGCAACAGGCATTTGTACTTGGGGGTGATGTTTTATTCCGACAAAGTATCGGTCGCACCGATTTGCCCGGCGGGGATCATGACACCCTCATCAGAAATATCAAGGAAAAATTATTCGTGTTGCCAAATGAAGTAGTGGTGTATCCGGGACATGGGCCGGAAACGACCATCGGGTTTGAGAAGCGCAATAATCCTTTCTTGCAGGCCGGTGCATGAAGATCGTGGTTTCGTTCCTAATAGGAAATAAGTAATAGGAAGCTCACACTTTCGTGGCTGCTTGAAGTTGGTTAGACCTAATGCCTTCTTCTGTTAGAAATTGGTAATTGTGGTCCGACTGCTGCCTAACGATATTCGTACAATCCGGAACGCTGATATTTTAAGATGGTGATGATTTATTAAGATTACTTTAGATTGTTCTGATCTTATTCAATCTTAATCATCTTAAAAAACCTGCCTGTCGGCAGGCAGGTCTGCGTTCCCTTTCTTTCGAATGAAATAAGCATCGGTATTGTGAAAAAGCCACCTGCATTCAGGGCAAAAGTATTACAGACTACTGTTAAGCATATTGTTGAATATACTTACCAACGTATGGAAGACGTATAAATTCATTTCTCTCCACCTTCAATACAAAAAATCCGAACGACGCAATAAAGAGGAGTGCAACCAACACGTGTAGCCAAGTGTGATGAGGAGTTAGATAAATGAGACCTTGGTGTAAGAGATACATTACCACCACAATCACGAGATAGGCAATTAATTTCTTCCACGCATATGGAACCGGGTAAAATTTCTGGCCCTGGGTATAACTGATCACCATCATGAATGCATAGCAAACGAATGTTGCCCACGCCGAACCAAAGTATCTGAATTTTGGGATCCACCAAATGTTCAATAGAACGGTAATGATGGCACCTGCAATGGTAATATAGGCGCCAAACATATTCCGGTTAGTGAGCTTATACCAAATGGAGAGATTATAGTAAATGCCGAGAAAAATACTACCCATCGCAAGGATAGGTACAATACCAATTCCATCAGCGTATTCCGGATGCTTCGATGCAATTAAAAGCTTCCACACATTCAGGAACAGCGCGATCACCAGGAACATGAAACAGCAGGCAATTACAAAAAACTTCATCACCCTTGCATAGGTTTTCCTTGCATCTTCGTTGGTAGACTGATTAAAAAAGAAAGGTTCAGCGGCCAATCGAAAGATCTGAATGAATATCGTAATGAGAACCGCGAGCTTATAATTGGCTCCGAAAATCCCCAGTTCTCTTTTTTCTGTGAGATCATCCAATTGTAAAACCTTTCTATACACCAACCTGCTCAACACTTCATTGATCATTCCTCCAAATCCTACGATTACTAACGGATAGGAATAGTTAATGACGTCCTTCCATAATTTGGAATCAAACAACCACCTGAAACTCGCAAACTCTTTATATAAGAATAAGAGCGTGGCTGCGCTTGCAATAAGATTCGCTATGATGAAATAACCCACGCCCACTTCGGGGTCATAAATCAAAAGCCAAACGCTATTGGGATGTGATTCTCTTAGTGGCCTGGCAACATAATAAAAGAAAACTACCAATAGAATATTCATGAGCACCGAGCACATGTTCACAAATGCATACTTCCTGGGTCGCTCTTCCAATCTAAGCTTCGCCATTGGAATGACGGCGAGCGTATCAAAAAACAAGATACCTACCATCCAGGTTACGTACTCGGGATTGTCATTCAGCTCGAGGAAGTTTGTTATTGATCCATGAAACAGCAATAGCGCAACGGAAAACAAAACCGTTGAACTGATGATAGAAACATTGAGGGTATTGTAGATCTTTTTCCTGTCGTGTTGCTGTGCAAATCTGAAATAGCTGGTTTCTAAACCGTAGGTGAATAATACATTCAGAAACGGAATGAGGGCATATACCTGTGTAAGGTTACTAGTATCCTCCGGCCTAAAGAGGCGAAAGGATAATAAGGTGAGTCCATAATTGAGAAACCGACTTACAATTTTGGGAACGCCATACCAGAGGGTTTGCCCAGCTAATTTCTTAATGCTCAACGGGTAGTAGTTTATACAAAAGTAACCAACGAATTCGTTATATATAAGACTGTTTGAGGTTTGAAGTTTGAAGATTGATGTTGGTAACCAACATTTAACAACCAGAGCTCCAAACGTCGAATTAGCAAACGTAAAATCCGTATACTTATGAAAAGAATCCTACTCTTTTTATGCATCTGCTCTATTACGCTTGCGCAGGCGCAGGAAGTAATGACCGCCAAAACGGAATACCAAAAAACAACACAACCCGCCGTGAAGGTGGAATTACCTTACTCCCCCGATGTTGTCGAGGATGCTATCAAAGATTACTTCAACCGCATTGGAGTAAAACAAGATGGTGCCCGTGGATTCCAGGTGTATAGAAAAACAAGGCTTGGTCTGACCGATGCCTGGAACAGTGATTTGTATTTTAAAGTGGAACGGAAAGGCAGGAAAGAAAAAGATGAATCGATCGTCTATTTTTTCGCGACTCCAGAAAATCAACAACCAAATCTCAGAAAGCCAGGTGACGATTATGGTGTAGACGGCGCCATGAATTTTATGAAGAGCATGTTGCCTTCTATCGACTCATATAATCTGCAAGTGCAAATCAATTTGCAGGAAGATGAAGTAAAGAAGGCCGAAAAGAAATATCAGCGCATAGTTGACGATGGTGATGATCTGGATAAGAAAATGAAAAAAATTCAGGAAAACATCCAGGAAAATAAAACCGATCTCGCGACCCAGAAATTGGAACTCGAGAATCAACGGAAGCTGCTTGATAAATTGAAGGCAAGAAAGAAATAAATAAAAGGCACAAGGTACAAGGTACAAGGCACAAGGAAGAAGAGGGTCGTGGACTTTCGTGAAATAGGCAATAGGCAACTGGCAATTGGCAATTTGCGGTAGAGAAAGTAGCAACCAGTATCCAGTTACCAGCAACTTCCTGTATCTGGCATCATTAATGCAGCATATAAGGTAATTAGCCCTCACTCATACTTAAACCGGCGATGATAAAAACATCCGCCGGTTTTTTTATAAACCTCCGGGGTTTAAAAAAGTTCTGTGATTTTATCAGCAGAATGACAAAACCCGAAGGTTTTAATTCGGCTGGGCAAATTTTGGATCCTTCGTAAATGTGGTATCTGAAAGTGTGCCGAGGAAATAAATCAAATTGAATTTATCAGTTGAGGTTAGTGGGATTTTATTTATCAGCAACGGATCCAATGTAGGACTGTTTTGAATCCCTGTTGAATAATGATCGAGAACTTGTGTTAGGTTCCAGAACCTTCCATCGTGCATATATGGATAAGTTTCGTAAATATTGCGAAGTGAAGGAACACGGAACTTCAGTGAATCTTCTTTCTTATTCGTGATCTTCATTCTTCCTGCATCCTTGAGATATGAATTTTCGGTTAGCCCATTATTGCGAAAAGAAAAGTCGGTGAACAACGGTTCTACGTGGCAGCTCGCACACTTCGCTTTGAACAGATCATAACCCGCTTGTTCCGCAGAATTAAAAGTTGCCTGCCCTCTTTTTACCTTATCATATTTTGAATTTGAAGAAACCATCGTGATCATGAACTGACTCAATGCCTTCAACATTCTTTGACTATTGATCTCCTCGGTTCCATACGCGGCTTTGAACAATTGCTTGTATTGATCGTCCTGGTTCAACTTGCCAATTACGCTATTAATATCCTCAGCCATTTCATTTGGTGCAGTGATTGGCGCCAATGGTTGTACTTCCAGGTTATTGATACCTCCATCCCACATAAAATTCGATTGCCATGCGAGGTTAAAAAGCCCTGGGGCATTCCGCGTAGTAAATTGATTGTTGAAGCCATGACTCAAATCGTGATCGAACGTAGCAAATGCGGCAAACTGTTGATGACAGGACGCGCAGGGAAAATTCCCATCTTTTGATAATCGGCCATCATAAAACAAATGCCTGCCCAGTTCTATTCCTTCTTTGGTAAGAGGGTTACTTGTGAAATTAAATTTGGTAACAGGAAATCCCGCAGGTGTAACAAAATTTACTGGAGTCGTCGCTGGTTTATCAGACGATTTTTTACACGAACCAATCATCACTGTATTCACTACAGCAACGCAAACAATTAATATGACAACAAGTGTCTTCAATTTTTATTCACTTACAATTTGAACTACTGTAAACATGTTTCCATAATTCGTGGCAATGTTCCGCGCCAGGTTCCCCGGAGTAGTGCATACCGGAGTTGCCCCAATTGAATTAGGAAAAGGACCATCAAACCACGAATTTGCGTTTGCACTAATGGTCATTTGAGTACTTCCACCTGATCGCAGATTAATATCCTGGTTAAGTGGAAAACTCAGCGTTACTTTTTCTACCACATTTTCCGTTCCTGAAAAGCCACCTATGTGATATTCGAAAACTTGATTGGGTTGATTGGAGACTGTTGAATTTCCCTCGAGCTTCGCCATAATATATCCGCTGTTCCAGGTCCAAAACATTCCATTTGCCGGATCAAGCGCGCCGGTTTGTGCGCCACTCACGTTGCGAATACTATCCACTCCAATTGTAAATGCAATGCGGTTGTATTTAGATGCCACGGCTTTCAACGAAAGACTCGTGGTTGCAGCATCACCAAAATTCACGAGGAAATACTCGTCCTTATTTAAGTGATACGTTTTTCCGGAATCAGTATTGATCAAATCAACATGACATATATAGAATTTGAAATTTCGAACTAGATATGGTTCGCCAAAAACATTGTTATAGGTTTTTCCATATTCCAATGAGTCATTATCAACCACCGGTTTAAACTGAATCACAAATGTGTGGTCTGGGGCAGGGTCTGGCGCAAACCTTATATCTTTCTGACAAGCTGTAAGAAGTATTACCGGAATCAACCCGGTAAGGAAAATTTTTTTATTGAGGACTGGTTTCATTCGATAATTCACACAACAGGTTTCAAAAACGAATCTTCTGCCGGGTCATTTTTTTCTCCGCCTGTTTGATTTTACCTTCTTTCTTCTTTTGTTTCGAAGCCTTTGAGGCTTTGGTTGCAATTCGCTTTTTTTCTTTCTTTAGTGCCCCACTGATCAGTTGATTCATCTTCTTAATCACTTCTTCCTTATTGGCTAGTTGGGTCCTGTGTGTTTGCGACTTTACCTGGAGCAAGCCTTCGGCATTAATCCGGTTGGCCAGCTTCTGTCTGACTAACGCTTTTTGTTCCGGGTTTAATATTTGTGATTGTTCAACGGGGAAATACCCTTCTACGCTGGTTTCCACCTTATTAACGTTTTGGCCACCCTTCCCCCCGCTACGGCTGGTCTGAAACCATATTTCTTTGGATACGTCCATCATTCAATATACGTTATGCACTCTCCCCTAGTTGGCAGGAAAATTCGATCTAAATTTACTGCTAAACCTTCAATCAGTCAATTGCCACATGCGAGCGGTAATCCAACGGGTATCCAGCGCGGAAATCACAATTAATGGGAAAGAAAAACGCCACATCAGCAAAGGCCTGGTAGTATTAATTGGGATTGAGGATACCGATGACCAAACGGATGTAGATTGGCTGACAGCCAAAATCGTAAACCTGAGAATTTTTAATGATGATGCAGGTATTATGAATTTGTCCGCAAAGGAAATTAATGGCGATGTCCTCGCAGTAAGTCAATTCACCCTTCATGCCAGCACAAAAAAAGGAAATCGGCCATCGTATATGAAGGCTTCGAAACCCGATATTGCAATCCCTTTATACAACGAGTTTATTAAGGGCTTACAACAACAATTAGGGAAAGGAATTCAAACAGGAGAATTTGGAGCCGATATGCAAGTGGCGCTTATTAATGACGGACCCGTCACCATCTTAATAGACAGTAAAGCAAAAGAATAAAACTCAACTTATGACCATAAAGCAAGCCCAAACACAAGTTGACGAATGGATCAAAACCGTTGGGGTAAGGTATTTCAGCGAACTAACGAATATGGCTATACTAACTGAAGAGGTGGGCGAACTTGCTAGAATTATTGCCCGCAAATATGGCGATCAATCTTTTAAAGAATCTGATAGAAAATATGAGCTGGCTGATGAGATGGCAGATGTTTTATGGGTATTGATCTGTTTGGCAAATCAAACCGGAACCGACCTCACTACTGCCTTAGAAAAAAACTTCCAAAAAAAGAACATCCGCGATGCTAACCGTCACAAAGAGAACGAGAAATTATAAACTTTCGCCAGTCTCTTATTTGCCGATTGTCGATTGCCATTTGTCTGGTGGTACGCGCTTGGCCACTTTTTTGTATAAGATTCCCAAACTGCCCGCATGAAGAAAAAGCTCACGCCAAAGGCGATCTGGGGCCTCATCAAGGGCGCCGGGAGTTGCTTCGTAGAAAACAAAGTATTAAAGCTTAGCGCCGCGCTTGCTTACTACACTGTATTTTCCCTGGGGCCGATGATGATCGTCATCATTTTTCTAGCCGACCTCTTCTATGGGCGTGAAGCAGTTGAAGGCAGCATATATGGTCAGCTAAGTGGCTTATTGGGTAGTGAAGCCGCGCTGCAGATTCAGGAAACTATTAAGAACTCAGCACTTAGTAATAAAAGTAGCTTGATGGCCGTAATAGGGTTTGTTACGCTTCTTCTTGGAGCAACAAGCGTGTTCGCGGAAATTCAGGACTCCATTAATATGATTTGGGGATTAAAAGCCAAGCCCAAAAAAGGATGGCTAAAAATGCTGACCAACCGCCTTCTATCTTTTTCGGTAGTGGTAAGTCTGGGTTTTATACTGCTCGTTTCACTTGTCATTAATGGTTTGCTGGAAGGACTTATGAGTAAACTCAAAACCATATTTCCTGAACTCACGGTAGTGGTTGTATACATTATCAATGTTGTCATCACCTTTGCGGTAATATCAGTTTTGTTTGGAATAATTTTCAAAGTGCTTCCGGATGCCAAAATCAAATGGAAAGACGTGTTGGTTGGTGCAATGGCGACTGCAGGATTATTCATGATCGGAAAATTCGCAATCACATACTATATCGGAAGTAGTAATGTAGGTACTGTGTATGGTACTGCAGGATCGTTGGTAGTATTGCTACTCTGGGTATATTATTCGGCAGTGATTTTATATTTCGGCGCCGAATTCACAAAAATATACGCCACGCAATATGGCTCGAAAATTTTACCAAACCATTATGCTGTTTGGATAAAACAAGTGGAAGTTGAAGAGGAAAGAGGATCACTCAAACAAATGGAAGAAAAGAAGAAGCTGGAGAACGAACAGACACCGGATCATGTAAAAATTAAATAAATCTTGAAATTTTTTGTTCCCTCGCTACGCTCGGAATTGGGAAATTGGGAAATTGCAACTTCCCAATTCCAAAATTTCCCAATTACATTTGCGGCCTATGGCAACAGACAGTAACAGGTTTCAGGCGATTATTTCCCATTGCAAAGAGTATGGCTTTATTTTCCCTTCAAGTGAGATCTATGATGGATTGAGTGCGGTATATGATTATGGTCAATGGGGAAGTGAGCTGAAAAAAAATGTCAAAGACTATTGGTGGAAGAGCATGACCAATATGTATGAAAATATCGTTGGCATTGATGCAGCCATATTCATGCACCCCACTACCTGGAAGGCGAGCGGTCACGTGGATAATTTCAACGATCCGATGATCGACAATAAGGACAGTAAAAAAAGGTACAGAGTTGATCATTTGATTGAAGCGAAAGCTGATGAATTGGAAAAGGAGGGAAAGAAGCCTGAAGCTGATGCCTTGATTGCCGACATGGAAAAGCTGTTAGCCACTGAAGATTTCGCAGGGCTTAAGAAATTGATAGAGGACAGGAAGATTAAGTGCGTCGTCAGTGGAACATCGAACTGGACCGATGTGCGACAGTTCAACCTGATGTTTTCAACTGAACTCGGAAGTGTCACTGATGATGCAAGTATCATTTATTTAAGGCCGGAGACTGCACAAGGAATTTTCGTGAATTTCCTGAATGTGCAGAAAACTGGTCGAATGAAAATTCCGTTTGGCATCGCTCAAATTGGAAAGGCTTTTCGAAATGAGATTGTTGCGCGACAATTTATTTTTCGCATGAGAGAGTTTGAGCAAATGGAGATGCAGTTCTTCATAAGGCCTGGCACCCAAAAGGAATGGTATGAGTATTGGAAAGCGGAGCGGATGAATTGGCACCTCAGTCTTGGAATACCAAAAGAAAAGTACCGCTTCCATGATCATGTGAAACTGGCACACTATGCAGATGCGGCTTGTGATATTGAATATGAGTTCCCGATCGGCTTTAAAGAAGTGGAGGGAATTCACTCCCGTACTGATTTTGACTTAAGGAACCACCAGCAGTACAGCAAAAAAAAGTTACAATATTTTGATCCGGAACTCAACCAAAACTACATCCCATACGTAATAGAAACATCGATAGGACTGGACAGGACAATCATGTTACTGTTGAGTGAAGCGTATGAAGAACAAGACCTGAGTACAGCAGAAAAGAAGGACAGCAGATCGTTGCTTAAATTTCCAGCAAAATTTGCTCCTGTGAAATTGGCCATATTGCCCTTGCTGAAAAAAGACGGCTTGCCCGAAATTGCGAGGAAAATAATGGATGATTGCAAATCGCATTTCCGTTGCTTCTACGAAGAAAAGGATGCAATCGGAAAGCGATATCGACGTATGGACGCGATTGGCACACCTTTTTGTGTTACAATAGATCATCAGACTAAAGAAGATAGTACCGTTACCATTCGATACAGGGACACTATGCAGCAAGAACGAATTCCAATATCAGAGATCAGGAATATCGTCCAAAAACAAATTTTATGAGAACCATCAAATGCGTTACTTTGCGTTGCTGCCATTCAATATCTTCAAAACCTCCAATTCTATTTGAAACCAAAGGAAGACCTAAGGGATCGTTCCTGAACTTCTAAACCTATTTGCAATATGCCCTTCTCTATAGAAATCACAATGAGCATTTGGTGGATTCCACTTGCTTGCCTCTTCGGTGCTTTTGTTGGATTTATCTTCCGCAGTACACAATTGAACAAGCTCAGGCATCAAATACAATTGCTGGAGAATCAAGTGAGAGAATCAGACGCCGAAATACTCACCTTACAGAAGGAAAACGGTATTCTACAGGACCAGATCAGCAAAAATGTAGTTCCGGTTGTACCAATGACAGCAAAAGAAAGCACCGAAACAATGCCGGATGCCACTTCGAGAAAAAAGTTGTTGGGGAAATCTACTGTAACACAACATTCCTAGCCATACAATTCCTGGTGGATTGATTTGCGGTCATAACCCATGGCCTGGATTCTTTTTTTGGCTTCATCAATCATATTTTTCCAGCCGCATAGCATGAAATCAGCGGCAGGTTTGTGCGCAGCTAATTCTTCATATATCGCGTGCACATATCCTTTTTTCCCATCCCATTCCTCCCTCGATAATGTTGGGATGTAATGAAAGTTCGGAAGCATCTCTGAAAGTGCACGCAATTCATCATAGTAAAGCAGATTGCATTTTTTTCTGCATCCAAAAATGAGATAGAGATTTTGATGCGGCACATTGTGTTCGGAAATATAATGTACCATGCTTCTGAATGGCGCAATGCCCGTACCAGTGCAAATGAAAAAAAGATCCTTCTCAATTTGATCTGGCAAAGTAAAGACGCCTTGCGGTCCGCGAAATGTAAGTTCAGATCCAACGGAAATATCGTTGAACAGGTAATTAGTTCCTGCACCACCTTCCAGGAGCACTATTACTAATTCCATTTCGTTTGTTCCGTTTGGCCAGGATGCAATCGAATAACTTCTCCATCGCTTATTCGGCTTCTCGTGAATGGGAAGATCAAGTGTAACGAATTGGCCCGGCTTAAAATCAAGTTTGTCGAGTTCAGGAACCTGCAGCCAGAATCTACGGGTTTGATCAGCTTCTTCTTCAATACGGGTAACGATTGCCTTTCGCCAGGGTTGCAGCGCCATGAATTGAGTTTTGCTAAAAATACTAACAAATACAATTCATCGCGACTTCGTCGCGATGATACAAAAAAAGAAGCGGGATTTTAATCCCGCCTCCCGTCGCCAAATGATGGCAAGCAATCGATCTGCTAATATAGAATTTTTTTATTGCAGCGCAACTGGCTCTAATATTTTTATGCGCTCCAAATAGTAATAGCAATTCTTTCCCTTCTCAATTGTGTGTAGTACGAACTGATTCGACTTCATTTTCTTTCTTGCAGTGCTCGACGCCTTAAACGTCGAGGTTGTTGGAACAAGGGTTAGTTGCAATAATTGATTAGTAGTACCACGTACAAGGGTATCCGCTTTTCTGGATGGGTAGTTTGGACTTGTCATGATCACCGGGGATTTAGCCTCCTCAGCCTTTACATCATACAAGGATCCATTAATCCACATGTGTTGCGGTTGCATTTCTTTTCCGGCAGGTACCTCAACATAAACAAAGTAATTCGCCATCTTTTTAGTCGGCACTTCCTTAGTGCTTCCGGATTCATCGATTGTAATGTTTCGCATACCGGGCCTCACGTCCTGTTGATAGGCATACAATTTCACTTTCTTTGATTGAGCCATCAAAGCGAAAGGGGCTAGCAATATTGTGAATGCAACTAATTTCTTCATGATGAAAGTAAGATGGATATATGACGCCGCTGGTGGTAAGAATACACAATTATAAAAGTTAAAAAAAATTTCGCCACGAGCCGTCTTCGGGGATACACGAATTGCACAGATGGCACGAATTAAGATTTAAGAGGATTGCCTATTTGCCCATTGCCTATTGCCTATTTCCACGAAAGTTCACGAATCCTTCTTTTGCCTATTGCCTATTTCCTATTGCAAATTCTGCAGATAAGTCCACAAATTCCCGGTGCCTTATCAATGCTTGATAAATTGTTGTACAAACTGCTGCTTATAATCCTTACTAGTGATAGTAAGAATATAACTTCCCGCTGGCAGCCGCGTTACGTCGATGGATCCATTTTGATACAAGCCTTCCTTGCGAAGCAGCAATTGGCCATTGCTCGCGTGCACCTGGATAACAATCCGTGGAATAGTAAACATGTTACCGACCCTGAAGTCAATCTTATTGTTGCGTACAATGCTGGGATATGCTGATTGAATGAAACGATTATCGTTTCGAACTGGTTCATTCACTCCGGTATTCAGATTAGGAGTAAAATTGGGCGTTCCTACACTTGCATAAAATAATCCGTTACCATGAGTAGCTACCAGCAGAGTGTTATCCTGCGGCCGATAATCAATTGAGGTAACCACAGAAAAATTCAACACATTACCGCCCTCACGAACCCATGAAACAGCATTTCCATTTAACAAATCAGTTCCTATATTGATTGCGCTATACAATCCTACCGAAGTGCCTACATAATATTCCGTTACCGCCGTACCTGTTCCATCTTTTTTCACGACAATTTGCGCAGAACGAACGGATGGCGACGTAAGATTTCCTTCGGCCAATCGCCACGTTGGTGTACTGCTTTTTGCATTATTCGTCCACCATATATTAATTGCAGTGTTATTACCAACCGCATAGTTCGATACCACTGCCATCACTTCTTCATCATTATTAGGGTTTGCAGCAATGTCAGAAATATAAACTGCAGAAGATAATGCCGTCAATTGAGGTGGTGTAATATCCACTGGAGCTGTGGTTGCCCCAACATTTCTTGGATTATCGAGACGCAAGATTTTTCCATTACTTGTGCCGATGTACAATGCATGACTAGGAAAATAATCACCCCTTGAAGATTCAAGCGCGCTGATGGAAATGTTTTGGCCATTCGATGGATTCACTGCACTGCTCACTCCAGTTAATTCTGTCCATCCGCTTGATGTAACCGTTGATGCATTTGTTGTTCTGAACAGTCGATTGAAGTTTACATAATATGCATCATCCGGATTATCGAAATCAATTTTGAAGTAGGTGACAAAATCGCCAAAGCCACCTGTTGACGCAGTAAGTCCCGTTGGTTGAATGGTAGATACACCAGCTAATGATCCATTATTCAGCGTAACACGATACATTGAACCGAGTTGTGACGAGCAATAGACCAATTGAGTTGCTCCGTTAGCCTTGTTCAATCCAGCCGCGCCTCCATCTCCACCTACAAGTCGCAAATGATCATCAGTTCCATCTGGCCTGAATTGCGATCCGTTATCCTGCGCACCTCCCAGAAAATTTTTTCTTCCGCTCTCCGGATCCATTGCCACATGATAGTATTGCAACGTTTGATAATTCCGGATCATACTCCAGGTAACAGGCTCCTGTGCTGTTACAGTTCCCATAACGTTGTTCGTTATTTGAATTCCTCCGTCATTCCCACAGATCGCGCGATTATTAGCATTTGGATCAAATGCCAGTGTGTGTATGTCGGGATGGCTATTGGGATAAATGGATAAAGTAGGTAACGTGTTCCCATATCCACCGATCCAGGATGTGGCGGCCGTTGAACTGAATCCGTTTGTTGAGCGATATAAACAAGTACCGCCAATAAAAACCGCATTCTCATCATCTGGTTTTACAGCTACCATCATATCATATCCGCCTTGTACAGCGATTGGGTCAACCCCTTCCCGATTGCCGTTTGGAAAGTCGGGCATATTAGCAGAAAGATTTGTCCACGTGGGCGAAGCACCACTTATATCTAACTTATACATGTCCACTTCCGGTTTCAGGTCCGTAGACTGATTCAATCCATTTTCGTACAGAACGTAAATAATATTTTGGTTAGACGGTGCAAGTCCCAACAGAATTCTTTTACTGCCTCCATTGAATGAGTTACCTCTCCATCCATCAACAGAGTCCACATTGAGAATTGATCCGCCTGCAATGCGCGTCCAGGAATTTAATGCGCCTGTGGTGGAAGTCCACACCCCTCTTGAACTTGCATCGGGCATGCCTCCATTTATAGCAAGTACAATCTTTCCCGCGCTATTAATCGTAACGTCCATTTGGCCCGTTGCCGATCCAGCGGCAGTCAATGTATTAAATACGAGTTCCCAGCTAGTACCTCCATTTTGTGAACGGATAAGACGGCGATGACCAGCCACGTATAGGTCGCCATTCACCGGGTTTACAAATAATTTATGAACGATATCAAAGGGGTGGTCAAAATTTTCAAGCGTTCCGGCAGGAAGACTCGGTATGGTAGTGGTAAGCCTCGTCCACGTGACTCCATTATTCGTGGATTTCCAAACAGGTTCACTTAAATAAAATGCGCCGGCTGCCGACGCAGAGTTCGCGATTGGTTCTCCTCCTGCGGCATACCAGGTATCTTCGAAGCCTGCTCTTGGATCTTGAGCAACGGTACTGAAGTTGTGGATCTGATCCTGCGGTGTCACTCTTGTCCAGGTATTTCCTCCATCAGCCGAACGATAAATACCTCCACTGATACAACCTGAAATAATGATATTAGAATTTCTTTTATCGAATGCAATCGCACGGGTTCTTCCGCCAATATTATTGGGACCAGCGGGCGTATAGGTATTCAGATTTTCGCCGCGTGCGAGAATGTTTGTGCTGAATTGCTTTTGAGGAATACTGTAGGCCTCGGCCAGTTCCTTTGCCACAACGTTTTGTGGAACCTGGTTAGAAAGCGGATCCTTAAGCATGTTGAATTCATGCAGCCACCGCAGGTAGGTATACTCATCACGCTTTTCTTCCTGCTCTTCTGACTCCATGTCGTCCAATCGTCCATCCGTCTTCAAAGGCGTATGAGAAAAGTAGCTTAGGGCACTGACAATGATCGATAAGCACATGATGCTGACGATCGCAAAATTTTTCTTCATCCTGTGAAAGTTTCAAAAAAATAAGTATCTCCGGCCGGATTAGGCAATATACTCAATAACGTTTGATGGTGTAAGTGTTCTTATCGGAGATATTTAAAAAATTGTACCTCAAACCTATTAATACGAATTTCGAGGAAAAATAGTTGGCTCAACTTTAGCTAGAATCCTTTTTGATTTTTATTGTCCGGATTTATCTTTGCACCGGTTTTTATGAATTTGCAGGTGTTGCTTGATGCGTACAAAAACAACCCCCGTCTATTTTCACTGACGGACAGGCTAACCTATTCCCAATCCCAATCCATTTATTTAAGAAACCTCCATGGCAGTGCTCCCGCCATGGTCATTTCATCCATCCTGGAGCAACCGGCTTGCGGTCAGCTAAATCATATTGTGATTTGCGAAGACGCCGAGGCGGCCGCTTACCTGCATAATAATCTTGAAAGTATCACCGGTGCCCTCGATATATTTTATTTTCCCTCTTCATTCAAAGTAAGGAAGAACTATAGGTTACTCAACAGCAGTCACGTGATGCTGCGTACGGAAGCGCTCATGAAATGGAGTGCAACTTCAGAAATGGGTGGCGTTAATAAGAAAGTATTGGTCACTTATCCTGAAGCACTGATTGAAAAGGTTGTGCAGCCGTCCGCTATTTCAGGCAATCTAATCGGCATCAAAACCGGAGATGTACTGAATGTTGATGGCGTGATTGAGAAACTCGTCAATTATGGTTTTACAAGGACCGATTTCGTGTATGAACCTGGGCAGATAGCGCTCAGAGGAGGTATTCTCGATATCTATTCCTACGGAAATGAAAAGCCATACAGGGTAGAATTATTTGGGAACGATGTGGATTCAATTCGCATATTCGATCCGGAAACTCAACTCAGTGAAAGAAAGTTACTGCAGGTAACCATCATTCCTAATGTAGAGTCGCATTTCGAAAGCGAAGAAAAAATTTCTTTGTTCGATTTCCTTCCTGAAAACACCATTTATTGGATACAAGATATAGATCTTACCAAAGAAAGGTTATTGACACAGGAAGAGGATTTGCAAATCTTCATGCGCGTGCAAGAAGGACGAAATGTGGTTCACGAAGAAGAAGATGATAAGGAATTGAAAGTGGACGTGTCTGCAAAAGATTTTATAAGCGCAGACGCTTTTGAAAAAAGTTTGCCCAAGGCGCATGTGGTTGAATTTGGATTGCGGCCTACAATGCAACATTCGCTCGAAATTGAATTTCATACGAGGGCACAACCAGCATTCAACCGGCAATTTGATTTCCTCATTAGAGATCTTAAATCCTGGGCTCAAAAAGGATTTCAACTATACATCTTCGCGGAGAATCCGCGACAGTTGGAGAGGTTGCATAGCATTTTCGAAGACCTGAAAGCGCAGATACAATTTACTCCACTCCCAGTGTCCATTCATGAAGGGTTTATTGAAGAGGATCTAAAGCTGGTATGCTATACTGACCACCAGATTTTCCAGCGCTACCATAAATACAAAATCAAGCAGGCATATAATAAAAACAAAGCGCTCACATTAAGAACGCTAAGAGAATTGCAGCCTGGAGATTATGTAACCCACATTGATCATGGTGTTGGCGTGTACAGTGGTCTCCAGAAAATAGAAGCGAATGGAAAATTACAGGAAGCGGTTCGCATCATCTACAAAGACAGCGATATTCTGTATGTCACTATCAACTCGCTTCATAAAACAGCTAAATATACTGGCAAGGAAGGAACTACCCCGAGAATTAATAAGCTTGGAAGTGATGCGTGGTCACGACTGAAAGAAAAGACAAAAACAAAAGTCAAAGAGCTTGCATTCGACCTTATCAAATTATATGCGCAGCGAAAAGCACAACATGGATTTCAGCATTCACCCGATAACTATTTACAAACAGAATTAGAAGCGTCATTCATTTATGAGGACACGCCCGACCAGGGAAAGGCTACTGGTGATGTAAAAAAAGATATGGAATCACCATCGCCAATGGATCGATTGATTTGTGGCGATGTTGGGTTTGGCAAAACTGAAATTGCCATTCGCGCAGCATTCAAAACTTGTGTTGACGGCAAACAAGCCGCAGTGTTGGTGCCAACAACCATATTAGCATTTCAGCATTATAAAACATTTAGCGAGCGATTAAAGGATTTTCCTGTTACCGTTGATTACGTGAATCGTTTCAAGTCGGCTCGCCAGAGAAAAGAAACCTATCAAAAACTCGAGCAAGGGAAGATTGACATCATCATAGGCACTCATGCGCTACTGGGGAAAGATGTTAAGTTTAAAGACCTCGGACTTCTGGTGGTTGACGAAGAGCAAAAATTTGGAGTTGGTCACAAGGAAAAAATTAAAACGATCAAGACGACCGTGGACTCACTCACCTTAACTGCTACGCCTATTCCGCGCACACTGCAATTTAGTTTGATGGGCGCGCGTGATTTGAGCATCATTAATACGCCGCCGCCAAACCGCCAACCCATTCAAACGGAAGTGCAGTTATACAATGAAGATTTTATCCGTGATGCTATTTATTTCGAAACAGAAAGAGGTGGACAGGTTTTCTTCATTCATAACCGCATTCAGGGATTGGCCGAGATGGCTGGAATTATACAAGCACTTTGTCCCGATGTAAGCATCGGCTTCGCGCACGGTCAAATGGAAGGTCATGAATTGGAGGAACGCGTTCTTGATTTTATAGACAAGAAATATGACGTATTGGTTTGTACTAACATTGTAGAGAGTGGGGTTGACATTCCAAACGTGAATACGATTATAGTGAACAACGCGCACCAATTTGGACTGAGCGATTTGCACCAGCTTCGTGGTCGCGTTGGCCGAAGCAATAGAAAAGCCTTCTGCTATTTGCTCGCGCCTTCACTTAGCACGTTACCATCCGATTCAAAACGTCGACTTCAAACTTTGGAACAGCATAGTGAGTTGGGAAGTGGTTTCCAGATAGCAATGCGTGACCTGGATATAAGAGGAGCCGGCAACCTTCTGGGAGGTGAACAAAGTGGTTTCATGGCGGAGATAGGGTTTGAGATGTATCAAAAGGTATTGGATGAAGCAATCCGCGAATTGAAGCGAACTGCATTCAAGGATCTGTTTAAAGAAGAGATTTCCCGTCAGGATGATTTCGTGCAGGATTGTACAATCGACACAGATCTTGAGATCCTGATTCCAGATGAATATGTGGAAAGTATTACGGAAAGATTGTCGCTCTACACACGTTTGGATAATTGTGAATCTGAAAATGAATTGCAGGAATTTGAACGTGAATTGACTGACCGGTTTGGTTCTCCTCCTCCACAAGTGCTGGACTTATTGGATACAGTAAGGTGCCGGAAGCTCGCAGTGGACCTGGGATTCGAGAAGATGATGTTGAAGGATGAAGTTTTGAAATGCTACTTTATTAATCGGCCGGATTCCCCTTATTATGAATCTCCTGTCTTCCATAATATCCTTCAATATCTGCAGTCAGGAACCAACAAGGCAAGGTTAAAACAAACTGGAAAACTATTTCTGCTCATCGTTCAGCCGATAAAGAATATGAAAGACATCCTGGAGTTCCTTCAACGAATGCACGCACAAGTAAAAGAGCAACCGTCAGCAAAGGTAACCGCATAATAGACCACGGTCACAGATAACAGCTGGCAGTTGACAGATGACGGCCTATTCGAATTCGTGTCAATGCGTTTTATTCCTGTCCAACTGGACGGGCGCGAAAATTCGTGTAACCAATTCCAAAATTTCCCAATCCTGAGTGGAGTCGAAGGACGGAATTTCAAAATTTTGTATCTTTCTACTATGACTACAAACTCCTCATTACTCGGAACCGAAACCGATCCTGGTTACGTCCCCACTTCAGAAGAAAAAACAATGGCGATCCTTTCACATGTACTTTGCATTGTGGCGTGGTTTCTTCCGCCACTCATCATTTACCTGGTGAAGAAGGATGAATCAAGTTACGTGGCCGCGCATGCGAAAGAGTCCCTCAACTTCCAGATCACAATGTGCCTTGCAGTAATTGTTCTTGCGATTACAATTATTGGATTGTTCTTATTGTGGGTTGTTGGCCTGGTGGCAACGATCTTCATCATCATTGCTACTATCAAGGCTAGTGAAAACAAGTTGTATCGCTATCCGCTAACGATTAGGTTTATTAAATAAGACTGGAGGATTAGAGATCCTTTTCCATCCTGAAGTGAGGAAGTGTTATCTCGACGAATTCATCGCCGGAGATTTTATAACCGAATTTCTCGTAGAAGCCGACAGTATTTTTTCTGGCGTGCATAGTGATCTTTTTGTAGCCAAGATCACGACTGATATTTTCTGCAAAATTCATTAATGCGCGGCCAACACCTTTTCCTTGCAAATTATTAGGCACAGCCATTTGGCGAAGGCGCATCGTTTTATCGTCAATCTTCACCAACATGCAACAACCGAGCATCTGATCTTCCTCAAAAGCGCCAATGAGTACTTCGTCCTTTTCGTGTTCTAATTCATCTTCGGTGAAATTCAGACCAAGTGGTTTGCGCAAAATATTATAGCGCAAAGTGACCATTTGCTTGTATTCCTTGGTGCCATGATCGATGATCTTTAACGCCATGTTGCAATATACGATTTTGGAATTTACACCAAACAAAGGATGGCAGAATCAGTTGATATCATTCCGTATTGCCAATAACTCCGCATGTACCGCACGGAAAGGAAGACCTCGTCTGAAAAAAAGACATATTGTTTCTCTTTTTAATCTTTCAAGCCGGAGGTGAAAAATCACGCCATATGATGGAATATTTCCATCATACGAAATTGCAATTTCCTAATGCAATAAGAACATAAAATGCGGTTTCAGAAAAAAATGGTGATTTATTCAAAAACCATATTTTTGCAGCCATAACAAAACTTTACTAAAATGTCTGACATCGCTACCAGAGTAAAAAAGATCATAGTTGACAAGTTAGGTGTTGAAGAAGCAGAAGTAACCAATGAAGCTTCGTTTACAAATGATTTAGGTGCCGATTCTCTGGACACCGTTGAATTAATTATGGAGTTTGAAAAAGAATTCAACATTTCTATACCTGATGAGCAGGCGGAGACCATTACAACAGTAGGCCAGGCAATCTCCTACCTGGAAGAACACGCAAAGTGATTTCGGTTGATGCAAGCCCGATAGGTATTCCTTCGAGCAATAAAAATCCTGATCCGCCTCTCTAAAGCACCAGGCTTCGAAGGCGGATTTGTCACTTAAAAATGTCCGATCATCCAATATGGAATTGAAAAGAGTAGTTGTCAGTGGAATTGGAGCGCTTACTCCTTTAGGTAATTCCCTGAACGAGTATTGGGAAGGTTTATTGAACGGTGTTTCAGGGGCCGACTTCATTACGCAATTTGATGCGTCCAAATTCAAAACACGGTTCGCGTGCGAACTGAAGAATTTTGACCCACTCAATTATCTGGATAGGAAGGAAGCGAGAAAGATCGACCGTTTTTCTCAGACCGCCCTCATTGCTAGTGATCAGGCAGTGGAGGATGCAGGGCTAAAAGCTGATAACATAAATGCAGACCGCATTGGCGTTGTGCTGGCAAGCGGAATCGGGGGATTGATTACATTCCAGGAAGAGGTGATGAATTTCGCTAAGGGAGATGGAACGCCAAGGTTCAATCCGTTCTTCATACCAAAAATGATCCTGGATATTGCAGCAGGTCACATTTCAATGAGGCATGGTTTCCGGGGGCCCAACTTTGCAGTAGTGAGCGCTTGTGCGTCGTCAACCAATGCTATCATGGAAGCGGCAAATCTTATTCGCCTTGGTAAGGCAGATGCCATACTTACGGGTGGTGCCGAAAGCGTAATCTGCGAAGCAGGCGTTGCGGGTTTTAATGCGATGAAAGCGCTTAGTGAAAGAAATGATGATCCCAAAACTGCAAGTCGCCCTTACGACAAAGAGCGCGATGGCTTTGTAATGGGTGAAGCCGCAGGTGTGTTGGTGGTGGAAGATCTTGAACACGCCGTCAGAAGAGGAGCGAAAATATATTGTGAGATCGCAGGTGCAGGAGCAACTGCAGATGCGCATCATATCACTGCTCCACATCCAGAAGGATTGGGAGCAAAGAATGTGATGCTGGCCGCACTTGCTGACGCCGGAATGAAAGCGTCAGATATTGACTATGTAAATACTCATGGAACCTCCACACCATTAGGAGACATAGCAGAAGTAAAAGCCATCCTTGATGTATTTGGCGACCATGCATACAAAATGAACATCAGTTCTACAAAATCAATGACAGGTCATTGTCTTGGTGCGGCCGGAGTGGTGGAAGCAATTGCGTGTATTATGAGCGTGCAGGAAGATATAGTTCCGCCCACTATAAATCATTTCACAGATGATCCCGAATTAGATCCGAAATTAAATTTCACTTTTGACAAACCTCAAAAGCGACCGGTGCGCGCGGCTTTGAGTAACACGTTTGGTTTCGGTGGCCACAATGCTTGTGTAATCGTAAAGAAATTCGTTCAATAGGCATTTGTTTGTTGTTGTCCTGATGCAACGCAATGACTATTATTTTTTCCAACTGAATAAAATTTGTAGCTTGACCCTGTGGGAATCCTGGACCGTTTTGTAAAATCATCTGAAGAAATTTCTTTCGGCCGCCAGCTGGAAAATGTACTTGGTTTCAAGCCAACGAAAATTTCATTATACAAAACAGCACTTACACATCGATCAGTTAGAGATAGCGCCGACGAGAACAACGAGCGGCTGGAATACTTAGGAGATGCAATCCTCAGTGGCATTATTGCAGATTTTCTTTTCAAAAAATACCCGTACAAGGAAGAAGGTTTTCTTACAGAAATGAGAAGCAAGATGGTAAATCGCAATCAGCTCAATGAGCTGGCGATTAAGATGGGTATTAAAAAAATTACCTACTTCAATAAATTCGATAATTCACTTAAGATGAGCCAGATTTTCGGCAACACGCTGGAAGCAGTAGTGGGAGCCGTTTACCTGGACAAGGGATTCAAGAAAACAAAGAAATGGGTCATCAGGCAAATCATCATGCCGCATCTCTTCCTCGATGACCTTGAATTGCTTGAAATCAATCATAAAAACAGACTCTACGGATGGGCCAATATAAATGGCAAGAACCTGGAGTTTGAAACCATTGATGAGCGAATTGAAAGCGGTCGCCGACTCTTCACCGTTGCCGCAGTAGTAGACGGCGAATTAATTGCCGAAGGAAAAGCCTTTAATAAGAAAGATGCAAGCCAGATTGCGGCCCAATTAGCCCTTGACAATTTAGGCCTCAATAAACCGGAGATTAATGTTGAGGAATAAGGTTTCAATAGGCAACGGGCAACGCTTATTGCCCATTGCCTATTCATCACCAAAGTTCACGGTACTTCTTTTGCCTATTGCCGATTGCCTGTTGCCTATTCACCACTAAAGTTCACGTCCATCCACTCTTCCTTCCCATTTCTGGAAATCCCTCCAATAAATGGAAAACTTTTCGCTTCTAAGTGAATATTTTCATTATCGCTAAAAAGTTTTTTTATTTTTTTATGAGGTTCCTATCTATTGACTCCCAAAAGATTATTTAGGAATTTTTAAGCGGAAACCCTTATTGGCATTACGCTATTCATTGCGGCCCAATGGTTGACATTTAAAGGAAGAGCTTGGTCTAAACCTTTAAAACGTTACCTCATGAAACCGCTTTTGATACTATTAATAGCCCTCGGAGCAGCCGCCACTGCATCCGCCGGCTCGGTGATCACTGCTGTGGTCAACAATGGAAACTGGGGTACCAATTCTACCTGGAGCTTGAATAGACAGCCTGGTAACGGTGATACTGTACTCATCCCGGCAAATAAGACCGTCCTTTTCAATACCGATGAAAACCTGAACGGTGCCCTCATCAGAATTTATGGAGTACTAAATATGAACGGCGGAAAGAAATTGAACCTCGATAACGCCAGCGTGATAAGAGTTTATCCTGGTGGAACCATTATGGGAACAGGTTCAAGTGATCAAATC
>Ga0157378_10000839_pt1 | contig 28544 bp, 28 predicted proteins | sample M65metaG_FD_115309 | JGI IMG/M metagenome (GOLD analysis project Ga0157378, IMG submission 115309) | Miscanthus rhizosphere microbial communities from Kellogg Biological Station, Michigan, USA - M6-5 metaG | ecosystem: Host-associated > Plants > Roots > Rhizosphere > Soil | place: USA: Michigan... | reverse complement strand
GTACAATGCCGATCCCTCAGTTTCGCCAGTCTTCCGAAAGGAGCTTCACTTGTCGTCAATGAAATTAGGTTTCAAGGTCGGGGAAAAGCTCGTCTATCCGAACCACGGCGTAACCATCGTCGAACAGATCGGCGAGTCGCCGATCATGGGTGCGGATGATACGTACTACCACCTCAGGCTTCTCGCGAACAATTCGCGGCTGATGGTTCCGATCTCGAACACCGATCGCGTCGGACTCAGGCCGTTGTACAAACAAACCCAGATCAAGGGCCTCCTCAGCCTGCTCGAGGAGACCACGCAGAAAGCGCATACCGACTGGAAAGGTCGTTACCGCGAGAACTTGGAGAAGATGAAGACCGGCCGTCTCGAAGATGTGGCCGACGTCCTCAAGAATCTCAGCGAAGTGCAGAAGAAGAAGAGCCTCTCGTTCCGCGAGAAGAAGATGTACGACCGCGCCAAGTACCTGCTGGTCTCCGAAGTGGCCATCGTGAAGAACATCCCCGAGGCCGAAGCGGAGAAGTTGATTGCACGGTCGCTGGAAAAGGCGTTCGGTCACTAGCGGGCACGGCCCGCAGCGTTGGTTGCCCAAGGCTCGGCCACCACTCCTTGTTTCTCCACAATCACCGCCGTTCCGAAAGGGACGGCGGTTTTGTTTGTGTTCGCGTGGCAAAAACACTTCGAGCAAATGGCGGCGGAGCCTTGGGCAACCGACGCTGCGGGCCGTGCCCGCCGGTTTTGTTTTACGATGTCGACGATGTCTGCCCGCCTCCCCGATTGGATCCGCGAGAAGAAGGTCAACCTCCGCGATCTGCACGAGATCAAGTCGCTGCTGCGTGAGAAGTCGCTGCACTCGGTCTGCGAATCGCTGGCTTGCCCGAACCGGAGTGAGTGCTTTTCCCGCGGCACGGCCACCTTCATGATCCTCGGCGATGTCTGCACGCGCTCCTGCGGCTTCTGCAACGTCACCACCGGCCGGCCGTACGCGCCGCCGTCGGTGGACGAGCCGCGTTCGGTGGCTGAGGCGGCGAAGAAGATGGGGCTGAAACACGTGGTGGTTACGTGCGTCACGCGCGATGACCTCGACGACGGCGGCGCGGAGCAGTTCGCGAAAACGATCGCGGAGCTGCGTATTGCGCTGCCGGATGCGGCGGTCGAGGTACTGACTTCTGATTTCCGCGGCAACTTCGATTCCGTGCGCACCGTCGTCGAAGCGCGTCCTGACTATTTCAATCACAACGTGGAGACCGTGCCGCGGCTGTACGACTTCGTCCGGCCAGGCTCACGTTTCGAGCGCTCGCTGACGGTGCTCCGCGAGGCCAAGCGCATCGATCCGACCATCGTCACGAAATCAGGCCTGATGCTCGGCCTCGGCGAGCGGCGCGACGAAGTGATCGATGTGCTGCAACGCCTGTTCGAATCCCGCGTCGAGATCGTGACCATCGGTCAATACCTTCAGCCGAAGCGCGAAAAGCTCGACGTCGTCGAGTACATCGCACCCCACGTTTTCGATGAATACCGCGCCATCGGCGAGGAGATCGGCTTTCGCGCGGTCTTCGCCGGTCCGTTCGTGCGCAGCTCGTACATGGCGGACGAGGTGGCTCACGAAGCTGCCCATGCGTAAGAGCCCGCGGGCGAACGATCCGGAGAAGAAAGAGTCAGGCCCGTTTTTTCTGACCTGGCTGCCGATCTTTCTCGACTACCTCGCGGTCGAGAAAGGGCTGGCCAAAAACTCGCTGGCCGCCTATCAGACCGATCTCCGCCACTTCGGTCACTGGCTCGGCGATCAGAAAAAAGAGCTCGATGCCGTCCAGCGGATTCACATCGTCCGCTACTTTCAGGCGCTTCGCTCGGCCGGAATCTCGGCCCGCTCCGTTGCGCGCGCGCTGGCGGCGATCCGCGGTCTTTTCCGCTTTCTGGTCGCCGAACGGCATCTCAAACACGATCCGACCGAGAACCTGGAGAACCCGAAACTCTGGACGACGCTGCCGAAGTCGATGCAACCGCAGGAAGTCGATGCGCTGCTGCGCGCTCCCGACCGCAGCACGGCGGAAGGGCTTCGTGACGCGGCCATGCTGGAGTTGCTGTACGCGACCGGGCTGCGCGTCTCCGAGCTGATCCACGTGAAGATCGAAGACCTGGTGATGGACGCCGGTTTTCTCCGCACGATCGGCAAGGGATCGAAGGAGCGGATCGTCCCGTTCGGCGACAGCGCGCGCGACGCGATCGTGGTCTACATGGAGCACGGCCGGCCGGATCTCGACAAACATGCCGACCCCTACCTTTTCCTGTCGAACCGCGGCCGGCCGATGACGCGCCAGTCGTTCTGGATGAAGATCACCAAGTACGCGCGCCTGGCCGGAATCACCGGCCACATCTCGCCGCACGTGCTGCGCCATTCGTTCGCCACCCACCTCCTCGAGAACGGCGCCGACCTGCGCAGCGTGCAGATGATGCTCGGGCACTCCGACATCTCCACGACCCAGATCTACACGCATGTCTCGCGAGCTCGACTGCAGAAGATGTACGAGCAATTTCATCCTCGGGCGTGACTGCAATAACATCCATTCCGTCCTAGTTACCGACCATGCGTCCAATGATCAAGCGGCTTCTACCATTCATCGCTCTACTCGCGCTCGCCTCACCGGCGGGAGCGAGCATCGCCCTCTTCGTCGATGGCCGGGCGATGAAAGTCAGCGCCTTCAAAGTCGTCGGCGAGAGCGAGATGCAACTGACGCTGAAGAGCGGCGGCGCAATCACCGTTCCGCTGGCGCGGATCGACCGCGTGATCGATGACGAGGTCATTCCTGCCGTGATCGTCGAAGAGGTCAAGAAGGCAGTCGAAAAAGAGGGCGGGATCTTTCCCACGCGCTCCTGGCGCTACGACGAGGCGCGCGGCCCGATCTTCAAATCGAAGTTCGACAAGCTGATCGTCGAGGCGGCCAAGAAGTTCGACGTCGATGCGGCCCTGGTCTCCGCGGTGATCAAAGCGGAATCCGACTTCAACTCCCGCGAGGTGTCGAACAAAGGCGCGCGCGGGCTGATGCAGCTGATGCCGTCGACCGCCGAGCGCTTCGGCGTGACCGATTCCTACGACCCGGCGGCCAACATCTACGGCGGCGTGCGCTACCTGCGCTGGCTGCTGCAAACGTTCAACGGCAACGCCGACCTCGCCGTCGCTGCCTACAACGCCGGCGAAGGAAACGTCTGGAAGTACAACGGCGTGCCTCCATTCCGCGAGACGATTACCTACATCAACCGGATCGCGAAGCACGTGCGCGCAGCGATGACGCCGGTTGCTGCAGCGAGCAAAGTGGCTGAGTCGGGCACGCGGTAAACGCGAACGTCAGACCGTCACTTCTTCGAGCACCGCCGCCGCAACTTCGCGCGCATGGCTGTGCTGGAAATTGTCGAACCGGAGAATCATCACCGCCCGGTCGTCGTCCGCGGGTCTTGTGCCGCAATGGCGGGCTACGGCGGCGAGGATCTGATCGCGGATCGTGCTAGGCGACCGATCGACGGAGCGCGATAGCAGCCCTTCGAGCTGATCGAATCCGAATGGTTCGCCGTGTTCATCCTGCGCTTCGACGATGCCGTCCGAGAGGTAGACGATGGCGTCGCCTTCCTGCAGGTCGACCTCGGCGGTGTGCGTGCTGATCGTGCTGCGCACGCCCAGGGGTAGCGAGGGGACTTCGATGCCGCGGGGAGGCTGGCCTTCGCGCAGCAGGTAGGGATAGAGGTGGCCGGCATTCGTGTGCCGGATCGTGCCTTTCTCCAGATCGAAGATGGTGAAGGCCAGGGTCATGAACGCGCGGCGCTCCGTCGAGCGGTAGACGAGGTCGTTGAGCCGGTGGAAGAGCGACGTCTCCTCGGCGCCCTCTTCGACCAGCGTGGTGATGGCCGCTTTGACCATGGCCATGACCAGACCGGTGGAAAGGCCGTGACCGGAAACGTCGCCGATGGCGACGGCCAGGCGGGTCTTGTCGATGTTGAAGACGTCGTAGTAATCGCCGCCGATCGATGCCGTCGGCTCGAAGTGCGCGGAGAACGACACGCCTCGGAACTGCGGCCCTTCCTTCGGCAACAGGTTGCGCTGGATCGAGGCGGCGATCTCGATCTCGCTCTGCAGGCGTTCGTTTTCGGCGACGTTCACCAGCAGCGTGGCGATCGACTCGGTCATCCGGTCGAAGGACTGCGCCATCTCGCCGAGCTGGTTCTGCGGCTTCATGGCGATGCGGTAGGTGAAGTCGCCGCGCTCGACCGCCTTCGTTCCCTTCTCGATCCGGTTCACGGCGCGGGTGATGGAGAAGATCAGCACGGCGGCAAAGAGGACGGCCATGGCGTAGAAAACCAGGAGCAGGACGATGAGGCCGGCGGTGAACTGCAGGAGAGTGCTGACGTAGTTGTCGGCCTGCGCGCCGAAGTAGAAGTGGAAGAGGTTCTGGAACGGATTGATGATCAGCGTGAAGAGCTCGTGGCGTCCGTCGACGGTTGCGCCGGTGTTCCAGTCGGTCAGCGACGTAACGTCGGCCCAGATCACTTTGCGGCCGATGGCGCGGACCATGAGGTCGGTGACTTCTCCGCTGTCGTTGTCGTCGAGGTTGAACGTGTGGCCTCTGTTCTCGACGCGAACGCCTCGGTTTGACTTGCCGGCATTCTCCACGCCCATGCGGACGGTCATCCCCGACTTGTCCTGGAGCTGCGCGATCCATTCCGTATCGAGCGGCTCGACGAAGACGATCGTTCGCGCCGGCGCGCTCTGCTGCCGCGAGGCCACCAGCAGGGCTTGTTGATCGCGCCACACCATGCCGCTGAAGGTCGTCGTCTTCAGCCACGGTGGCAGCTTCGCTCCCGAAGAGTCGTTCGTGTCGTAGATCTCCAGGCCTTTCGTCACTCCAGCCGGCCGTTTGCCGGTCAGCGAGTATTCGAACGCGGCGCTCTCGAGCTGCCCCAGCGACGATTGACGCTCGCCACGCAGCGCGGCGTGGGTCATCACGCCGCAGATCATGTAGCCGATGGTGAGCAGCAGGATGGCGAAGAGAAAGAACGGCAGCATGCCTATGAGCACGTAGCTGAGGAAGAGCCGTCGTCCTACGCGCCAGAACAGCTTTCGGAGCATCCAGCGGACGAAGACCGCGAAGCCGTACAGCGTGAGCGCGATGAGGAGTAGGGAGGCCAGGAAGGTGATGAAGGTGAAGATGCCGAGGCCGGGAACGTGGAGCGGCCGGAGCAGGCGCCCCAGCACCGTGTCGATGACGATGACGGCGATCGCGGCAAGCCACACCGCGAACAGGCGCGATCCGCGGCCCTTGGGCAATGGCTCAGGCTTTCGTTGAACTGGCAGCATGGCAGGCGCTGCTGAGCGTATACGAAGAAACGGGACGACGGGTTAACTGGGCGCTTCGCGCGTTGTCGGTGCTCGGTTGTCCGTGCTCATATTTCCCGTAGCGCCTTCGTAATCGGCATCCGTGCCGCCGAGATGGCCGGCAACGCGCCGCCGATGATTCCGGCGATCAGGGCGATGACGATTCCGGTAATGGCCACTTGGGCGTCGACGCGGAAGTTGAAGGCTACCTCCGAGAACGTTTCGAAATTCGTGGTGCCGGTCGAGATCATGTTCACCGGCAGCGCCAGCAACAGCCCGGCGAGGCCGCCGAGGAGCGAGACGAAGGCACTTTCGACGATGACGGAAAGCAGAATCGTGCGCCGTTTGAATCCGAGAGCCCGCATCGTGGCCAGCTCGCGGCCGCGGGAGGCGATGGCGGAGAACATCGTGTTCATCGTGCCGAGGATCGCGCCGATGGTCATGAAGAAGGTCACGATCGCCACCAGGATCACGATCCCGGCCAGACCGTTCGTCTGATCGGCGTAGTACTGGTACTCGCTCTTCACATCGAGCTTCAGCCGGTTGTCGCCCTTGATCGCGGCCTTGAGCGATTCGAAAGCACCGCGATCGATGGGACGGACGATCAGCGAGGAGTAGGCGTCGCGCTTGCGCGCTTGGCCGAGGAAATCGGAATCGCACCACATCTCCGAATCGAATGCCGTCGCCTGCGCGTCGAAAACGCCGACGACGTTGTACTTCTGCGAGCCGAACTGGAACGAGTCCCCGATGGCCGTGTTGACGAAGCGGTCGCGGATGCGCCGGGCCACGATCACCTCGTTGAGGCCGGGCTTGAACATCCGCCCCTCGATCAGCTTCACGTACGGGCGCATCGTGAACGCCATCGGCGTGACGCCGCGCATCAGGACGTTGGATCCCTTCGGATCGTCCCTCTTCGGGATCTTGAAGATGATCACCAGCTCCGGCGAGATCATCGGCGCGCCGCTGCTTTCTTTGGCGATGCCGGGCAGCGCGCGAATGATGCGGAAGGCATCTTTGGTCACCCAGCTGGAGAGCTCGGCGGCGGCGCCCTCGCGCATCACCATCAGGTTGTCTTTCGAGCCGGAGGAGACGACGGCGGAGTGGACGCCGTTCTGCAGCGCCATCATCGAGATCATCACGGCGATGACCACGCCGATGCCGAGGATGGTCATCAGCGTCGAAACGCGGCGCGCGGTGAGGTTGCCGATGTTGTACTTGAGCGGGATCATCAGACCACCCTCCTGAGACCGTCGACGACGCGCAGGTTAGAAGCGCGCAGCGCCGGCAGGCCGCCGGCGATCAGGCCCACCCCGGCCGAGGCGATCATGCAGACCACGAGCGTCTTCGTGTGGATGCCGAAATTCTGCAGGAAGCCCTGCGTGACTTTCCCCATGTCCACGAAGGCGTACAGGTAGTGCGCGCCGAAGCAGCCGAGGGCACCGCCGATCATGGTCAGCAGCAGGAACTCAGTCAGCATCAGGCCGAGCACGAGACGCTGCTCGAAACCGATGGCCTTGAGCACGGCGATCTCGGTGACGCGCTCGCGCGCCGACATCGACATGGTGATGGCCGCCAGCAGGACCACCATGAAGATGGCGCACGACGAGACGGCGGTGAAGAGCAGCTTGACGTTGCCCATCATCGACATGAAGTTCTGCTGGAACTCCTTCTCGGTGAAGGTCTCGGTCGGATAGTCGCTGTTTTTGAACATGGCGTCGATCTGCTGGCTCAGTGCGGCCATCTGCTTGGGGTCCTTCACCTTGACCCAGAACGTTCCCACTTCGCTGCGGTCGCCGGTGGCGTGCTCGAAGTACTCCATCGGGAAGAAGAGCGAGCCGGTGTCCACGGGGTGGACGAAGGTTCCGCGAATGGTCAGCTCCGGATCGAAGGCGAAGATCTGCCGCTTGAGGGTGATCCGATCACCAACCTTCCAGCCGAATCGTTTCATCAGCGCCTCGGCGACGAGAGCGCCGCGGCGGTCGGCGAGAAAGTCGGCGCGCTGCTTGGGATCGATCTTGTAGTCGTCCCACACGCTGGCCATCTTTTCGCCGTCGATGGCGAAGTTGGCGAAGAAGTTCGACTTCTCCTTGTAGTAGGCGCCGATCCACTGCAGCTTGGCGGTGTCGACGACGCCCGGAAGCTGGCGGATTTTCTGTTCGTGCGAGTACGGAAGCAGCGTAGCCAGCGAGATCGCCGACTGGACGACGATGCGGTTCGACCCCGCGCCGGAGTTGGAGAACTCCTCGAAGTTGTCGAGGATGGCCAGCAGCGTGGCCACGAAGAAGAAGATCACGGCGAGCAACAGCATGGTCAGAATCGCCCGCAGCTTGTTGCGGAAGAGATTGCGGCGGATCAGCTTCGCGAACCTCATGCGCTGGCCACCATTCCTACGTTTTCGACGAGCCGTCCCTTTTCGAGGTGCAGCGTCCTCTTGGCGCGCAGGGCCGCTTTCGGATCGTGCGTGACCATGACGATCGTCTTCTTGAACTCGGCGTTGAGCCGTTGTAGGAGGTCGAGCGTCTCCTCGGCATTCTTGGCGTCGAGATCGCCGGTCGGTTCGTCGGCGACGAGCAGCGTCGGGTCGGTGACGATGGCGCGGGCGATGGCCACGCGCTGCTCCTGACCGCCGGAAAGCTGCCGCGGATAGTGGAGCGAGCGGTCGCCGAGTCCGACGATGCCGAGGGCGGCCTGGACATGCTCGCGGCGCTCTTTCTTCGAGAGCTTCGTCAGCAGCAGCGGCAGCTCGACGTTCTCGAAGGCGTTGAGCACCGGGATGAGGTTGTACATCTGAAAAATGAATCCGACGTGCCGCGAGCGCCAGCTGGCCAGCTGCGTTTCGGAGAAGCGCGAGATCTCCTTGCCGTCGACGGAGATGCGCCCGCCGGTGGGGCGGTCGATGCCGGCGATGAGATTGAGGAGCGTGGTCTTGCCGGAGCCGGACGGTCCCATCAGCGCCAGAAAATCGCCCTGCGGCACATCGACGGTGACGCCGTTGAGCACCGGCACCTCGAACGCATCGCGTTTGTAGACTTTGCGGACGTTGTCGATCTCGACGAGTGTAGTCATCGCTCCTCCGTTACTTACTCAAACTTGATCAGTTGCCCGTTTTGCAGCGTGTCGGCGCCCGAGGTGACTACGCGGTCACCTGAATTCACGCCGCTCGTGATCTCGATTCGATTGTCGCGAACGGCGCCGGTGGTGACGTGCCGCATCGTGACGTGCTTGTCTGCGCCGACGATGAACACGTTGCCGTTTGCGATCGCGGACGCCGGCAGCCAGATCTTCGGCGACTCGTGCAACTCCGCGTCGGTGCGCTCGCTCTGCAGGAAGTTGACGCTGGAGGCCATCTCCGGCAGGAGCCGGTCGCCGGGATCGATGATCTTGACCTTGACCTGAACCGTTGCTTTGGCACGATCGGCGGTGGGGATGATCTGCCGCAGCACGCCCTTCCACTTCTGGTTCGGAAAGGCGTCGACGCTGACTTCGGCGGCCTGCCCCTCGTGCAGCTGGCTGATGCTCGACTCGTTGACGTCGGCGACGACTTCGAGCGTCTTCAGATCGACCAGCGTGCAGATCGCACCGGCCGGCAGCGTGCCGCCGACCTGACCCATCATCACCGAGGAGATCACTTCACCGACTTCCGTGTTCTTGGTGGCGATCGTCCCGTCGAACGGCGCGCGGATGACCATGTCCTGCATGTTGATGCGGATCTGATCGACGCGTGCGCGGGCGCCTTTGACCTGAGCCTCCGCCGCATCGAGCAGCGCGCGCGTGGTGACGCCGTCTTTCCAGAGCGCGGTCTGCCGCTTCCATTCGCGATCGGCCTGCTGGAGAGCGGCGTTCGCTTCGTCGAGTTGCGCCTGGATGTTGGTGCTTTCGAGCACTGCCAGCACCTGGCCGCTCTTCACCTTGTCGCCGACGGCGAAATTGAGGCGAACGACCTTGCCGGAGATTTTCGGCGTGATTTTCGACTGGCGATCGGCGACGAGGTAGCCGGTCGCGGTTAGCAACGGCGGGTTGGTGACGTTGACCGTTGGCTTGACTACGAGCGTGTCGACGACCGGCGCACGTCGGGGCACAATCCACACCTTGTAGATTGCGATTGCGGCCCCGACGACGATCGCAATGGCCACGATCCAGCCCACGATCGTCCCCACGGACACACCTCGGGCGTCGTGTTCCTCTCTGTGAATGCGGAGGGCCGACAAGTCGGGCCGCTGGCGGTCTTCATCAACTGTCATGGGAGTCCGCGTCGGGCGGACCGCCATGATACCTAACGAGTCTCAGAAGGTGCGGAACTGGATGCTCTTCGGTTCCTGCTCGGCGACGTACATGCGGCTGGTGGTGCCGTCGCAATAGGCCCAGTCGTGACTGATGCCGGTGACGAAAAGGCCGTCGTCGGGACAGAGCTCGCCGAGGGCGCGTCCGAGCGTGTTGACGTCCGTGCGATCGGTGGACTGAACGACGAAGGTCGACTCGAACGGCAGCTCGACGACGATGCCGAGACGTGCGATGGCGTCATGCAGTTCGCTGTAGTCGGAGCCGGGCGTGAGGCTGTGGCGGATGAGAAGGAAGTCGCGCGTGAACTGGGAGCAGCCGACCAGGACGCGGGCATCTTCACCGACTTCGATCCTCAGATACCGCACGAGGAGCTCGGCGTGGCCGCCTTCAGGCACCCAGACGTTCCAGCTCTGATCGAAATTGGGTTCTGCGCCCAGCCGGCGCATGGCGTCTGAAACCTGAACGGTCAGCTCGCCTTCATAGCAGACCTGAAACAGCTTGATATCCCCCATCACGCCCTCCCGCAAGTCTGTCAGTCGATCGGCGAATGATAGCACGCAACTTTGTGCACGCTCTGGCAGGCTTCTTGAGTTATTTAAATATCAAGGAGCCACACTCATGCGTATGAATGAAGATGAAGTCAAAGGAAAGATGGATCAGGCGAGCGGTACCGTGAAGGAAAATGTGGGCCGCGCGATGGGCGATCAAGTTCTGGAAGAGAAGGGCGCGGATCAGCGCGCCAGCGGCAAGATGGAAGCCGGCTTCGGCAAAGCGCGACGCAAAGTAGGCGAGGCGATGACGGACGTCGGGAAGAAGATCAACGAGTAAGACGAAGGGGCAGCCGTTTGAATCGAACGGCTGCCGTTTGTCGTCGTCTCAGGGAAGAACTTCGATGTCCGGATCGAGCGTCGGTGTACCTGAGGCAGTGACGTCGTATTTGATCGTCCGCGGACTTCCTGCGAACGGTCCGGCGGTGCAGACCCACTTGTTCCCTTGCCACTCACAAGTGACTGCCGGTTCTCCGGCCGGCATCGTGACGCCGAATTCCTGATTGCTCTTCGTCGACTTCCAGGCAATTGTGTCAGTACCCTTCTTGACGTCGACTTTGTTGACGTCGACAGTGATGCCGACGCCGGGATTGACGGTTACATCAACCGGCTTTTGCGCCATGGCTACTACCTCCGTTGTTATTAGTGAGGACCCGGCGCCATTGTAGTCGAAGCCTGCATGACTGCACGAAAGGATGGCTTCTGTCTCAGGATCGCGAATTCAGGATCGCGCTCGAGCTTCGCCTTGTTGAAGCCGTGCTGCACCGCCTGGGTCAGCCATCGGGAGGCTTCCTCGTAGTTCTGCGCAAGCATGGCTACGATCGCGGCGCGATGCATCGTCTCGAGATCGTTCTTGTCGATAGCCATTGCTGCTTTCAGTTGTGCGCGCGCATCGTCGAATTTTCCACGCTTCGCCAGACATTCGGCCAGCCGTGAACGCGCGTCGAGATCGCGATCGTTCAATTTGATCTGTTCGCTGGCTAGATTGATGGCATGGTCGTACGCGTCGTTGGCCTTCGCTTCGGAGTCGGGAATCCAACGATATGCGTCGCCGAGGTTTGCCCAGTATCGGAAGTTCTTGGGCATCATTTCGATCGCCTTTGAGTAGACGGCGGCGGCGTCTGAGTAGCGGCCCAGCTCGTAGTAACAGGTTCCAAGGTTTGAGTAGGCTTGAGGCGTTGGCTGGCTCTTGATCGAGGCAAGGTACGCAGCGATTGCCTCCGGATAGCGCCCCATCTCCGCATAGGCGCCCGCGAGATTGTTACGCGGGCGATTGCTCTCGGGCATCAGGCGCACGGCTTTTTCGAACAGTTGTGCGGCCTCAGGATAACGGCCGTGCCCGAAATAGAACACGCCGAGTTTGTTGTAGCCGGACCAATAGTTCGGCTGCAGGTCGATAGCGCGCTTGTACGACTGCTCCGCCTGCGCGAGATCGCCAGCGGCTTTGTACGCCTCCGCCAACTCCAGCGTGGCCTCGGCGCTGTTCGGCTGCTGCGCGAGTGCCTGTTTCAACTCGGTGATGGCGTCTGCCGTTCTCCCGGTCTGGCGGCGCAACTGACCGAGAGTAATGTGCAGCTCGAAATTCTGAGAATCATTACTCAGCCCACGCTCGCAGGCCGCGGCGGCCGGTACTGCCCACTTCGGATCGCGCGACAGTTGAAACTTGTAGAGGTACGCCCGCCCCAATGCCGCCTGCACGGACGCCGAGGAGCTCTGCGCGGCCAATTCTTCGAGGATGTGAATGGCGCTGTCGACTGAGGTCTCGCTGTCGTAACGGCGGAGGTGGCCGAGGGCTTCGAGGTAGCGGGTTTGGGAGACGCTGCTGTCGGGCGCGGAGGGGCGGAAGGCGGGGGCCCCGAGTTGGAGCGAGGCAGCGATGCTGTCGGCGAGCTTGTCCTGGATCGTGAATAGGTCCGCGACCGAGCCTTCGATCAGATCGCCGGAGCGGGACGTCCCGTGGGCGAGGTCGATCACCTCGTAGGCCACGCGGAGCCGGTCGCCGGCGCGCTGCATCGATCCGGTCAGAACGACGTTCGCGCCGAGGTCGTGGCCGACTTGCTGCGGATTGGCGTTCGCCATCGCGTCTGGCGTCGTCGGACGCATCACCTGCACCGAGGAGAAGTGCGCCAGGCGGGCAGAAAGCGTTTCGGCGAGACCGTCGACCACCAGCTGACCGTTCGGCTCGCCGGTCAGATCCTTGAAGCGCATCACGGCCAGGTACTTTTTCGCCGCCGCGTTCTGTGAGGCGGCGGGAGTGGCCAGGAGGCCATAACGCGTGACGACGGCGATCCCTCCGGCGAGCAGCAATGCCCCGGCGATGATCGCCGCGAGAATGAGGCGCTCGCGCGAGACCTTCGGCGGCCGTGGGATTTCTTCCGATCGCGTCATCGTGGCGAAGCGGTCGCGGATGTTGCGAAGGTCGCGGGACAGATCGCGCGTCGAGGAGTAGCGCTCCTCGACGTCCTTCGAAAGCAGCCGCTCCACGATCCAGCAGAACTGCTGCGGCGCCTGAACATTGAATCGGGTGATCGACGGCACCTCTTCGTGCAGGATCGCCGAAAGCGTATCGATGGCGTTATCGGCTTCGAAGGCCGGTTTGCCGGTGGAGAGCTCGTAAAGAATCGCCCCGAGCGCGAACTGGTCGGAGCGGAAATCGAGCGGCTTGCCGGTGGCCTGCTCCGGCGACATGTAGCCGACCGTGCCGAGGATCGTGCCGGGGTTCGTGCCGGGCATATCGAGCTGCGCCGTGTCGTCATCCTCGCCGGCGGGACGGATGATCTTGGCCAGACCGAAGTCGAGGATCTTGACGTAGCCGTCCTTCGTCACCATCACGTTCTCGGGCTTGAGATCGCGATGGACGATGCCCTGCTCGTGCGCCGCGGCCAGGCCGTCGGCGATCTGCGCGGCGATGTCGAGGGTCTTCCGGTTCGGCAGCGGTCCGCTGCTGAGAATGCCGCGCAGATCGCGGCCGTCGATGAACTCCATCACGATGTAGGGCGAGCCGGAGCCCTGGTCCATGCCCACCTCGTGGATGGTGACGATGTTCGGATGATTGAGCGCCGAGGCCGAGCGGGCCTCGCGAGTGAAACGGGCCAGCGTCTCTTTATCGCCCGACAGCCGGACCGGCAGGAGCTTGATGGCAACTTTGCGTCCGAGGGACGGATCGCGGGCGACGTAGACCTCACCCATCCCGCCCGCCCCGAGCGGAGCGAGGATCTGGTATTGCCCGAGGCGTTCGCGCATGAGTCATATTAACTGCGGCTTTGCCGCGTTGTCTGCGCTGGCGCGCGTTGTCTGCGGCTTTCGCCGCGTTGTCTGCGCGCGGCGCGTGGGCGGTGGGAGGATGCGGTGGGGAGTTTGCCGGTGTTCGGATGTCGGTGCTCGGTGTTCGGTGTTCGGTGTTCGGTTATCAGTGTTCGGTTGTCCGAGGCAGCGGCAGTGTTGCCATGAGGTTCCGACAACGGAACACCGACAACCGACAACGCGCCCCGCGCAGATCTCGACAACCGACCACGCGCGACAGCGCAGATAACGCGGCAACGCCGCAGACAACGCGCGTCAGCGCAGATAACGCGGCAACGCCGCAGACAACGCGCGTGAGCGCAGACAACGCGGCAACGCCGCAGACAACGCGCGTCAGCGCAGACAACGCGGCGAAGCCGCAGCTACGCGGCTTCCGGAACGCGGCGCAGCGTTCTAACTACCCACTTCCACTGGCGACGCGACTGCTGCACGTGCAGGCGGGAGCGGCGGCGGGTTTCACGCCACGACTTCGAAACGCCTTCGGCCTTCTCTTCGACGTGCTGCCGCCAGAGCTTCAGCGCGGTCTCGAGGTGCTCCATGGCCACATGGGCGCGGCGGCGGATCTCGTCGCCCATCGAGCCGGGGGTCGACTCGATCTGCGTCTTGACCGTCTTGAGCGCGGCCTGCATGCGGGCCTGTTCGATCTGCGGCAGCGGCGCGGTGCGGAGGTCGGAAGCGAGTCCGACCATCTTGAACCCGGAGATCAGCCACTTCGACGGATCCCACTGATACCAGCGGATGCCGTTGCGGAAGTCGGTCGGAAAGCGGTGGTGGAAGCTGTGGTAGCCCTCGCCCAGCGTCAGCATGGCCACCAGCCAGTTGTCCCTCGCCGAGACCTCGGCGTTGAACAGCGGCTTGCCCAGCGTGTGCGCCAGCGAGTTGACGAAGAAGGTGGTGTGGTGGATGACCACGATGCGCAGGAAGCCACCCCACAGCAGCCCGGCGATCGGATTGCCGAACGCGGCGCCGATCAGCGTGGGGATGCCGAAGCCGGCCACGATCAGGATCACTTTGTGCCAGCGGTTCTGCCACATCACGATCGGGTTCTTCAGCAGATCGGGCGAGTTGGCGAAGGTGTGATCGAACTCTTCGTTCTTCACAAAGATCCAGAAGATGTGCGCCCACCAGAACCCGCGCTTGATGTTGTACGGGTCCCAGTCTTTGTCGACATGCTTGTGATGGACGCGGTGGCTCGATGACCACCAGAGGATGGAGTTCTCCGCCGCCATGGCGCCGAAGAATGCGAATAGCGCCTGCACGATCGGCGACGCTTCGTAGGTTTTGTGGGAGAAGAAGCGGTGGTAGCCGGCGCAGATCGAGAATCCGACCAGGGCGTACATGACTACCAGCAGGATCGGCATCCAGAGCTGGAAGCCGTGCGTCCACGTCCAGGCGGCCGTTCCGACGATGCCGACGATGGGCGTGAGAGAGAGGAACGCGATATTCACCCAGTCTTTTTTCTGATGCGCTTTGGTTTCGCTGATGACGGCACCTCCGATGTAGCGGGACGTACGATAACCCCGTTCTCCCAAACCGTATTGCTCCAAATTGGACACACTCATCCGTAGTTGAAACTAATTACGAAGTTCTTCGTTGACAACTACGAGTTGTTTCGTACATGATCGCCAACGAAGGAGAACCCACCATGAAAACTGCTCTTCTCATCCTCCTCGCCATCGCCATCTGCTTCGCCGCGTACGCCGCCAGCGATTCGCGCAGCGGCGTCTGGACCGCCGAGCTCAATACCGACGGCGCCACGCTGCAGATGACCATCTTCCGCGGCAGCCACGAGTCGCGCCTCGGCGATCACCGCGGCAACTGGAACAACACCATGGGCTTCGAGCTGTCGGTGGCGTCGCTGACCGGCCTGACCACCGCCGACATCAATTCCGGCGCGGCCAACGTGCAGTTCACGATGTCGAAGCCGGCCGGGACGATCAGTTTCGAGGGCCGCTTCGCCAACGGCAACGGCGCCGGCAATTTCAAGTTCGCGCCTAGTGAATCGTTCGTCCGCGACATGGCCTCGCTCGGCTACAGCGCGTTCAAGGATGACGATCTGCTGGTCTTCGCCACGACCGATTTCTCGCCGCAGACCGTCCGCGATCTCCGCGCCCTCGGCTACCAGCCGTCGCAGAAGGAGATCGAGGAGGTGGCCATCTTTCGCATCGACGCGAACGCGGTGAAGGAGTTCGCCCGGCTCGGCTACACGAACCTGACGCTCCGCGAGCTGGTGAATCTCCGCGTCGGCAACGTGAACGCGGAGTTCGTAAGCGGGATGCGCGAGCTCGGCTACACGGACGTCTCCGCCAGCAAGATGGCCAACCTGGCCATCCTCGGCGTCACGCCCAAGTACGTGCGCGAAATGCGCGCGGCAGGCCTGACGAATCTGACACCGAAAGAAGCGGAGAATCTCCGCATCGGCGGCATCACCCCGGCCAAGATCGATGCTTACAAAAAACTCGGCTACTCGCTCTCCGCGCACGAGCTGAGCGAGTTCGGCATTCAGGGCGTGACCCCGAAGAACATCGAAGAGCTGCGGGCCATGGGCTACACGAACCTGACGCCGCACCAGCTCACCGAGATGCGCATCTTCGGCGTGACTCCCGAGTTCATTCGAAAAATGGAAGCGGGCGGGTACAAGGCTGTCCCGGTCGACAAGCTGATCAAGATCAAGATGAGCGGCGCAGAAGAGTTGGTGACGGGACGGCGGTAGTTCAACGCCCGGCTCCTTCGTGCGTATCGGCACGAAGGAGAAACCACATGACCAAAAATCGACTGCTTTGCCTGATTGCAGCCATCTGTCTCGTCTTCACGTTCTCGGCGCTTGGACAGGATCGGGGGAAACCCCAGACCTTTACCGAGCGTTACGGCGCGCAGCTCAATCTGACCGACGCGCAGAAGAAAACGATCGACGAGCTCGACGCGAAGTTCCAGAAGGAGCACGCCGAGTTCCTCGAGTCGTTCCAGAAAACGATGAGCGAGTACCGCGAGGCGCGCCAGGCTAACGACCAGGCCAAGATCGACGCCATCAAGCCGAAGTTCGATGCGCAGCGTGCCGAGATGACCAAGATCCGCACCGCTCACGAAGAGAAGATCGCCGCGACGTTCAACGACGAGCAGAAAGCGCAGTGGAAGAAGATCCAGGAAGAGCGCGAAGCGCGCATGAAGCAGCGGCAGTAATTTCGCTTCACATCATCGGGACATCGACTCCCCGCTCTTTCGCAGCATCGATCGCAATCTCGTACCCCGCATCGGCGTGACGCATCACGCCGGTGCCGGGGTCGGTGGTGAGCACCCGCCGCAGCCGTTCGTCCGCGGAGGATGTTCCGTCCGCAACCACCGCCATCCCCGCGTGCAGTGAGTATCCGATCCCGACGCCGCCGCCGTGGTGGAACGAGACCCAGGTCGCGCCGGCGGCGGTGTTGAGCAGCGCATCGAGAATCGGCCAGTCGGCGATTGCATCCGACCCATCCTTCATCCCCTCGGTCTCGCGATTCGGCGAGGCGACCGATCCGGCATCGAGGTGATCACGTCCGATGACGATCGGCGCCGACACCTTGCCCGTTCGCACAAGCTCGTTGAAGAGCAACCCAGCCTTGTCGCGCTCGCCGTAGCCGAGCCAGCAGATGCGGGCAGGCAATCCCTGAAACTCGACGCGCTTCTGGGCCATGCGAATCCAGCGATGCAGCGCCGCATCGTGCGGGAAAAGCTCGAGGATCGCTTCATCCGTGACGAACAGATCGTTCGGATCGCCCGACAGCGCCGCCCAGCGGAACGGCCCGCGCCCTTCGCAGAACAGCGGACGGATGAAGAGCGGAACGAAGCCGCCGACATCGAAAGCGTCCGTGACGCCGGCCTTCAGCGCCTGCCCGCGCAGGTTGTTGCCGTAGTCGAATGTGATCGCCCCGCGCCGCTGCAGCTCCAGCATGGCCCGCATGTGCCGGGCCATCGTGTCGTACGACAGCTCGATATACGCGTCCGGACTGCTGTCGCGCATCGCCAGCGCGGCGTCGTAGGAAAGACCCGCCGGCACGTAGCCATTCAACTCGTCGTGCGCCGAGGTCTGGTCGGTGAGGAGGTCGGGAACGAGGTTGCGCTCGATGAGTGCTTCGAGCAGTTCCACGGCATTCGCCACCACGCCGATCGACACTGCTTCGCCAGCGTCGCGCGCCTGAATGGCCCGCTTGATCGCTGCGTCGAGCGAGGGCGCCTGTTCATCGAGGTAGCGCTTGTCGAGCCGCCTTTGAATCCGCGACGGATCGACCTCGGCCACGAGCGCCGTGGCCTCGTTCATCGTGGCCGCCAGCGGCTGCGCGCCCCCCATCCCACCCAGCCCCGCCGTCACCACCAGCTTCCCTCGGAGCGAATTATCGAAGCGCGTTTTGGCCACCGAGGCGAAGCACTCGAAGGTTCCCTGCAGGATGCCCTGCGTGCCGATGTAGATCCACGACCCGGCCGTCATCTGGCCGTACATCGTCAGCCCGAGGGCGTCGAGACGGCGAAACTCATCCCAGGTGGCCCAGTGCGGGACGAGATTCGAGTTCGCGATCAGTACCCGCGGCGCGTTTTCGTGCGTGCGAAACACGCCCACCGGCTTGCCCGACTGCACCAGCAGCGTCTCATCGTTCTTCAGGCGCCGCAGCGTGGCGACGATGGCATCGAAGCACTCCCAGTTGCGCGCCGCCTTGCCGATCCCGCCATAAACGATGAGCTGCTCCGGCCTCTCCGCCACCTCGGGATCGAGGTTGTTCATCAGCATCCGCAGCGCCGCCTCCTGCTGCCATCCGAGGCAGGAGATGGTGGTGCCGCGCGGAGAGCGGATGACGCGTGTTTCTTCGATGGTGGTGGTCATGATCTGATTCTAGTCCGATGGCCACGGAACGTTCGACTGTCTATGTTGAGACCAGTGTCATCAGCTACCTGGTCGCTCGTCCTAGTCTGAGCAGCGTGCGCGTTGCGGCAAATCAGGAAACGACGCGTGAGTGGTGGCAAAGCCGGCGCGAACGATTCGACCTCTACGTGTCCGCGGTCGTGGTGGGCGAGGCGCAGCGCGGCGATCCAGCCATTGCTGCGGCTCGCATCGAGGTTGTACGCGGGCTTCGTCTTGCGCAAGTGACGCCCGAAGCACTTGACCTCGCTGAAGCGCTGATCATGGGAGCCGGCGTTCCACGGAAGGCCAATGAGGATGCGCTCCACATCGCCATTGCTGCGACGAACGGACTCGACTATCTCCTCACTTGGAACTGTACGCACATCGCAAATGCAGTGACCATCCCGCGGGTTAACTCGATCTGCAGGACTCACGGGTTCGAACCGCCGCTCATCTATACTCCTCAAGAACTGATGGAAGGTTGACGCCGTGGAAGATCCTATCGTTGAAGAGACCCGCGAAGCGCGACGACAGCTTGATGCCGAGTTTGGCGGAGATATTGAGCGGCTGTATGCGTATCTTCGCGAGATCGAACATGAGAATGCGGAACGAGTCGTAAAGCTCGACCCGAAACCTCCCATCGCCGGCCAGCGAAAAGTTTCCTGAATCTCAGCCTGCCGTTTCGTTCACATCGTCGTCGTGATCTGATTCCTCTCCCATGGCCACCAAGAAACAGGAGCGCGCCAACGACATCGTCGTGCGCCTCAAGCAGATGTACCCCAAGGCGAAGTGCGCGCTCGATTTCACGAATGCCTTCGAGTTGCTGATCGCCACCATCCTCTCCGCCCAGTCGACCGACGTCCGCGTCAACATCGTCACCAAATCGCTCTTCCGCAAGTATCCGAGTCCGCAGGCGTTCGCCGACGCGAGCCAGGTGGAGATGGAGCGTGACGTCAAACAGACCGGGTTTTTTAGGAACAAGGCCAAAGCGGTGATCGCCGCATCCAAAGCGATCGTCGAACAACACAACGGCGAAGTCCCCCGCACGATGGACGAGCTGACCGCCCTCCCCGGTGTCGGCCGCAAGACCGCGAACGTGGTTCTGTCCAACGCCTACAAGATCGCCGTCGGCATTGTGGTCGACACCCACGTCACCCGCGTCTCCGCCCGCCTCGGCCTGACCGCCACCGACGATGCGGTGAAGATCGAGCAGGATCTGATGAAACTGATTCCGCAAAAGGAATGGACAAATTTCTCGCACCGGATCATTGCGCATGGAAGGACGATCTGCATCGCCCGGAAGCCGAAGTGCGCGCAGTGTGCGTTGAATGAGCTGTGTCCGAGTGCGGAGGAGAAACCGGAGTAGGTTTTGACAATATCTATACACATGTCTATATTTTGATTCATGACAGCCCGCGCAAAGATCTTTCAAAATGGTGGCAGCCAGGCCGTTCGTTTACCGAAGGCGTGCCGCTTCCCTGACGATCAGCAGGAAGTGCTGGTTCACCGCTCCGGCCGCAAGGTGATCATCGAGCCCGCCGACGAGTGGAGCGATCAGTTCCGTCAGACGCTGGGAGCATGGACAGAGCCAATTCAACGGCCACGTTCGCGCCCACTTTCAAAGATGAAAGATCCGTTTGAGTAATCTGCGTTTCATGCTCGATACCGACACCGTGAGCTTCGCATTGCGTGGCCACGGCAACGTCGGAGCGCAGATCCTGGATCACCGTCCCTCCGAGCTGTGCGTCAGCGCGATCACGGTAGCCGAGCTTCGGTACGGCTGTTCACGGCGAAAATCCAGCAGGCTGGATCAACTCGTGGACAACTTCATCGGAAACATCGCAGTCATGCCGTTCGACGAAACCTGCGCCAACAACTTCGGCCGAATCGCAAGCGCTTTGACGGAAAAGGGAACGCCGATTGGTGATCTCGACGCGTTGATTGCTTCTCACGCCATGACTCTCGGGATCGTTCTCGTAACGAACAACGTCAAGCATTTCAGCCGCGTCCCCGGCTTGAAGGTTGCCAACTGGTTTTAGTTACGGCGGATCGCTCGTCCCGAGCTTCGTCCAAGGCCCGCATCTGGCGATTCGCCAGAACGTCTTGAGGCCGCCGATGAGAAACCCGTGCTTACGAATCGACTCGTGCCCATACCAGGAGCACGTCGGCGTAAATCGGCATTCGACGACTCCGCGAAGATGTGTGGATACGTGTGACCGGTATTGGTCGATTGCGGCGACAGTCATCCGCGCATCGAACGCGTAGCGCGGCGGCACTAGCAGATCGTGCGCGATCCAGGCGGCGAAGAGCAGAACGGCGATTCGTTTGCCGCGGGTCATGTTGCGGAGGAGCGCTGGCGTCGCGCCGGCTGGATCGGCGGCGTCCTCGCCGCCGGGTTAGCAGCGAATATCGGGAGTCTGGCGGGCCGGCGGCGGGACGCCGCCGGGCCAGCCGGCGGGACGCCAGCGCTCCGTTTCGCTGCGCTCATTTCTCCGCGGCTTTGGCTTCGTCCCATAACGCGTCCATTTCTTCCAGGGTCAGGTCGTCCACGTTGCGATCGGTTTCGCGGACTTGCGACTCCATCGAACCAAAGCGTCTTGTGAACTTGCGGTTGGTCGACTGCAGCGCTTCTTCCGCGTTCACGTTCAACTTGCGGGCGATGTTGGCGATGGTGAAGAGCAGGTCGCCGATCTCGTCTTCGATGTTGGAGGAAACACCGGAGTCGATCGCTTCATGCAGCTCGGCAATCTCTTCGTCGAGTTTGTGGAAGACATCCTCGGTGCGGCGCCAGTCGAAGCCGACGCGGGCGGCTTTTTCGGTGAGTCGCGAAGCGCGCAAGAGCGCCGGCATCGATTGCGGCACGCCGGCGAGAACACTCTTGTTCTCTGCCTTTGCTTCCTCGTTCTTCTGCTTCTCCCAGTTGACGAGAACCGCTTCGGCATCGTTGGCTTTTACGTCACCGAAAACGTGGGGATGACGGCGGACCAGCTTGTCGTGGATGGCGGTGATGGCGTCGTAGATGTCGAACGAGCCTTCTTCGCGGGTCAGCTCGGCGATGAAGACGGCTTGCAGGAGAAAGTCGCCCAGCTCCTCGGCCAGCGCGGCGCGGTCATCGCGATCGATGGCGTCGACCACCTCGTACGACTCCTCGATCACGAACGGCTTCAGGCTCGGCAGCGTCTGCTTGCGGTCCCATGGACAGCCGTCGGGGCCGCGGAGTTTCTGCATGAGATGCACGAGCTCGTCAAAGGAGCGTTTCGGCATTCGTGCATTCTAAGCGGCGGATTCTTGGTGGTAGCATCTCGGTTCAATTCAGCGGCGCCATTTCCCATGTCGAATCAGGTCCTGATCGTGGCCTCCGAGGCGGAGGCAAAGGCTCCCGCCGGCGTCGCGGCTTCGCTCAGCTTCACGCCGGTTGTGACCGGTTCGGAGCAGGAGGCCCTCGATCTTCTCGATCGGGAAACGTTCGCCCTCATCGCGGTCGGCAACGGCGAACCGTGGCAGCACCTTCGCGACGAGGTCGAGCGGAAACAGCCCGCTACACGCATGCTCGAACTGCCTGAGCCGAATGGTGACGACGGCGCGGTGCGGCGGTTGATGATCCGCTATCTCGATCGCCGCGCGCGCCCGCAGAAATTCAGTTCCGAGGAGCGCTACCGGTTCCTTTCCAACATCCTGGAATCGTTCACGGGGACGCTGGAGCTGAAGGAAGTGCTGCGGCGGATCGTTTCGATCACGCGGCAGGAGTTCGGCGCCGATCGCGCCTGGTTGCTGCATCCGGTCAACGAGCAGGCGGAATTCGCGAAAGTCCGTTTCGCCGTCAGCGCGCCGGCGTATTCAGTCCCGCAGGACGGCGCGCCGAAATCGTTGTCGCTGAAGCATTCGGCGACGATGATCCGGAGGCTCCTCGATGCAGACGGGCCGATGGTGATTGATGAAGACGATCCCGATCTCGATCGCGAGCAGGCAGCGCTCTTCCAGGTCCGCTCCGAGATGGTGCAGGTGCTGCGCCCGCGCGACGACGAGCCGTGGGCTTTCGGTCTCCATCAATGTTCCGCGCCGCGGCAGTGGACGGATGAAGAGATTTCGCTCTTTGCCGAGATCGGCCGCTACGCCACGCTGGCGCTCAACAACACGCTGCTGCACGAGAAGGCCGTGCGCGAAATGGCCAAGGTCACGGCCATCCTCGATCAGATCCCGGAGTCGGCCGCGATCTACAACGCCGGCGGACAGCTGGAGCGGATGAACGCCGCCGCACAGCGCGAGCCGGTTTCGCTGTTCGCTCCCGATCCCGAGGGGCGGCTGCGCAAGAACCGGCACCGCTACATCGACGGTAGCCCGCTGGAAGCCGACGACCTTCCGTCGATGCGGGCGGTGCGCGGGGAAACCGTCAAGTCCGACTACCTCGTGCACGACGTCCGCAGCGGCGACGATCGCGTCATCAATCTGAAGGCGGCGCCGATCCGTGACGATCGCAATCACGTCATCGGCTCGGTCGTGCTGTCGCGCGACGTCACCGACGAGCGGCAGACGGCCGAGCGCGAAGCGTGGCGCCGCCGCCGCGCGGAATGCCTGGCCAACCTCGGCGTCGACGCGGTGACGATGCAGCCGTCGTTCGAAGAGCTCGACGAGCCGGCCCGCCGCGTTGCCGATGCCGTCGGCGGCACGGCCATGATCTTTCTCTATCACGGCGCGTCGAGCGAGCTTCACATGGTGGGCATGGCCTCGGTGGCGCCGGTGGCGAACGAGGTGCACCGCTTCCGCGACTACCTCTCGCGCAATCCCTACCATGCCGGCGAAGGCATTCCGGGCACGGTTTTCCAGATCGGGCGGCCGCTGCTCTACTCCGAATTCGGCGCCAAGGCGGCGGCGGACTTCACGCGCGACACGGCGGAAGGCGAGATCGTGGCGGCGATGAACGAGCAGACACTGATCGCCACGCCGATCGAGTCGTATGGCGATCGCATCGGGGCGCTGGTCATCGCGCGATCCGACTCGCGGCGGAGTTTCGACGCCGAGGATCTCGAGTTTGCGCAAGCGGTCGCCGAACGCATCGGCGCCGCAAGCCACATTCATCGCCTGACGCGCATCTCGCAGGAAGGACATCGCGCCGCCGAGGAGCTGGCGCGGCGCGAAGTCGACGCCCGTGTGCGATTCGAGGCTGTCATCGAGACCGCGCCGATCGGTGTGGCCGTGTTCTCCGCCGACGAGCTTCGTTTCGAGCTGGCCAACGCGCGTTTCGTCGATTTCGTGGAGCGCCTCGGCAAGATCGCGCTCGACACGCGACTGATCGGGTTGCGCGTCGATGAGGTCATCCCGTCGCTGGAGAAGCCGCTCAAGCAGGTCGCCGAATCGGGCGAGATGCGTTTCGACGAAGCGTTCCGCGCCGACACGAAGCCGACGCCGACGTACATCAACCGGATCGTCTCGGCCGTCCGCGGACGATTCTCCGGAATCACGCAGAGCCTTACCGTTCTGATTCAGGACGTGACCGATCAGGTCAACGCACGCCGCGAGATCGAGGATCTGGCGCAAGCGATGGCCGAGCGCTCGGCGCGACTCGACTCGATCCTCAGCTCGATGACGGACGGTCTGTGGGTCTACGACGCCAGCGGGCAGGTGGTCTCGGTCAACGAGGCGGCCATCACCATGTTCGGCTTCGGCTCGCGCACCGAGGCGGTCGAGCACGGATCGTTCGCGCCGATCAATCTCCGCTATCCAGACGGCCGGCCGATTCCGAATGAAGATCTGCCGCACGCCCGCGCGCTCCGCGGCCTGACCGTGCCCGACTACCTGGCCATGGCCCGGCACTTCATCACCGGCAAGGATCTCGACCTTTCCATCGCCGTGGCGCCGATCGAGAGCAACGGCATCGTCGGCGCGGTCCTGGTGATCCGCGACATCACCGCGCTGCAGGAGCTCGATCGCAAGAAGGACGAGTTCCTCTCGGTGGCGTCGCACGAGCTGCGCACGCCGTTGACGACGATCAAGGGCTACACACAGCTCCTTGCACAGACCATCAGCGATCTCCCACCCGAGGAGCGCTCGACGTATCTCAACGCCGTGCTCGGCGAAGTGGAACGGATGATGGGCCTCATCTCCGCGCTGCTCGACGTCTCGCGCATCGAGACCAACAGGCTGCAGATCGACCGGCAGCCGATCCAGTGGCGCGAGTTCCTCGACCGCCGCGCCAACGCCTTCCGCGTGCAGAATCCCGCGCGGACGATCAAGTTCTCCGCCGACGTGCCGGAGACGACGCTGCACGTCGATCCCGACCGGATGCGGCAGGTGGTCGACAACCTCATCTCGAACGCCATCAAGTACTCGGCCGAGGGAAGCGATATCGAGCTGGTGACACAGATCGACGGCAACCACATGCTGACGGCGGTCATCGACGGCGGCATCGGCATTCCGCGCGATGAGATCCCGAAACTGTTCGAACGTTTCCACCGCGCCCGGAACGTTTCCAGCCGCTACTACGGCGGCCTCGGCCTCGGCCTCTACATCGCGAAAGCAATTGTCGAGGCGCACAACGGCTCGATCAGCGTGACCAGCGAAGAGGGCCACGGCGCAACGTTCACGATTCGGCTGCCTCTGCCGTAGACTCCGCGCTTCATGCGCTACGCCGCCGCCCTCATCGCACTCATTGCTTTTCCACTCGCCGCGCCGACCACGCCGCCGGCGCCCGACACGCCGACGATCAAAATCGGCGGGGTTCTCTTCGCCGACTACACCTACACGGCGTCGGTCGCGCCTCCAGCCCGCGACGCGGACGGCAATGAGATCCACCCGAGCTCGTTCAACGTGAGCCGGGTATACATCAACGTCACCGGCAACCTGAACCGCTACGTCTCCTACCGCATCACACCGGAGATCGCGCGGGAGACCAGCAGCTCGAGCTCGCTTTCGGGCAGCCAGACCTTCCGGATCAAGTTCGCGTGGGCTCAGTTCAACCTCGATCAGTGGCTGACGAAGGGATCGTGGGTCCGGGCGGGAATCAATCAGACTCCGTGGCTCGACTACGCGGAATCGATCTACAAATACCGCTTCCAGGGAACCACTTTCGTCGACCGGGAAGGGTTTCTCTTCCCCTCGGATGCGGGCATCACCTTTCACTACAACTTCCCACAGGACTACGGCGACTTGCAGGCCGGCATCTACAACGGCGAAGGGTGGGCGCACTCCGAGGTGAATGACCAGAAGGCCAAGCAGATCCGCGTCACGTTGCGGCCGGTACCGGCAAGTACCGCGCTGCATGGCCTGCGCATCAGCGGCTTCTACGACGCCGATCACTACGCCACAGGACTGCCGCGCAATCGGGCCCTCGGCCAGGTGTCGTATGAGCATCCTCTCGTCATTGTTGGGATTGAGGTTCTCTCGACGACGGACCGGTCGTCACTCACCGCAACGGAAACGAAGACGCATGGCTCGTCGCTCTGGGCCACGCCGAAATTCGGACACGGCTGGGAGGTGCTGCTGCGGCGCGACACGCTTCACTCCGACGCGGCGGGCACGAAGACCCGCGACATCGAAGGCATCGCCTACTGGCTGCCATTGCAGGCCGGCGTCTCATCCGCGGTGCTGTTGGATCGCGATGCCACCCGCGGACCGGCGTCCGGCACGCACCTGACGAACTACGGCATCAAGCTGCTGGTCACCTTCTGACCGGGACGTTCCTTTCCGATACAATCCGCGCGCTTTCGAGGGAGGTCTCCCATCGTGCGTTTCAGCTTTCTGCCCCGGGAAGAGACGTTTTACGCCGACTTCATCGCCATGGCCGACCAGCTCAAGGTGGGAGCCATGCTGCTCGAGCAGATGTTCGCCACCGATCCGCCGATCGCGGACAAGGCGCACGAGATCAAGGAAGTCGAGCACAAGTGCGACTTCCTGACGCACGAGATCATCCAGCGGCTCAACAAGACCTTCGTGACGCCGATCGACCGCGAAGACATCCACTCGCTGGCCCGCACGCTCGACGACGTGATGGATGCCATCGACAACGCCGCCGCCCTGGTACCGCTCTACCGCATCGACCGCGTCCGCTTCGGCGCGCGCGAGCTGGCCAAGATCATCTCGGCTTCGGCCGAGGTGGTCAGGAATGCGGTCATGGCGCTGGAGAAACACAGCGGCGTCCTCGAATGCGCCGTCGAGATCAACCGCCTGGAGAATGAAGCCGACCGCGTGCATCAGAAGGCGGTCGGACAGCTGTTCGACGAAGAGCGGGATCCGATCGCGGTGATGAAGTGGAAAGAGATCCTCGACCTGCTCGAGGACGCCACCGACCGCTGTGAGGATGTAGCCAACCTCCTCGAAAACGTGGTCGTGAAACACAGCTGATGCCGAGCCACCTCTTTCTGATCGTTGCCGGTCTGATCGGCGTGGCGTTGGTGTTCGACTACATCAACGGCTTTCATGACGCCGCCAACTCGATCGCCACGATCGTCTCCACGCGCGTGCTGTCGCCGGGACAGGCGGTGGTCTGGGCCGCGTTCTTCAACTTCGTGGCCGCCTTCGGCTTCGGCACCGCGGTGGCCAAGACCATCGGCAAAGGGATGATCGACATCCGCGCCGTGACCTTCGGCGTCATCTTCGCCGGACTCATGGGCGCGATCATCTGGGACCTGATCACCTGGTACTTCGGCCTGCCGACGAGCTCCTCGCACGCGCTGATCGGCGGCTACGCGGGCGCGGCCTGCGCACGGGCGATGTCGTTCAGCGTGATCGAGCCGAGCGGCTGGTCGAAGACGCTGATCTTCATCGTGGTCTCGCCGGTCATCGGCCTCATCGCCGGCCTCGGGCTGATGACGGCGACTCTCTGGATCTTCCGCCGCGTGACGCCACAGCGTGTCGACCGCTGGTTCCGCCGGATGCAGCTGCTCTCGGCGGCTGCGTTCAGCCTCAGCCACGGCGCGAACGACGCGCAAAAAACGATGGGGATCATCGCCGGGGTTCTCTTCACCGCCGGCTACATCAAGGTCTTCGAGATCCCGTTCTGGGTCATCCTGGCCGCCCACGCCGCGATCGGCCTCGGCACGCTCGCCGGGGGCTGGCGCATCATCCACACGATGGGCTCGAAGATCACGAAACTGCAGCCGGTCAGCGGATTCGCCGCCGAGACCGGCGCCGCCGTGGCCATCTTCACCGCCACGCACTTCGGCATCCCGGTCTCGACGACGCACGCCATCACCGGCGCCATCGTCGGCGTCGGCGCGACCAAGAGGCTCTCCGCCGTCCGCTGGGGCATCGCCGGCCGCATCGTCTGGGCCTGGATCCTGACGATCCCCGCCGCCGCGTTCATGGGTGGCCTGATGTATTGGGTGGCGGCGGCGTTTGGGGCGAAGTAGGTTTATCCTCGGCAGGTGAACGAAACCATCACCCTTGACGTGGAGCTGCGCGCGTTCGTGCGGCGCGATACCGAAGAGCGTTGGATTGCCGTCTGTCCTTCGATCGGCGTGGCATCGCAAGGCGACAACGCCGCGGATGCAAAGCGCTGTCTCGATGAAGCCGTGCAGCTCTGGTTCGAGAGCTGTATCGAACGCGGCACCCTCGAACGGGCGCTGCAGGAATCGAACTTCCGGCCTCTCCACATCGCGGAAAAGAATCACGAAGCCGGCGACCGGGACGCGGACGCCATCCTTGGCGATGCGTTCATCGTTCAGGTCGCGATCCCTGCGTACCAGGCCACGGCCTGAGGTCGGGTATTGAAACGAGTCACGTGGCAGGAGCTTCGGGATGTCTGCCGGCTGCTCGGCTGCGTCGAGTCGCGAATCAAGGGCGATCACCTGATCATGACTCGTCCCGGGCTGGCGAGGCCGATCGTCATCAAGATGGATCGGGAGCTGGGCGAAGACATCATCAGATCGAATATGAAGACGCTTCAAATCGATCGGATCGAGTTTGAGCGGCAGCTGGACATCGTCCGCAAGCACCGGCATTGAGGGCGCCAGCCCGCCAGAATTTTTTGGATATACTCGCCGTTTCCACAGCGACCCTGAAAGAGTCCTCAACGAGGTAAAGCCAATGAAACCAGAGATTCACCCGAAATATCAGCAGGTCCAGGCGCACTGCGCCTGCGGCGAAACGTGGATGACCGGCTCGACCAAGAAAGAGCTGCGCGTCGAGATTTGCTCGAAGTGCCATCCCTACTTCACGGGCAAGCAGAAACTGCTCGATACCGCCG
>Ga0157378_10000837_pt1 | contig 28570 bp, 22 predicted proteins | sample M65metaG_FD_115309 | JGI IMG/M metagenome (GOLD analysis project Ga0157378, IMG submission 115309) | Miscanthus rhizosphere microbial communities from Kellogg Biological Station, Michigan, USA - M6-5 metaG | ecosystem: Host-associated > Plants > Roots > Rhizosphere > Soil | place: USA: Michigan... | reverse complement strand
CCACCGGAATTGGGAAATTGCAATTTCTCAATTTCCCAATTCCAAAATTTCAAAATCAGATCACCAACATTGCGTCCCCATAACTGAAGAAGCGATATTTATCCTTGATCGCTTTTTTGTAGGCCTCCATTGCGAGGTCATATCCTGCAAATGCGCAGAACATGATCAGCAAGCTTGTCTTCGGCAAGTGCAGATTGGTGACAAGAGCGTCCGCTACGTTAAACGTATATGGAGGATGAATGAAAATATTTGTCCAGCCTTCTGATGGCTTCAACAATTTTTCTGCTGTAAATGACGATTCGAGTGCACGCATGGTGGTAGTGCCTACTGAACAAATGCGATGCCCTTCGGTCTTACCCTTGTTCACAATTTTGCACGCAGCTTCCTCGATGCGATAATATTCAGCATCCATTTTATGCTTGCTCAGATCCTCTACTTCAATGGGCCTAAAAGTTCCAAGGCCGGTATGAAGTGTGACCTCGGCAAATCTTATCCCTTTTATTTCAAGGCGCTTAATGAGTTCTATACTGAAGTGAAGGCCGGCAGTTGGAGCTGCAACAGCTCCCTCATGCTTGGCATACACCGTTTGATACCGCTCCTTATCTTCTTCATCAGGCTTGCGCTTGATATATTTTGGAAGAGGCGTTTCACCAAGGAATTCCAGCATCTGGCGGAATTCTTCGTCGGTACCTTCCCAAAGGAACCTGATAGTCCGTCCGCGGCTTGTAGTATTATCGATCACCTCGGCTACCAGCTCATCGTTCTCGCCAAAATATAGTTTGTTCCCAACCCTGATCTTGCGGGCAGGGTCAACAATGACGTCCCATAAACGGTTCGGCTTATTCAATTCCCTGAGGAGGAAAACTTCAATCTTTGCACCTGTCTTTTCCTTGCGGCCATACATGCGGGCAGGGAAAACCTTTGTATTATTAACCACAAAGACATCCTTATCATCAAAATACTCCATGATGTCACGGAAATGCCTGTTCTCAATCTGGCCTGTGTGGCGGTGGACCACCATCATTCGGGCATCTTCACGTTTTTTAGTAGGATGCTGGGCAATAAGATTAAGGGGAAGATCGAATTTAAACTGCGATAATTTCATTTTTAGAAAACCTTGGGTTTTAAACCGTGCGCGAATGATACCAGGGTTTGCCGAAGGTGGGATTTGACGGATTGTTCCGATACAAACCAGGTCTTACGGCACCAGGTTTGATATCACGCTGCACGAATTTTAGCGGGCAAAGGTAGCCGATTCGGATCAAGAACCAAAATTAAATATCTCTTAATATCCCCAATGCGCAGCTGCCACCAACTTATGTAATGCTCACGGATTAGCATCTTTCAACACCCCTGTGTAACTTTCCAATAGGATTGTGTCAACCTGAACTGTATGAAAAAAATTTTCGCTTTCCTGGTCTTGTTAAGCATGGCCTATCCGTGCTCATCCTTCGCTCAGCAAAAAAAAGGCAGAACAAATTTGAAAACGGCTGCCGAACCATCAAAGAAATATCCAAGCTTATTGTGGGAAATAACAGGCAATGGCTTGAAAAAGCCTTCATACCTGTTTGGCACCATGCACGTGAGTGATAAATTGGTATTTCATCTTGGCGATTCATTCTATAATGCTATCAAGTCATCTGATGTAGTGGCGTTGGAAACAAATCCGGAAACCTGGCAGGACGACTATAGCAAATCGGTATTCTTTAGAAATGCAGGAGCGCCAACAGATCCATATCGGCTTGCTGAGGATTACCCATCTGATTTTCTCAGCATAAACACGTTTGCGATTAACTCATATACCGACGTGGTAAAAGCATCGCTTGCTGTAGAACCATCGATGATCAATGGAATGTTATACCGTACGTATGGCACAAGGATCGACGACTTTGAAGAGGACACTTTCCTTGATATGTATTTGTTCCAGGTTGGAAAAAAATTGGGTAAGAAAGTGACTGGCGTAGAAAACTTCCAGGAAAGTGAAAAGCTGGTAATGGAAGCCTACCGTGATATGATCAAAGACGAGAACAAGAAAAGAAGAAGTTACGATTTCGAGGGCATGATGAATAATCCAAAGAAAATTGAGGATGCATATAGAAATGGTGATCTTGATGTACTGGATTCATTGGAAAATCTTACCGTTTTTTCGGACGCGTTCCAGGAAAAATTTCTTTACAAACGAAATCTTATCCAGGCAAATTCCATTGATTCCATCATCCGCCATTCCTCGTTGTTCGTTGGTGTGGGCGCTGCCCACCTGCCGGGAAGGCGCGGCGTAATTGAAATACTCAGGAACAAGGGTTATCATTTACGCCCAATTAATATGGACGAACGCAACAGCGGCCAAAAGGAAGCAATTGACAAAATTCATTTGCCATTTGAGTTTCGTGTTCAGAACGCAAGCGACGGCGCCTATAAAGTTTCGATTCCTGGTGAGAAATTCTATCGTTTCACGAACTGGAGCGGAATGGACATTGTGCAATATGCGGATATGGTTAACGGCGCGTACTATATGGTAAACAGGGTCAAGACCAATAGCTTATTCTTTGGGGATAGCCCGGATCGCGTCCAGAAAAAAATTGATAGTCTACTATATGAAAACATCCCTGGCAAAATTCTTCGGAAATCGAGCATTACCAGGAATGGATATAAAGGAATTGATGTCATCAACAGAACAAGACGGGGCGACTACCAACGCTACAATATATTCATAACTCCATTTGAGGTGCTCATTTTCAAAATGAGTGGGAATGGCGAATACGTGAATACTGCCGAAGACGCTCAGAAATTCTTTAACTCTATTCAATTAAGAGAGTTGCAACCCGTACAGTGGGAAACCTGGCAACCTTCTTCCGGCGGTTTTAGTGTTCGTGTACCGCATGAACCTTTACTGTTTTTCGACAAAGCATATGGTAACAACAGGCTTGAATACACCGCGGCTGATGTCACGAATGGAAGCAATTACCTGGTGATGAAAGTGAACTTGCACAATTACTCTTTTTTTGAACAAGATAGTTTTGAATTAAACCTCCTTGATGAAAGCTATTCGTTTTCTGATTTTATTGATAAGGAATTGAGTCGCAAATTCATTAAGGTGAAAGGATACCCTGCGCTCGAATGCAAGTATCAGCACAAGGACAAAACTTTTAGTCGCGTTCGCTATATTATTCAGGGACCGATCTATTATGTGATAGCCACACGATATAAAACCGAAGCAAAGCAGCAATCGGATTTTCTCGAGTCATTTACCATTACTCCATTTCGATATCCGCAGTCGAATCTGATTAGTGATAGTGTGATGCAATTTTCTGTGAAGGCTCCGCCGGTTAAAAAAGATAAGGCGGATGACGAAGCCGTTCAGCGATTACAGGAATTGATCAGACTTTCCTATCGCGGGTATGAGGATGACGGAAATCAGTCTCGAGCAATGCAGAAATCGCGATACTTTGGCAACGACACAACCGGTGAAAAAATCTTTGTCAGTTATAATCAACTCTCCGATTATAGTTACATAAAAGACAGCACTCAGTTTTGGAAGGATCCGGATGAAACGGATTGGTTGGATGACACCAGTTTCATTGTAAAGAAAAAGCGAGAATATACATTGTCAGATGGAACAAAATGCAGGGAGATCCAGATCACTGATACAGGAAGCAGTAAGGTGTTATTATTGACTTCCTATTTCACAAGTGGCAGATATTATTCTATATCTACGCTTACTGATACCTTGTCAATAAAGAGCAGCTTCCTGGATGAATTTTTTACAACGTTTCGTCCAACTGATACAGTTAAGAAAATTGACCTGTTTGCTCGCAAGGCTTCAAGGTTCTTTACCGACTTTTTCAGCAAGGACAGTGTCATATCAAGGAACGCAAGAAGAGCAGTGTATCGCATCCGATTCGATTCACTGGATGTGCCACTAATTGTTCGGGGAATCGATTCACTGAATTGGTCGATCCGAAATTATCTTCCTATAAAAAAATATTGGATCACCTCCCTTGGCAGAATTAAACATCCCCAAATTGTTCCTTACCTGCAATCACTTTACGTGAAAGTGGGCGACACAGCAGAATTGCAACATGCAATTCTGAACGCATTACTTGCACAACAAACCAAGAACTCTTTTATAGCCTTTAAGGATTTAATGCTCAAGGAACCGCCAATTTCAGATGATCAAAGTGAAGGATGGACTTCTTATCCTCCGCTAAGTAGAATTGAAGCAACAACTTCTGCAAGTATCAGGTACATAGATCGAGAAGATCATTGGAATGAATTGTATGATAGCCTCGCCCTTACCAGGCAGATTTTCCCTGACTTTCTGCAACTCATTACACTCGATGACTATAAATCAGATGTAATGAATTTGTTGACCGTTCTTGTGGATAGCGGTTATGTAAAGGCTTCGGATTATGAAACATATTTTAATAAGATTTACATCGACGGCCGTCAACTATTGAAGAAGCAAATGGCCAAAGAAGAAAAAGCAAAAATCGAAAAGGCAAGCAGGAAGGAAAGATCCAATGCAGGTATGTTCCCGGGTTATGAAGATCAAACCGAAGACGACGACGGAAACCACGCGGTTCAACAACACTCAATTTTACTATTGCCTTTCTGGGAAAGAAATCCTGGTGTGCAGACCTACTTTAACCAACTCATGAAAACAAATAGCCGGAGATTGCTTTATGAAACTTTTCTCTTATTGTTACGCAATCAAAAGCCTGTGCCCGATTCATTGTTCCAGAAGTTTGCGGCGCTTGATGAATATAGAAGCACCTTATATAGCGACCTCAAAAAAATAAATCAGCTTAATAAATTCCCATCGTCATACAAAAAACAAGAACTGATGGCCAGAAGCCTCCTTGTGAATTCGGGTGAAATGTATGGCAGAGTTGATACACTTGCATATGTCGACAAATTACCGGTGACTTACAAGGAGAAAAAAGGATACATCTACTTCTTCAAATACAAACGCATGAAGGACGATGCTTCATGGCAATTAGCAACCGTAGGTATGCAGCCGGAAAACCAGGATGAGGTGGATGCGGAAGATGACGAGTTCACCGAAATGGACAACCGAAAGCTAGAGACTGACAAACCTTTAAAAGAGCAATTAGACAAAACGCTAAAGGAATTGCTTTATGTAAAGCACGCGTCTGCAACCGGATTTTACGAAGGCAGGGAAGCGAATATGTACCGGAATTTTTTGCCGGATGTGGTGAAGAGTAATCGCTATAGAGATTAACGGGAAGAAGATTCCAGGTCCAAGACATGTCCGCCGTAGCTTGAGCGGAGGCGGATGCAAGATGCCGGATGCCGGATGCCAGATACAACATGCGGTCTGACATTGGATAACAATAAGAAGAAATACAACAAATCAGAAACGAAGAGGACTCGGAATAGATATGAAATTTTCCTCAACGAAATCCGTTAGGATTTTCCGGGAATTGAGTTTATTAATTTCTTGGTGTAGTCGGAAGATGGATGATAATATACCTGGTCCGCATCTCCTATCTCTTCAATTTTTCCTTTATTCATAACCATGATCCGGTCGCTCAAGTAGTGAACCACACCCAGATCGTGTGAAATGAATATAATCGTGAAACCAAATTCCGTTTTTAAATCGTTGATAAGGTTTAGCACCTGTGCCTGCACACTTACGTCTAGAGCCGATACTGATTCATCGCAAATGATAAATGATGGGTTGAGTGAAAGTGCCCTTGCAATAACTATCCGCTGACGCTGACCTCCGGAAAATTCATGAGGATACCTGTTGTAATGCCCAGGTTGCAGGTCTACTTTCTCTAATAAATCGATTACGTTTTGTTGTCGTTTAGAACGACTATTCTGCAATTCGTGTACTTTCAAAGGTTCTCCAACAGCTTCTCCAATTTTGATGCGGGGATTCAACGAAGAATATGGATCCTGAAAAACAATCTGCATGTCCTTTCTAAGACGACGCAGTGAGCGCTGATCCAGTTTTAATAGATCAATTCCGGCAAATTGTATTGTGCCTGATGTAGGTTCTATCAAGCGAAGGAGCGTTCTACCCAGTGTTGTTTTGCCGCATCCCGATTCACCAACTAATCCAAGCGTTTCACCTTTGTATACATCAAAGTTGACGGCATCAACGGCTTTTACGTAATCCTCAGTTCGTCCAAAGAAATTTTTCTTGGTTGGGAACCAAACTGACAAGTCGCGCACTTCCAAAATTTTTCCTTCTTGCGTCAATGAGGAATTGACTTCTTGCCTTTTGCTTTGGTATTCCGACTTCTCAACATTTGGACCCGCTCGTTTTCCACTTCCCATCAAAAAATCGGACACGGTGGGAAGACGTTCACCTTTTTTATGCAACACAGGCCTGCAGGCCAGTAATCCTTTTGTGTAAGGGTGCTTAGGTTCCTTAAACAACTGGCTTGTGTATTCTTGCTCCACAATTTCTCCTTTCAACATTACAATGCATCGATCGGCTATTTCACGGACAAGGCCGAGGTCATGGGTAATAAACAAAACGCCCATACCTGTTTCCTGCTGCAATTCCTTTATCAGTTGTAGTATGGTTTTTTGAACCGTAACATCCAGCGCAGTAGTGGGCTCGTCGCAAATCAACAGGGATGGATTACAACTCATAGCCATCGCTATCATCACCCGCTGCTTTTGACCTCCGCTTAATTGATGTGGGTATCGATTGTAGATAGATGAAGGCGATGGGAGTTTAACTTTTTCAAATAGGGCAACTGCTCTTTGTCTTGCTTCGTGCTTGTTGCATTGCTCATGCAACATGATAGATTCTGCAACCTGGTGGCCGCAGGTAAACACGGGGTTTAGTGAAGTCATCGGCTCCTGGAAAATTATACTGATTTGCTTGCCTCTTATGTTACGGATGTTCTCAGGATCCGCATTCAACAGATTAATGGATGACTCATTGTTAGGCGAAAAAATGATGCTACCAGATGAATACTGAGCCGGCGGTGAGGGCAATAATTGCAGAATCGAAAGGGCGGTGACTGATTTGCCAGAACCAGATTCTCCAACAATGGCCACAATCTCACCTTTATTAACCGCAAGCGAAATTTTCTTCACTGCGGGAATAGTTCCGGCTTCTGTTTTGAATTCTACACTTAAATCTTTAATAGCAAGTAATGGATTCATTTAGCCTGTTGCAGTTTTATCAAATTTGTTTTGCCAGGAGTGGGATAAAATGCCATGCATACCATGCAATTCTGTGCAGGTGGATTTGAATCAATCGTGAATACAAACTCATCACCTTCGTTTAATTCAGATGGGAACGTGCATTTGTTCGCAACGGTAAAAACCTTATCAAATGTCTTTTGCCTTTTTTCGTCTCGCCAATTGTTTTCAACCAACGATGTATCTATTGCACCTTCTATAACCTGGACCACATAATGAGAACACAATTCTTTTATGACCAATTTTCCTCTTAATGCAGTCGACTTCGACCGGTTACATTCATAAGAACTTGAGAAGATGAATATGGCAGTTAGGATGAGGAGTGATGTACGTTGCATATTGAGATTGTAGTAAGAGATTCATGATACAGGATACAGGATGCCGGATGCAGGATTTGTCCGCCGTAGCTTTCTTGACTGCCGTAGCTTTAAGGAAGGCAGTAGCGAAGCGGATGCGATTGTCAGAAGCGCAGGTGCCTTACCGTTTGCCCACCGTTGATAAGTTGCTTGAGGGAGTCAATGCCAATTTTAATGTGCGTTTCAACGTACTCAGTTGTTACCACTTTATCGCTTTCCTCAGTTTTCACTCCCTCCGGCACCATTGGTGAATCACTCACCAGCAAAAGGGCTCCCGTGGGTATCTTATTGAAAAACCCGACCGAGAAAATCGTCGCAGTTTCCATGTCAATCGCATATGCCCTGATCTTTTGCAGGTAATTCTTAAACTCGTCATCGTGCTCCCATACCCTTCGGTTAGTGGTATAAACAGTGCCTGTCCAGTAATCGACTCCATAATCCCTAATGGTAGTGGAAATTGCTTTTTGTAGTGCGAAGGCTGGTAAGGCTGGAACCTCTGCGGGAAAATAATCGTTGGAGGTACCCTCTCCTCTTATTGCCGCTATCGGCAGAATCAAATCACCGATCTTATTTCGTTTTTTGAGACCGCCACATTTTCCAAGAAACAAAACCGCTTCAGGCTCAACAGCACTCAACAGGTCCATAACCGTTGCAGCAGTGGGGCTTCCCATTCCAAAATTGATGATCGTGATATTGTCAGCAGTTGCGCATTGCATCGGCTTATCCAACCCAACGATGGACACTTTGTTCCATTGCGCAAACAGCCGCACATAGTTGCTGAAATTGGTAAGCAAAAAATACTTTCCAAAGTTCTCGAGTTTCTCACCCGTGTATCGGGGTAACCAATTCTTTACTATTTCTTCTTTGGTTTTCATGTTTGAGAAGACCACAGACGGCAGATCATGGACGACGGTGGTTTTAATTTTCAAATTAAACGAATTTTTATTTCCCGCAGTATGAAGTTGCGATCGCCGGCGGAAAATGCAAAAACTAGTTTATTTTGCTATTGGCAAACGCGTTAATATGAAGACTGCACATAAAACATCCTTGAATGCTGCCCATACGATATCCAAATCATCCTTATAAAATCAAAGAAGACGAAGAGAAAAGGGAATTCATCTTTGATGAATTGAGGAAAGTATGGATTCGGTTAACGAGCGAAGAATGGGTGCGACAAAATTTTGCTCAATACCTGGTGCAGGTAATGAAATATCCTGCGTCCTATGTTGCTATTGAAAGAGAGATTAAACTAGGTGAAAGAAAAAAAAGGTTCGACCTGCTTGTGTTTAATAAGGCCGCTCATCCATGGATGATGATTGAATGTAAAAAAATGGAGCGCCCCCTGGATAAATCAGTGATCTGGCAAATACTTCACTATAACATTGCTCTTCCCGTCAAATATCTTGTCATCACCAACGGCGAGCAATCACTTGCATATGTCAAGGGCCAGTTGGACTTTGAACCGATCCCGGAATTGCCGGAGTGGGAATAGCTTCTAGCTATTAGCCTTTAGCTGTTAGCCATTAGGAAGAATCATGAAGCTAATCTTGCTAGTGGCTAAAGGCTAACAGCTAACGGCTCTTCTACGGAAATATTCCGAGCTCTGCGTAGCTAGTGGCAACTTTATTAATGGCCAGCACGAAGGCGGCTGTGCGCATATTAGGAATACCATCAGTGGATCTCCACACATTCATGATTTCGTTAGTGGCCTCAATCATTGTTTGCTCAAGACCGCTTCTCACCAGGTCAACTTCATCGGGTCCGTGAACTATGAATTTTCTCTCGTCCTCTCTCACTTTCTTTGCGGTGAGTTCTTCCATCTGGCCAAGAATATGTGTATTCATGTTCTCAGTAAATCTTTTCTCCATTCTCCCGTAACGAACGTGACTTAAATTTTTTAACCACTCGAAATAGGAAACCGTTACACCGCCTGCATTCAAGTACATATCAGGAACTACAAGCACTCCCTTCTTAATCAAAATCTCATCTGCTTCCGGAGTAAGGGGACCGTTTGCTCCTTCGCCTATAATTTTTGCTTTGATGCGTGGCGCATTGTCTTTATTAATAACATTCTCCAACGCGGCAGGAACAAGGATATCACATTCCATTTCCAATGCGTCCAGGTTTTTATTGAAATTCTTTGAACCTGGGAAATTGAGTATGGATCCGGTACTCCTGCGATGCTCGAAAACTTTTTCTACATCGAGTCCTGATTCACTATAAATCGAACCTTCATATTCGGCAAGGCCAACAATTTTAGCCCCATGATCCTGGAAGAATTTCGCCGAATGATAGCCCACATTACCGAGACCTTGTACAACAACTTTTTTTCCTTCGATGCCGGTAGGTAATCCAATCTTAGCCATCTCCTCTTTCATATTGCATACCTCACGGATGCCATAAAAAACACCCAGTCCTGTTGCTTCCCTTCTACCACGAACGCCGCCCTGGGTAACAGGTTTTCCTGTTACGCAGCCCATAGCATCCACTTCTCCTGGTTTCAGCGACAAGTAAGTATCCACTATCCACGCCATTTCACGCTCTCCCGTGCCGTAATCAGGTGCAGGAACATCAACCCCTGGTCCTATAAAATTTTTCTTCACCAATTCCGCGGTATAACGTCTTGTAATTTTTTCAAGATCGTATGCTGTGTATTTTTTGGGATCGATCTTTATTCCTCCTTTTCCTCCACCAAATGGCACGTTCACAATGGCGCATTTATAAGTCATCAGTGCGGCAAGAGCCATCACTTCATCCTGGTTAACCTCAGCGGCAAACCTGATTCCACCTTTGCAGGGCAATTTGTGATGTGAATGTTGTACCCGGTATGCTTCGATCACTTCAATTTTATCTCCGATACGGACAGGAAATCGCATTTGATAAACCGCATTGCATTCCTTGATCTGTTCTAGAATGCCCGGATCCCATTTAGTGAATTTCGCAGCTTTATCGAAGCTTTTTGAGACGCTATCAAAAAAGCTGTATCCATTTTGACCTGACATGACGTTGAATTTATTTTATAGTTTTTGTTAGTTGAAGAAAGACGACGGACCACTGACCACGGACCACAAAAGAAGTTAAGGTTTCGCGTGTTTCTCCAATTTCGAGATCTTTCGGTCCACGGTAATCACGTAAATAAACAAGCCTATCAAAATGGCCACCACAACAGCAACTACAACATAGATCTTTCCATTGTTCCTCATAGCATCGGCCATTCTCGGAGCCTCATCATTCGGCCCCCCCTGTGCTAATGCGATCGTAGAGAAAAAAATCAAAAAGAGGGCACTTATAAATTTGCTCATGATAGTTGGGAATTCAGTTTTTGTTCTTCCAATATTCTCAGTCTTATCCTAAGTGTTGTAATCCATACTGCTAATAATGTCCAGCCAGGAACTGCCGCAGGCCAAAAGATCATGCGCATGCGTGAGTCGATATCGTGAGTATCCAATGCAGGATTTCCCATACCTCCAGGATGCAGACTTTCCATCATTCTAGGAAGGATCCAGAGCGTGGGAAACAGCATTGCATATGCGAAAATATTATATACCGCACCTGTTTTTGCTCTCCTGCTTTCATCAGTAAGAGAATTGCGTAGCACGAGATAAGCGAGATAAATTAAAAGCGCGATAGCAGCCCCTAGTTGCTTGGGATCGTTACTCCACGGTTTGCCCCACGTATAATTAGCCCAGATCATTCCTGTAACCAGGCCGAGAATACAAAAGACAATGCCCGACTGCGCAAAAGCAGCAGCATACCAGTCATGGATTAATTTATTGCTACGAAGAAATTTGATTGAATATACCAGTGAAATAGTGAATAGAATCATCATACAAAACCACATACCTACGTGAAAGTAGAGGTTGCGGATGCTTTCATTTAATATGGGCTTGGCAGGAACGCCTCCCAGAAAACCGGCAACAAACGTGACCAATAACAAAACGATGCTCAATATTTTCCACCATGATTGTCGTAACATATTTGCAGTCTCCAATTCATTCACCCGGCATATAAAGACTGGCAAGTCAGAATCGTTTCGAGTGTTAATTGAGGTGGCAAAAATAGGGAAGTTTCAATTTTGGATTTGAGAAATTGGTAAATGCCATTTCCCAATTCCCCAATTCCGAACGAAGCGAGGATACAAAATTTCCCAATTAGATCAGTCTTTCCAAAGAAAAGGAAACAATATAATCGCGAGCGTGATCACCAACATATCAAGGCCGATGAGAACAGCCACCATTTGCCATAGACCCGCCTGGTACACATCGGCAAACGCCATATTGGAGATGCGCATCAGCAACAGTAGTTGTGGAATGATCAAAGGAAAACCAAGAATCGCCATCATAGCTGCATTATGTTGGGCCCGCGCTGCAATGGCGGCAAGAAAAGTGAATACTAAACTCAGGCTCCAGCCGCCAACGCACGCTAGTCCAATAAATCGCACGAAATAGGTCAGGGGATTTCCGAGCAACAAGAAAAGAACAAGACTCACCATGCTCATCACTACCATCAGCACAGAATTGAACAGCAACTTAGCGATGACAAAATCTCTCGCCCCAGCAATTGAATAGAAGTATAACATTCTGCCTCTGCTTTCCTGCAAAAAACTTTTGGCGACGGCGTTTATACAAACAAATAATTGAATCATCCAAAACAAGCCTTTCCATACGTCTGGCTCTGGCTGTCCCATGGCGAGATATAAAACAAAAATGGTGGACGCCACGTACAATAGAATTCCGTAGAAAGTATATTGTTGACGTATTTCCAGCAAAACGTCTTTACTAAAAAGAGTGAAGATGTGACGCATGTTTTTTGCAAATAAATCTGAAGAACTAATTCTTTTCTTGAAAACATTGCCTGCATCTCGGCTCATACATTTCCTTTTCACCTAATAAGATTTGGCCACCATCTGCTGACTTGCGATATGAATAATTCGCAATGTTTCCGCACCTTACACAAATAGCATGGAGCTTAGTGATATAGTCAGCTTTTGCAAGCAGAAACGGTATTTGTCCAAATGGTTTACCGGTATAATCCATATCCAGTCCGGCCACAATCACGCGAATGCCTTTCAATGCAAGTTGATCGCACACTTCCGGTAACTGGTCATCGAAGAATTGAGCCTCATCAATCCCAATTACGTCCACATCGCTCGCCATCAATAGAATTGTTTGCGAGTTATCCACAGGAGTGGAAATAATTTGTGTGTCATCGTGGGACACGATATTCTGCACATGGTACCGGATATCAATTGCAGGTTTAAAGATTTCTACCTTAAGATTAGCTATCCGCGCCCTTTTCAGCCTTCGAATCAGCTCCTCTGTTTTGCCCGAAAACATTGATCCTGAAATCACTTCAATCCAGCCCCTCCTTCCATTTATATGGGGTTCAATAAACATATTATTAACTAATCACTTTCAAATATTGGCTAACTTTATGCTGTTCTAATTCAAACGATCCTCATGGAACTCCTTCCTTCATTGATCCACAAATTAAAGGAACAATTTGAACAAAATGTTCCTGCCCACCAGATGCTGGTCACTGTTCGGATGATTGAATCCGAATTGGCTGGCCATACTACGGTTTCAAATGGAAATGGAAATGGTCAACGCAGTTCAGGTAAAGTTTCCGTGATGATGCCTGCTGGAATGAAATCAGTTGTTGCTCAGGAAATCACTGAACAACACGTGAAGTATGCGCCACCAATTGAAACAGTTGAAGTAGAAAGAAGGAATGGTGAAAGGAATGGAAGTTCGCATCAACATCATATCAAGAAACAGGAATCATCTGGTTGGCTGTTCGATCCCATACAGGAAATACCAACTTTTGCGCAGCAGCAACTATCGAGAGAACTGAATGATGTTATTGGATCAAATGGAACATCGCTGAATGATCAGTTGCGGGAAGAGAAAACTGAGGTTGCACACTTGTTGAAAGAAACGCCAATTCGCGACCTTAAAAAAGGTATTGGTGTAAATGATCGCTTTGTATTTCTCAATGAGTTGTTTCGCGGTGATGAAGCCATGTACGAACGCAGTTTAAAAACGATTAATAGTTTCAGAATTCTTCCCGAAGCGGAATATTGGATCAATAGGGAATTGAAAATAAAATTGGGCTGGGATGATAATCTTCATACGACGCAGCAATTTTATCAATTGGTAAGAAGACGTTTCTCCTGAATTACCCGCAGAATCTTTTCGGTTGCGCCTTTTCTTGAATAAACATATTCTCGCGAAGCTTCGCAAGCCTGATGATACTCTTCCTTATTATCGATTAGTTGCTTGAAAAGTTCTTCCGCTTCCAGTGCATTTTCAATTGAGAATCCACCCCCACTTCCTACTAATTCAACAGCTTCAATATACCGGTCATATACAGGTCCGAACACAACAGGCTTACCGTAAACCGCAGCCTCCAGTACATTGTGGACTCCATCATCTCCAAAGCCACCGCCAACATAAGCAATAGTTGCATAGTGATAGAGGCGCGACAAGAGTCCTATATTATCAATGATCAAAACATTGGGCGTGTTCTCTCTTCCATCGCCGGTCGATAATTCTGAATACCGTATAGACGTCTCGAACAAACCTTCGATTTCGCGCAATCTTTCTTCATCAATTTCATGAGGCGCAACGATGAACCGGATGTTTGGATTGGTGTTTGCGAAATGGTCGATCTCTTCCTCATCTTCCAGCCATGTGCTCCCTGCAACGATAACGGGTTGTTGTCCGCAAAACTTTTCCACTAACGGAATGCCTTCAAATTGCTCCACAATTTCAATTACGCGATCAAAGCGTGTATCACCACTTACGCTGACATTCGATATAATTCCTAGCTTTTGAAGCCTATCGAAAGAGCCCTCCGTTTGTACAAAAAAATGCGTGAACGCCTGCAGCATCTTTCTTTGCAAACCACCATACCACCTGAAGAATACATGATCCTTCCTGAATATTCCACTCACCAATATGAGGGGGACGTCTCTCTTTCTTAAGGCGTTGAGATAATAATACCAGTAGTCATACTTTATCCAGAGCACCAATCGTGGATTGACCGTCTCTACAAAATCATTTGATCTAACAGGGCCATCCATTGGTAAATAAAAGATATAGTCGGCGCCCTTATAATCTTTTCTTACTTCATATCCGGAAGGAGAAAAAAAAGTGAGGACGAACTTATGCGATGCATATTTTTCTCTCAATTTTTCAAGAACCGGCCGGCCCTGCTCAAACTCACCAAGCGATGAACAATGCATCCATATTATTGGGGCTTTTTCGCCTTCGAGAGCAGTGCGCACTTTATCCATGAGACCACGCCTGCCATCCAGCCAACGCCTGGCCTTTACGTTCCAGGTAGCAACCATGCGAACAGCCAACCCGTAAGTCCATAAGAATAAATTATAAACGATTAGCCCCACGCGGTTTAAATAAAATTGTCAGCAAAAGTATAGGTTTGATTTTGACAACAGTCCCTCTTAGTTGCATTGGATATACCACAATTTTGGTTTAGGTTTGCGGCCTCTTAACCTGGAATGCTATGCGACCCATTCAAATGGTGGATCTAAAGATGCAGTACGCTAAAATAAAGAATGAAGTGGATACCGCCATTCAAGAGGTCATTGATAATGCCTCGTTTATCAATGGGAAAGCAGTAACTGATTTTGCGACTGGGCTGGGAAATTACCTGGGATCAAAGCATGTGGTGCCTTGTGCTAATGGCACTGACGCATTGCAAATAGCCATGATGGCTTTGGATCTGCAGCCTGGCGACGAAGTAATCACGCCATCTTTCACTTATATAGCCACAACGGAGGTCATTGCTCTATTAAAGCTAAAGCCCGTTTTTGTGGATGTTGATCCGAAAACTTTTTGTATTGATCCCGCTGGCATTAAGAGCGCAATCAGTGCCAGAACCAAGGCAATAGTACCTGTTCATCTATATGGTCAGTCCTGCCAAATGGAGCATATAATGAACATTGCAAAAGAGCACAAGATCCATGTGATTGAGGACAATGCCCAGGCTATTGGCAGTGACTTCCAATTTTCAAATGGCACCAAAAAGAAAACGGGAAGCATTGGTACAATCGGCGCTACTTCGTTTTTTCCATCTAAGAATCTGGGGTGTTTTGGCGATGGAGGAGCAATATTTACGGAAGACGATGCGTTAGCTAACCGGTTAAGAATGATTGCGAATCACGGTCAAAGTCAGCGATATTACCATGACGTGGTTGGCTGTAATAGCCGCCTTGATTCCATACAGGCTGCTGTGTTGAATGTAAAACTTAACCTACTTGATAAGTACATCAATGCAAGGCGGCAGGCGGCAGATTATTACGACAAGGCATTTGCCAACCATAAGAAAATAATAACCCCTTACCGCGCTTCATACAGTAAGCATGTATTTCATCAATACACTTTGATTCTGGAAGGAATAGATCGCAACAGGCTGAATCAATATTTAGCCCAGCACAATATTCCTTCGATGATTTATTATCCCGTGCCTGCACATCGCCAGAAAATGTTTGATTCGTTTGGCGGATCTAACTACAAACTCGAAACCACTGATTGGTTGACGGAACGAGTTATTTCCCTTCCGATGCATACTGAACTGGACGATCAGCAGCTTGAATATATAACATCCAAAGTGTTGGAATTCGCGGGCTAAGCCTAAACCCTACTTAAACAAAAAGAAAGCATGAAAATTGCAGTGGTTGGAACCGGTTATGTTGGATTGGTGACGGGAACATGTTTCGCTGAAACAGGGAATGATGTGACCTGCGTTGATATTGACAAGGTCAAGATTGAGAAACTTGCCAACGGGCAAATCACCATTTATGAACCTGGCCTGGAGAAATTATTTGTAAGGAACCAGCGGGAAGAAAGATTGCGTTTCACTACTTCGTTGGAGGACGGAGTGCGGGATGCTATGATTATTTTTCTTGCTCTTCCTACTCCGCCTGGAGAAAATGGCTCTGCAGATCTGAAATATGTTCTGGGAGTAGCCGAAGACCTCGGAAAGATTATCAAGGAATATAAAGTCATTATAGATAAAAGCACGGTACCTGTAGGAACCGCTGAACGCGTGCACGCGGCAATCGCGAAAAATTATAAAGGTGAATTCGACGTGGTTTCCAATCCTGAATTTTTACGCGAAGGGGTTGCCGTAGAAGATTTCATGAAACCTGACAGGGTAGTTATCGGAACTACATCCGAGCGTGCAAGGAAAATTATGGGCGACCTTTATGCGCCATTTGTACGACAAGGTAATCCTGTCATCTTCATGGATGAGCGTTCTGCCGAACTCACTAAGTATGCAGCCAATTCATTTCTCGCCACAAAGATTTCTTTCATGAATGAAATCGCGCAACTATGCGAACGGTTAGGCGCTGATGTGGATATGGTTCGTCGCGGCATCGGAAGCGATGACAGAATCGGAAAAAGATTTTTGTTCCCGGGCATTGGTTATGGAGGAAGTTGTTTCCCAAAAGATGTGAAGGCGCTTGTGAAATCGTCGAACGAAGTGCAGTACGAATTTAAGATCTTGAAATCTGTAATGGAAGTCAATGAGAAACAGAAACTCTCGCTTCTTCCAAAAATCAAAAAATATTTTGGTGGCAGTTTAAAAGGGAAAAGGTTTGCCCTTTGGGGTCTTGCTTTTAAACCAAACACTGATGACATTCGCGAAGCACCAGCGTTGGATATGATTAGTGCATTGTTGGATGAAGGCGCGTCGCTCTGTGTTTACGATCCCGAAGCCATGAACAATGTGAAGTCGTTGATTGGCGATAAAATAATGTATGCGGAAAATCAATATGATTGTCTTCAATCAGCCGATGCATTGATTATCGCGACAGAGTGGAACGAGTTCAGGACGCCCAACTTTTTAAAAATTGTGACGGCTCTGAAAAATAAAGTCATCTTTGATGGCCGTAATTTATTCGAGACCGAGGCCATTCGTGAACTGGGCTTTTATTATGAAAGTATCGGGAGAGAAATAGCCATCCCCACGAACGGCACCGCCCATAAATAAACCGCATGAAATCGGAAAGGGTTTTAATTACGGGAGCCGCTGGTTTTCTCGGCTCGCATCTTTGTGATCGTTTTATCAAGGAAGGTTATCATGTGATCGGCATGGATAACCTTATCACTGGCGACCTTGCAAATATTCAGCACCTGTTTCCACTTCCTCAATTCGAATTCTACCATCACGATGTGACCAAGTTCATTTCGATTCCGGGTGACTTAAAATACATTTTGCATTTTGCATCGCCAGCAAGTCCCATTGACTATTTGAAAATACCTATTCAGACTTTAAAGGTCGGCGCCATGGGCACGCACAACTGTATGGGATTGGCGAAAGAAAAAAAAGCAAGGATACTCGTGGCTTCCACTAGCGAGGTTTATGGAGACCCATTGGTACATCCACAAACGGAGGAATATTGGGGAAACGTGAATCCAGTAGGACCGAGGGGTGTATATGATGAGGCTAAGCGATATATGGAAGCAATTACCATGGCGTACCATACTTTTCATAATGTTGAGACGAGGATCGTGAGAATTTTTAATACCTACGGTCCGCGTATGAGATTGAACGATGGAAGAGCGCTTCCGGCGTTTATTGGCCAGGCACTGAGAGGTGAAGACCTCACCGTTTTTGGAGACGGATCACAAACGCGTTCTTTTTGTTATGTGGATGACCTGGTTGAGGGTATATATCGATTACTCAAAAGCGATTATGCTTTGCCGGTGAACATCGGTAACCCGGATGAAATCAGCCTCAAGGACTTTGCCGAAGAGATCCTTGAGTTAACCGCCAGCAAAGTAAAAATTTCATACAAGCCACTGCCTTTGGATGATCCCAAGCAGCGGCAACCAGATATTTCTAAGGCGAAAAAAATTCTTGGTTGGGAACCGAAAGTGAAACGAAGAGAAGGTTTGAAATATACATATGAATATTTCAAATCGCTACCGAAAGAGGAATGGTTTAAACAACCGAAGTTCGCCTGACAAGAACTTCAGGAACCTGAAATCAAAAACGAAAGTCACAATATTTTCTTTAGGGAAATGATGAACTAACATGTACAAAGAATTACTTGACAAGAAATCCAAACTTGCTGTTATCGGCCTTGGCTATGTTGGGCTGCCGATAGCGTTAGAATTTGCCAAAAAGATCAAGGTAATCGGCTTTGATATCAATGCCCGCAGGGTTGAAATGATGCAAAAGAAAGTTGATCCCAGCAAAGAAGTTGACGCGTCTGCATTTGATAACTGTGACATTGAGTTCACGGATCAGTTAGAAGTATTGAAGGATGCGAAGTTTTACATTATCGCAGTTCCTACACCGGTAGATAAATACAACGTACCTGATTTGAAGCCGTTGGTCAGCGCTTCTGAAACCGTAGGAAAAGTGTTGAAGAAAGGAGACTATGTAGTGTATGAATCCACCACCTATCCAGGATGTACAGAAGAGGATTGTGTTCCTGTACTTGAAAAACTTTCAGGCCTTAAAATGGGAAAGGATTTCAAACTTGGATACTCGCCGGAGAGAATTAATCCGGGTGACAAGAAACATACATTGAAAACCGTTACCAAAGTTGTTTCAGGAAATGACAGCGAGTCGTTGGAGGAAATTGCGAAAACTTATGAGCTGGTAGTGGATGCAGGTGTGCATCGCGCCCCTTCAATCAAAGTGGCGGAAGCCAGCAAGATTGTAGAAAACACACAGCGCGATCTCAACATTGCACTTATGAACGAGTTGTCGCTCATATTTGACAGGATGGGCGTGAATACATACGATGTGATTGAAGCTGCCGGAACAAAATGGAATTTTCTGAAATTTCAGCCAGGCCTGGTTGGAGGACATTGCATTGGTGTTGACCCATACTATCTTACTTATAAGGCAGCCGCATTGGGATATGAATCAAAAGTGATTTCGTCTTCCCGCTACATCAATGATGATATGGCGAAATATGTGGCAAGGAAAGTTATCACCCACGTGCTTCGAAATTCGAATGAACCCAAAGTGCTTGTTAAAGGTGTAACCTTCAAAGAAAATGTGAGCGATATTCGCAATTCAAAGATTGTTGATACAGTAAAGGAGTTGCTTGCATTCAATATTCATGTTGACGTGGAAGATCCTTATGCAGAATCGCACGAAGTTGAAGAGGAATACGGATTGCAGTTGACAAAGACAGCCCAAAAGGGATATGATGCGGTGATCGTAACTGTGCCGCACAGCGAGTACCGCGATTATGACGATGCATACTTTGCCTCTATTACTCAAAAAGACGGGTTGATTGCAGACCTGAAAGGAATCTATAAAAATAAAATCACCAGTAGAAAATATTGGAGTTTATAATGACTAGTTTTTCAAAAACCATTGCAGTCACCGGCGGCGCCGGATTTATTGGATCGCATGTGATCCGGTTGTTTGTCAATAAATATCCGGCTTATCACATCGTGAATGTAGACGCACTCACTTATGCAGGTAACCTGGAAAATCTAAGGGATGTTGAGCATAAGAGCAACTACAGTTTTGAACGTGCAGACATTACAGATGAAGCGAGAATAGAAGAATTGTTCAAACAATATTCATTTGATGCAATCATCCACCTCGCGGCGGAAAGTCATGTAGACCGCTCCATTAGTGATCCTCTCGCTTTTGTAAAAACAAATGTGCTCGGCACTGCAATACTTTTGAATGCATGCAGAAAGATATGGTCACTGAGCAAACCTGATAAGAACAATTTCGAGGGAAAATTGTTTTACCATGTGTCTACTGATGAAGTGTATGGTTCCCTTGGAAAGGAAGGTTTTTTTACAGAGAAAACTGCGTATGATCCACGATCTCCCTACTCTGCATCGAAGGCGGCATCGGATCACTTTGTAATGGCATATTACCATACTTATGGTTTGCCTGTAAAGTTGTCCAATTGCTCTAACAACTATGGCTCGCATCACTTTCCGGAAAAGCTGATCCCTTTAATGATTAACAACATTAAGAACAACAAGCCACTTCCGGTTTATGGTAAGGGTGAGAATGTGAGAGACTGGTTATTTGTGGAGGATCATGCACGCGCAATTGATGTGATTTTCCATAAAGGAAGAATCGGTGAAAAATACAACATCGGCGGATTTAATGAATGGAAGAATATTGACCTTGTTCATTTGCTTTGTAAGATCATGGATAAGAAGTTGGGTCGACCAGAAGGCACTTCGGAGAAGTTGATCACGTATGTAAAAGACAGGCCGGGTCACGACATGCGATATGCTATTGATGCAAGCAAACTCAATAAAGAATTAGGATGGACTCCTTCGCTTCAATTTGAAGAAGGTTTGGAAAAAACAGTGGACTGGTATTTGAATAATGAGGATTGGGTTAAGCACGTCACCAGCGGCGATTATCAGCATTATTATGAAGAACAATACGCGAAACGATAGCTACTTCCTTAATGCTCGAAGTTTGAGTTTGATGTTGGAAGTTTGAGGTTTGAAGTTTGATCGTTCGAGGTTTGATATTGTTAGAATGTACTTTTTATGAAATTGATTGAAACTGGTTTCGAAGGTTTGTTGGTGATTGAGCCGAAAGTTTTCGGTGATCATCGTGGGTATTTTTTTGAATCCTATAATGAACGCGCGTTTGCCGACAATGGCGTCAGCATTAAGTTTGTGCAGGATAATCAATCCAGATCATCCTACGGTGTGATTCGCGGACTGCACTTTCAAAAGCCTCCATATGCACAAACGAAATTGGTACGCGTATTAAGCGGTCGCATTCTGGATGCAGTGGTTGACTTGAGAAAGAATTCAAAAACTTATGGCAAGTCGTTTAGCATTGAATTATCAGCCGAAAACAAAAGACAATTCCTGGTACCTAAGGGATTCGCGCATGGTTTCTCCGTATTGAGTGAGTGTGCTGAAGTATTATACAAATGCGACGAATTTTATAATAAAGCAAGTGAATCGGGAATTATCTTTAATGACCCTGCATTGAATATCGATTGGCAGATCCCATCTGGCAAAGAATTGGTTTCCGAAAAAGATTTGCTACTGCCTACCTTCGCTTCTCATAAAGCTGAATTTGCACTTTAGAACATGTCTGCAAAAAAAATATTGGTCACTGGCGCCAATGGCCAGTTAGGGAATGAATTCAGAAGATTGGCGAAAGAATACCCTCAATATGAATTCTTATTTGCGGGTCGCGCAGAACTTCCGATCGAAAATGCAACTGCAGTTATTACATATTTTCAAAAGTATAAATCGGCAATCTGTATCAATTGCGCGGCATACACTGCGGTAGATAAAGCGGAAACGGAACGTGAACAGTCGAACCTTGCGAATGCCCAGGCTCCGGCAATTCTGGCTGCTGCATGCAAAGAAAATCAAACTCACTTTTTTCATATTTCAACTGACTACGTATTCGATGGTAACTCTTCGGTTCCTTATAAGGAATCTGATGATACAAGTCCGGTGAACCACTATGGAGCCACGAAACTAAAAGGTGAGCAGGCAGCCATTCATAACAATCCGCGATCGATCATCATTCGTACCTCATGGGTGTATTCGGAGTATGGAAACAATTTTGTAAAAACGATGATGCGGTTGATGAAGGAAAAAACGAGCATTAATGTAGTGAGCGATCAGGTGGGATCCCCTACTTATGCGGCTGACCTCGCCACGGCGGTTATGAAAATGGTGGAGACTTTAGAACGCAGGTGGCCTTTGGATGCGGATCGTTGGATTGGATTTGATGAGATGATATCTGCTGAATCGTTTTCCACCACCGCACGCAGCATCTCCCCAGTTATGGGTGGTGATCTTTCCTCCTATCCTTCAGGAATCTATCATTACAGTAATGAAGGTTCAATTAGTTGGCATGAGTTTGCGACAGCCATCAAAGAAATGACTGGCAGCGCGTGTATTGTCAATGCCATTCCAACCACTCAGTATCCTACACCCGCCAGGCGACCCAGGTTTTCGCTTTTGGATAAGTCTAAAATAAAATCCGTGTTTGGGATTGAGATTCCGCAATGGAGGGAAAGTCTTGAAAGGTGTTTACAAAGAATTAGGAGTCAGGAGTCAGGAGTCAGGAGTCAGAATAGTTAAAACTTGCGCACACATTACTCCTCTCTTCCGTCTACTGACTACTGACTACTGACTGCTTACTTCTGGCTTCCGTCCTCTTTCCATTTGGAACTTTTCCCCCGCCCCCTTATTTTTGCACTCCCTTATTGAAAAGTAAGGCAGCGGTGCTGGCCTATAGTATAATGGTAGTACGACAGATTTTGGTTCTGTTTGTCGAGGTTCGAATCCTCGTAGGCCAACTGGGGAATGCAGCGAATCTCAGATTCGCTGTTTTTTCTTTAATGAGACCATGGTTAAAGGGGTTTATTGAGAGGCCTGTTTTTTCCTGATTTATTTTCCGTTTTTTCTCTCCTTATCTCGTTTTTTCACTATTGACTTCGCTTCCTTCTATTGCGATATTTGTATTGAAACAGATTGGCTCGGCAGGTAAAGCTGAAGGATCCAAAGCCAATTTGAGAATGAAGGTGAAATTTATGTGCGTTGCAATTTTCTGAGATTGTAAAAACGCAATTGGAATAGTGTTGAATTTTCATTTTAAGTGATGGCTGGAAGGAGGGGGAGGGAGGGTCCGCCGGAGGCGGTGGATCTTTTGCAAAGGAATGACGAATGCATCATCCGCTTTCTTCCCCGAAAAATCAATCATAATTGCGCAGGCTACGTTCATTGCCCGATAGTATAACAGCTAGCATGTCAGATTCTGGCTCCGATGGTCTTGGTTCCCTGCCTGACTGCGTCACGCAGGCAGGGAATCCAGGTCGGGCAACATAACACTTTCGATGGATTTATTCAATTGGAAGTAAAAAATTACGACCGGCTATCGCTTGACATTGCACCCAAGTTCACCGCATTGGTTTCTTCACTTACTTTTTTCACGATCACAGATATCAGTCAAAACAACCTGCATATTTCAATTTCGACTCGAGTATACATTAGCGGGCACCTTATTGATAATTGATTGTAGATTTATTTTTCGCTAAGCATCCCGCGTAACGTCCTCCAGACTCATCATTATTAAACCTTTCTTATGGAGAAGTATTCGTCACATGATTTACAAGCAGCCCGATTCTGCTTATTTGTAATTCCGCAAACTTCAGGACGCCAGCGATTGAATCGTCCTCAGTTCTACAATAAAATAAAATCCCTGTAGCAGGAATTGACTACGCATTTATTTTTTGGCGCACATGTCTGACGTTCTGATTCTTTCCATGAATCAAACTCAACTAAGGTGAGCGCTCAAAGAATTTCTACGCGTACCTGTCGTCATATTCTAAACTTGATAATTCTTAATATATGATAATCAAACCGACGGGATTTCCCTAGCACGCTCAACATTTTTGAGCAATTCAATTCCATTTCAATCATCATTAAATTTTATTTATGAAAAAGAATCACCTTGTCCAAATCTCATTCGTTCTACTAATTGTCCTTGCTGCTGGTTCCTGTTCAAAACAAACAGAAAAAGAAAAGAAAGCAGCGAATATTACAGAAGAAATTCCTTCATATATTCAACCGGTAGGAAGATGCCCGTTCGGACAACATGAAGTGCTAACTTTCGATATTGAAACGATTAATTTCCATAAACCCAGAACAAATTGTACATCGGGATTCGGGTTTTGCGTGAAAGGCACGTGGGACATAATCTGTGTTAACGATCGTCAAACGTACTACTCTGCAATCACTCCGGATGGAATTGCACATATTTGGGCGCAGGTATTACGGGGAGGCTTGTTAGAGATTCATTTTCCAATAGAATTAGTTAATACACCGGGCTATACCATAGATGACCTCTCTAATTTTAGCGTGGATGAAGAATGGGACATTAATCCTGAACCTAACAACCCATTAATTATGGAGGTTGGACAATATAAAACTAGTTTCACGGAGCACGAGATCATCGTCATTGTGCCAATTAAACCTTAATTCCAATTCCAACCAGGTGCCTGCAAAGGCACCTTTCTTTTTTCTATTCCAATCAATCGGCAAATTTCATCACTTAATCTCCGTACTCCACCCCTCCACCGCTTTTGGTTTGAACAATGCTTCTTTTTCTTCCCGCTCTTTCAATTCTTTGATCTTATCGAGCGCCCTTGCTACCACATCACACATGATAGTAACCAAACTATCCGATGGAGTATTCGCATATGCATATTCCAACGCTTCGTCTTCGTTCGGGATGACGATGGTGGTAAGCGATGGGTTTACTTTATCAATTCCTTCTTTCAATAAATTAATGATTTCATCTGCGGTGCGACCACGCAAATTTTTATCACAACGAATAATAATCTCATCAAAATAATGCGCTGAAATCTCTCCTAGTTCGCGAATATCTTCATCTCTCCTATCTCCGGTTCCGCTGATAATACCAATTTTGTGTTGGTAATCGAGCTTGCTGACAAAATCGCAAAGCAGTTTTAGTCCATGCGGATTGTGCGCGAAGTCGGCGAGAAATGTAAAATTCTTGAAATGAAAGAAATTTAATCTGCCGGGTGTTTGCGCAGATGATGGAATAAAACTGTCCAATGCAGAACGGATGTCTTCTATGCTGATATCTCTGAAGAGATAGGTGGCAAGGATCGCAGGCAAACAATTATTGATATTGTGAATAGCCTTCGCTTGATAGGTGAGCGGAATATCTTTTGCTGCCATCACCCTTATCTTCCATTCGCCTTTTAAAATACTTACATATCCATTTTCAAATACTGCGGCAAGTCCCCCTTCACTGCAATGACTTTTTATTCTCGGATTGTTTTCATTCATACTGAATAAAGCAATCCTGCAATCGAGATCGTCTTTGATTTTGTACACCAGCTCGTCATCGGCGTTGAGGATGGCAAAGCCGTCTCTACGTACAGTTTCGGCTACAACAGCTTTCACCCTCGCCATTTGTTCAATGTTATTGATGCCGCCAAGTCCAATGTGATCTTCTGCAACATTCGTAACGATGGCAACATCACATTCATTAAACGCCAGTCCTGATTTAAGAATTCCTCCACGCGCGCATTCCAATACTGCGAAATCAACCGTTGGATCTTTCAACACAAACTGCGAACTGATAGGACCAGTACAATCACCTTTCATCATCATTTGATTTTGTATATACACGCCGTCGCTCGTGGTATATCCAACTTTTTTACCCGCGATTTTTGCAATATGAGCAGTAAGCCGCGTTACAGTTGTTTTTCCATTCGTTCCCGTAATTGCAATAATCGGAATCCGGCCATTGCTCCCTTTTGGAAATAACATATCCACTACCGGTTCTGCAACGTTGCGAGGCAACCCTTCTGATGGTTCAATATGCATGCGGAAGCCGGGAGCAGCATTCACTTCCAATATCGCACCGCCATTATCGGTAATGGGTAACCGCAAGTCAGGCGCCATAATATCAATACCGCATATATCGAGACCGATTATTCTTGCAATACGCTCGCACATGAAGATGTTTGCAGGATGAACTTCATCGGTAACATCGGTTGATGTTCCTCCTGTACTCAGATTAGCAGTAGGCTTTAATAAGACTTGTTCTCCTTTCGCAGGAACTGTCTCAAGCGTATATCCTTTATCATTTAGCATCTTCCAGGTGAAATCATCTATAGTGATTTGTGTCAACACTTTTTCATGCCCATATCCTCTTCTTGGATCCTTATTCACCTCGTCAATCAGCCATTGAATGTTGTGCTCACCATCTCCAACCACCGCAGCAGGCGTTCTCAATGCTGCGCAAATAAATTTGTAATTGATGACCAGGACGCGAAAATCATAACCCTGAATGAATCGCTCAACAATCACGCTCCGACTATATCGCTGCGCACCTTCTAATGCTTTTACTGCCTGGTCCCAATTCGTAATGTCAGTAGTTGCTCCCTTTCCATGATTACCATCTATTGGTTTCAACACAAGCGGGTATCCATATCTTTCAACAGCTTCTTCCAGCCCGGTGATGCTTCTTATAATAGTACCTCTTGGTACTGGGATTTCTGCATCACCTAATAATTTTTTTGTTTCTTCCTTATCACAAGCAATATCGACTGCGATATTAGAAGTAGTACTTGCGATGGTGGCGCGAATTCTTTTTTGGTGAACACCATAGCCCAGTTGAACAAGTGATTGCTTATTTAATCTGATGAAAGGAATTCCTCTCTTCACCGCCTCATTTACTATGCATCCGGTTGATGGGCCCAACCTCGTTTCTTCTCTGATCTCCCGCAATTGCTGAACGTCCTCTGCTAAAGGATATTCAGTGCCATCTGCAAGGGCTTGTGCAATTCTTACCGCGGCTCTTGCAGCATAAACACCGGCGTCTTCCTCCATGTAACTAAAAACTACGTAGTATTCTCCCTCTTTATTTCCAGTGCTTCGCGTTCTGCCAAAACCACAATCCATGCCGGCCAGCGTCTGCAATTCCAATGCGATGTGCTCAATAACATGACCCATCCACGTGCCTTCCTCTACTCGTTGAAAAAATCCTCCGGGTTCGCCCACACTACATCGGTGCGAGTACATTGTAGGAAACATTTTTTCTAGTCGTTCTTTGAAACCAGGAATAGCGTTTGTTGGCTTTTGCTCCATCTCTTCAAGATCGAGCCTCATCTGAATCAGTTGACCCCTGCGGATGCTCCAATAGTTGGGGCCCCTCAGCACTTTTATTTCAAGGATGTTCATATTCGTTGAGTTGAGAGGAGGAAAGACCACTGACAACAGACCGCTGACCACTGAAACCTAATACTCGAGAGAACTTAGGTAATGCAGTGACAGTGCGAATTTGCGTGGGATAACAATATACAGATGTTTTTAGGTATTTGGAATTAGATTGTGGTGTTTCGTTTAGAGGTATTAGGTATTGGGTATTGGGGCTGGAAACGTTTTAAACCAAATAGCTTGTATCTACAAGCCAAATCTCTCCCGCAAGTATTCTAAATCCTCCAATATTGGCTTAAGTAAAGGAATACCCTTTTCCTTTCTTATGGTTTCCATTTCCCTTTCGGGGTCGCCGGGAATTAATACTTTCTCCTGGCCTTCAATAGTAGTTGCGGTCCGGAAGCGGTGGATCCACTGATCCATATGTTTTTTGAATTCATCGGCAGGTCGGAACGCATCAACGCGCATCGCTCCAAAAAAATGACCAATGCCTTTGCCTGGCAAGTCGGGGGCAATAGGCAAAAAGCTAACAAACGGTGGAACCCAGGATGCATAATTTGCACCACTCAAAACAGCAGACAGAATATCGACAATAGCTCCTAATGCATATCCCTTGTGGCTTCCGCGTTCTTTATCGCCGCCCAACGGAAGCAACGCACCACCTGCTTTTAGTTCGTGTGGATTGGTGGAAATTTTTCCGGTCTTATCTTGTATCCATCCCTCAGGAGCTTTGAGATTTTTTCGTTGTAGGATTTCCAATTTACCATTGGCTGCTGTAGTTGTTGCCATGTCAGCAATGAAAGGTGGTTCACTTCCGGCAGGAATGCATACGCAAATGGGATTAGTGCCTAACAATCTTTCAGCAGAATATGTAGGTGCAACTAGTGGACTTGCATTTGTGAGTGCGATGCCGATCATATCTTTTTGCAGCGCCAACATTCCATGTGCAGCAGCGATTCCAAAGTGATTAGAATGTTGAACGCTTACCCATCCCGTTCCAACCTGCTCCGCTTTTTTGATGGCAATTTCCATTGCGCGTGGTGCAACCACTAATCCCAATCCGCCATCACCATCAACAACGGCAGTAGAAGGCGTTTCATGAATGATCCTGATATTCGGCTTCACATTAATTCTACCGGATTCCCACAATCGGACGTAACCACTTAATCGCGCAATGCCATGTGAATCGATGCCGCGAAGATCTGCCATCAATAAAACCTTTGTTGCCAATTCCGCATCCTCTTTCGAGCAACCTATTTTTTGAAATATGGCGTTAGTAAAAGTTGCGAGTTGATCATATGATAAGGTAGTTTCCAT
>Ga0157378_10000836_pt1 | contig 28578 bp, 20 predicted proteins | sample M65metaG_FD_115309 | JGI IMG/M metagenome (GOLD analysis project Ga0157378, IMG submission 115309) | Miscanthus rhizosphere microbial communities from Kellogg Biological Station, Michigan, USA - M6-5 metaG | ecosystem: Host-associated > Plants > Roots > Rhizosphere > Soil | place: USA: Michigan... | reverse complement strand
GCACAGTGTCGTCGTGCCGTTGGTGAGGGTCGTGCCGGGCGGACAGACGAATGCGCCGCCGGCGGGAGCGATCGGTTTTGATGAAGTCAGGAACGCGGCGGGCGAGCAACCGTTGCCCAGCGACGCGGCGTCGAACTCGGCGGAGAGGCTGTTCGTTCCCATCTTTCCGAACATCGAAACCGTGATCCAGCCTTGACTGGGCCGCGGACCGTAGACGGTCGTGCCGCCTTTCGGCGCCAGGCTGCCCGGCTTGTTCGATGGCCCCTGCGCGCCGCCGATGTCCGTGGTTACCGAGTAGTTCACATTGCCGCAGTTGCTGGCATTGAAGTAGATCCATCCGGCCACGTCAGGGGTGGCGGCGATGCTTGGAAAGGAACCGCCGGCTGTGTTCAGGGCGGAGGTTGCCGGAAAGGTGGCCGGTCCGCCGCAGCCGAAGAAACCGAAGCATGACATCGTGGTCGGGTTCTCGTGTTCGTCGAAACGAATGATTTCACCGATGACCATGATTGCATTGTTGACATACGACGCGCATGAGGAGCCGGGCCGCGTCTCCGCTTCGCGCCACATGGTGATGTTCGTGGCGAACGCGCTCGCTCCTCCCTGAACGAAACGGGCGGCGTACGTCGCCGGCAACGGCTGCCGGCGATCGATGGCGCGATTCGTGGCCGGCGTGTAGAGGTCATAGAACGTGTAGGGCAACGACGTCCCGACGACGCTCCCGGCCCCGCCCCCTTCCGGCACCGCGCGGATGTGAACCATCGGGTTGCCGCCGGCCTCGAAGGGACCGGCGCCCGTTCCGGCGGGGCTGGCACCCAGCTGCTGATAGTCGCCGATCAGCACGTTGTCGTAGAGCAAGTCGGTCGTGTAGTAGAGCGGGTCGGTCGGCATGCGGTTGGTGCAGCTGGCCACGAGATCGATTGTGGCGTATCCCAGTGCATTCGAGTGAGTCCCGCCCGCGGTGCTGCACGCCGGTCCGCCGGGCGGGTTGAAAACGCCGGTCGTCAATGCGTTGCGGACCGCCCCCATGATCGCCTGCGGCACGTTGCCGGGAACGCCGCCGCAGTCGAGGGGGGAGCGGAGGTTCGGGTTGCCGGTGGAGTTGCTCGCCGACATCGCCCCCGGCGTCGTCGTGGAGGTGGTGCCGGCAGGAGGGGCCACGATCCCATTGATCAGGACGTCGGCAAGATTGATGGCCTGAACGTCGTAGCCGGTGAGGAAGACGTTGAAGTTCAGTACCGGATAGGCCCAATCGGTCCAGAGCGTCACGTGCGCGATCTGCGGATAGCGCGTGACGTTGGTAATCGAGAAGAGCGTCGTCCGTATGCCGGGATTGGCGAGGTTGACCTCGAAGTAGGGCAGCAACAAGGTGGCCGCCGGGGTAACCTTCACGTCGCAGGAATCATCGTTATCGCGCGTCCCCGCGAACGCGTAGCCAGTGGCCATGATCGTGAAAAGGGCGATCGCCAGCAGTTTGCTCATTGCCTCTCCTTTTCTGCTTGGAGAGCCAATTTATGCTGTTAAAACATATTTGGCCAGTTTTATTTGACGCGTATACTCACGTCCATCTGTGATGGGAGGGTGTCGATGGAAGGTCTAACGCCGCTCGAGATTCAGAAACAGACGTTTGCGCGCGTGCTCAAAGGCTACAACGCCGACGAGGTTCGCGGCTACCTTCACCTGATCGCCGAGGAGATGGAACGGCTGATCAGAGACGTCGACCGGCTCGCGCGCGAGAACGCCATGCTGCGCGAGGAGCTGGACGAGCACAACGCCCGCGAGCGCATCCTCAAGGACACGCTGCTGTCGGCGCAGAAGGTCTCCGAGGACGTGAAGGCCAACGCCCACAAAGAGGCGGAGCTGATCGTGAAGGATGCCGAGCTGCTCTCCGACCGGCTGACCTCGCAGGCCATGTCGCGGGTCGGCGATCTGGAGCGGGCCATCCAGGATCTGAAGATCGAGCGCCGCAGCGCCCGCAACAAGCTGCAGTCGATGCTGGACACGATGCAGCAGCTGGTGATGCTCGACGCCGAACAGGAAGCGAACGAGCAGCCGATCACGGCGATGTTCCGGGCTCGGGAGACGTAGCACTGGCACTACTGATCCGCAATCTTTCGCAGATCGCCACGCCCCTCGGCCGTGGCCCATTGCGCGCCGGCGCCATGCGATCGCTCGCCGTCTTCGAGGCTTCTGTCATCGTCATCCGCGACGGACGTTTCGCATTCATCGGCCGTGAATCGGAGATGCCGTCCGATCTGCGCGCATCGATCGACGACGATTTCGATGCCCGCGGCACCACCGCGGTTCCCGGCTTCATCGACTCGCACACCCACATCCCCTTCGCCGGCTACCGCGAGACGGAGTTCAACCGCCGGCTGCAGGGGGAGACCTACGAGCAGATCGCCGCGTCGGGCGGCGGCATTGCCTCGTCGGTCCACGCCACGCGGCGGGCGTCGCAAGAGGAGCTGGCCGGCAACATCCTCGCTCGCACGCGCACGATGGTCCGGTACGGAACCACCACCGCCGAGGCCAAGAGCGGATACGGATTGAACATCGAAGGGGAGCAGAAACAGCTGCGGGCGATTCGTGATGCGAATCAATCGTCGCCCGTCCGCCTGATCCCCACCTGCCTCGCCGCGCACGACTTTCCACCGGAGAGCCGCGGCAGCGCGGCTGCGCGGCGCGGCTACGTCTCAACGATCATCGGCGAAATCCTGCCCGCGGTGGCCGAGGAGAAGCTGGCGGTCTTCTGCGACGTATTCGTCGAGCGTGGCGTTTTCACCAACGAGGAAGGCGATGCCGTCCTCCGCGCCGGCGTCGCCCTCGGCCTGATCCCGCGCATGCATGCCGACGAGCTTTCCGACACGGACGGCGCGGCGCTTGCGGCAATGCTGGGCTGCGCATCGGCCGATCATCTGATGCAGATCTCCGACTCCGGCATCGCCGCGCTGGCGGCATCGAACACGGTCGCCAACCTCCTCCCCGCCACCAGCTTCTTCCTCATGTCCGACCGCTACGCCCCCGCGCGCCAGCTGATCGACGCCGGCGCCATCGTCTCCCTCTCCACCGATTGCAACCCCGGCACCTCGATGACAGAGTCGATGCCGATGGTGATGCAGCTGGCCACACTGCAGATGAGGATGACGGTGGAGGAGTCGCTGACCGCGGCCACGCTCAACGGCGCGGCGTCGTTGCAGATCGCGAATGAGACCGGTTCGATCGAAGCGGGAAAACGCGCGGATCTCGTTCTACTCGACGCGCCGAATTACCTGTACCTCGTCTACCACTTCGGCGTGAACCTGGTGTCGCGCGTGATGCGCGACGGCGCGTGGGTCACCTAGCGATCGCCGCGCCGACCCGGCGACGGCCATACTGCTCATCGATCTGAACCAGAATGCGCGTCGCTCGCTCGCCGAACGCCTCCGGGATCCAGACGCGTGCCTCCCACGGCTGCGGGGCGTCGAGAATGATCTCTTCGTTGCCGAGCATGGCCAACGCGGTTCCCGCTTCGATGACGTAGGGAACGCCCGCCTTTTCCAGCCGGTCGAGCAGGTCGCCAACCAGTTCCGCCGACCTCTCCTCGGCCAGCGGCATCAGATTGCCAAGGTGCTCGATCGCCGGATGAAGCTCGTGCACGAGGGCAACGTCACAGTCGGAGCAGTGGGTGATGCCGTCGCGGTATTCGCTCTCGCAATCTGGGCAGAACATGCGGAGGGGATCTTCTCATAGACGATCGCGACGATGCTGTCGGAACGTAGGTCGGACTCTCAGTCCGACCGGCTGATCAGGGTCTGAAACTACAGTGACGAGGAGTATTCACAAGAGGTCGGACTGGAGAGTCCGACCTACGTTTTCGATCACGTGTAGTGCGCGCAGATCTTCTCGTATAGCTTCGCCCCGATCGCGCTTTTCGCCTCGGTGGTGCAGCCGGCGATGTGCGGCGTGAGGATGAGGCGCGGGTCGTCGGGCCAGGTTCGTGTTGGCGGCTCGGGGTCGTAGACATCGAGCGCCAGGCCGCCGAGTTTGTTGCCGACGAGTGCAGCGAGCGCGGCGTCGACATCGAGCACTTCACCGCGGGCGGCGTTGATCACGATCGCGCCGGGAGGGAGCATCGCCAGCTCGTTGGCGCCGATCATCGCGCGCGTCTCCTCGGTGAAGGGAACGTGCAGCGTAAGGATGTCGCTGGTTTTGATAAGGGCATCGAGCGAAGGTGCACGCGCGGCGTTCCGCTGGACGAAGTCGTCATCAGAGATATACGGATCGAAGGCCGCGACGCTCATGCCGAACGCGCCGGCGAGGCGGGCCACGCGCATGCCCACCTGTCCAAGTCCGACGATGCCAAGGCGGTGATGGCGGAGCTCATGGCGAGTGGCGCAATCGTCGCGGTCCCAGATGCCGGCGCGCATCGAGCGGTCGTACGCCGGCACCGTCCGCGTCAGCGCGATCATGAAGCCGATCACCAACTCGGCGACCGCGTTGGCATTTTCGCCGGGCATGTTGATGATGGCGATGCCGCGATAACGTGCCGCCTGCATGTCGATGTTGTCGGTGCCGCTCGTTCCCTGGGCGATCAGCTCCAGCTTGTGCGCGGCATCGATCACGCGTTTGGTGACGCGGTTGTAGGAGCGGGTGACCAGGATCTCGCAGTCGCCGGCGATCGCTTCCAGCTCCGCTTCCGATTTAACAGGGCGGTCGATGATCTCGAAGCGGCCGTCGGCATGCGCGCGGGTGAGAAGCGAGCGGTCGACGTCGGCGGCGATGAGGAGGCGTTTCATGTGCTTCCCAACTCTATCCTGCGGCGAAGCGCGCAGGATCTCCGGCGGCACCGCGCTGTCGTCGATCGAAGCCTTCGCCGCAGGATAGACTTCCCGAACTGAACAGTGCGAGTCCTCAAAAAACACCGCATCGCCCTCATCGCGCTCGCCGTTTATCACTTCGTCTTCTTCTTTCCGACGCTGTTCATGGGGCGCATCGCCTCACCGAACGATGCTTTCTACAACTACGAGCCGTGGAAGAGCGTGCGGCAGGTCGAGGTGCAGAACTCGCTCATCAACGATCCGCCGACGGCGTATTACACCGTTCTCTCGCTGATCAAGAACGACTGGCGGGCCTTTCACTGGAATCCGTTCATCGGCTCCGGCGTGCCGGGATTCGGCTCGACGCTGCTCGCGCCGTTCAGCTTCTTTCCGGCGCTGCTGCTGCCGATGCCGTGGATCTACACCGGCATCATCCTGCTGAAGCTCAACGTCGCTTTCTGGCTTGCGTACCTCTGGCTGCGCGAGGAGCGACTCGGAAAACGGGGTGCCGCGGTAGGCGCGATTCTCTTCGCCGCCGCGGGACCGATCGCTGTGCGGTGGTGGTGGCACGTGACCAACGCCGCCCCGCTCTATCCGGCGTTGCTCTGGATCGCGCTGCGCACGGCGCGCGGAAAACGAACGCCGGTCTGGGCCATCGGTCTGGTCGCGTTCTGCTACGCCCTCTCCGCCTTTCCGGCGACGATGGCGTATGGCGCCTATGCGGCGGTTGCGTATTTTGGATACGTCGCCATTCGCGAGCGTCGCCTCGCGCCGCGCGTGTTTGTCACCGCCGCACTGGCCACGCTCCTCGGCGTGATGATCGCCGCGCCGTCGTTCATGCCGCTGGCGCAGCTGGTCAAGCGCAGCGGCTATCTCGAATCGCGCGCGACGGCCGCGGCGGAGCATGTTTTCCCGCTCCACCATTTCGCGCTCTTCATCAATCCCGATCACCTCGGCAATCGCGCTCTTCGCGACTGGCGCGGCGATCGCGCCCTCGGCACGCTCAACAATTACGTCGAAGCGACGGTTTACGTCGGTGTCATCGCACTGCCACTGATTTTTCTCGCCATCGCCAATCGCCGGGCGCGCTCGCGCTGGTTCTGGCTGGCGATGCTGGCGGTGATGCTGGCGGCGATGTTCGGCTTCAGGCCGGTGGCGAAAATCGCCGGCAGTCTGCCCGGATTCAAGTACTCGCCGCTGACGCGCATCGAGTTGATGCTGCCGATCGCCGCGGCCTATCTCGCCGCCGCCGGCGCGGCCTTCCTCGCCCGCGGCCGTTTTCGCATCGCCCTCGGCACGCTGCTCGCGGTCGCCTGCGCGGCGGACCTGGCGGTGTTCGCCGGCCGTTTCTATCCCTATCTCGATCCGGCATTGGTCTCGCCGCCGGTCACGCCGACGATCGCCTTCCTGCAATCGCAGCCGAAGCCGTTCCGCGTAGCGCCGTTCTTCGACTATCTCTGGCCGAACAGCTCCGAGCTCTATCGATTGGAAGACGTGCGCAGCCATTTTTCCTCCGAGGGAAGTTACCGGCGGCTGCTCGAACGGATCGATCCGAGTGCCGCGCTGACATCGTCCACCGTCATCAACTTCAACAGCCTGAAATTCGACTTCAGCGATCCGCTGGTGGGGATGCTCAACATCCGCTACCTGCTGGAACAGCGATCGATCGACGTGATGAAGTGGACGATTTTCAAAAACACGACGGCGGGCGTGAAAGAGATTGCGGCGATGGTGCTCGATCCGGGCAAGGTCATCGAGCGCCACGTTCGCGTCGATGCCGAGCCGTTCTACGCCATCGAGCTGCCGGTCGAGTTGCAGGCCGAGGTTGGTCGCGCGCCGCATCTCGATGTGACGCTGGTGAAGGGGACGAGCGTCGTCTACACGCGCGCATTCACGTCCGGCGATCTCAACGCGCTGGGCAAGATCTACATCCCGCTCCGTCCGTACGCGCGCCTCGGCGAGTCAGTGGTGATGCGTGTTGCCGCCGTCGGAATGCGGGTCCGGCTGCTGACCGGCGCCACCGAGGTTGCCGGCGATGCGCCGATCTTCTACGGCAGGGTGCTGACGCCGGTGATTTTCGAGCGCGACCTGCCGGACGGCCGCATCTTCCGCAACGTCGCCGAGGTGCCGCGGTTCCATTCCGTGACGCGTACGCGTCGCATGACAACGGAGGAACTGCTGGTCACGAAGAACATCGACTTCGCGGACGAGGCGATCGTCACCGATCCTCGCCCGTTGCCGGTCGAAGCATCCGATTCCGTGGTCACGCTGCGACGCTATGGGGATGACGAGCAGGTCATCGATGTCTCCGCGCCAGCGAAGACACTGCTGGCATCGTCCGAGAAGCTGACGCCGGAACTGCGCGTGACTGTCGACGGCCATGTCGTCGATCCGGTCCAGATCAACGTTCTCTTCGCCGGTGTGCCGATTCCGGCCGGCGATCACCGCGTCGTCTTCACACGGCGGCTTGGGCGGGGGTGGTGGTGGGTGGCCAGCGTTGCACTGGTGTTGCTGGTTGCTTTGTCCGCCTTCGACAAGCGCCGAAAAGCAGTTAACCACTGAGGCACAGAGGACACAGAGAAAACCTCTGCGCTCTCTGTGTCTCTGTGGTCAAGCCTCTTTCAAAGGCACCGCAACCAGGATGATCTGATACGCGAACAGCCCGCGCCAGATGCGCGTGATCCACGTCAGCACGCGCTCGCCCATGCGCAGGATGACGTCGGGCATCCAGGTGATGATCAAACGGATCGGCACCGAGGAGCCGCGGATGGCGATGATGCGAAAGCCGGCTTTCTCGATCTCGCGTTTGATCGTGCGCATGGTGAAAAAGCGCAGATGGGTGAAGTCGAGAATTCCGCGGTCGCGATACTCGAAGACGCCGAACAGCAGTCCGAGGCGGACAGTGATGTTGGCGATGTTGGGAACGGAGAGGAAAAGCACGCCATCGCTGTTCAGCGAGCGCTTGACCATGCTCAGGAGGTTGGTCGAGTTGCGCAGGTGCTCGATGATGTCCGCCAGGACGATGGCGCTCACTCCTGATGGCAGTGTCCGGACCGTCTCGAGATCGGCGATGACCACCTGATCGAAGCGGCTGCGCAGCTGGCCGAGGCGGTCGGCGTCGTATTCGAAGCCAATCGTTGAATCGAATCGATCGCGAACCGCCGCGCCGAGCTCGCCACCGGCCGCGCCGAGGTCGAGCAGCGTCCCACCCTGCGGTGCAAATCGCCGGATCAGCTCGATCAGAATCCGGTGACTGCTCCCCTCGAAATCCTTGAATGTATAGACGTTCGGCACGGACGGGGGAGGTTAGTGGATGGGATGGGGGAACACAACAACAGGATGATCACCGGGCGATCCGCTTGCGGTCATGAAAGAAGCCGCCGCTCGGGCCGCCGGACGGCAACGTGGCCGGCCAGACGATCGTCTCCGGGAAAGTCTTTGTCGATTGGAAGGGCCGCGCCATCGGAGGGTATTCAAACGCCCATTTCGAGCGGCTGCGTTCCTGGCGTTAGCCGGCTTCCTGTCAATAACCTGGCGTTTGTGCTCGCATCGACTGCGGCAATAGGCTACAATCGCCGTTCGTCCAGTAATCCGCGACTGAAATAGGGATCTACGGCATCGGAGCGTCATGAGGATCGTGCGCGCCGCTTACCGAGGTCAGCAATATCGTTCGTCAATGGGTGCGGCGGGGCAGTATCTGTTTCGATCATTCCTGAGGATATCCATGAACCGTCCGTCGTTTCTCAAGAGTCTGTCCGCTGTACTGCTCATTGCTCTGCTCTTTACCGACGTCGTAGGACTGCAAGCCCAGTCCCAATGGCATCTTGACCCGAAGACCAATCACATCGGAACCGTGATCGTGGAGCTCCTGGCCGGCGCGAACGGCGACTCCAGCATTCAGTTCATCGAGATGGAGTTTGGCGGCTGCGGCCAGAATGCATGGGGACCGACCTCCGGTTTTTCCGGCAGCGCTTCTGCGGCGATGCTGGTCTTCTTCGATGCCCAGGGCAATGAGACCTACCGTTACAAGTTCCCGAGCAATCCGCCGTGCGGGAACGACGATGTTCTGATCGCCACGCAGAACTTTGCGAACCTTCCCGGGGCGCCGACGCCGGAATTCATCATCCCGCCGGTCATCTCGCCAGTCTCCGGGAAAGTCTGTTTCAAGGGAAACACATCGGAGGCGTTTGCCTTCAATCGCAATTTTTGCGTCTCGTACGGAAGCTTCACCGGAAACACCGAGACCAATGGAGGAGATGCTTCCATTTCCACGCCCGCGGGAAGCCCTGCACCCGCGCTTCCGATCACGGGTACGACCAGTCTCAATTTCCCGGGGGGCACGGAGACGAACGCGAACTTCTCGCTCGGGACGGCAACGCCGGAGAATCACCTGGGCGCTACCTTCACCATGCCGACCGCCACACAGGCGGTCGTGGGCAGCAATCTCTTCAACAAGGAAACCTTCGGCGGAAATGGCCGCACCTGCGCTTCGTGCCACGTCTCCACGATCAATCTGGGTCTGACGCCTGCCAACGTTCAGAGCCGGTTCTCGACTCTTTCGACGACCTTCGATCCGCTGTTTCTCGGCGAGACCACCATGAACCTCAATACGCTGGTGGTGACGAGTCCCGCCTCAACGGGGAATCGAGGCATACGCGACTTTGAAGGCATCATCACCGGCTCGGGCGGCGGCACTGCCAAAGTCGTCACCAAGCTGGTCGCGCAGGGAAGTTCGACGCTTCGCTACCTGGTTTACGGCGGACTGTCGCCGCAACTCGCCGGAACGATCAGCGATACCAACGGCAACTCGGCCACGTTCAGCAGCATCACTGCTGGTACGCTGGCTTGTTCTGCCGGGGGGAGCCCAACGGCTACCTGCACGAACCAGCTCGAGAGTCCGCTGCGGATGCGGACGAGCAACGACTCCACCAATTTCCCGCAGGGACGCAGCCTGATCCTCGAGAACATCGACGGATTTACCGTCCCGCATAGCAGCAATCACGTCTTCCGCAAATCACCGGTTCTGGACAATGCCAAGCTCACCAGCCCGTTCGGTCTTTCGGGATTGGTCGGAGGCGCGGCCACCCTCGGCGACTTCGCTACCGGCGCGGTCAAGCAGCATTTCCCCCGCACGATCAATCGCGTCAACGCCGTCGACTTCCGCCTTCCGACCGCCGCCGAAACGGCAGCCCTGGACGCTTTCCAGCAGACCAGGAACGTTCCGGCGGATGAGAACTTCGATCTCAATCGCTTCGCTACGACGACGGCGCAGATGGCGGGACGTGCGCTCTTCTTCGGAAGCTCGAAGTGTTCGAAGTGTCACTCCGGGACGGTCCTGGCCACCACCGACGGCTCGATTTCCGGAAAGACCGGCAACGCCAACTTCAACACCGGCGTCGACAACCTGCCGATCAATACCGCAATCGATCTTCTGCCGACGGAGCAGTCCGGCATGCGCGAGTTCAATACGCCGGCGCTCTTCAATGTGAAGAACCACGCACCGTTCTTCCACAACGGCGCGGTGGCCACGGTCCATCAGGCCGTGGAGTTTTACTCCACCTCGGCGTTCCAGAACTCTCCGGCGGCCGCGCAGATCGGCGGTCTGATTTTCAACAGCGGCGCGGAGATCGACAACATTGCCGCCTTTCTGGAAGGACTCACCGTCAGGCCCTACACGGTCACGGCGGGACCGATCTCCTTCGGTTCAAAGGGCGTCAGCGCAGGAGCCACGGCAACGCAGCCGGTGACGATTACCAATACCTCGGGAGCGCCGATTACGCTGACCAGTCCCTTCGTCACGATCACCGGCACCGACAGTTCGCAGTTCACGATCAGTTCTCACATTGTCACCGGAACCCTCGGTACCGGCGCGTCCGCCACGGCGAACATCGCCTTCGATCCTTCCACCGCCGGCGCAAAGACTGCCGTTCTCGAGTTCCTGGCCGACGTCCCCTCCGGAGTCAGTCTGACTGGAACAGGCGTGGGGCCGCCGTCGATCAGCAACGTGAGTCCGAGCAGTGGATCGCCATCCGGCGGACGCGCGGTCACGATCACGGGAACGGATCTCCAGGGCGCCACGGTGACGTTCGGCGGATCGAGTGCCACGATTGTCAACACGAGCGCGACGACGGCCAACGTCTTGACGCCTGCACATTCCGCGGGACTGGTGAACGTTGTCGCCACGACGGCCGAAGGAACGGGCACGGCGACGAATGCGTACACCTTTGCCGCCTGCGCCGGACCGACGATCAACACCCAGCCGCTGTCCGGCTCGATCCGTGTCGGCAACTCGGTGCAACTTAGTGTGGCGGCGACGACCGGCACGTCGCCCGGGTTCCAATGGTTCACCGGTGCTTCCGGCAACACGTCCAGTCCGATCGTCGGCGCGACCGGATCGACCGTGACCGTCACCCCGGGAGCGACGACGTCCTACTGGGTGCGGGTCAGCGACGCCTGCGGCGATGCCGACAGCAACACCGCAACCGTCACCGTCGTCCCGGCTGCGGCGGCCGCGTCGTTTTTCCTGGTCTCGCCCTGCCGCGTTCTCGACACCAGGGGCGGCGGCGCGATCCTGCCTCTCACAAGCCGCAACAAACCGATCTTCGGATTCTGCGGAATCCCATCTGACGCGACGGCGCTGGCGGTCAACGTGACGGTGGTGAGCCCGTCCGATACAGCCTTCGCCACGTTCTATCCCGGGCCGGCCTTCGTTGCCCGCCCGAACGTAAGCACGATCAATTTCATCCCCGGCAGGACGCTGGCGAACAACGCCCGTGTCGCGCTCGGGGTAGACGGTTCGATAAACATTTTCAACGCCGGCGCAACGCCGCTCGACGTTTTGATTGATATTGCGGGGTACTTCAAATGACCAAAAAACTCATCAATTCCGCCAAGCTCCACGTCCTTTTCATCGTCTCCGCGGTACTTCTTTTCAGCGCCGCGACCGCCTCGGCACAGACCGGCCCGTTCTCGTTCTTCGCGGTGGCACCGTGCCGCGTGGTCGACACGCGCAATCCCGTCTCCACGAACGGTGGACCAATCCTGGGAGTGGGCACGCAACGCAATTTCGCCGTCCGCAACAACTGCGGCGTACCGGCAGGCGCCGCCGCGGTCTCGCTGAACGTCACCGTGGCCGGTGCCACCACCGCCTCGTTCCTGACGATCTGGCCTGCCGGCACGACGCGCCCCGTGGTCTCGACGATCAATTTCACCCAGAACGATCCGTCCCTGGCCAACGGCGCCATCGTCGGCCTCGGCGCCGGATCCCCGGATCTCTCCGTCTTCAACTCCGACGGCTCGGTTCACGTGATCATCGACATTACGGGGTATTTCCAATAGGGGGCTGGTGTCCGGCGTGATCTTGTTCGCGCTCGGTGCCTATCCGTTATGGCCTGTCGCTGAACCGCCGACCAGTTCAACTGGGCAGGACGGCTAGGCCTCTACGGAGAGCACGCGCCGCAGAACGGTCGCTCAAGGAGGTTTAGTGCCGCGATACGTTTTGGCAAATCGACGCCGTGGCCTTTATACGGACGAGAAGAAGATCGTTTCGCGGGCGGCAGTCCAGGCGGCGCTCGGATGGTTAGGAACGGCGCAGCTGGTTGCCGATCACGATCCAGCGGATCCTCTTGCGCGTCAGGTATCGATCATTGAAGCGGATCCCATGGAGATCGTAGCGCTCCGGAAGAAGTTGCAACCCGACGCAATCCTCGAGCCGGCAATCCGGCGCAGTCTGCACCGGCTGACCGTCCCGATCGAGCTTGAGGCGGCAATCCCGGACGCTGCGGCGAACGAACCTGCAGGTGGTTCGTACGAGGTGACCATTACGGCTGGTGGCGCAGCGCTCGCGGATACTGACGTCATGGTCTATTTTCGTGATTCCGGCGGTTTGATCCGCGTAACAACATTCCAAACCGACGCTGCCGGGGTGATCAAGGTTGCGGTACCAAACGGGTTTGACGTGGCCTTTGTCGAGCCAATTCCATACGCCGGGTTTTGGATCATGTTCTCCGCGGCGCCTCCCTCAGGGAGCACCATCGATTGCCCACCTATCGCGAAAGCGGATGCAGGTGGTGGTGGCTGGTGGCACGAGGCGATGAAGGTGGATCTGGGGGACGCTTCGCGCGGCGCTGGCATCAAAGTCGGAGTCATCGATACCGGCTGTGGACCTCATCCGAATCTGGAGCATGTAACGCTCGTCGGCGCATTCATTGACGGCAGCGTATTGCCTCCGAGTGAAGGCCTGGATGCCGGGGAGCATGGTACCCATACGTCGGGCATCATCGGCGCGCGCCCGAGCAAGTCAGGTGACTATGCCGGGATCGCCCCTGGCTGCGAGCTCTTCCATGCGCGCGTCTTCAAGGGCGAGGGGCGAGATGACGGACCAACTCAGGCGGACATCATCAATGCCATCGATTCGCTTTCACGCGATCACCAGTGCGATCTCATCAACATGAGTCTGGGAGGGGGGCCGACCTCGAAAGCCGAAAAAGATGCCATCCGCGACGCCGCCGAACGTGGCACGCTCTGTATTTGTTCCGCGGGAAATAAGGCCGGGGCGATCGAGTTTCCGGCCGCGTATGCTGATTGTGCCGCTGTCTCGGCGATCGGCAAAGTCGGTCAGGCGCCGCCCGGGACGTTTTCGGCGAACAACCAGTCGCACGACGCGTCCAAGATTGTGGATGACCTCTTCCTCGCATCGTTCAGCTGCTTTGGACCGGTACTGGCATGTGCCGCGCCAGGCGTAGGAATCGTTTCCGCCGTTCCGGACAGAACTGGTTTTTCCGGTGCGTATATGGAGATGGATGGCACGTCAATGGCAAGTCCAGCAGTGTGCGGCACGCTTGCAGTGATTCTCTCGAAGGATGCTACGTACTTGGCCCTTCCGCGCGATTTCAATCGCTCGCAGAGGGCGGCGCAAATCCTGGCGCAGCACTGCAAAGACTTCGGCTTATCGCCGAACTTCGAAGGTCGTGGTCTCCCGACCGTATCGATTACCGGATTGTGAGATGCCACGATATCTCGTAACGACGCGTCGCGCCCTCCTCGACTCCGCGATGACCGCTCTTGCTGCGGCGGAGAGCGAAGAGGGAGTCGAAGTGGTCAACGGCCATGATCCTCACATGGTGACGATCGACACCTCTGATGCGCGTGCAACTGATCTCGCCAATCGACTGAAAGACACGCACACCGTCGAGCCGGAAATCCGCAGAGGGCTCCTATAGTCTTTTAATTTGGAGATTTTGGAGGTGGCGGGTTCGCTTTGAGCGATGTCTTGAAAAATGCATCCGTGCCGACACGCTGGAGTCGCGGATTGCAATTCTCAATGGGCGGGTCAGCTGCTTCGATTGCGTTCTCGATATCGCCAATCTTTGTAGCGCCTTTCCGGACCGCGTCGATGAATTTCCGGCTGTAGACGCTCAAGTCTCCGACCTTCTTGCCGTCGAACGTCTTCTGGTCGTCGTGGCACGCCTCGAAGACAGCAATGTTGGCGTCCAATAGCAGGCGATTGAAGCTCTTGAACTTCGCCTGCAGTTCGGTAGCCAACGGCGGGGGAGCGTCGGGTGGCTTTCCACCCACCTTGGCGATTCCGAATGGCGATTCCGTGTTTTCTTCAAGGATCAACTGCGGAGGCACTACCAGATTTTCGAGAATGGCGGTCTCCAGGGGAGATGTGGCGCCGGCGTGACAGCAATCCAGCACGAGGATCACGTCAACACCTTTCCGAAACCCACCGAGCATGCCGCAAATCACGTCGTCGATCATCGGAAAGTCGAACAGGCATACGGCCTCATTCAGGTCTTCAGGAGGCGCCACGGGCTCAATTTCTAATTGTGTTCCGTGGCCCGAAAACGTAATGAAGCAACTGTCGCCCTCGCCTTTGAGCAATGTCGCAGCGTTTCTAAAAAGGTCGACGACGGCATTGTAGTTGGCATCTTTGTCGATCAGGACGTTCGCCGGTGCAGGGGAGATTCCATCCCACGGGTCTGCCGGCTTGAGATCGAGACCGGTGTAGCCCAGATCGCGAGCGAGATTGTACATTTCGCGGGCATCATCGGCGGCGGAGAGGAGTGTCTTTGCCTCCTTGTATGCCGGATCATAGGCTTTGACTCCAACGTGGAACGAAATACGCCTATTGCTGGTAGACATTGGATTGCTCCTTGGTCAGATCCCGCCAGTCGAGCCACCTTTGAGTAGCGGAGGAACACAGCGGCCTGTGCCGAGCGGTTTGGCTCCCGACTCCGGAGTGATCGATTTCGGCAGGGCAATGTCATCGGCGCCGACGGGCCCCTCTGCCAAGCCGTAGACGAGCCGGAAATGGTGGTCGATTCCGAATTGCTCCTCGACGGACGGCAGTTGCAATGCGTCTTCGAGAGAGGTGCTGGCGAACACCATCCACGGATTGGCAATCCCGGCCTTGTATTTGATCTCGAACGGCGGCAACGCTCCTACTGCGCGATAGTCACGACAGGAGACGACGAATGCTCCGTCGGGGACGCTCATTTTGCAAGCCATGAGCTGAGCAACCGCCCGATTGAGCGAGCCTGACTTCTTTCCATCGACCGGTGTGACGGACACGAATCGGAAATCCGTTGGCGTCGCGGTCGAGATACGACCCCTCGGAAACCGGATGTAGGCGGCAACGGCATCGGGATTGGGATCTTTCACGATGTGTACGGGATCGATCTTCGTCTTTTTTGCTCCCATGCTGTCCAGCGAGGGAAGCCAGAGCGCGGAATGCCGATCAGCAGCGATCGGGATTCCATTTTGGTTGAGAGGAGTCAGATCGACTGATGGCGGTGTATCGCTCTCCACGGGGAGTATTACTTCGTGAGAGCTCAGAAATCGGACGAGCGTCTGGCGGATCATGGGATTGGGATTTCCGGGGTCGGAAGGGAAGGCGCCCGGAGCCGCGGAGATGTCCCAGTCCTGTGAGATCGCAAAGCGTTGCTGTGTGTCCACGTCGACGTGGTTGAACGGTACACGGACATACGGAAAATGAGCGGGAACCGTGACGTCTTCGCTGTGGCCGCCTTCCTCTTTGACCAGTGTGAGCGTCATGGGGCGAGATGCATTGACTGCAACGACTCTCCGGTAGTCTTCGACAAAAGCGGCGATGCCCATTACAAACACTGAAAATTCGCGCATGCTCAACTCCTTTTATGAGGTTGGCGATGTCCTTCGGACTTGGAACGTCGCCGCCGGATTTCCTACCACCACCATGTTGCTCCAGGGCCGGCCTTCGCTCACGAAAGCCAATTGAATCTCCCGTACTGCCGGGCCAACGGCCATTCCGCGGCTGAGACGCTCGTGGAGCAGGAGTGAAAATCGCCGCGCCTGGTCGTCGTCGATACGCTCGGACGAGGCAACGATCGCCGATGCGCCGGCGGCGAGAAAAGCGTCGGCAAGTGTTGGAGCGCGACGGCGCCTCGAAGACGGAGTCGACGCGCCTGAACATATCGAAAGGATCACGATAGGATGACGGACCAATCGCAATGTTTCAATCTCGTGCGCGTAAAGAACCCTGTTTCCCGTCCCGAGGACGATATTGGACAGAAGTTCGTTGGTCCGATCGATAGCGCCGTGTGCGGCAAAATGAATGAGTCCCGCTTTTTCGAGAGCCTCGGGCAGCGCGGTGATGACCTGCCTGTCGGACTTCCACACGCCCGCGGTCGGATAGAGTTGCTTGAGTCTGCGTATCTCCGCGGCGGCTTCCGGCAAACGCGGCATATCACCCGGCTGAGCTCCATCCACCAAGAGAGGCAGCGCAACGCCCGACGGGTTTGCAGGCACGGCCGCCGCCTGCATGTAGCTGGCGACCGTAGGGCATTCGGCGATGACGAATCGATCAATAAGAGGTTTGCGGGTCGACGGATCGATCAGCGCTTCAAAGGGAACGGTAGCGACCGCCGCGTCGGGCACAAACACCAGCGTATCGACCGCAGAACCGATCACACCTGGAGAGATGATCATCCTCCCGAGAAGCGATGCCGCTTCCGGCCGTGAGCGGCCAGCCATTCCGTCGGAGGCAGCGCGCACTGTTTCGAGCGCTATCGAAATTTGACGACTGTGCATGCCTCGTGCGGTGATGGTCCAGATCAGCATTCGATCCGACAGACAGACGATCTTGAGGATTGCCACATTCGGCGCCACACGGGGTAGAGCCGCGCGCGGCGCGTCACGGAACGCGGCACCGGCGCTGTGCTCGGAGAACCGGAATGCCGATTCGTAGTCGCCCCTGCTGATGGCCAGAGATAGGGCGTGCTCGGTCACGTCGCTCAGGCACGAGCGATTCAGTAGCTCATTGCGCATGATGCTGGTCTTCCGCCGTTGATCGACGATCTCGTCGATCGCGGCGAGATATCCGCGCATGGCCTGGTCATAGGCGCCATTCCGTGAGTTCACATCGGCCTGTAGCAGGAGCAACCGCGGAAGCGCCCAGCGGTTGTCACCGTTTTGGGCAAACGCAACTGCCTGTTGCGCCTCTGCCGGTGTCACGCCCCGTTCCAACGTCATTGCGCGCGTGAGGACCACGTTGTTCAACGCCCTTTCGCGAGCTCCCGTTGCGCGAATTTTTCCCGCACTGCTGGCCGCCACTTTCCACGCCGCTTCCGCTTCTGCATCGCGGCCCAGCTGGTGCAGGGCCACGGCCTGCCAGGACATCGTGTCCGCCTGGAAGTATGGATCGGTCGCCGCAGCCGGCAGCTTCAGCGTGCGATCCAACAGTACTTTGGCCACGGTAGGCTGCTGCATGGCCAGGAGAAGTTGCGCGCTTCCTTGAAGCACCTGCACCCATTGCGAGGACGCAGGCCCGATTCGAGTGACCAGTTCCAATGCCTGCTCCCGATGAGTCCACGCCTCGTCCGGACTATCGAGGTAGTCGCAAGCCTCTGCTAGCAGATTGTGAACGGCCGCGACATAGTCAGATTCGCCGAGACGCGTGAACTCCGCCAGAGCCATAAGGTAGTAAGGCAGCGCGCCCTCCGGTCTGCCAGTCGACATTTCACCCAGGCCGAGAATCCAGCTCGTTTGGGCACGCAACGCCATGTAGCGCTTTGGGATGTCGGTCAGGCTCGCGGCCTCACGGCGCATCGACGCGTAGTCGTTGTCGAAATAGTACGAAGACGCCACATAAAACCGTGCGTAGTGCACCAACGGGCATCGGTAGCGGATCAGCTCGGGAATGACCGCTCGCAGCTTCGTGCGGCATTCCGCGCCGTTGAGCTGATCGTAAGCCGACTTCGCGTCGGCAATCGTCATGACCGCCCGCGCCAGACCCTTCAACGCCGCCGGGTTGCTTGCCGAGGCGTGAATACCTGAGGACACGTCGAATAGGAGGGCTTCGCCCGACGTCCTTGCGAGCGTTGCTCCGATCACGTCGACTCGTTCAAGGCATGCGGCCGCCTTGCCTTGGTCTCCGCCCAGAACCGCGGCCGCCCACGCAGGCAGGATGTCTTTCTCGGCCGCTCTGCGAGCCTGCAGAGGAAAGAGGAGCGATAGACGCTCGATTTGCGCGGGAGGAACATCGAGCAGGCGGCCCCCATCCTTGAGCCATAGATCCGATTCCGTCGAGGCCTCGGTTTCTTTGCGCCTCTCGCGCGCCTCGGTGGACCACGGCGACGATGGATCCCTTTGCAGGTAGTCTTGCCAGGCCTCCCTGGCGTCATCGATCAGATGCAGGCGTTGTAATGACAGTGCCCGGTTCCAGCTTGTCTCAGGCGTTTGCCGGAGACGCCAGGCGCGATCTGCACAGGTCAGCGCTCGTACGTAGTCCGGCATTCTGCCCTGCGACGCTCCGCGGCTGAGGTAGGCCGTGCTCAAGTCGGTCAACAGTCCGTAGTCGGTCGAGATGGAGGCAGCGCGCTGGGAGTCGCGAATACCTGTAGCGGCAACGAGTGAACGTTCCAACGACGCAACGGCGTTGTCGTTCGCTCCGGCGACCAGCTCGGATATGCCGGCAATGTGGTAGTCGGCTGCTGACCATACTTTCGCGTTGCCAGAGACCCGGTTGCGCGCCTTGATGAATGCGAGATTCGCGGGATCCTCGGAGAACGGAGTGACCGCCTGCCCTTTCATCGTGTCATGAGCAATGGGTCGGTAGGGAAAGCTCGTAATCCGACCCTCGAACCGGCGTTGCTTGGGTGCAGCGGAGCCCAGAATCGCAAATCTCCGCTCCTCCGACCGAGTCCACCGCAGGTACAACAGCGAAGCGATTGCAATGCACAGGACCGAGACTGCGATCGCGGCCAGCGCTTTCCAAAGGGACCTGCGTCTACCGATGCCTATGGCCGCAAGCAACGGCAAGTCAGCCCGCTCCATCAGTTCCACTGTCCCACCTCAGTCCTTCGGCCGATCGAACGATGACATCGGCCACACTTATGGCGATCTGGGAGAATTCTTTGTTGGGATTGCTGGCGAGAGTTTACCAGAGGCGCAGCGGGATGACAGTGTGAGGTGTGAGGAGAAAAAAAGCCGCCAAATGGCGGCGGTGCGAAACGAAATCTGGCGGGGCCGACGGGGCTCGAACCCGCGACCTCCGGCGTGACAGGCCGGCGTTCTAACCAACTGAACTACGACCCCGCGTCGTAGGAAACCTCGCTAACCTGAGGTGGGAATGAGGCATTCCCGAGGAGCGCGCATCGTAAAGGTTGGCGGGAATTCACGCAAGCGCGAAGTCGAGGCGCAGGGTGAAGAGCGCTACCAGCCAGCCGAGGAGGATGACGAAGATCGCGGTCAGGGCGCGGTCGCGGGAGGGGGCTCGGCAGATCGACGCCAGCCAGAAGAACATCGGGAAGTCGACGAGTGCGTAGCGGGCGATCGATTGCAGCGAGCCGGTGCTCAACGGTATGGCGACCGACATCAACGTGTAGGCAGCGTACGACCATTGGCGGCGCATCAGGAACGCGCAGCCGGCCGCGATCATCAGGATTGCGGCGGCGAGATTCAGGGCCACGAAGTTCCAGGGTTTGCTGACCACCAGGCCGTGCTGCAGGATCGAATCGCCGGATGACGAAGGCGCACCGCGTCCCCACAACGTCTGCGCGTGGATGAAAGCCAGCGGATCTCCGGTGCGTAGGTACAGATAGACGACGAATGCGCCCATGCCGAGGGGCACGAGCAGCAGCCAGAGTTGTTTCTTCGATGGACGCTGGCCGCGCTGGAAGGGAAGCAGAAGAAGCGCGGGAAGCAGAGAGATGCCGATGACTCTCGTGGCCGAGGTCAGGGCGCCGAAGACGCCGGCGATCCACCATCGTTGTCGAGCGGCGGCGAGAAACGTTGCCGCGGACAGGAGCAGGAAGACCGACTCCGTCATCGGCAGCGAGAAGAAATAGCTGGTCGGAAAGAGGGCCATGTACCACGCCGCGCGCTCGACGTCATCGTCCGAGGCTCCGAGCTCGCGGCCTGCTGCTGCCACGGCGAAAAGCGCGGCCAGCAGCGCGACGTTTGATGTGACGACTGCCACCGTCGAAAACGATGCGCCGTCGCCGCCTCCCAGCGCGCGCACCAGAAGCGGGTAGAGCGGAAAGAAGGCCCACGTGTTCTTCAGCGTGCCGTCGGGCGATCGCGGCTCGTAGCCGCTGACGGCGATCTGCCTGTAGTACCAGGCGTCGCCGACCATGGCCATGCGGATCAGCTCCGGCCGCACGCGCTTCGCCGACAACGAGACCTCGGTGCGCCAGATGGTGTTGTAGTAATCCTTGGCAATGAACGAGATCTGCGAGCCGATGACCAGCAGAAGGAGGATCGCGGCCCGGCTGACGGCGAACGCGCCGAGGACGTTCAGGACGGTCCGTCGCGGCATGCGGCGGATTCTCTCACGCGCCCGCTATCGGTCGTGGGTCAGTGGATCCTCGTCCGGCTCAGGGATGAACATTTGGATTCGTGCGGTGCCGGAGTCACCGGCGAAGACCTCGAGGCGGAAGCGTCCCGAAGCCGCGTCGAAGTCGATCGCTCCCAGCCGTCCGTCGATCGGCATCGCCGCCGGTGTGGCCGCGGCCCATCCCTGCACGATGATCGACGACTCGCCGGCAGCGAAGTCGAATGTGGCATCGAGGATGCTGTCATCGGACAGGTTGGTTACACGTTTCTTTCCGAGCGGAACGAACTTGCCGGCATCTCCGAGAAAGGCGATTCCCGACGGGCCGACGGGAACGACGACCAGGTACGCCGGATCGCCTTTGATCGGCTGCGTGAAGGGCACATCGCCCGAGGCTCTGCGGCCTTTGTCGGAGATCCAGTTGTAGATGTAGATGCTGCCGCCGAGGCCGAGCGAGGCCGGCGTGAACGTAGCGGTGCGATCCTCGGTGCGGGGATGGGCGAATACGTACAGCGCGCGCATCGGGCCGTGATCGGTGTAGGTGAAGGAAACGAGCGGCTCGCCGGCGTCGCGTGCGTCGTTGAGAATGCTCTCATCCGTCGGCACCGCGGGGACGTCGGGCTTGACGATGACGCCGTCCGGCCGCACCGCGTACAAGAGATTTTTGCCGTTGACCTCTCCCATGCGATCGCCGACGCCGACGATTCCGCCGGACAGCGTGGCGATGAGCATGCTGACGCGCTCGTTGCTGCGGAAGACGTCGGTGAAGGGATAAACGCCGAGCGCGGAGGCCAGCCGCGAGCTGTAGAAGAACTGGTCCCATTTGTCGCGCGTGAAGACGTCTTCGCTCACGCGGATGGTGGTGAGGTTGTCGTACTTGGAGCTCTGCAGAAAATGCCTCGGCGTGGCCATGCAGAATTGCAGGGAGAGGCCGAACATGTCGCTCATGTGAGCGATGTCGTCCATGAAGGCGTTCTGGTCGTCGATCGTGTAGTCGGCGGTGGCCCGCTCGTCGAGCCAGTCCTGCTCGTAGCCGAAGACGCCCGCTTCCCGAAGATTGGCGCCGACGGTCATCCAGTAGGCGGGATCGATGATGACGTTGTTCGACATCTTGTAGCGCTTGCGGTACGGACTCTTTTCGTCGATCCAGCGGGCGTGCGTGAGCAGCGGCAGGCCGAGATCTTTCTGGAAGCCGCTCAAGCCCTTGGGAAAGAGATCAGGGTGGGCCTCGTAGCGATTGATCCCCTGCGTCCACTGCATCGGAGCCGGATTCCAGTCGCCGCTTTCACCTTTCGGATAGAACCAGCTGTCGAGTTGCATGTAGCCCAGCGAGACGCCGGCTTTCGCATACTCGTTTTTCATCGCCAGAAGGGTGCCGGTGTATCCGAGCGACGGTTCCCAGTTGTAGTAGTAGCCGGCGCCGTTGTCGGTCCAATAGCCGAGGGACTTAAGGGAAGGATCGGAATCGTTGGCTGGGCGCGTCTTTCCATTGAGGTCGGTCAGCGCGCGGCCCCAGGCGTCGTAGGCGTGATTGATTCCGTTGGCGACGACGAGCAAAGTGCGATGCGCCAGTCCGCGCGGGATGGTTGGGATGCGCGGACTGATGCGGCTCTCGATTTCTCCTTCGGAGGTACGGTTCAGATGCGCCACCATGAAATCGGACGCTGGCGAGAGAACGAAGGTGTGGCCGGCGTCATCGAAGTAGGCCCACGGTCCGTCCGGTCCGGAAAGGTTGAACTGGAAGGTGGCCCATTTTCCTAGGAATGAGAGTTGATAGGGAACGGATGGTGAGACGGAGAGCTTCGGAAAGCCGGGGCCGTTGACCGCCGCGGCGGTGTAGCGATCGGTGAAGAGCACCGCGGCGTGTTTCGCATAGGTGCGAATCGATCCTTCGCGGGCGGTGCCGAAGGTGAAGGAGATCTCGTGATAGTCGCCGATGCCGTCGTGACCGTCCGCGGTTTTCAGCGCGGAGGCGGGCGTCGGAAGCTGCCCGCGAAAGCTCCAGACGGGATCGGTGGTCTGGATGGCGTAGTGGCCATTCTGCTCAACGGTGATGGTGATTCCGGTGGCCTGCTCATGGATGGTTTCCGCGCTAACGGATGAGGTCGCCGTGGCCAGCAGAGTCAGCAACAGTGCGAGCGCGAATTGCGCACGATGGACAGACGACTGCAGGCAGGCCACGAGCCCGGCGACCGTTCGTTCCATGGGAATTGTTGGACCGGCCGGGATGGTAACTCAACCGCGGGCTTGTGAAAAGCAAAATCAGTTGGCGTCGGTGGCGAAGGCGTAGAGGTTGCCGAACAGATCGCCGACGTAGAGATGGCCCTGCGAGATGGCCACCCCGCTGAAGCCCCAGGCCTTCATCTTGTACGACCAGAGCACGGTGCCCGTCTCGGCATTGAGCGCGACGATGGTGTCGCCGCCGACGGCGAAGACCACGCCGTTGGCAAACGCGACCGGGGCGATGACCGGTCCTTTGAGCGTGTATCGCCACACGATCTTGCCGTTGCTCGGGTCGACGGCGCAGACAGTGCCGAGAACCGTATCGTCGGCGTTGTCGGGCGGAACGCCGCCGCCGACGTAGATTTTCTTCCCGTCGAACGCGGCCGTCGACAATGTCCCGTCGCCGGCCTGCGGAACCTCGCCGGCTCTGGCGATCCCTGCGATCCAGACCGGGCCTGACTCGATGTCATTCCGGTCGAAGACGTAGTAACCGCCGTCCTTCTGGCCGGCTCCGACCAGCTCGCGGCCGGCCGCGTCGGTGAAGAGCGTCGGCGAGGAGCCCCAATCGGCATCCCATTGGTAGCCATCTTCGTGGGGAAGTTTCCATCGATCTTCGATGAGAAGGGTGTCGAGGTCGAGCCGGATCATGGAGAAGGAGTCGCCGTCGTCGAACGAGTGCGCAGACCCGGTGGTGACGAAGATTTTCCGATGCTCAGTGTCGACGGCGGGCGACGTCCAGATGCCGCCCCCGACGACGCCTTCGGGCACGAAGTAGGTGGTGTCGATGCTCGCGCCGGTGGCCGGATCGAGCGCGGTGAGCGCGCCGCGCGGAAAGGGATCGTCGCAATCGCTGGCGATGCCCTGCAGCACTTTTCCTCCAACGACCGCGGGGGAGCACCAGCCGTAGTAGCCGCCCGCGGCGGAGTTGTCGCCGAGCGACCGGCGCCAAACGGTTTTCAGGGTGTCGGCGTCGAGCGCGTAAAAGCCGTCATCGCCGCCGGCGAGATAGAGAAGGTTGCCCTCGATGGCGGGCGATGAGGAGATGCCGAGAACCGCGGGATTGCAGTGCTCGACGGTGGTCTGGCCGAGGTCGGCCGTGGCGATGACCGCACCGCTGGCGGGATGGAGCGCCCATTCCGTTCCGCCCCAGTCTCCGACGTAGACCTTGCCGCGAGCGACCGACGGCGCCGATGCGATGGGGCCGTTGAGCGTTTTCGACCAGAGCAGCTGGAGGCGCGGTGCCGATTCAGGCGTGAGAATCCGCTCCCCGTTTGCGACGCCGGTCATCGCAAGGGAGCCACAGTATTTTGTCCATTCGTTGACAGGAGTTATCGCGGCCCGGCGCCGTCCGACCGCGGCAATCGCCGGCGACGACGCGAGAAAGAGCAGGATCGCGATGACTGCGAGAGTGCTTCGACGAGTGGCTTCCATGGTGGTTTCCTTGACATCGACATCTCTCCTGCCCCGGACCCTCGGCATACACAACGAGCGTGCCAGCGGTTTGTGCAGGAGGACGGCCGAGTCCGCTGCGAAAGGACCCGACCAGGTAGAAAAACGACGCCGTCGACGGGCTTCGATGACTCAGCGGCGCCTTGCTTGGCGCCGGAGTCACGAGTGTATGGACGGGTAACGGTGGTTATCGTTTACGCGGTATTGCCCAGCACCTTCAGCCATCGCAGATGCGCGAGAAATGCTCCGGTGATGGTCCGGTTCTCGCGATAGGTCAGGCCGTGCTCCTCCGCCGTCACCTTGACGATTTTCGTCAGCGCCGGGTAGTGAACGTGGCAGACGGTTGGGAACATGTGGTGGATCACGTGCAGGTTCAGGCCGCCCAGAACCCAGTTCTTGAAGGGATGATTCGCGTAGTCCGAGGTTGTGTCGAAAATGTGCTGGATGTAGTTGTTGCCAATGGACCCCTCTTCATCCGCCTCGGGATACGTGGCTTCTTCATTGAAGTGATTGGGCTGGAAGATCACCGCGATCGTGAAGCCCATGCAGGCGTGCAGGGCAACGAACCCGGTGAGGATCGACCACCACGGCACGTCGAGCAGCATCAGCGGCAACACCAGCATGTACGTGTAATAGAAAGCCTTGAACGCGAACAGCACGATCAGCTCGCTCCGCGGATGCCGGATCTGCCTGCGATTGCCGAAGCTCTTGTCCGGCATCAGCCAGCGGAAGTCTTTCGTCAGCACCCAATCCAGCGACGACAGGCAATAGAAAAACGAGGCGTAGAGATGCTGGAAGCGATGGAACGGCCGGCGCTGGTCGTGTGGCGAGAAGCGGAAGATTCTGCCTGACACCAGCGTGGTATCGGCGCCGCGGATGTTCACGAAGGAGTGATGCGCGGTGTTGTGCAGCAGGCGCCACATGTAGGAGCTCACGCCGATGGCGTCGAACACGCAGCCGGCCACGCGATTCACCCATTTCTTGTTCGAGTAGGCGCTGTGATTTCCGTCATGCGCGATGTTGAAGGCACAGTACAGCTGGGCGATGCCGAGGATCACATAGACGCCGATGACTTCAAGCGCGGTGAAATGGCCGGTCATCAGCCAGTAGTACGCGGCGATGGTCATCACCAGGCCCAGGACGGTCTTGGAGTACATCTCCAGGTTGGCGTGACGCCAGATAGCACGCTCCTCGAAATACGCCTCAACGCGCGCGGAGAGCTCTCTGCTGAACGCGGACGCATTCACGTCATGCGCATACCTGAACTGACGGTTCCCGGCCATGGAGTTTTTGGACTGATGGATTGAACGATATACCAACGCCGCGGTGGAAACCAGGCGGGGAGAGCGCGAATATCGAGTCGAATTTGCTAGTACGCAGGCAGGATAGTGGCCTCGGCCAGCCGCGGCGCCTTCGCATCCTTCCCTGACAACATCGGCTCCGCAGTCGGCCACTCGATCCCGATCTCAGGATCGTTCCAGAGGATGGAACGGTCGGACGGCGCGTCGTAGAGCGTCGTGCATTTGTAGACAAGGTCGGAGTCGTCTTCCAGCGCGCAGAAGCCGTGGGCGAAGCCGGGGGGGATCCAAAGCATCATCTTGTTGGTGTCGCTCAGTTCGAGGCCGAACCATTTGCCGAAGGTGGGTGAGCCGCGGCGGATGTCGACGGCGACGTCGAAGATGGCGCCGCGGGTGCAGCGCACCAGTTTTCCCTGCGCGTTCGGCTCCTGGTAGTGCAGACCGCGCAGTACGCCGCGGGCGGAGCGGGAGTGGTTGTCCTGGACGAATGGCTCGGTGATTCCGGCCTCGCGGAAGAGGTCGAGGCGGTAGGTCTCCATGAAGAATCCGCGTTGGTCGCCGAAGACTTTGGGCTCGATCAGGAGGACACCGGGCAGGGTCGTTTCGCGAATGTTCAAGGCGCGCGGATGATACGACAGCTCGTTTGCGGTATTGTTTCCCCATGCGCGCGCATTTCGCATTCACTTCGAACGCCGTCGCCAGCCCGTCAGCCGATGTGTTGCGGGTCGTCGTCGTCAGCAGTGCGCCTCTGGTGCGCTCCGGTTTGCGCACGATTCTCGGCGCGTTCGACGACCTCGATGTCACCGAAGCCGATCCGACGCGGTTGCGCGTCCTGAACGCCGACGTGATGATCTGCGACGGCACCGTGCCGGATGTCGACGTCCCCGCGCTCGTGCTCGTGTGCGACGGCGCAAGTGCCGCCGACGCCCTCGCCTCCGGCGCGCGCGGCGTGCTGGCGCGTACGGCTGCGCCGCGGCGGATGCATGCGGCGTTGCACGCGGTGGCCGAGGCGGAGATCGTGATCGACGACATCTTCGCCGATGAGCTGCTGCGGCATCCGCGCGCCGAGGTGCAGATGATCGAGCCGCTGACCGCCCGTGAGCGGGAAGTGCTTCGTCTCCTCGCCTCCGGTCTGACGAACAAGGAAATCGCCCAGCGCCTCGGCGTGACCGACCACACCATCAAGTTCCACGTCAACGGCATTCTCGGCAAGCTCGGCGCCGCCACGCGCACCGAGGCAGTGGTCGAAGCGGCGCGGCGCGGCATCATCGCGGTCTAGCACCCATGTCCGTCATCTTGCCGGGTGCGGACTCCAGCAAAGAGCGGCGGGAGTGGCGCCTCGCCGGGATCATCTTCTTCGCCCTGATCGCGCTGGCCGTTCTCTACGCCACCTTCATCATCCTCGAGCCGTTCCTTGCGCCGATCATGCTCGGCGCGGTGCTGGTTACTGTCACCTATCCGATCTACCGCCGCATCCGCGACCGCTTTCACGGCGGCGCGAACAAAGCCGCGGTGGCGATGCTGGTCCTGATCACCTTCACCATCCTGCTGCCGGCCTTTCTGATCATCGTTCTCCTGGTGCAGGAGGCGAACGTGGTGGTGAAGAATCTGAAGTCGGGCGCGATGGAGCACGCGCTGCAGCGGCTCGACATCAGCAATCGCCTGCCGTGGCTGAAGCGAGTCGCTCCGAATTTCGATCCGGCGGCGATCAGCCCGGGGCGCGTCATCATTCCGGTGGTGCAGAAGGCTCCGGCCTGGATCGCCGAACATGGCGCGGCGGTCATTGGCGGGATCGCCGGCCTGGTCATCGGCCTGTTTCTCGTTCTCCTCTCCGCCTACTTTTTCTACGTCGAAGGCGAGACCATCGTGGCCGAGGCGGAGACGTTGTCGCCGCTGCCGTCGCGTTACAACGTGCAGTTCGCGGAGAACTTCAAGGGCGTGATCGACGCCACCTTCCGCGGGCAGGTCATCACCTCTCTGGTGCAGGGTATCTTCATCGGCATCGGCCTGGCCATCGCCGGGATTCCGGGCGCGATCCTGTGGGGCGCGGTGGCGACGGTGCTGTCGCTTCTGCCGGTGGTCGGTTCCGCGGCGGTGTGGATTCCAGCGGCGCTTTATCTCTACGCTTTGGCCTCGATGGGAGAGCGCAGTTATTTCGGCGCGATCTTCCTGACGGTCTGGGGCGTCATCGTCGTCCCGATCATCGAGCATGTGGTCCGGCCGTGGGCGATGAAGGGGAAGATGCAACTCCCGGCAATCCCGCTCCTGGTCTCCGTCCTCGGCGGCATGGAAGCCTTCGGCTTCGTCGGCCTCGTCGTCGGTCCGCTGGTCTTCTCGCTGCTGATGTCGATCATCGACATCTACAAGCGCTCGTTTCGGATCCCGCCGAGCGAGGGGGAAGTGGCGTGAGGCGAAAGTCGTTCAGCGGCATGCTGATGGTATTGCCACTCTGTCAGGAATGAGTTACGATCCGATCCCTCATGGGTGCAATGAAAGGCATCACCGTCAAGCTCCCTGAAGCGACCCTGGGCCGGCTAAAACGGGAGGCTCGTGCGAGCGGGCGCAGTGTGGCTGCGCTTGTTCGCGAGCGCGTCGAGACACCTGTGGATAGCGATACCGGATCGGTTTACGCAGTTACGGCTGACCTCGCGGGAAGCGTGTCTGGCAGCCGAAGGTCCGCCAGCAATGATCGGCGGCGGTTTGGCAGATCGTGATCACGATCTGCGACACCGGTCCTTTGGTGGGGTACCTGAATCGCAACGATCTTCATCACGCCTGGGCGGTCACGCTGATGAAACAGGTGTCTCCGCCCATGCTGACCTGCGAACCCGTTCTCACCGAAGCACTCTACTTTCTGCGTGAAGACCGAGTGGATGTCGATCCGTTGTTCCAGCTCCTGGAACGCGGTGCACTTCGCCTTGATCTGTCGCTTTCATCGCACTGGCCGCGGGTTCGAACGCTGATGTCGCGTTACGAACAAATGGATCTGGCTGACGCGGCG
>Ga0157378_10000835_pt1 | contig 28604 bp, 20 predicted proteins | sample M65metaG_FD_115309 | JGI IMG/M metagenome (GOLD analysis project Ga0157378, IMG submission 115309) | Miscanthus rhizosphere microbial communities from Kellogg Biological Station, Michigan, USA - M6-5 metaG | ecosystem: Host-associated > Plants > Roots > Rhizosphere > Soil | place: USA: Michigan... | reverse complement strand
TGCCCAGGAGGAAGAGGGGCGACTCGCCGGCATCGTCGCGAATCTCGGCGGCCAGGGCGGCCACGCGCCGTTCAATCTCGTGAGCGCTGAAGGCTTTGGTGATCTTGTTCAATCGCCACCTCGTAGAGATCGGCGGCCTCGCCCGTCACTTTGAACAGCTCGGAGACTTCGACGCCGGCCACCCAGGCGATCGTGTCTTCGTAAAGAAGGAGTGGGATGCGATCCCGAGACGATGCTGCAACCTTACGATCAATCAGCAGATCCTTCAGTTTTTTGTCGTGGGCCATGCCGAGGGGACGGAAGCGATCGCCGTCGCGCCGGTTGCGGATTTTGAAGTGGGGTTTGGAGCCGGTGGGAAGTTGGATGAGTTGGTTGCTGGGTTGCTGGGTTGCTCGGTGGACGCGGACGGTCGTTGCGATTTCGGGGATGTAGACCTCGGTGCCGGCGTCGATGGCCACTTCGAATTGGGGAACGGGATCTTCGCTGGTGCGGCGGCGGAGGATGAGTTGATCGCCGTCCTGCAGCAATTCGAGTGATTTCGTCACCGAGGTTCGGTTCATGGCGGACGCTAGTCGCACCAGGTCCGCGGCGGAGACGTCGCGCGCCGCGGGATCGAGCCGTTGAATATGTCGAAGGAGGAGCGCCTGACGGAGCCAAGGATCCTGCGGCATCGAGCGGAATCGCGTTTCCTCGTCCGATGCGATCACATCCTCGGCGGCATCGATGGCCCGCTCCAGCACCGGCCACTGCCGCCGCGCCTGATCGGCGATTGCGGCGAGGTTGTCGATGACGCCCGGCTCGAGCTCGCGGAGGATCGCGCGAACGCGATTGCGCAGAAAGCGCGGATCGGCATTCGATCGATCGAAGCGGGGAGTGACCTTGCGCTCCGCCAGAAACTGTTCGATCTCCTCCCGTGTGACCTCGAGCATCGGCCGGATCACGCCGTCGTCGCGAACGGGATGAATGCCCCGCAGCGCCGCGATCCCGCCGCCGGTCATGAGACGCATCAACACCGTCTCGGCCTGATCATTCTTCTGGTGCGCGGTGGCGATGAGCTTCGTGCCGGCAATCTCGCGCAGGCGCGCATGCCTCACTTCGCGCGCGGCCGCTTCAATGCCGCGATGGCGGACAGCCTCCGGATCCAGTTGCCCGTCGGCCACGCGCAGCGGGATGTCATAACGCGCGCAGAGCTCGCGAATGTAGGCCTCATCGTCATCCGACTCGACGCCGCGAAGATGATGGTTGACGTGCACGGCGATGATCTCGACGCCGCCCATCTCCATCAGCGCCAGAAGCAATGCCGTGGAGTCGACTCCGCCGGACACCGCCACGACGATCGGGCCGCGTCCGATCCCGTGCAGCGCTAAAAAGCGGCGGATGGCTTCGACGATCACCGGTTCGCGATGATAGCTCTACCACCCGCGGCCGATGAGCATGAAGCCGGCCCAGTGGAACGGCTCCGCGTAGCGTTTGCTCCGCAGCATGGCCAGCTGCGCGTCGCGCAAGGCCTCGGTCGCGGCACGCGGGTCGAATGCGCCACCGGGCGTCAGCCGGCTGGCCAGTTCGCGGTGGAAGGCGATCATCAACTCGGCCGAGCTCTCGGGAACGTCGGTCTGCGTGACCACTGCCGTTGGGCATCCCGCGGCGAGCAACGCCCACGACATTCCGACGACGCCTTCGCCGCCGATCGGCAGCCCGCGGCCGGTTTCGCAGCCGGAAAGGACGACGAGATCCGCGCGGATGCCGAGGTCGATCCACTCGCGCGCCTCGAAGAGGCCGTCCTCCTTTCCTGCCGGCGCGAGGACGACGCTCGAGTACATCGGCTGGCGGTCGTCATAGCTGCCATGTGTGGCCAGGTGGAGGATCCGAAATTGCGGCGCCAGCGACTTGAAGCGCGCCTCGGTCGCCTCCGCGCCGGTGAGCAACTGCGACTTGCCGCCGTAGATCGAGGCGATCGTCCGCGCTTCGCGTTCCGCATCGGGCAGCGGATGGAGCGTCTGGCTGGCCGTCACGGCGCCGAAGTCGGGATCGCCGATTGCCAGCACCGGCCGGGCGGCGCGATCCGGACTATGGGACTGGTACCAGGTCAGCACCGAGGCGGACGGCGCGTAAAACAGCGGATGATGTTCGATCAAATACCGGCCGTCCTCGGCGAGCAATGCCTGAAAGGGGAGTCGCCAAAGGACGCCGTCGGGGATGATGCAGATCGTTCTCTTGCCGCGCAGCTCCGCCGACGCTGGTTTTACGAGGAGGTCGTACAACTCGCGCGAGAGCGGCGATCGCGCGGGCTGGGCGCCGGCCAGGAGCGCAACGAAGCGCGCGGTCTTGCGATCGAAGGCGGCGTCGTCGCCGGCGATGGTAATGATCCGCGGCAGGCGATCGCGCGTGACGACGATGACCCAGGCGTGGTCTCCGGCGAGGACATATTCGAGGATTGCCCCATCCGCCGGGACACTTCGCCGCAGTTCGTCGGTCGAGGGCCGCGGACGTTCGGTGCGCGTCAACGATGTCGCGGAGTGATCGCGGTACAGGCGCGAGGTGAGCGCATCCCGCTCCAGGCGCGCGCGCGTCACCGCGCCCGTCAGCTCCGTGATCTGTGGGTGACTGGCGCCCGGTTGCGTACGTGCGCGAAGCAGCCTCTCGTTTGCCTCGCGCAAACGCCGCTCGATCAAGGTCTGCTCGCCGCGCTCCCATTCGGTCAGCTCCGCGTCGGGGATGGAGCGGCCGTGCGCGAGGAGCGCGAGAAGCACGCGGGCCCGCGCACGCTCGTCCCACTGCAGCGCCTCCGAAGGGTCGTTCGACGAAACGAGGTCGACCATCTCGCGATAGAGCCAGCGCGTATCGTGAAAAAACGATCGCTGATCGATGGCGCCGCCGGGGGCGTTCGCGCCGATGCCTTCGACGACGTCGATGGCGTCCGCGCACGCTGTTTTTGCCTCGGCGAAGCGGCCGAGGCGGCGGAGTGAATCGCACTCCTCGCCTCGAATCCGCCAATACTGGTCGTTATCGTTGCGCGATTTCGCAAGGCTCTCCGCCTGGCGATAGAGCGGCAGGGCTTCGCGATGATGGTGCCGGCCCACGTAGGCGTTTGCCAACGTCTGCGCCGCAAATGCCGTCAGCTGGTCGTCGCCGACATTGCCCGACGCGGCCAACGCGCGGGAGGCCAGCCGCTCGGCACGCTCTCTCCGGTGCTGCCACATGGCGATCTTTGCACGCGTCACGTCGCAATATGCTGCGACGCGCGCGTCGAAATGGTCGCGGAGCAACAGATCGATTTCGCGAAGCGTCGCCTCCGCTCGGCCGAGGTCGGCAGCTTCCGTCTCCACTTCGGCAAGGTTGCGCAGGTTCCGGATGATGCCCCGCACGTTGCCCGCTTTTCGATAGAGCGTGATGGCGTGGCGCAGGTAGTGCGCGCTGAGCTCGTAGTTGTTCAACTTGTCGTAGACCAGGCCGCTGTTCGCCAGCGCCGCGGCTTCGATGACCAGATCGCCAGATCGTTTTGCGTGGATGGTGGCGTCGTCGTATCGCCGTAGCGCCACCGCGAAGTCGGCGGCAACCTGCTGCTGGTTCCCGAGGATGAGCAGCGCGGTTGCGGCGAAACGGTCGTTGTCGATGGCCAGGGCTTCGTCGAGCGCGGATTTGACGACGGACTCCCCAGCCGCGGGATCGCCCTTCACGATCCGCATCGTTCCGATGCCGACGAGTGACGCCGCCACGATCTCGCGATCGCCGCTGCGCTCCGCCAGGCGCCGCGCTTCTTCGTAGTCGGCGATCGCCTCATCCAGCCGATCCTGGCCGTCGCGCGCCCGTGCGCGAAGCCAGATCGCCCGCGCCGTCGCATCGTCGCCCCCGCCGTCCCGGGCCACTGCCAGTGCCAGCTCGGCAATCGCTTCGGCGCGCGCGAAGTCGCCGGTGATGTTGATGGCGAATCCTTTTTCGGATAGCTGGCGGGCCAGCTCGGCGCGATCAGCGTTCGGATTTGCTTCGAGCAGCGCGTCGCGAGCGGAGGCTGTGCGTGCGGCGATCAGCGCATCGGCGATCGCGGCCTCGCTGATGCCGGCGCGCGCAACGCGCCCTGTCTGACCCGAACGTTGGAGATGAACCTCCCAGTTCGCCGGAAGAGGCGCGATGGCGTGGCTGCCCGGTAGCTCGCCGAAGCCGTCGATTACCATCCGGACGATTTCTCCGGACGTTTCTTCGCGTGCGCCTGTTACGTAGATACATGCATAACGGCCATTGAGCCCGACGAAGGGCGGTCGCGACAGCATCGACTGCACGGCGATCACCGCGCGCGCCTTCGTTGTCTCCGCCTCGGCGGAGCCGGCGCAGGTCAGGACGATGAGGAGTGAAAGGGCCGTGACGGCGAGGTCATTCATCGAGTGAAATAGCCTTAAAACTCGTGATTTCATGCTTTTATAGCATAATGGATGCGAGCAGTTAACAGACGAAGCCGCGATGGATGTCAGACGAAATGTGAGTGAAGAAGGTCCCCAGGACTGCATCGCCTGGACGGACCCGCGGCTCGAGGCGTACCTGCTCGCTTCCGGTGACGAGCGCGGCGCGATCCTGGCCGAATTACTGGCCGGCGTTCGCCCGGTCATGGAGCGCATCGTCAGTTCGTTCCGGAGGGCCGAGGCGGTCTTCGATGAGCGTGACGCCGAGGATGCCATCGCCACGGCGATCCTGCGCCTGATCCGCCGGCTCGATGACGTCGCCGCCTCGCGCAACGTCGCCATCATCGAGCTCGAGGACTACGTTGCCACGATCACCTATCACGCCGTCTACGATATTTTCCGCCGCCGTTTTCCGGAGCGAACGCGGTTGAGCAACCGCTTGCGCTACGCGGCGAAGCACGATGCCCGCGTCGTTTTGCAGACAACGCGCGCCGGAGTGGCCGTGGCACTGGCCGCGTGGCCGCAGCGCGTTCCGATCGATCGCGTTCCGATTGCGGATGCGGCGATCGTCTTCGACCCCGGCGAGCCGGCCGACGCTATCGTTCGCCTGCTGCAGACCGTCGGCGGGCCGGTGTTGCTCGCCGCCGTGACGTCATTCTTTGCTTCGCGATGGGGAGTGGATACGCTCCCTCCCGCCGTCGGAGATGACGAGCAGTCGGTCGACGCGGATCAGTTTCAGAGGCTCGAGTCGCGCAGCTTTCTCGAGACTCTGTGGCGTGAGGTGACCTCGCTCGGTCCGCAACATCGCATCGCCGTGCTTCTCAATCTGCGCGAGCGCGAAGGCGGTAACGCCGCCGCCTTGTTCGTTCTCCTCGGCATCGCCACGTTCGAAGAGATCGCCGGCGCGCTGGAGATGAGCGTGGGAGAGCTCGCCGAAATCTGGAGCTCGCTTCCGCTCGATGACCGTACCATTGCCGAGCGATTGAAGATGACGCGGCAGCAGGTGATCAACCTCCGAAAGACGGCACGCGAGCGCCTTGGCCGGCGTCTGGTGGACTTCCTACGCTGATGACGACGATGCCACATCCTACCGAGGAGGTCATTGAGCGTTTTCGGCGCGGCGAGCTGCCGCCACCGGAAATCGCGCGTCTGGGATTTCACCTGGCGAACTGCGCGCAATGCGCTGCGATCGCGGCGCGGAGCATCGACGTCACGCGAACCGCCGCAATGCTGCGCGACGATTTCGGCGAACACCTGCACGGCGAGGAAATCGTGGCGTACGTCGATGGCTCCGCCTCGAAGGAGGAAGCGGCGCGCGCCGCGGAGCATCTCGCCTGGTGCGAAGCATGTCGCAGCGATGTGGCCGATCTTCGCGCGTTCGCTCCTCGCACCGGAGCGCAGAAACCATCGTGGCGTACGTTCGCAGCCGTGGCCGCGGCGGCCGTGCTTGCGATCGCAATCGCTGCCTTCGTCGTCCTTCGTCGTCAACCGGCCGCGCCTCCACGCCCGGCCGTCGTCGTTGATCGGCAGCGCCTCGAGCGCGATGCAGTCGTGGCGGCGGCACTCCGTGACGGGATTACCAGACCGCCGGTGCTCGCGGCATTGGCCCTGCCGGGGCAGTCGATGCGTGGGGTGGCATCGGCCGAGGCGCCACAAGTGATCGAACCGATCGGAGTCGTCGTCGACGATACGCGTCCGCTCTTTCGTTGGAGCGGTACGGGTGGCGCCCGAATCAATCTGTCGGTTTTCTCGGAAGGGCGCCTGGTCCTGCAAAGTGCAACGCTCCATGGAAACGAATGGAAGCCCGCGCAGGCACTGGAGCGCGGCAGGGTCTATCGCTGGCAGATCGAAGTGACCACGAAGACGTCGGTGATGATCGCGCCAGGCCCATCGGCCCCGCCGGCCCTTTTTGCTGTTCTCTCGGATGACGAGCACCGCAAACTCGACGGCGTGCGCGCGCGCTTTGCGAACGATGACCTCTATCTCGGCGTGCTCGCGGCCCGTAATGGCCTGCAAGGCGAAGCGATCGACCATCTCCGCAGCTACTGTGCTGCGCATCCCACGGAGAAGGAGCCGGGCGCGTTGTTGCGCGCGGTGGAAGGTTGGCGCGCCACGAAATGAGGGCGAGCCGGCCGGCTCGCCCTCACAGATTGCGGCGGACGGGGATGAACGCGCGTGCCGTCAGGGACTACACGGTTCGATGTCCTGCCACGCGCCATTCACGACCTGCTGATACTTGTAGCCTTGATCGGCGTCCACGGTACGGAAATCCGATGTCACGCCCCACGTGATGCGATTCCAGCCGGTGTGGTAGTCCGGAACGTGAGCGCTGGTGTGGTAGCGCCGATAGTCGCCGCCAACGCTGGTCGTGAACGTACAGTCGCTGAAGTAGTCGATGTCCCAGACAGTGAGGTTCGGTATGTAGTCGTCGGCATAACATCCGCCGCTGGAACCGAACACACTGTCGCACACGAGGGGGTAGGCCCATTCCTGTGCCTTCGCCTGTGTGCCTGTCAGCAGGAAAAATGCAACAAGGACTCCCGGGAGATATCTCATCAGTTTCATCGTGTTGCCTCCTGTCCGCAAGGACGCCAGCGAAACCGGGATATTCGGATGGCTGAAAAAACTTGAAGCGAGCGCGGCCGTGCCGTTGAGCATCGCCAATTGCATCTCGTGACACCGGTATGCCGTTGGTGTTTTTCGCGAAAGGAAGCTCTCTCCCGCTTTGTCTCTCCGTGTGCAACACAAGGAGAACGACATGAAAACGACAGTGACGAAGTGGGCAATGAAAGCAGCAGGAACCGGGGCGATCGCCCTTCTTCTGGCGGCGCCGTCATTCGCGCAGTCTCGCTACGACGGAAACCGAAACAACAACGATCGCGGACGGCAGTCGATCGATGCGCGCAACGACGATCATCGGTCGAATGACAACAACGGCTATCGCGAGAATCAGCGGGTGACGATGTCCGGCAAGGTCAGTTCGTTCAGCCGCGAGCGCGACGGGTATCGCCTCCAGCTCGATCGCGGCCAGTCGTACTGGATACCGCAGTCGACGTTCGGCAACCGCGCCCGCGACCTGCGCGCCGGCGTTTCGATCACCCTCGGCGGCATCTTCCGCGGCGGCTCGATCTACTTCGACGCCGTGACCTGGCCCGAGGCCAATGTCTACCGCAACGGCTACGCCTACGGCAACGGTTTCGTGCGCGGCATCGTCGAGCGCATCGACTACCGCAACGCCACGCTGCTCGTGCGCGACCAGGCCACCGGCCGTCTGATCACCGCCGAGATGACCGCTGGCTCCTACGGCCGCAACATCCGCCGCGGCGACGTCGTCCGGCTGACCGGCCAGTGGATTCGCGGCGGCGTGTTCGATGTGACGCGGATCAGTCGCGGATAAGACGTCTTACGCAGTGAACGAAAAAGCCCGAGGCATCCGTGCCTCGGGCTTTTCTTTTTTGCACATGGACAAGAGCTCTGCGATCGAGCACTATGAAGCAAAAGGGTGGATGGAATTCCGCCCTGGTATGCATTATGGACATCTTCGGCCTGAAAGAAATCGCCACGACGTTGATTCTCGGCAGTTTCACGATTCTGATCGTGGAGTTCGTCGTCTTCTTCACGTTCGGAGTGCCGATCACCCATGTCTTTGATCGAGCGTATCGGCCGCACCGGCGCCGTGACACCCAGATCTTCCTCTTTGCGTGTTTCGCCCTCGGGTTGGTCACCGAGGACATCTTGTGGAAATCGCGCAGCTCGGTCGATCTGGGCGGTAGTACGCGCCGCATTCTCTGTCGCAAGGAGGTTTTCGAAGACTTGCGGGACGAACCTCAGAACGTAACGCGCCTGCGTCTGCAAAGCGCGGTGCTCGTGAATGCCCTTCTGACAAATTCACCCTCGGTCCAGCCGCTAGCAAAGCAGCTCGCCGACAATCGCGTATTCAGGGCGATTGATGGTGGACGTGGAAAGCGGGTGGAAGAGTGGCTGACGTGCAATGCGTGTGATCTGAGCAAGTGGAGGCGGCAGGAGTTCGAGGCCTCAATGCAGAAAGTCTGGTACGAGGCGCATAACCGCGTCTACCAGGTCGACGGCTATCGGGAGGAGATGCTGAGGATCGAGACGCGACAACGATTCTCCGGGACGCTATCGCAACTCGCCTACATCGCTTTGTGGGTGTCATGGATCGGTGGCGTGGCCGTGCTTTTCGTCATGTTGGTTACGGCCAGGACGCCGTCGATCCGAGGCTGGCTTCAGAGCCATGTTCCCCGCCGCCCGCGGCGCTTTCGAGCCTTGTTGATGCTGCCTCCCGCAAACCTGGTCAGACGATCATTTCGATATGGGTTGCTGCTCGCGGCCCGCTGTCTGCTGCTGTTCCTGGTCTATTTTTTCGGAGTGTGGGCGCACACAAGGGAATCGTTGGAGTTCAACAAGCGGACATTCGGCTACTTCAATTCACTGGTGTTTGAAGCCGCGCACCAGATTTCGGAACCGGCTGGCGCATCTCCTGTGCAGCACGGGACCAAATGAAAACGGTTCGTCGATAACAGACTTCGCCATCCGCCGATCGTCATCCCGACGATCGCCCCCGCCAGATGCGTCACCGGCACCGGTGCGAAGTCCGCCGCGCTGACGAAGACGGTGGCGCCGGTGTTCATCTCGAAAATCAACTTCATGACGAAGCCAACTGCACAGAGTGCGACGAGCCGGCTTCGCCGCGATTCCATCGTCAGCAATAGTGCGAAGAGCGCGGAGTCGATGCCGGAGAGTCCGCGATAGGTGATCACATTCGGGGCGAAGGCGAGGACGGCGATGGGGACGACGAGGATGCTGGCGAGCAGCGTCGCCTGGAACGCCCCGCGGTCGCGCCGCGCACAGGCGATGCCGAGGATCAGGAAAACGAGCGCGTCCCAGGCGAGCTGCTCATACGTGAAGTGCGTGAAGTGACAGGTGACGATCCGCCACACCGCGCCGCCGCGCTGGAGCTCGAGCGACGAGCCGGGAATCAGTGCGGCGGCGAGGGTGAGGAGGGTGAGCACAATGGTGGATTTCATAGGCGTAGCGCTGGCCGCTGGCCGGCTGTACCGCCAGCGGCTCGCTGGCGGTTCTATCGGTTGCCGCCGAGCCGGCGGCGGTCCAGCCGGCGAGCCGCCGGCGCTACGAGCGCCGCGGTCAACGCCAACACCGCCACCATCGGATCCACCGCCCCGCCGCCCCTGGTCGTATGCGCCGGGCCGTTGAACATCGGCCGGTTCGTGTCGACGCGATTCGAAGTCAGCGATCCCCGTGCCGCGCGCGCCTGTGATTCGACTGCGATCCGATCGCGATTCGTCCGGGCGATTCCACGCTTCTCGAAATCGCCGTCGGCGAGGACGATCATCGATGTGTAGTCGGTCACCAGCTGATACTTCACGCCGAGGTGCTCGATGTTCTTCTTCGCATCCTCGGGGGAGAGAAAGCCGGCGTTCTCCTTCATCACCGTGCGCTCGATGCCCGCAAGTGCCCACATCCGCTCCAACTCCGGGTACTCGGTGCTGACGTCGGGGAAGTTGAACGAGGTCTTGTACGTCGCGTCTTGCCCGGTCATCTTCGCGGCCAGTGTGACGTTCGCCGGTCCGCCTTTCTCGTAACGGCCGAAGATCACCAGCTGCTGGCCGCGATAAATCTTCGTCGGCACATCGTCGGTCCGGTCGAACGTCTTCACGCCATCGATGGTCAGTTTGGCGTCGTGCATGGCCTCGCTGAGGATCTTCGACTTCGCCAGGAGAATGGCCCCGATGATGTCGCCGTCATTCGACACCGCATCGTAGAAGCCGCCGCTGGCCTCAGCGATCAGGCGCATCAGCGGCCAGTTGGCGTTGTTGCCCATCAGGAATCCGAAGACGCGCACGTCGTACTTCTTCAGCAGCGCGTAAAACTCCGCCGGATTAACGATGCCCTGATTGGTCACGCCGTCGGTGACCAGGAGGATGCTGGTGGCGCGATCGGCTTCAACGGCGTGCAGTCCGGCCTCGACCGCGGCGTAGACGTTCGTCCCTCCCTCGGCCCGCAACTGCTGCACGCGCGACGACCACTCGGCCACGCTCTCCGGATTGGCATTGACGAATCCGGACGTCAGCTCGCGGGCTCCGTTGCTGAAGACGATGATGCGGAATCGGTCGCCGTTCTTGAAGTGCGTCAGCGCCTGTTGCACGCCGCGGGCGAGGATGGGAAGTTTCTCCTGCATGCTGCCGGAGACGTCGAGAACGAAGATGTAATCGGCGCCGGCGGTGGAGCTGACGGTGATCGACTCGCTGTAGGTCATGCCCGATTGCGGAACGCTGGCCGATGATGTGTCGCCGATCGTGGCCAGATCGCCGCCGGGCGTGACCGTCAGCATGAACGTCCCCGGCTGGTCCGCTTTCGGTTTGTACGTCATCAGCTCGACGCGGCCGGGAAGGTTCTCCGCCAGCCGGTAGTAGAAAACGAAGTCGTGACTGAGATCGCCCGACTGCCGATCGACGATGACCTTGTAGTGGCCCTCCGCGAGCTTCGTCACCTTGGCGTCATCCGCGCCCGGCGTACGCACTTCATCGACAGGCCATCCCGATCGCAGCTCGACGTTGACGGTGAAGTGCTGCTCGACTTTCGGATTGCGCGTCCAGAAGGCGTTGGCCACACCGTCCGTCCCGCCCTCCTGCAGCGGATAGACGTAGCGCCCCATCCCGCTGTCGATCGTCAGCGGCTGGTAGTAGACGAAACGGATCTTCGTCTCGCTCTGCGCACGTACCGGCGAGACGGAAAACTTGTAGGAGTTGTATTCGACTTCGTCCTTCTTCTTCGTGCACGAGCATTCGCCGAGGCCGGCGTCGTTGCCCGCGTCGCGCTCCTCGGCGTAAACCTTCTTCGCCTCCTCCGCTTCGACCACCTCGCCGTTGAGCGTTCGCTCGCGGTTCCAGATGGTGATCTCGGCAAGGCTGGCGCTCGTGGGAACGGGAAATCCGTAGACCGCCTCGAGGTCCTTGTCGTTCGGATTGAAAAACGTCTGCACGACCTCGGTGCGCGCAAAGCCGTTGTCGATGACGACGTTGACGATGTGCTCCTTGATCTGCATCGGTGCGCCGCCCGATGTCAGGGCCGCGAGCGTGCCCGCTGCGAAGAGGGGAGCCGTGGCCAGGAGCATGGCAAGCGAGAGAATGATTCGTTTCATATCGGCCTCCATCTGTGCGGGCCGACAGAAGAGCGAGGCGGTTGCCAACGGCGGTTGTTCGTATTTTCAATGAGTTAGTCGATCGTTAGGTCAGATAGCTAGACATCAGATGTACAGAGACCTACATTCATTGCCATGCGCCTCTTCACTGACGACGAACGAATAATCGCCGAAGACATCGCCGCGCTGGTCTACGCCAACCCGTTCCTGGAAGAGCGGATCACGCACGAGAAGCGAATCCTCGGCGATGGATACGTAGCCACCCAGCCATATTGGAGCCTGCTACCCGACGCCCGTCGCGACGCCACGATCGAAGCCATCGCCGTGCGCTGTGGCACGCTCGTGGAGACGCTGCGTACGAGGGTGCGCGATGCATCACGCGACGATCGTCAGCTCTACGACGATGTGGTCGTCTACTTTCTCTACGAGCGCTACCGCGAGGCCATCCTCGGGTTGATCGAGCGCGGCGAGGCGGCCACGCGCGTCGATTTCTATCCCCGATTCCGCGCCGACGTTTCTACCTACCTCGGCGATCGCACCGATGCCGCGCATCTCTTTGCATGTTTCTACCAGGTCCGCCGCGCCTTCCACCATGTCTATCGCAACATCGTCGGCCGCACCCGGCCAGTGGCGAAACTCAGGGCAACCGTCTGGCAGTCGATCTTCACGCACGACGTGCGCCGCTACCGCCGCTCGCTCTGGTCGCGCATGGGCGATGTGCCGGCGCTGATCACCGGACCGACCGGCACCGGCAAGGAGCTGGTGGCCCGCGCGATCGCCTACTCGCGCTATATCCCCTTCGACGAGCGCCGCGAGCGTTTCACCGGTCCGCCGCAGCCGGCGTTCGTGGCCGTCAATCTTTCCGCGCTCTCGCCGACGCTGATCGAGTCGGAGCTGTTCGGACATCGCAAAGGCTCTTTCACCGGCGCGGCGGCCGATCGCGAAGGGTTCCTCGAATCGTGCGGTCCTCTCGGCTCGGTCTTCCTCGACGAGATCGGCGAGGTCGAGCCGGCGATCCAGGTGAAGCTCCTGCGCGTTCTCCAATCCCGCACCCTGCAACGCCTCGGCGAAACCACGCCGCGTGCGTTCGAAGGGAAGCTAATCGCGGCGACAAATCGTGACCTCGCCGACGAAATCCGCAAAGGGCGCTTCCGCGAAGACTTCTACTACCGGCTCTGCGCCGATACCATCACCACGCCCGCGCTGCACGAGCAACTGGCCGGCAGTCCTGACGAGCTCGAACACCTGGTGCGCTTCATCTGCACCCGCGTCGCCGGCGAGGAGGAAACCGAAACGCTGACCGCCGAGGTGATGGGCGCGATCGAGGAGTCGCCCGGCCGCACGTACCAATGGCCCGGCAACTTCCGCGAGCTCGAACAATGCGTTCGCAGTGTCATGCTCCGTGGGACCTACGAGCCACGGATGAATGCCGTCCACGCCGACGCCCGGCACCGCATCGCCCACAACATCGTCAACGGTCACTTCAGCGCCGACGATCTCCTACGCCACTACTGCACGCTGCTCTACGCCACCTCGCGAAACTACAGCACCGTCGCCGAGAAGTTGCAGATCGATCGGCGAACGGTGCGGGCGAAAGTGGATCAGGAGTTGTTGCGGGAGTTGTGAGCGAAGCGAAGCGCCGCCGAGCGTAGCGCCGTCGGCCCGACGGCTGGACCGCCAGCGGCTCGCTGGCGGTTTGCGTCTACTGCCGCCGAGCCGGCGGCGGTCCAGCCGTCGAGCCGACGGCGCTACGCTTTCGCCTGCTGCTGCAGTTTTTTCGGGGCTACGAAACGCCACGACATCTCGACGATGTCCGCCGCTTCCTTCTTCGAGGCTTTGGACATTCGCATCAGTACCGCCGGGTATCCGAGGTAGTGATCGGTGATGTAGAAAACCTCGGGCTTCGTTTGCATGAGCAGCTCGCGCTCATCGAAGCCGACACGGAAGACGACCGATTGGCCATCCTCCTTCAGCCGGGCCATGAACCTGCCTTTCACGCGAAACGCGGCGGTGCCGTAGGAGGTTCCCTCCTCGACGCCGGGAAGGGCGAGTGCCAATTTGCGAATGAGATCGAACGTGACCGTCATCAGAAGGGCGAAGAATACCTGGGAGCGCAGGCGTCCCGCCTGCCGTCCGGCAGGATTTTGCCAAGAACGGCAGGCGGGACGCCTGCTCTCCTAGAACAACATTCGCACTCCCAACTGCAATTGTCGCGGGTCATTCACCGCCGTCGGTTTGCCGAATGTCGGCGAGGCGATGATGTTATTCGGCACCTGGTAATTCGCGCGATTGAGGACGTTGAAGGCATCGACCAGCGTTTCGATCGAGACGCGGCTGGTCAGCGGAAACGTCCGGCTGAGGCGCAGGTCGAGTGATTGATAGTCGAAACCCTGGCCGGTGTTGCGTCCCACGCCGATGGGGCGATCGTTGAAGTTCGTGTCGCCGTTTCGGTCGTTGGGAAGCTGGATGTTGAACGGGAGTGCCGACGCATACGTCGCGATGTAACTCAGCAACCAGCGATGCGGCATGGTCAACGTGCCGCTGAGCGAGAGGCGGTGGCGCTGATCGTTGTCGGAGCGGCCGCGCTCGGCGGCGATGTTGTTCGCGTCCTGCGGCTGGCTGAAGAAAAAGTTCCCCGAGGTATCGAGGCCTTTCGAGAAGGTGTAGGAGAGGCGGATGCTGCCCCATGAGACCGGGCGCTTGGTCACGGCGATGGTCACGCCGTCGTACCAGGAATCGCCGATCGACTGGAACTGGCCGTTGTTTGCGAATGCCGGATTGGGGCGGCCGAGGTTCGGGACAGCGGGGTTCGTCGTCGTCGGGACATTGATATTGCGCGACATGATGATGTCGCGTCCGCGAAGGTGCTCGACGCCGATTGATGCGGCCGCGGTTGCGCCGAGCTGCTGCTCGTACTGCAGCATCGCCTGCGTCGACGAGCTGTTTTCGATATCCGGATCGATCGTGGTCACGTTCGTCAGCAGGTTGGAGGGGAATGACGGCAGCACGCGCGGAAACACCGGCGCGCCGGGGAACGTCGGGCCGAGCTGCGCCACCTTGTAGGTGATGCCGTTGCGTTGCAGCGCGTTCGAAACGGCGCGCAGCGGGATCGGGTCGTAGTAGATGCCTGCGGCGGCGCGGAGAACTCTGCGTCCGTCGCCGTCGATGTCCCATGCTGCGCCGAGGCGGGGGGAGATGTTGTTGCGATCGGTGTGGATGAGACTGGGCAACTGCTGCACGTCGTAGCGGATCCCCGCGTCGATCATCAATCGCGGCGTCGCGTGCCACTGATCCTGAACGAACGCGCCCACGTTGTTGTTGGTCTGATGCGTGTCGGGCGCGCCGAATGCCTGCTGGAAGCTGGAGTAGGTTCCGGCGAGAAAATTGGCCAGACTGGAGAATGTGTAAACGCCCTGCAACGCTCCCGGGAAACTGATGGTGACGCGATTGCGAAGGTAATCGACCCCCGCTTTCAGCGAGTGATTGCCGCGCAGCCATGTCACGTTCTGAACGCCCTCGAGCAGATCGATGTCGCGCGCGGTGGGGGAGACGGTGAGCGTGCCGAGGCTGGCGATGCCGGAGATGTTCACCGCCGGTCCGGTCAGATCGTTCGGCGGTGCCGCCAGCCGGCTGCGCGTCGCCTGCGCGCGCGTTTCGCTGATGGCGTCGCCGGAGATCGTCCAGAGATTGTTCGCCGCCAGCGTGCGGTCGTGATTGTCGAGAGCCGTTCCGCGGCTGACGGCATTCAGTCCGCCGACGCTGCGGGCGTTGTCGCTGCTGACGTCGTAGGTGTTGAGCCGTAGTGTCAGCGAATCGGACGGCGTCACCATGTCGTCGACGCGGGAGAAAACGTTGGTGGTATCGAGCGTCGTATCGAAGCTGCCGGTCGAGATGCGCGGGCCGGCGAAACCGGCGGCATCGAGGCGCGTGTTGATCGCGGTGACGTTCGCCGGTGAGATGGTGATGACGCCCGCCGTCCGCTGGCGCAGTCCCTCCGCGTTGGCGAAGAAGAATGCGCTGTCATGAACGATCGGACCGCCGAGGGTCAGGCCATTCTGGTGCTGATCGAGCGGCAATTTCGAATGCGTCAATGCATTGGCCGCGTCGAAACGCTGATTGCGAAAAAATCCGTAGACATCGCCGCGCAGCGCGTTCGTGCCCGACTGCGTGACGATGTTCACGATCCCCGCCGAGGCGCGGCCGAACTCGGCGCTGCCACCGGAGCGGACCACCTCGAACTCGCGGATCACCTCCTGGCTGAAGAACGTTCCCGCCAGTTCCGCGGCGTCGTCATTCGCAGAGAGACCGTCGACGATGAAGGAGTTGGCGAGGTTGCGTTGCGTGGAAACGGAGATGCCGGTGCCGGGAACGGCGGAGGTCTCGGCGAAGCGCTGGTTGGCGCCGGTGTTCGTGCGCGAGACGCCCGGCGCGAGCAGCGCCAAGTCGAGGTAGTTCCTCCCGTTCAACGGAAGATCCCTCACCTCCTCGGGGGTGATATTCGCGGCGATCTCGGTCCGGCCGGTGTCGACGGTCGGAAGCGCAGCGGTGACGTCGATCGACTCCGACTGAGTCATCGACAGTGTGATGGGGATGTCCAGCGACGTGCCGACGGCCAGCCGCAACGCGCGGTGCCACGTCGCGAAGCCGTCACGACCCGCGGTCATCTCGTACGCGCCGACCGGCAGCACCGGAAAGCGGAAACGGCCTGTCGCGTCGGTGACCGACTGCTGTTTCTGATTGCGATCGACATTGACCGCGGTCACCTTCGCGCCGGCGATCGGCGAACCGCCGGCGTCGCGGATCGTGCCGCTGACGGTGGCGGAGGTGATCGCCGGTTGGGCGAGCAGCGTCGATGCCGGGACCAGCAGCCATAGGAGCAGTAGTTTTCTGAGTTGCACGTGCACCCCTCGATCGCGGCCGAGCCGGCGGCGGTCCAGCCGGCGAGCCGCCGGCGCTACGCTTCTTCGCGAATTTGCGGGGATCTACGCCCGAGGGGGTGGGAGTGCGGGCGGTGTGGCGCGGGTGAGCGGGGAGGGGGAAACGAAGAGAACGAGATCGGTCGAGAACGTCGCGAGCGACGGTGTTGACGTCGCAAAAACCGCCGGCTCGCGCGACAGCTGCGGAGCCTGGAACGTCGTCTCGGAGCCGTCCATCGAACAGCTCTTCGCGCAGCCGGCATGCTTGCGGAGGGGACACGTCCCCGAGGCCTTGCAACAGCACGCCGCGCGCGACGGCGTGGCCATCATCGCCATCGACGGCAACAGGAGCGCCGCCAGAACGACCGCCGTCATGAGACGTTGCACGGGTACGATTGTAGACTCATTACAACGTCGACAATCAATCGTCTTCGGGAGAAACGAATGGGCACGTTTCGAACGGCGTTCATCCACGAACAGCAGGTGATCCGCGGAGGAATGGGCACGGGCGATGACCCCGAGGTCGCCTATGCCGGCTGTACGGGAGAGGAGGCGCCGGAGGACGACGGCGCGGAGCCGTTCGTCGTCAATGTTGCTCGTGATCTGACCGGCCTGGCCCTATCTGGCGGCGGGATTCGCAGCGCCACCTTCAACCTCGGATTGCTGCAAGGTCTCGCCGAACGAAAACTGGCCAGGGAAAACGGCGTCGATCGGAGCCTTCTCGATCTCTTCGATTACGTCTCCACGGTTTCCGGCGGCGGATACATCGGCTCGTTCTGGAGCGCCTGGCGCGCGCGCCACCCGGGAGGAGCGCTCTTTCCGACGGATCGATCGTCGAGGCAGGAATGCGATCCGGGATGCACCGAACCGGCAACGGAAAAACCGCCGATCGACAACGTCCGCTCCGAGCCCGACCCCATCCGGCACCTGCGCGAATTCAGCCGGTTCCTTGCGCCGCGCTGGGGTCTCTTCGAGATCGAAACCTGGCAGTTCTTCGGCGGCGCGCTCTCCGCAATCCTTCCCGCGCTCGTGGTCAGCTTCTCCGTGCTGGCGCTGGTCATCTGGTACGTGCTCATCGTCAGCGCGAACGGCATGGGCGGCAATCAGCCGCTTTCGATCTGGAACGATCGACTGCCATTCGGCTCCTATCTCTATCTGGCGCTGGCCGTCATCGGCGTGAGCACGTTCAGCGTGATGTGGTTCTACGAAAGGCGCACGCAGGCGCTGGAGCGGCAGGACAGCGACGACTCCTACGCCTGGCTCTATTGGTTCGCGGCGTTGCTCAGCACCGCCTTCGCCGTAGCAGGCGATTACTGGTTGCTGCACGACATCCGGCGATGGGGTTACTTCGAGATCATGCCCGGCCTCGGCCAGACGTTCGCCGAGCGCGTGCGCTTTCTCTCGCCCGCGGTCTGCTGGACGGCGGCGATGCTCGTGCTCATCTTCATCCGCGCCATCGCCTCGCGATTCATCGTCGATCCGCGCAAAGGGTTCTACCGCTCCGCCATCGACCGGGTCATCGCGCGCCTGCTCGGCCTGGCGGTCTTCTGGACGGTGATGATCCTCTTCGTCTTCGCGGCCTTCATTCTCTGGACGCGCAACCCGATCCTGGTCGGCATCTGGACCGCGCTGGTGGGTGGCGGCTCGGGCAGCGTCTTCAGCTACATCCAGAAGATCCTTTCGCGCCAGCCCAGCCGCGCCAAAGGAGGCGCGCTCGCGTATGCCGAGCGCTACGCGCTGCCGCTCCTGGCCATGACCGCGGTCGTTGCCGCTGCGCTGGCGGTGGCCTGTCTGGTCTTCACCTGCATCGACAAAGGGCACGCGCTGGCGGGCGTTGGCTTGCCGATCGGGGTGACGGTGGCCGCGCTCGTGTTCTACAACCCCAACGAGATCGGGATGCACCCGATCTATCGCTCGCGACTGAGCCGCGCCTACCTCGGTGCATCGAACGCGAAAGCGACCAGCGCCGCGCGGAACCGGCAATCGACCGAGCGTCCGGGCGATGATCTTCTGCTGCAGGATCTGCCGAAAACGCGGCCGGTCCATCTCATCTGCTGTGCGGCGAATGATCTGGCCGGCGATCACCTCGCCAATCTCAGCCGAGGGGCGCGCAGCTCCACGCTGTCGCTGTTCGGCTTCACGCTGGCCAATCGTTTTCAGAAGTGGGAGGAGGCGCCGGCGAAGCTCACGCTGGCGACGGCGATGACCGCCTCGGCAGCGGCGTTCAATTCGAACATGGGATCGCTGTCGATGGACCTCGGCGCGGCGGCCACGTTTCTGATGGCATCGCTCAATCTCCGACTCGGCTACTGGTATCACCTCAGCAAGACCCGCCAGTACCTTCCCGGCTGCGACCTCTTCTTCGAAATGTTCAGCCGCACGAACTCGGGGCTGCGATCCAACTCCGTCCATCTGTCCGATGGCGGACATTTCGAAAACCTGGCGATCTACGAACTGTTGCGCCGCCGGTGCCGCTACATCCTGGCCTCGGATTGCGGAGCCGATTCCGAGGCGGCGTTCGATGACGTGGGGAACGCGCTGCGGCGCGCCCGTGAGGACTTCGGCGTCGAAGTGGTCATCGATCTCGCCGCACTCAAACCGGATGAGAAGGGATTCTCGAAGCAGCATTTGGCGGTTGGCGACATCATCTATCCCAACGGCGATCGCGGCATCCTCCTGCTGTTCAAACCGGCCATCGTCGGCGACGAGCCGGGCGACGTGCTGCAGTACAAGACCCGCAACGAGAGCTTCCCGCACGAATCGACCGGCGACCAGTTCTACGACGAGAAGCAGTGGGAGTCGTATCGCCGCCTCGGCCTTCACACCGCGCACGTGGCCTTTCGATTCATGGACGAGCGCGACGCCACCGACGCTCTCGCCAGCGAAGTATTCGACAGCGCCCGAGGAGAGTGGAGGCCCACGCCGCCGACGCTGCCCGACCAGCTCATGGCGCGCGCGGCCGAGCTGCAGGCCATCGAGCGCCAGGTGGTGACGCTGGGGAACGTCAACCTGCTGCGCGATCTCTATCCCGAGCTGCAGTGGGACAAGGATGTCCAGCACACCAACAATCTCGACTCAGGCGATCTGGCGAAGCTCGTTCCGCTCTTCACCCAGGTCATGCAGCTCATGACCGATGTCTACGTCAGCTGCCATCTGGGGCAATTCGGGGATCACCCGCTCAACATCGGCTGGGTGAACTGGTTCGGGCGCTGGGCCACCACGCCGGCGTTCCGCGACCTCTGGCCGTTTCTCTCGCCGATGTTCAACCCGAACATGCGCGGCTTTTTCGAGGATCGGTTCGAGCTGCCGTCGGCCGGCTCCTGGTCCGACGGCCGGATCGTCGCCGATGTGGCGGAGGACGTGCCCGGACTCGCTCTCGAGCTCTGGAAAGCCGCACATCCCGGCAAGAAACGCGACGGCTACAAGACGCTGCGGTTCCGGGTCACGGTGCGGAAGGATTGGGACGTCGATGTGGCGCTGCTTTTCTACAAAGAGGAGGACGGCGTCAAGGTCTGGACCGAGCGCTGGACGGACCCCGACTTCTTCGTCCCTCCGAGCCTCTGGCAGGCGGGGATCGGCAAGGCCTTCCTCGACAAGATCGGAGAGCTCCTCGACAGGACCGGCCCCGGTCTCGTCAAGATCGATGACGACCCCGCGCGGCGCACGGACGTAAGCGATCAGGTGCAGATGTACCGCGAGGCCGGTTTCAAAACGCTGGGTGCGTCCGGCGGCGTGATTGTCATGCAGCGGGGCGACTTCAAAACCACTGGGTAGGGAAACACCCTCCATCCATCCCTCCTAGTGTGGGCGATCCAAAATCCGAGTCGGTTTCATTGGACCCGCAAGGGGTTCAGGAGGGAGAAATTCATGGTTCCTAGGAAGTATCTGGAGAAACTCCGTCTGGAGATGGCCGGCAGGCTGCTCGAATCGGGCATGCCGGGCTACGACGAATCGCTGGTCATCGACAACGGCCGCATCGACCTGCGGCCGGGTGTGGTGGCCATGTGCGTCAACCCGCACGACGTCGCCACCGCGTACAAATTCGCCATCGAGCACGACATGCACTTCACCGTTCGCGGCGGCGGGCACAGTGCGGCCGGCTACTGCCTGAACCAGGGCGGCATGGTCATCGACATCACCAGCATGACCGCCAAGCGGCTCGACCTCGACCGCCAAGTGGTCTGGTGCGAGACTGGCAACCGCTGGCGCGACCTCTATCTCTTCCTGCAGGCCACGAACACCGGCTTGATCCCCATCGGCGGCGGCTGTCCCACCGTCGGCATCCCCGGCTTCATGCTCGGCGGCGGCATCAGCTTCGTCTCCCGCTCGTACGGCCTCAGCGTCGACAACCTTCTTTCGATCGACCTGATCACGCCCGATGGCAAGCTGCGGACGATCTCCGCCGAATCGAAGTCGACCGAGGACAAGGACCTCTGGTGGGCCTGCCGCGGCGGTGGCGGTGGCAACTTCGGCATCGCCGTCGCCTTCGAGCTGCGCGTGCACATGCCCAACACGCCGACGATGCTCTGCGGCCAGATCCGCTACCCGGTCGAAGTGGCCCAGGACGTCCTCGGCTTCTACAACGAGTGGATCGAGAAGGCCCCCGACTCGCTGGCGGTCTACGGCTACATGGGGAAGGTGGCGCTGCCGGCGCATCCCGACACCCTGGTCAACACCGTGGGTCTGACGCCGATCTTCAACGGCAACAGCCGCGAGGGGATGGACCTCATCGCTCCGATCCTCAAGTTCCCCAACGTCTACATCAACCTCTACGACATGACGTTGCCCGACTTCGAGATCTTCAACGGCCTGCTGACCGTCGTCGGCGGAAACAGCGCCTACATCCGTTCCGGCTTCATGGCACCGAAGTCCTTCACGCCGTCAGCCATCAAGGTATTGACCGACTCAATGACCTCGGCGCCTTCTTCGAGCAGCCTTCTGGTCTGGACGCACATGGGCGGCAAAGTCACCGAGGTCTCGAAGACCGATACGGCCTTCTGGCATCGCGATGCGCGATTCCTGTGGGAGGTCAAAGCGATCTGGCCGCAGGCGAACGCCGATCAGAGCGTAGCGAACGTCAACTGGGCCTACCAGCTCGGCGAAGGGATGGCGCCGCACTCGATCGGCGCCTACGTCAACTACATCGACCCGCTGCTGCACGACTGGCCCTCCGAGTTCTACGGCGACAACTACGAACGGCTCTGCAGCATCAAAGAAAACGTCGATCCCGATCATCACTTCCGCTTCCAGCAAGCTGTCGGATCTCCGTTCAATCCCGACGGCGCCTATCCGCCCAACCAGGCCCCGCTCTATCGCACCTTCCTCGTTTGACTTGAGAGATGGAGGAGACATGAGGAAACTCGCAACGATCGTCCTGCTCGCGCTTGCCGTCGCCTGCAGGAAGGAGATGCCGGCCAATACCGACACCACGGCGACCGCAACCAACACCTCGGCAACGACATCGACAACGGCGACCACATCGACCACCGCCACCACGACATCCACCGCGCCGCCTACCGGCGCGGCCATCGTGCTCAGTTACAAGATCCCGCACGACGCAATCTTCGCCCCGCTGCCGCCCAAGGCCACGAACATGGAGAAGCTGGCGGCGATTCAGGGCGACTTCGACATCTTTTCCTGGAACTCGTTCATCGCCCTCAACTGGCCTCCGGGACCGGACGGCAACGGCGATCCGAACAAAACGATCGGCCAGAACGGCGACAACGATACGGTGTGGGAGCACTACGCCGACGTGGCCAACGTCTTTCTCCCCGGCGGCGCCACGCCGAAGTGGAACGGCCCGCCGCCGAACATTCCGCAGGAGTGCAAGGCCGACTACACGCCGGGCATGCGCATCCTCAGCCAGGTCGGCAAGACGCCCACGGTGCTGACCGACTTCAGCCAGCCCTTCAACACCGGCCCGCTCATCGATCAGAACGGCGTCTACACCCGCTACGAGATCCTGATCAACAAGATGATGTTCGACTACATCCTGTCGAACGCGCTCTACTCGAAGGCGGGACAGAAAGTCTTCACCGGGCCGGTCAAATTCACCTGCGGCGCCAACCCCGGCCCCGAGGGGGCGATCATGGTGAAGTCCGCATGGAAGGTCATCGACCCCGCCGACAAAGGCCGGTTCCACAGCGAGATGGTGCTCGTGTACAGCCCGGCGTCCCAGAACCCGGCCTATCCGGCGTCGTGCAGCAAGAAGCTGATGGGGCTGACCGGACTGCACATCGGCCACAAGACCAACTCGGCCTCGCAGTGGCTCTGGTCCACCTTCGAGCACATCGACAACGCCCCGAGCGAAGACGACGTCAAGAGCGGGAAGCTGAAGACGAAGTACAACTACTACGATCCGAAGTGCACCTCGGCGACCTGCCCGCCGAACAAGATTCCCCCTCGGCCGTGGGATCCGACCAAGGTCAGCTCGTTCCACAGCCAGGTCGTGCGGATGAACATGTTCAAGGGGAACGAGTTCGCCTTCACCAGCGCCGCCGCGCGCAACGCCGACGCCGTCAAGCTGCTCGTCGGCGTCAATCCCAACTCGGTGTGGCAGAACTATGAGCTGATCAGCACCATGTGGCCGACCGACACCGGCAACTGCGCGCCGAGTCCCGGCGTCCCGCTCGGCAATCCGGCGCCGACGTTCCTGGCCAACACCACGCTGGAAACCTACATCCAGGGGATGGTGCCGAACGTCTCGTCGAACTGCATCGAGTGCCACAACAACGCCACGATGACCACGCCGGTAGCCTCCGACTTCACCTACATCCTGCAGCGCGCGAAATAGAAAGGGAGACGACCATGCCAGACCAAGACACCGACCCCGTGCAGGATTTCGCCAATATGTCGGCGGCCCTGACCGGTTTTCAACCCGGCTTCCTCCGGCCGTTCCTCGATCCCACCGATCTCGCCGGCACCTTCTACAAGTTCGTCATCTCCCAGGCTGGGCAATCGATGATGGACGACCTGCTGGCAGCCTTCCGGCCCATCCAGTTCGACGACCCGCAGACGATCGCCGACACGCTGCTGGAGACCGGGAGCACGCCTCCTCTCACCGAGCAGGCGCAGCTCTGCCAGGCCATCGTTTCCATGTGGTACCTCGGCTCGTGGTATCCGCCGCCGTTCCTGGTCAACACCAGCCTGCAGCAGGTCATCTCCTCGCAGGCCTACACCAAGAGCCTGGTGTGGAATGTCGCACAAGCCCATCCGATGGGCTTCAGCGCCTTCACGTTCGGCTACTGGAGCCAGCCGCCGGCCTCGCTCGACAACTTCGGCGTGAACACCACCAATGCGCCGGTTGTGAACAAGCCGAAGGGAGGTGGACAGTGAGTAACGGCAACGGCAGCGGTTCCCCGCAATACGACGTCGTCATCGTCGGCGCCGGCGTGTCCGGCAACACCATCGCCATGCAACTCGGCCTGGCCGGCAAGAAGGTGCTCATCCTCGAGGCCGGACCGGCCGTGCCGGACAGCCGCGAGCAGTACATGGAGAACTTCTATCTGGCATTGGCCAAGACGCCGGAAGCGCCGTACCCATCGCTGGCGGGACGCACGGCATCGATGGCTAAGAACAGCACCAACGCCGGAACGGGCGATCTCCCCGATCCTTCCAAGCTCCCGACGCCGCGGGCGACGGTGCTGTCGATCGGTGGGACGCCTGAGGTCAGCCATCTCATTCAGTCGCAGGGCCCGTACCAGGAGATTAAGGACCCGATCGACCCCAGCAAGAAGCAAGTGCGGGATCTGCAGTTCGCCAGCACCTACGAGCGCATCGGCGGCGGCACGGCCTGGCACTGGCTCGGAACGTCGTTGCGACTCGTGCCGCACGACCTGACCATGGAGACGACGTACGGGGTCTTCACCGACTGGCCGATCGCCTATGACGAGCTCCAGACGCTGTATGGGAAAGCCGAGAAGGAGATCGGCGTGGCCGCCAGCGTGGCCCAGCAGGCGCCGTTGGAGCAGGCCATCGGTCTGACCTATCCGCCGGGATACCAGTACCCGATGGGACCGATCCCGGCCAGCGTGGTCGACCAGGCCGTCAGCACCGGCGTGGCCGGACTCACCGTCCCCGGCGAGCCGACCGAGCCGACCAAGATGTACGACGTCTTCGTTTCGAATACGCCCGCCGGCCGCAACTCCGAGCCGTACGAAGATCGCCGCGTCTGCGCCGGCAACACCAACTGCATTCCCATCTGTCCCATCCAGGCGAAGTGGGATCCGACGGTCACCCTCGGCAAGGCCCTCGACACCGGCAACGTCACCGTGGCCTACCAGTCGGTGGCCTTCAACGTCGCCGTCGATGGCGACAACGTCACCCAGATCGATTACCGCGAATGGACCCGCGACGACTCCGGCAAACTCACCTGGGTCGACAAATCGGTCACGGCCAAGAAGTACGTGCTGGCCGCGCACGCCATCGAAAACGCCAAGCTGCTGCTGCTCTCCAACAACCAGGAGGGCATCGCCAACAAGAGCGGCGAGGTCGGCTGCAACCTGATGGATCACGTCCTCTACCTGGACTGGGCGCTGGCGCCCGATCCGGTGTGGGGCTATCGCGGTCCGCTGGCCACCGGCGGCATCGAATCGCTGCGCGACGGCGACTTCCGCCGCAACCGCGCCGCCTTCCGCATGGAGATCGGCAACGAGGGGTGGAACTTCTCGTCCGGCGATCCCTACACCACGGCGCTGGACTGGATCAACGGCACCAACAACGCCCAGACCAATCCGAATATGCAGCGCCTCGGCGGGCTGGCGCTGGTCAACCAGCTCAATTCGATTTTTACTCGACAGTTCCGCTTCGGCTGTCTCATCGAACAGGCGCCGCAACACGACAACCGCGTAACCATCAGTGATACCTACACCGACGGCCTGGGCATCCCGCGCCCGCACGTCGATTACGGCCTCGACGAATACACGATGGAAGGCTTCGCCATGGCGCAGCAGGCCTGCAGCGCCGCCTTCAAGCAGATGGGGGCGCAGGAGTTCACCCAGCCTACGGTCATTGAGCCGCCGGCCGGGAAGTTCCCCGGGCCCGATGACTTCGTCTACAACAAAACGAAGTACCACCTCTACGGCGCGGGCCACATCATGGGCACGCATCGCATGGGCACGGATCCCTGCAAGTCGGTCGTCGACGCCTCGCAGAAATCGCATGACGTGCAGAATCTCTGGATCGTCGGCAGCGGCAGTTTCCCCACGGTGGCCACGCCGAATCCGACGCTGACCATCATGGCTCTGGCGTTCAAATCGGCCGACGCCATCATCTCTTCGCTCGGCTCGTAGGAAGAAAGGACGTCATGTACATCAACGATGCGTTTCTCTCGATCATCCCCGGCAACGAAGCAAAGGCCTACGCCGCGCTGGGGGCGCTCGCCGACGCCGTGAAGGCAACCCAGCCCGACACCTGGATGTATCTGATCCATACGCCGAACCTCGATCCCGGCACCAACATCTACCCGCCGGTTACCGCCGCGCAGGTGGCCTTCGTCGAAGGCTACAAAGACTTCGCCGCGTATGAGGCGCATCACTCCTCGCAGGTGATGAAGGATTTCGTGGCCAACAGCGGACAGTACTTTCTGAACATGTACGGCCCGACCGTGCCGTTCTTCCTGATGCAGGGACTGGAGAAGATCGACGGCTTCATCCGCCCCGGCGCCGACGTCATGACCGCCTGGCAGGTCGAGGCGCGCTGGGTGATGAAGCCCGGCTGCCGCAAGCAGGTGGAGGCGGCGCTCAAGCCGTACGTCGAGCGCGTTCGCATCGAGGAACCGACGACATTGATGTATACCGTCAGCGTGGCCGACGTCTCTCCCCAGTCGTTCTCCCTTCCGCCGTCACAAGTCGACTCGCTGGTCTACAACTCGTCGTGGACCGACAAGCAGGCTTTCCTCGATCACGGCAGCGGCGCGCCGTATCAGGACTTCCTGAAAGAGCACGGCCATCTCTTCGTTCAGGCCGGCCCGGGATCGACCACGCATCCCTACATGACCACATCCGTCCTCAAACGCTTCGCCGGCTTCTTCCGCGAAGAGGCATTCTGCGCATGACGAGCGAGAACGCAGCGCTCTCGAACGAGCAGCTCGCTGAGATCGAATCCGCTTGTCAGGCCGCCGGGGGGTATCTCCCGGCGGCCGTCGTCGACCGCATCGTGGCCGCGGGGATTCCGCTCGAGCAGCTGATGCTGGCCTTCATCCCGCTGGCGAAGAAGTTCGCCATCCCGCCGATCTCCAACTTCTACGTCGGCGCCGTTGCGCACGGATTGAGCGGCAGCCTCTACTTCGGCGCCAACTATGAGTTTCCCGGCCAGGCTCTCAGCTTCACCGTTCACGGTGAACAGGCCGCCACGGCGCATGCGATCTCGTTCGGCGAGACCGGCATCGATCTGCTGGCCGTCTCCGCGGCTCCGTGCGGATACTGCCGCCAATTCCTCTACGAGCTGACTACGGCGTCGAAGCTCCAGATCATCCTGCCGGATACTCCCACCACGCTGCTGACCGCACTCCTCCCCAACGCCTTCGGCCCGCAGGACGTCGGCGTCACCGCAGCGCTGATGTCGCCGCAATCGCACGGCATGACGCTGCCTTCACCCGACGAAGTAACGCAAGCCGCCCTCGACGCCGCCAATTCCTCCTACGCCCCCTACAGCCTCAGCTACGCCGGCGTAGCCCTGAAAACCAGCGACGGCCGCATCTACACCGGCCGCGTCGCCGAAAACGCCGCCTTCAATCCCAGCATGTCCCCCCTCGAAGCCGCCGTCGTAACGCTGACGATCAACGGCCGCAAGAACTACAGCGACATCACGGATGCAGTGTTAGTCGAAGCCGCCAACTCCCAAGCCAGCCAGATCAGCGCCACGCGCGACGTGCTCGGCACGATGACGAAGGTGCCGCTGCGGGTGCATCAGGCGTTGGTGCCGCCGACGTCGAAGTAGCGTCTTTTCGCGAGGAGACGGGAGGGCAGACCGGATCGGCCTGCCCTCCTTACAACTCAGTTTCCGGCTACGAACAAGTGTCCGGCGTTCTGCGAGTAGATCCTTCCGGTGTTGTCGATCGACGTCGGGGTGTAGGCGGCGCCGAGGGCGAGTTGCTGGAAGATCTTCTGCTTCAGGGTGCCGCCCTGATTCAGAGCGAAGAGATTGCCGTCTTCGCTGTTCGCGTAGACCACGCCATTGCTGTCGATGACGAACGCGTTCACGCACCACTCGAAACCGTTCGGGTGATCGCTGACGCAGGTCACGTTGCCGAACTGATCGCGCGAGCAGCTCAGTGTGTTCGTGTTCTGGTAGCTCCACTCGATGTTTCCGTTGTGATTGAGCTGTGTGACGAAGTACGCCTCGGGATAGGCCGGGAACGAGCCGCTGCGATCCTCCGGGCATAACACCGGGTCGTTGCAGTACGAGCCGACGGCGTAGTGGTTGTCCTTCGTCACCAGCGAGTACGTCGCCCCGTGCCCGTAGATCCCCGGCGTGACGTCCCATCCGAATCGGAAGTAGCCGAGGAAATCGCCGTTGGCGGCGAAATGCACGAGATGTCCCTGGGCGTAGTTGTAGCGGGTGTAGGCGCCGTAATAGACGGAGCCGTCGGGGGCCACGACCGGGGTGGCCGAGGAATCGTCGAGGATGCGCGCGCCACCGGAAGCGTTCGTGGCCGGATCGACGCCGAAGTTTGCGCCGGCACGGCATCCGCCCGGAGTGCCGTTCGGCGGAAGCTGGCCGCCGGACGCCAGCGGCACGCCGCAGCCGTCATTGAAGCGATTGCGCATCGAGCGGATCCACTTCTGTGTCAGATTCGGGTTGATGGCCAGCATCCAGGTCTCGCGGCTGAGCAGGTGTCCACGCGTGGCCACGTAGATCGTGCCGTCCGGGGCAACTGCCGGCGAGATGTTCAGACCGGGGCGCTGCGTGCCGCACGGTACCGACGCCGGAACGGCCGTCGGCGACGGCGGCCAGGGGAGCGCCTCGGTGGTGAAGGCGTTGACGCATTGCGCGCTGCCGAGCGGCGCGCCGGTGGTCAGCGTCGAGTAGCTCACCTTCTCGATGGTCCCGCTCGGCGAGACGCGGATGAGGAACGAGTCGACGATGTCGTCGGCGAACCAGTCCTTCGTC